>Ga0068862_100004122_pt1 | contig 12312 bp, 6 predicted proteins | sample KBSSwiS52_FD_66598 | JGI IMG/M metagenome (GOLD analysis project Ga0068862, IMG submission 66598) | Switchgrass rhizosphere microbial communities from Kellogg Biological Station, Michigan, USA - KBS Switchgrass S5-2 | ecosystem: Host-associated > Plants > Roots > Rhizosphere > Soil ... | reverse complement strand
AAGTTGCTGGCGCCGATGGCGCGCACCTTGCCGGCCTTGATGAGGTCGGCGTAGGCGCCCAGTGTCTCCTCGAAAGGCATGTTGGAGTCGTCGTCGTGCGATTGGTACAGATCGATGTGGTCGCTCTGCAGCCGCTTGAGCGATGCGTCCACTGCCTGGCGGATGTACTTCGGCGCCAGGCCGATCTTGCCGTCACCCATGTCCTTGCCGACCTTGGTGGCCAGCACCACGTGCTGACGCTTGCCGCTCTTCTTGAGCCAGCGCCCGATGATGGTTTCGCTCTCGCCGCCGGCGTGTCCGGGCACCCAGCGTGAGTACACGTCGGCGGTGTCGATCAGGTTGAAGCCGTCGCCGACGAAGGCATCGAGCACTTCGAACGACGCGGCCTCATCGGCCGTCCAGCCGAACACGTTGCCGCCGAGGGCGAGCGGTGCGACCGTGAGGCCGCTGCGGCCGAGCGGGCGTTGCTGCATGTGAATCTCCCCGCGGCGAAAGCGCGCCGCGAGGGATCATCGTAGCGGCACGCTCTTTAACTCACAGCGAACGCAGGAAATTGAGCAGGTCCTGCTGCTGCACGTCGCCCAGGTTGAAGAAGCGCTGCGTCACCGCATTGGCCTCCGAGCCGTCGCTGTAGTGCTCGCGGATCGCCTGGCGCAGATCCGACGCGCGGCCGTCGTGCAGGAAGAACAGGCGTTGCCCCAGCCCCCACAGCGGCGCGGTGCGGAACTCGCGCCCGCCGGCCTGGCCCTGCTGAATGCCGTCGGCCAGGCCGCGGCCCATGTCGTGCAGCAGCAGGTCGGAGAACAGGTTGGCGCTCTGGTAGCGCATCGCCGCCACGCTGGCGTTGTAGGTCTGCATGCTCTGCGTGTGGCACAGCGCGCAGCCGGTGCTGGCAAAGAGGCCGCGCCCGCGGGTGATCGACTCGGCGCCACCGGGCTGCGAGGTGGAGGGCATGGGCGGGGCGAGAAAACGCATGAACAGCGTGAACAGGTCGATCGAACTCAACACGCCCGGCGCGGCGCCGTCGAGCGACGAATCGCTGTTGGGCATCAGCGCCACGTTGCAGGCTTCGGTCTCGTCGCGCTCGGTGGGGAATGCGCCGTTGGTGATGCCCATCTCCACGTTGTAGGCCTCGCCCGAGAAGATCAGCAGCGACTTGTTCTGCGCCTTCCAGCCAAAGCGGCCGGCTGTGCCGTCATTGCCGTTGCGATTGACCTGCCCCGAGATCGCGTTGGAGTTGAGCAGGAAGTTGGGCCGGCCGCGGATGCCGAGGCTGCGCTTGACGTCGGCCTGCGCGCGCTGGCTCTTGACGATCTCGCTGTCGGGGATGGCCTCGATCAGCCCGGCACCGAACACCGGCGTGGGGATGCGGAACACCACGTTGCGGTTGGCCATCTGGGTCGCGAAGTCGGGCTGTGCGATGTTGCAGCCCGGCGCGTCGGCGCGGCCTGCGACCGTGAACAGCGCGTGCACGCCACCATCGGGCGACCCGTCTGGGTTGCGCACGAAGCGCGCCTCGCGCACCGGCCCTCTGGGGGTGATGAACGGCGGCACCCGGTTGGTCTGCCCGCCCTTGGTGGCGAACGCCACCTGCGGATTCACCGCCGGGCTGGTGCCGCCGATCGCCGGCTGCGAGTGGCAGCCGCCGCAACTGTCGAGGTTCATCGTCGGGCCCAAGCCTTCGTCGACCTCCTCGGCTTCCTCGAAGTCGAGCTTGCCGGCATTGAAGGCGGCGAGTTGCTGCGGCGTGAGGCCGGTGAGCGGCGTGCCGGCGCTGTCGTTGCCGGCGCGCGGGCCGGGGTCGCGCGCGTTCGATGTGCGCACCGTCAACGTGCTCGATGCCGTGCTGTCGGCGCCGGAGAACGCAGCCACCGTCTCACGCACGGCGTTGGCCGTGTCGGCGGCACTGCCGTTGGCATTGCTGCTGGAGTTCGCGCTGGTGGCGGGCGAGTCGGTGCTTGTGGGAGCCGGGGTGTCGGAATCCGAGCCGCCGTTGCAGGCCAGCAATCCCGCCGCGGCGGTCAATGCGAAGAACAGGGGTCTCATGGCTCCTCCTGTGAAGCGAGTGAGGAGGCGCGAACGTACGCTTCGCATTTCGCCGGCAAGCGCTCAATCGCATGCGTTCGTAAGCGTCGCGTACGGGCGTGTGAAATTCGACATAGAGCCCTTACAAAACGAAATCAAACTGACCCTTGACCTTTGCAAGGCGCCACCGATCGAGGTGTAAATACGCTTGCCGCGCACAATTGAGGTGATTGCCCATTTGCCTCGTCGCCCGTGCGTGCATTCGACGTCGCGGCCGCACGTTGCGGCAAGATGGCGGACCACCATGAGGTTGATCGCCATGCCGGAACTGCCACCGTTTCGTGCCGACCAGGTCGGCAGCCTGTTGCGCCCCGCTGCGCTCGCTGAACTGCGGGTGCGCCACAAACTGGGCGAGATCGATGCCCCGACGCTGCGCCGCGCCGAAGACGACGCGGTGCGCGACGCAGTTCGCAAGCAGGAGGCGATCGGCCTGCAGTCGGTGACCGACGGCGAGTTCCGGCGCGATTGGTGGCACCTGGACTTTCTGGCGCAGCTCGATGGCGTGACACTCAAGCGCAACGAAGGCGAGAAGTTCAAGATCGCGGGCCAGGAGCAGCCGCCGATCACCGCGGTGACCGGGCGCGTCGGCTGCTCCAAGCCGATCATGGTGGACGACTTCGCATTTCTGAAATCCAACACCACGCGCAGCGCGAAGATGACGATCCCGTCGCCGTCGATGCTGCATTTGCGCGGCGGGCGCGCGTCGATCGACAAGGTGGTGTACCCGGACCTCGACGCGTTCTGGTCCGACGTGGCGGCGGCGTATCGCAAGGCGATTGCATATCTCGCGGATGCCGGTTGCCGCTATCTGCAGCTCGACGACGTGACGTTCGCCTATCTGTGCGACCCGAAGATCCAGCAGAACTGCCGCAACAACGGCGACGATCCGATCGCGCTGCCGCGCCGCTATGCCGAGACGATCAACGCCGCACTCGCCGGCAAGCCATCGGACATGGCGGTGACGATCCACACCTGCCGCGGCAACTTCAAGAGCGCATGGGTCGCCGAGGGCGGCTACGACCCGGTGGTCGAGGCGATGTTCTCGACCAACGTCGATGGCTACTTCATGGAGTTCGACAGCGAGCGCGCCGGCGGCTTCGAGCCGCTGCGCATCCTGCCGCGCGGCAAGAAGATCGTGCTCGGGCTGGTCACCACCAAGGTCGGTGATCTCGAGAGCAAGGACGCGCTGAAGCGCCGCATCGACGAGGCGTCGAAGTTCGTGCCGCTGGAAAATCTGTGCCTGTCGCCGCAGTGCGGCTTCTCCAGCACCCACCACGGCAACGCGCTGTCGATCGACGATCAGTGGCGCAAGCTCGAGCGCGTGGTGGAGGTGGCGGAAGAGGTGTGGGGCGGGGACTAGCGCGGATCTCTGGCCCAGACCGGGCGGGCAAACGCCGAGCTAGCGCCCTGACGCGCGCTTGATCTCGAGTTGCGCGAACGCGTGTTCGCGGTACGGTAGCGCGCCGATGTCGACGGTGCGCTGGAACATGCGGCGCGCGCCGTCGGCGTCGCCGGCGAGCAGCAGACGCTGGCCGACGTAGAACCATGCCTCGGAGAGGTTGAGCCGCTCCATCTGCTTGTCCTTGCGTGCGGCGCGCAGCATCTCGTCTTGGTTGATCCGGCCGGCCAGGTGGTGCACCACCGCACCGGGCCAGCGCTCGACGTCGGTCTGCTCGATGAATGGCGCGATCGCGCTGCGGCCCTTGCCGCCGTTGCGCTCGGCTGCGAGATAGAGCCAGATCAATGCGAAGTCGCGGTCTTCGCCGGTGGACTCCTGCGCCGCTTCGCGGAACGACGCTTCGGCGTCGGCAAAGCGGCCCTGGTAGTACTGCGCGTTGCCGAGGCCCTTGGTGACGAAGCTCTTGGTCGCCGGCTCCTGCGCATTCTTCATCGCCACCACCGCCTCTTCGGCACGCCCGAGCGAGAGCAGCGCGAGGCCGCGTGCGTAGTAGAGCTCGCCCGTGGCTTGCGCCGACAGCGGCAGCGCCTTGTCGACATCGGCCAGCGTGGCCTCGAAGCGGTTGAGCATGTTGTTGGCCACTGCGCGCTTGGCCAACACCGGCCCGGCCAGCGGCGACTTGTCGCCGGCCACCTTGAGCACCTCGGTGGCCAACGCGAGCTCGAGCTCCTGCCGCACGACGATCTCGCGCAGGCTGTCGGCGTTGGAGCCGTGCTGGCGCTGCACGCGCCGCTCGATGTCGGCGAACACACCGTGCAGACGGTCGGCATCGAGCAGCGGCATGCGCAGCGTCGTGCCGGCCATGCGGCGCGCCGACTGGATGCGCTCGCGGTACGACGCCAGGTCACCCGGCAGCACCTCGTCGAGCTTGCGCGTGTAGCCGAGCAGCAGCGTGAATGTGTTGCCGTTGACCTCCATGCGCGAGGTGATGCTGAAGTGCTTGTCGCCCACCTCCTGCGGCGCCGGCGGGCGCGTGACGAAGCGCCGTGGCGCGATCACGCGGATGCGTTGGCGCACATGGCGCGGCGGGTCGTACATCCACGGCATGTCGCGCCGAGCTTCGCGCGGACCGGCCATCGTGTCGAGGATCTCGAGCGCCGGCGCTTCGAAGGTCAGCGAGCCGCGCTCGTAGCTGCCGAATCCCGGCAGCTCGTAGCGCAGCTCGAACTCGAACTGGTTGGCGTCGCGGTCGTCGCGCACCTGCGGCGCACCGAGCGACTTGAGTCCCGGCAGCATGCGCGCCCACGCGCCCGCGATGTTCTCGGCCAAGCGCTCGGTGCCGCCGGCGGACACCGCGTTGCGCCAGCCCTCGGCCGCGAGGCCGCGCGCGCGGATGATCGACGTGAACTGCGCGGCTCGTGCCAGGTCCGACACGTCCCACGTCTGATCGAACTCCAGGCCTTCGATCGCACCGGCCGGTGGCTCCACCTTGGCCAGGGCGCCGCCGCTGGGCAGCACCACCAGCACCACGCCATAGCTCGAATGGCCGCGTGTATCGAGGCGCCGGCCCTGCTTTTGCAGCGTGGGGTCGAGCCAGTACACCTTGCCGTCGAGCTCGAGCCGCGTGATCACGTGGTCGAACTGGTCGTGCCCGGGCAAGTAGTCGGCAATGCCACGGTTGCGCTGCAGCGACACCAACGCCGGTCGCGCATCGAAGCCCAGGCGTTGCAGCACCGCGTTGAGCAGCGCCACCTTGTCCTTGCAATCGCCCAGCCGCTCGGCGAACGTGAGCGCGGGCGCCTTGGGCCGATGCGAGCTCTCGCCGAGGCTGGCGCTGAAATAGCGCACCTCGTCCTGCACCGCTTCGAGCACGGTGGCGGCGAGCTGCTCGCGCGGCAGGTCCTGCGCGCGCCACGCGTCGATGCGCGCGCCCAGCTCGGGGCCGAGCTCGCCGCTGTCGGCGAACAGATCGTCGGCCCAGCGCGCGACGTCGGACCAGTCGGCGTATTCGCTCACGTGCAGCGACGGCCACACTTTGTACCAGGGCGGCACGCTCTCCTCGGGGCGCACCATCGGCACGTCGCGCTTGAGCACGCGCAGCACGCGGCGGGTGCCGGCGTCGAGCACTTCGGGCGTGATGTCGGCGCGGATGCCGCGTGTGCGCAGCGGACGGTTTGCCGGATGGTCGACACGCACATGCACCACGTCGGCCGGCGCGCCGAAATGAAGCTGGAAGTTGTCGGCGTAGCGGCCCTTGAAGATGGGATTGGCGCCGTGCACGGTGTAGGCGATGTCCACGGCGTCGCCGATGCGCACGTCGTTGAGGACGATCAGCAGGGTCTGGGTGCCGGTGAGCGTGCTCTGCTCGAGCCGCTCTTCGCGGCGCAGCAGTTCGATGCGCGCGCCAGGCAGGCGGTCTTGCCGCACGCCGTCGCGCCACACCGCGACCTCGTGCAGCGTGAGCGTCTGGAACGCTGGGTTGAAATGCAGCTCGGCCTTCGACACCTCGGCCAACGCCGCGCTTTCCGTGGCCACCAGCCGCGAGCGCGCGAACTGATGCTGCTCGCCCGGCGCATCGAGGCGCGTCTGCACGTCGGACAGCAGCAGCCGGTAGCTCGGCGCGGTGTGCGACGCGGGTGCCTTGACCGGCGCATCGACGTCCACCACCCATGACGGCTTGGGCGCGATGCGGTGACCGTTGACAAACGGCACCACGGCCGGCGCGCTCGCCTGCGCGGCTGCGGGCGTGGTGGCGGCAGGCTTGTTCTTGGCTGGTTTGCTCGATTGAGCCGCGGCACCGCCGCTGAATGCAACGATCGCGACGACGATCATGAGGGCCCGGCAGGCGAGCAGCGATGCAGCGGAGATGTAAGCGGGCATGCGGGCCTTAATGGTCCGCGCCATTATGGAAGCGCCTCCACGAGCCCGGTCCCCCGACGCGAGGGGAAGGATGCGTAACGCGCGGCCGCTTCGAGCGGCCGCGCCTCACGCGATCAGGGGATGAAATCCAGCGTTTCGGGCAGGGCTCCGGCGATCGGCACTTCGAACAGCGGGCCCGGACCGTCGGGGTCGATCACGGTCACGCCGTTGGTCGCGAAGAAGGTTGCGATCTGCGTCTGCGTGCCGACCGCGATCTGCGGTGCCAGCCCGCCGGATGCGATGTTGGTGAGGAAGGTGTGCGGGTTCTTCGGCGTGGCGTTGTTGGCCGCGAACGCGAGGTCGTTGCGGAACAAGATCGCGCGATCGCGCAGGCCGCCCGCGCGGATCAGTGCACTGGACGTTGGGTTGGGCACCGTGATGTCACCCTTGGCGAATTGCACCAGCACCGGCTTGGCATGCCCGTTCAATGGCTGCATGCGGATGTGCTGCGCATACGACACCGGGTTGCCGGCTTGCTGCACCCACTGGAAACGATCGAGCGCCTGCTGGATCGCCATCGCGCCGGGCACGTTGTTGATGCGCACGGCTTCGTCGCGCAGCGGCAGGTTTTCGTTGAACTGCAGCGGGAACGCGGGCGGTGCAGCGAGCGGCAGATTCAGCAAGTCACGCGGCTGCAGCGCCAGCGCGGTGAGCGGCCGGAACGCCGGGCTCAGGCGTGCGATCTCGGTGATCGAGCCACCGGGTACGTTGAGCACGCCGGCGTTCAGGTGAGGCTCCACGCCCATCAGAATGGTGCCGTAGATGCCGCCGAACGACTGGCCTGAATAGTAGATTCGCTGCTGGCTCAGATCGACGGCGCCGTCACCGTCGACGTCGATCCCGGCTTCGATCTGGCGGATCAGTTGCATCAGGTCGATCGTGGTCTGGCGCAATGCGTCGCGGCTGCTGATGATGTTGCGCAGGCCGTCGGCGCCCGAGCCTTCGGTGTTGCCGATGCTGCCGTCGCCGTTCTGGTCGATGCCGCGGCCGCCGGCCGGTAGCGTGACCGAGCCGCCACTGCGCAGCACTGCGTCCAGCGTGCCCTTCGCGCCATAGCCATGGCCGACGACGTTGATCGACACCGTGGCCAGGCCCGCGGCGGCGTACACCGACGGCAGCGTGAAGGTGGTGCCGTACGAGGTATCGGTGAAGCCGTGGCCGTAGATCGCCACGGGCCAACCGCCTGCAGGTTTCGGCCCGGCGGGCAGAAACACCTGCACCACGATGTCCGCTGCGCCTTGCGGCGCCGGGGCGCCGGTGAGCGTGGGCGTGGCGGGGATGTACTTGCCCGGCGTGAGGTACTCGGGCGAGCGGTAAGTGCCATAGGCCACCGTGCCGACGGTGGGTCCGGCAATGCCGAGAGCCGCCAGAGGCAGGGGCACGGGGGAGAACGTCGGGGCCGTGCCGGTCTGTCGGTTGTACGTGAGGCTGGCGAGGTTTGCGAGCGCAAACACCGCGCGCGTGGTGCCGCCGTTGCCGATCATGAAGTTCATCGGCCCTGGCGCTGCGCTCTTGATCTGGCGATTGATCTTCTGCAGATCGGCCGTGATGCTCTGCGTCGTGAACAGGCTGGCCGCCACCACACGATTGCGGTGCCAACCCCAACGCATGCTGTCGCGCAGATCGCGGTCGTACTCGTGCTGCTCGCGCCCGTAGTCGGCGCGGCCGCCGTCGATGCCCTGGCCCGCGGCGTCACGCACGCCATTGGTGACCACCAGCAGATAACGCGAGTGCTGCTGCAGCAGTTCGTCTGGCTGCAGCGCCAGCGTGTTGGTGGCAGGATCCCACACCACCTGATTGATGCCGACGCGGTCGCCGAAGCCGCGCAGGCTCAGCGTGTCACCCAGATTGACGAGGTAGACCGTATCACTGGTGACGCTGCCGGGGTCGATCGGGCCGGTGAACGGGATCGTGATGCGCGGCTGCGTCGAGAAGCCGTCGAGTTCGTTGATCACGTCGATGTCGGCGCACTCCAGTGCCTTGGCCGGGCTGGACACGCAATCGGGCTTGGGCAGGTTGACGCGGCGGAATGTATTGTTGTGCCACGCGCGCACCGTGAAGCGATCGCTTGGAAACGGTGTGGCGCCGGGATCGGTGCTGCTGGTGCGCACCGACACTTGAGCGAAGGCGCTGACGGCAAGGCAGGCGAGGGCGCTCGCCAACGCGAGCCGCCCGAGGATGCGAGCATGCGGCATGGTTGTCTCCGGATCTTTGTATGGGAACCCGGTGCGACTCTAGGTCTGCGCCGCACTCGCCACAAGACGGGGTTTCGCGCTCCGCGCAAACCCCAGCGATCGCACGTGTGCGATGTCGCGCACGCGTCAGGCTGCTGGGTGGCGCCCCGTCGCGCGCGTTTTCAGACCGATTCGTGGCTGCGTGTGATCAAGTCGCGCGCGGTGCGCTGTGCGCGCGAGTCGACCGAAGCGCCGTGCGCACGCGTGTGCAACGCGATCTGGCCGAACAGGTCCTTCGGGTCGTCGAGTGCGGGCACCAGTTCGATTGGCGCACCCAGCCGCAGCTCGCGGGCGCTGTCGCGCAGCCAGCGCAGTGCCGAGAAATCCTCGAGCGCGAAACCGACCGAATCGAACACGGTCCACTGGGTACCGTGACAGCGGCCCGGCGCGAGGCCTGCCAGCACCTGCCAAAGCTCGGTCACCGCGAAAGACGGCGGCATCTGCTGGATGTCGCCTTCGATGCGGGTTTGCGGCTCGTACTCCACCACCACGTGCGCGGCCTGCAGCACGCTGGGATGGATCTCGGTTTTGCCGGGGCAGTCGCCACCGATCGCGTTGACGTGCGCGCCGGGCGCCAGCATGTCGGGCGTGACGATCGCGGCGCGCGACTTGTCGGCGGTGGCGCTGGTGACGATGTCGGCACCGCGTGCCGCGTCGGCCGCGCTCGTGCACGCCTTCAGCAACAGGCCCGGCACGTGGCGCAGGTTGCGCTGCAGCCGGGCAGTGGCCGCAGCGTCGATGTCGAACAACCGGATCTCATCGATGCCGAGCAGGTGGTGAAACGCCAGTGCCTGGAACTCGGCCTGCGCGCCGTTGCCGATCAGCGCCATCGTGCGGCTACCGGCCCGCGCCATCACGCGCGCAGCCAGTGCCGATGTGGCGGCGGTGCGCAGCGCGGTGGTGAGGGTCAGCTCGCTCAGCAGCACCGGCGCACCGGTGGCCACGTCGGCGAGCACGCCGAAGGCCATCACGGTGGGCAGGCCCAAACGGGTGTTGCCCGGATGGCCATTGACGTACTTGAAGCTGTATTGCGCCCGATCGGCGATCGGCATCAGCTCGATCACACCGTCGCGCGAGTGGCTGGCGCTGCGTGGACTGCGATCGAACTCGTTCCAGCGCAGGAAGTCGGCTTCGATCTCGTGCGTCAGGCGGCGCAGCGCGCCGGCCATGCCCTGGGCCTGCACGATCGATGCGACGTCACGGGGGGTCAACAACACAGTCATGGAACAAAGCGCGTGGAAGGTGGGATCCATTCTTCCGACCCGCGATGGCAAGCAGAACCACCGACAATGCGCCATAACGCGTTGTTTCTTGACATTTTGGCAGTGTGTTCTGACACTTTGCTGCATGGACACCCTGGATCAACGGCTCATCGGCCTGCTGCGCACCAACGCCCGCAGCACGGTGGCCACCCTGGCGCACAAGCTCGGCGTGTCGCGCGGCACGGTGAAGAACCGCATCACCAAGCTCGAAGACGAAGGCGTGATCACCGGCTACACAGTGCGGCTGAAACCCGACACGCAGCCCAACGAGATCAAAGCCTGGACCAGCATCGCGGTGGAGGGCAACCAGAGCCGCAAGGTGATCGCGGCGCTGATTGGCGAGCCCGGCGTGGCGTCCGTGCACGACACCAACGGGCGTTGGGACCTGCTGGCCGAGATCCGCTCATCGAACCTGACCGAGCTCGGTCAGGTGCTCGAGCGCCTGCGCCTGATCAAGGGCATCGGCGCCACCGAGACCAGCATTCACTTGATGACGTACAAGCTGAGTTAGGGCGCTGACGAACCCCGCTGCGTATTACTGCGCGGGGGTCCACCTCGCGGGCGGCTTCTGCCTCCCGCGCCGTCATGACGCGGATTGGGCCGTGCCCGGGCCCAGCACGCGGCTGCGGCCATGCTGCTTGGCGGCGAGCAGCTGCTGATCGGCGGCCTGCAGCAGCATGTGCGGCGACAGCGGCGCGCGCTGCGAGTCGGAGATGCCGGCCGAGAAGCTCATGCCGCTGAGCGTGTCGCCTTCGATCTCGAAGCGCTGCTGTTGCCACAGCACCAGCAACGCGCTGACCTTGCGCTGCGCGGTGGCCGCATCGGTGCGCGGCATCAGCAAGCAGAACTCCTCGCCGCCGTAGCGGCATGCGACATCGCTCTTGCGGCAGTGTGCAAGCAACAGACGGCCGAACGCCGCCAGCAGCGTGTCGCCGGCGCCGTGTCCGTAGCGATCATTCACCGCCTTGAAGTGGTCGAGGTCGATGATCGCCACCGCCAGCGCCTGGTGTTCGCGTTGCGCCAGCGCGAACGCGGTGGGCAGCGTCTCGTTCAGGTAGCGGCGGTTGAACAAGCCGGTCAGCGCATCGCGCACCGCCTGCTCGCGCAGCGCCGCCTGCAGCGCCTGCACTTCCGCCATCTTGCGCGAGAGCTGCGCATTCGCGGTCTCGAGCTCGGCACGAGCGCGTTCGGTGGCGCGGCGCTGTGATGATTGTTCGTCGATCTTGTGCTGCAGGCGGATCAGCTCGGTCTGCAGCGCGGCCGCCTGGTAGCGTGCACGCGATGCCATGTGCGCGCGCGCCACGTGAAGCTGCTGCCAGATGCGCATGTGCGCCAGTGACTGCGCCGTGTCGCCAAGCTGCTCGTGGATCTCGGAGCGGATCAGCAGGTACATGCAGCGCACGCGCAGGCTGAGGCCCTCGGCGGCGTCATTGTCGTCGGCGCCCACCAGCGACACCACCCGGTCGAGTTCGCCCAAGGCGTCGGGCCAGCGCCCTTCCTGGCCAGCGAGCAGCGCGCCGGCGATCGCCATCTCCACGTGCTCATCAGGGATGTCGGCGTGCGGCGCGGCGCGTGCCTGCGCGACCAGATCACGTCCGACTTCGTGTTCGCCGGCGCGCAGCGCGGCGATCGCCATGGTCTCAAAGGACGTGGCCAGCGTGCCGCGCCCGTGCGAGCCGGTGGGCAGGCTGCGCACCTGCGACACGTCGAGCATCGCTTCCTGCGCACGATCGAGTTCGGTCAGGCAGATCACGCGGTTGACGAGCAGCACGCTGAGCAGCCGCGGGTTGTTGAGGTGATGGCAGCGCGAGATGCCCTGGTCGAGGTAGCGCAGCGCTTCGTGGTAGTCGCCGATCTGCTGCAGCTCGTGCGCCAGGTTGCAGTACAGCACCGCGTCGAAACCGTGGCTGTGCGTGGGTCCCGAGTCGCGCAGCGCCTGGTACATGTAGGCAAAGGCTTGCTCCGAGCGCCCTTGCGCCGAGTAGCAGCCGGCGATGGTGTTGAGCAGCACGCCGCGCTGCTCGTGGCGCAGCACCTGCAGACCTTCTTCGCGCAGCGGCAGCACCTGCTCGAGCGACGCAGCGAACTTGCCTTCGCGCCACAGGCAGCGCGCCAGTCCGGTGCCGGCCAGGATGCAGCCGGCGCGTTCGTTCAAGTTGTCGAATTGCGCTTGAGCCGTGGTGAGCTCGGGCGCAGCCTCGCTCGGTGTACCGTAGTACAGCAGGTGGTAGCCGATGGCGAGGCGGGCCCAAGCTTCGCCGGCGATGTCTGCGCCGTGCCGCGCCTCCTCGAGCGCCTCGCGCGCCAATGCGATCGAGCGCGCCGAATCCTGGTGCAACAACTGCCAGGCCTTGCGCGCCAGGCGCAGGCCCTTGGTGGACGTCGACAGCTCCCCAAACCTCGACATGCGCGC
>Ga0068862_100004119_pt1 | contig 12317 bp, 11 predicted proteins | sample KBSSwiS52_FD_66598 | JGI IMG/M metagenome (GOLD analysis project Ga0068862, IMG submission 66598) | Switchgrass rhizosphere microbial communities from Kellogg Biological Station, Michigan, USA - KBS Switchgrass S5-2 | ecosystem: Host-associated > Plants > Roots > Rhizosphere > Soil ... | reverse complement strand
AGGAGGGGCGGGATCCCCTCCATCCGGGGGTGGTGGGCGTCGAACTCCCAGGGGTGGAACGTGAAAACCGCGGGATGGCCGCGCTCCCGGTACGCCTCTTCCGCCGACGCGATCCGGCTCTCGGGAAGGAGGCGAAAAGGCCAGCCTCCCCCGACCGGCAGGCGGCGTCCGAAACCGCGACCCGTCAGCGGCGGGATCTCGACGATCGCATGGCCGTTCTCCTCCACCCGGTAGGGGCCGAGCGGGTTGTCGAGCCGGCCGAGCGGCGGCACGGGCGTGGCGGAAGCGTCGCAGCGGAAACCCTCCTCCGAAAGAACCGCCAGCGCACGATCGCCGGGGTGGCGGATCGACCACTCGGCCGCCCGGTGGACGGAGCATCGGACCCCGGCAGCGTCCTCGATCGCCTCCCGCGCCCGGCGGAGGTCCGCGCGGAATTCGTCGGAGGTCATGTCGTCGGCGCGCCGGTGGAGGTCGCCGTGCACCGCGGCCTCGTGCCCCCGGCGGACCGCCTCGCCGACGAGGTGCGGCCGCTTCCGCGCCACCCACCCGAGGAAGAAGATCGTCGCGCGGTGCCCTCCCTCCTCGAGCAGGTCGAGGAGGTGGAGAAACGTCTTCTCGATCCGGGAGGGGAACCCTTCCCAGCGCCGCCAGTCCGAGTAGTAATCCTCGCCGCACACGTGGAACCAGTCTTCTGCGTCGATCGTAAGGACGCGGGGAGCACGGCCCGGCGTGCGAAGAAGGGTGATTCGGGGCGGCGGCACGAGGCTCGGATTGTAGTCGCCGCGAAGCTGCGTCTTCGCCATGGGATGGTGCTCGGCGGCCGCTTAACTCCATCCGGCCGCGTCGAGCGGCCGCGCAAACTCTCTAATCCGTCTCGAAGACCTTGTAGTAGACCGCCCCCCAGGAAATGATCCACGTGTCGCGGAAGGGGCGGTAGTGCGATCCGGCGGAGTCGTAGATCGCGCGAACCGGGACGCTCGCGAAGCGCCGGACGTGGCGCGCCGCCTTCAACAGCATCTCCGTCTCGATCAGATAGCCGCGCGAGGAGAGCGAGAGGCTCCGCAGAAGGGGGGCGGCCAGGACCCGGTAGCCCGACTGCCCGTCCTCGACTTCGTGCCCGGTCATTCGGGTCAGGATCCGGCTGCCGATCTCGTTGGTTCGGAAACGCACCGCCGGAATGCCGTTCTGCGCGTGCATGCGCGAGCCGATCACGAAGTCCTCGCCCGCCCGGGCCGCGGCGAAGAGCCGGGGAAGATCGTCCGGGTCGTGCTGCCCGTCCGCATCGACGAACGCGACGTGGGTGGCGTCCCCCGCCAGGATCGGATCGAGCCCGGTCCGCAACGCACTCCCCTTGCCCCCGTTCGAAGGGCGGTGGATCACCTCCGCGCCGGCGCGCGCCGCCTCGGCCCCGGTGGCATCCGTGGAGCCGTCGTCGACGACCACGACCTGAGCGACGTGACGGCGGAGCCCGCGCACGACGTCGCCGACGGTCGCGGCCGCCTGGTACGCCGGCACCAGGGCGATGGGATGAAAGTCGGACGGCACCGCGCGATGGTAGCGGAACGCCTTCGTTGACTCCCGAAGCGCGCTTGTGAAAAAGTTCACAACCGCGCGGCGCCAGCCCCGAACCGCCGTGAAAAGCCGGAACGCGAGGTGCGGATGGAAGAAAGTTATCTCCCGATCCTCATCCTGATGCTCTTCGCGATCGCCATCGCGGGCGCGATGATCTTCCTCTCGGCCGTGCTCGGCCCCCGGCTCCGGACCCGCCGCAAGCTCGACACCTACGAGAGCGGTATGCCGCTCCTCGACGCGTCGCACAAGCGCATCTCCATCCAGTTCTTCCTGATCGCGATGGTGTTCATCCTCTTCGACGTGGAGATCGCGTTTCTCTACCCGTGGGCTCTCGTCTTTCGGGCCGGCGGCATGCCCCTCTTCACCGAGATGATCGTCTTCCTCGCGGTTCTCGCCGTGGGGTACGCCTACCTCTGGAAGAACAGGGCCTTCGACTGGTGACGCACGTCCGATACACGCTCGAGTCCTCGGGACAACCGGCGGAGTTCCCCCCCGAGGCCCGGCAGCGCATCGATCGGATCCTCGCCCGCTACCCGACGAAGCAGGCGGCGCTGCTTCCGGTTCTCTGGGTTGCGCAGGAGACCTGGGGCTGGATCTCCCGGGAGGCCTCGGAAGAGGTCGCACGAATCCTGGATCTCACCCCGGCGCACGTCTCGGGAGTCCTCACCTTCTACACGATGTACAACCTGCGGCCGGTCGGACGGCACCTGCTCCAGTTCTGCACGTCGATCTCCTGCCACATTGCAGGCGCCGGCCGCCTTCTGGACCACTGCCGCAGCCGCCTCGGAATCGACCTCGGCGAAACCACCGCGGACGGGAAGTTCACCATGGTCGAGGTCGAGTGCATCGCGGGATGTGATCGCGCACCCTCGATGATGATCAACGACACTTACTACGAACCCATGGACCCGGCTCGGCTCGACGCCCTCCTGGGGGAGCTGCCGTGACGTCGGAGCGGGTCCTCCTGGCTCGCGTCGGGCGGGAACGCTCGCAGTCGATCGACACCTACGTCGCGGACGGCGGCTACGCCACGCTCCGGAAGGTGCTCACCGGCGGCTGGACTCCGGAGTCCGTGACCGACGAGGTCAAGAAGTCGGGGTTGCGCGGCCGAGGCGGCGCGGGCTTCCCCACCGGCGTCAAGTGGGGCTTCGTTCCGAAGGACACGAAGGGAAAGCCGGTCTACCTCCTGTGCAACGCGGACGAGTCGGAGCCGGGAACCTTCAAGGACCGCCTCCTCATGGAGAAGGACCCTCACCAGGTGCTCGAGGGTCAGATCATCTCGGCCTACGCGCTCCGGTGCCGCAGCTCCTACATCTACATCCGGGGCGAGTTCTACGAGGGGGCCCGGATCCTCCAGCGGGCCGTCGACGAGGCGTACCGGGAGGGATTCCTGGGGGAGAACATCCTGGGTTCCGGGTTCTCCCACGACATCACGGTGCACCGGGGAGCCGGCGCCTACATCTGCGGCGAGGAGACCGGCCTGATCGAGAGCCTCGAAGGAAAGCGCGGGCAGCCGCGCATCAAACCCCCGTTCCCCGCGGTCTTCGGAGTCTTCGGCGCTCCGACGATCGTGAACAACGTCGAGACGCTCTCCTGTGTGACCCACATCCTGAACCGGGGCGCCGAGTGGTTCGCGAAGATCGGCCGCAACGAGAAGAACACGGGCCCCAAGCTCTACTGCCTCTCCGGCCACGTGAACCGGCCCGGCGTCTACGAGGCCCCGATGGGACTCCAGATGAAGGAGCTCCTGTTCGGGGATGACTACGGGCGCGGCATGAAGGACGGCCGCAGGGTCAAGGCGGTCATCCCGGGCGGCGCTTCGGCGGCGATGCTCACGGCAGAGGAGATCGAGGACTGCCCGCTCGACTTCGACGGCCTCGCCGCCAAGAAGTCGATGCTCGGATCGGCCGCGATCATCGTGATGGACGAGGACACCTGCATCGTCGACGCCGCGACGAACCTGGCGAAGTTCTTCTCGCACGAGTCGTGCGGCCAGTGCACGCCGTGCCGGGAGGGGACGCCCTGGCTGCACCGCGTGCTCGGGCGGATCGAGGCGGGCGAGGGACGCGCCGAGGACATCGACCTTCTGGAGAAAGTCTCGAATCAGATGGCCAACGGAATGACCATCTGCGTCTTCGCGGACGCCGCGATCGCGCCGGTCCTCTCCTCGATCGGAAAGTTCCGAGACGAGTTCCGGTACCACATCGAAAACAAGCGGTGCCTCGTCGGACCGCGATCCGAGGCCGCTGTGACGGTCACCGCATGAGTAATCCCACGCCTCCTCCCGCCCCGGAGAAGAAGACGGTCACCGTCGTCTTCGACGGCGTCCCCGTCGAGGTCCCGCCGGGCATCAACCTGATCGAGGCGGCGAAGCTCGCGGGGATCGAGATCCCGCACTTCTGCTTTCACCCCCGGCTCTCGGTCGTCGGCCAGTGCCGGATGTGCCTCGTCGAGATCGAGGGGATCCCGAAGATCCAGGCGGCCTGCACGACGCCGCTGAAGGAGGGGCTGGTCGTCAAAACGACCACCGAGAAGGTTCGCGCGTCGCGCGCCGCGAACATGGAGTTCCTCCTCATCAACCACCCGCTCGACTGCCCCATCTGCGACCAGGCCGGCGAGTGCAAACTCCAGGACAACGCGTTCGGGTACGGTGAGCAGAGGTCCCGGTACGACGAGCGGAAGCGCCAGTACGCCGGCTACGACCGGACGATGATCGGTCCCCACGTGGTCGCCGACATGACGCGCTGCATCCAGTGCACGCGCTGCATCCGTTTCTGCCAGGAGATCGCGGGCACGGGAGAGCTCACGTTCCTGGACCGCGGCGGCCGCACCCTCGTGTGGACGCACGACGGCAAGCCGCTCGCGAACGACTGGTCCGCGTGCGCGGCGGATGTCTGCCCGGTCGGAGCGCTGACCACGAAGGAATTCCGGTTCCGCCGCCGCGTCTGGGACCTCGAGAAGACGCCGTCGGTCTGCCCGGGCTGCAACATCGGCTGCAACATTTCGATCGAGAACCGGGACGGTGTGGTCTACCGTTTCCTGCCCCGCCTGAACCCCGCCGTGAACGACTACTGGCTCTGCGACTACGGCCGCTTCCTGTCGGAGAGCCTGAACGCCCGCGACGTCGCGAAAGCGACGGTGCGTGGCGGAAGCGAGGTGTCCGACGTCATCGTGCCCGCGGCGATCGGGCGCATCGCCTCCGTCATCCGGGAGACGATCGACGCCGACGGTCCGTCCGGGATGCTGTTCCTGGGATCCGCGAACCTCTCGAATGAGGAGAACTTCCTCGTCCGCAAGATCGCCGACCACCTGGGGTGTGCGAACCGCGACGTCGTCGTGGATCGCTCCCGCGTCCGGCGGATGAAGTCGAAGACGGAATGGATCGAGGGGGATCACGCCGCGGCCAACTTTGCGGGCGCCCGGGACATGGGCGTCACCCCGGGTCCCGGAGGACACTCGCTCGCCGACGTCCTCGAGGGACGGTGGACGCCGAAGGTGGTGATCGTCGCGGACGGCGCCTTCTCGGCGGCGGCGGACGATCCCGATTCGGTCGCGAAGCTCCGGAAGGCGGCCTTCCTCGCGGTCGCCGCCCGCACCTCGAACGCGCTGACCCGCGCGGCCGACGTCGTCCTGCCCGCGTCTTCGCTCGCTCAGAAGGAAGGCTCGTTCACGAACGTGCAGGGGCGCGTCCAGCGGTTCGACCGGGCCTTCCTGCCGCCCCCTCCCGCCCGTGCCCACTGGGAGCTTCTGCTCCTTCTCGCCGTGGCCCTGGGATGGGGGGATCGGAACTGGACTCCGGCGGACCTGCGGGAAGCGATCCGGGCGGAAGTCGAGGGATACGCCGGGGTCTCCGATGAGGAGATGGCGGGTGGAGGCCTTCTCAAGAAGGGCCTTTTCGTTTCGACGGGCGCGCTGTGAGCGCTGCGGACCTGGGGATCGCGGCGCTTCGCGTCCTGGCCCCGGTCCTCGTGATGTTGATCGTGTTGCCGATGCTCCAGTGGGTGGAGCGTCGCGGCGCCGGCCTGATCCAGGATCGGCCGGGGCCCAATCGGGTCGGACCGTTCGGCCTGCTCCAGCCCCTCGCCGACGTCGTGAAGTTCTTCATGAAGGAAGACCTCATCCCGTCGAACACCGACCGCTTCCTCTACGTCCTCGCGCCCGGACTCGCGACGTTCGCCGCACTTTCCACGTTCGCCGTGATCCCCTACGGCGCGACGCTCACCGCCGGCGGACGCTCCATTCCACTGATCGGCGCGGACATCTCGATTGGAATCCTCTACCTCTTCGCGATCACCTCGCTCTCGGTCTACGGGATCGTGCTCGCGGGCTGGTCGTCCAACAACAAGTTCTCGCTCATCGGCGGGATCCGCTCGAGCGCGCAGATCATTTCCTACGAGCTCGCGATGACGACCGCGGCGGCCGGGGTGATCCTGTCGGCCGGCTCGTTCCAGTTGACCGAGGTCGTGGTCCAGCAGGGCGGGAGCTGGTTCGCGCTTCCTTACCGCGGCTGGAACGTCGTGCCGCAGTTCGTGGGCTTCGTCGTCTTCTTCGTTTCGGCGTTCGCGGAGACCAACCGCGTCCCCTTCGACCTGCCGGAGGCCGAGGCGGAGCTCGTCGCCGGGTACCACACCGAGTACTCCGCCATGAAGTTCGCCATGTTCTACATGGCCGAGTACATCAACGTGATCGTGGCGTCGGCGCTCACGGTGACGCTCTACCTCGGGGGCTGGACGCTGCCCGGCTTCTCCCCCTCCGGGATCGTCGGCGTCCTGGTGTCGATCCTGGTCTTCGCGGTCAAGGTCTCCGTGCTGGTGTGGATCTTCATGTGGGTCCGGTGGACTTTGCCCCGCTTCCGGTACGACCAGCTGATGCGGCTGGGGTGGAAGACGCTCCTGCCGCTCGCGCTCCTGAACCTTTTCTGGGTGGCGGCCCTCGCTCTGTGGAAGGTCCTGTGACGGCGCGGTTCGCGTTCGACGCCGCCATGGCCCTGGCGATCCTGTTCGCGGGGGTGATGGTCGTCCACCGGCACCCGGTCAAGAGCGTCCTGGCGCTCGTCGTGTCCTTTTTCGCGCTCGCGGTCGGCTACGTTCTCCTGTCCGCGCCGCTCATCGCCGCGATCCAGGTGATCGTCTATGCGGGCGCGATCCTCGTCCTCTTCCTCTTCGTGCTGATGCTCCTGAACGTACCGGCCGAGGTTCGGCAGACCCCCGGACGTCCGATCCACCACACGCTTTCCGCCGGCGCGATCGTGGCGTTCGCCGCGGCGCTCCTGGCGGTCTTCCGGTCCTACGGCGCGAGCTCCGCGCCTCCCGGGCCGTTGCCCGCGAACCCGGCGGACCTGGCGCCGCTCGCGAAGCTCCTCTTCTCCGACCACATCCTGTCGTTCGAGGCTCTCTCGATCCTGCTGCTCGCGGCGCTCGTCGGAGCCTTTGCCCTGGCCCGGCGGGAGGGAAGCCCGTGACCCCGAACGGAATTCCGATCGGGGACGTCCTCCTCGCTTCGGCCGCGCTCTTCACGATCGGCCTCGCGGGAGCGCTCCTCCGCCGCAACGCGATTTCGATCTTCCTCTCGATCGAACTGATGATGAACGCCGCGAACCTGGCGATCCTCGGCTACGCGTCTGCGCTCCACAGCCTGGAGGGCCAGATCGTCGTTTTCTTCGTGATCGCCATCGCTGCCGCGGAGGCCGCCGTGGGCCTGGCGATCTTCGTGGCCCTCTTCCGCCACACCGAAACGATCGACGTCAACAAGATCAACCTCTTGAAGTGGTGAGATGACGGTCGCGCTCTGGGTCATCCCCGCCCTGCCGCTCGGCGGCTTCCTGCTCTGCCTGCTTCTCGGCCGGAGGCTCGGGAAACCGTTCGTCTCGGCGGTCGGCGCGGGTTCCGTGGGGCTGGCCACGATCGCGGCCTGGACCCGCCTCGTCCCCTACCTGACCGCCGGCGGCGCTCCGGTCGTCGAGAAGGTTGCTCCCTGGATCGCGGCCGGGAACTTCTCGGTCGACCTCTCGCTGCGGCTGGACGCTCTCTCGGCCCTGATGGTCTCGTTCGTCACTTTCGTCGGGTTCCTCATTCACGTCTATTCGATCGGTTACATGAGCCACGACGAGACCGACGCCGGGTACGCGCGATATTTCGCGTACCTGAACCTCTTCCTGTTCGCGATGCTCGTCCTGGTTCTGGCGAACAACTTCCTGCTGATGTTCGTGGGATGGGAAGGCGTCGGGCTCTGCTCGTACCTCCTGATCGGCTATTACTACGAGAGGGAGTACGCGGCCGACGCCGGCAAGAAGGCGTTCATCGTCAACCGGATCGGCGACTTCGGTTTTCTGCTCGGCATGTTCGGCGTCTTCTCGCTCTTCGGCACGCTCGACTTCGACTCCGTCTTCTCGCAGGCCGCCGCGGACCCCGGCCGGTTCGCCCCGGGGCTCACCGTCGTCTGTCTGCTCCTCTTCGTCGGCGCCATGGGTAAGAGCGCGCAGGTCCCGCTGCACGTGTGGCTCCCGGACGCCATGGCCGGGCCCACTCCGGTCTCAGCGCTCATTCACGCAGCCACCATGGTCACGGCCGGCGTGTACATGGTGACGCGCTGCAACGTCCTGTTCCGGCTGGCTCCCGACGCCATGTACGTCGTCGCGATCGTCGGGGCAATCACCGCGATCTTCGCGGCGATCATCGCGATCGCTCAGAACGACATCAAGAAGGTTCTGGCGTACTCGACGGTTTCCCAGCTCGGGTACATGTTCCTGGCCTGCGGCGTGGGCGCGTACGTCGCGGGGATGTTCCACGTCCTGACGCACGCCTTCTTCAAGGCGTGTCTCTTTCTCGGGTCCGGCGCCGTCATCCACGCCCTTCACGGGGAGCAGGACATGCGCCGGATGGGGGGACTTGGCCGCCGCCTGCCGGTGACCTATCGGACCTTCCTCGTCGCGACGCTCGCGCTCGCCGGCATACCGCCGCTCGCCGGATTCTTTTCGAAGGACTCGATCCTGACGGGCGTCTTCGCGGCGCACCATACGGTTCTCTTTTCGCTCGGCCTCGTGACCGCGGGCCTGACCGCGTTCTACATGTTCCGTCTCGTCTCACTCACGTTTGCCGGCGAGTTCCGCGGCTCCTCGGAGGAGTCCGCGCACGTGCACGAAGCCCCGCCGTCGATGACGGTTCCGCTCGTCATCCTCGCCTTTCTCTCCGCAATCGCCGGGTTCGTGGGTCTGCCCGAGGTCTTCGGCGAGCGCGCCAACCGCCTGGCCGCCTTCCTCGATCCGATCTTCCCGGCCATCGGGCCGCGTGCCACGGAGACCGGCCACGCCCTTCCCGCAACCACGGAGTGGCTCCTCATGGGGGCCTCGGTCGCGGTGGCCGTCGTCGGAATTCTGATCGCCTGGAACTGGTACGCGAAGCGAGCCGGCCGGCCGGCCGAGCGGGCGGCCGCGGCGTTTCCGGCTCTCTATCGGCTGATCGGGGAGAAGTTCCGCATCGACGAGCTCTACGACGTCCTCTTCGTACGGCCGTTTCTCGGACTCGCCCGGATCCTCTGGAAAGTCGTGGATGTCCTCATCATCGACGGGGTCCTCAACGCCGGGGCCTTCATCGTCGAGCTCGTGGGCGACGTTCTGCGGTTTCTCCAGACCGGCAACGTTCGCAACTACGCGCTCACGTTCCTGCTGGGCATCGTCGCCCTCCTCCTGATCGTGCTGGCGGGATAGGGAATGGCGGGTTTTCTCCAGTCCCACCTGCTGACCGTCGTCGTCTTCCTCCCGACGGCGGCGGCGGTCCTTCTCCTCCTCTTTCCGGAGAGGAGGGGCCGGGAGGCGAAGCTGTTCGCGATCGCCGCTTCGGTGCTCGACCTCGGGCTCGCCCTTCCGCTGTGGACCCGCTTCGATGCCTCGTCCGGCGCGTTCCAGTTCGTCGAGCGGACGGAGTGGATTCCGGCCCTCGGAATTTCGTACACGCTCGGAATCGACGGCATCTCGCTCGTTCTCATTCTCCTGACGCTGGTCCTGACGCCCGTCTCGCTCCTCTTTTCCCTTTCTCACGTCGAAAAGAGCGCCCGGGCGTTCTCGATCGCGTTCCTCGTGCTCGAGACCGGGATCAACGGCACTCTCGCCGCTCTGGACCTCGCGCTCTTCTACGTGTTCTGGGAGGTGATGCTGGTCCCGATGTACTTCATCATCGGGATCTGGGGAGGGGCCCGGCGCATCTACGCCGCGATGAAGTTCTTCCTCTTCACCATGGCCGGCAGTCTCCTCATGTTCCTGGCGATCCTCTACCTCGCCATCCGACACCACTCCGTCACGGGGCAGTGGTCATTCCTGCTCTCCGACCTCATGGGGATGGCCTATCCGACGATGGCGATTCAGACCGTTCTGTTCCTCGCGTTCGCGCTCGCCTTCGCGATCAAGGTGCCGGTCTTTCCCCTGCACACCTGGCTGCCGGACGCGCACACCGAGGCGCCCACGGCCGGCTCGATCATCCTCGCCGGCGTCCTCCTCAAGCTGGGCATTTACGGATACCTGCGCTTTGCGCTGCCCCTGTTCCCGCAGGCCGCCGTGCGGTTCGCGCCCTGGCTGGGGGTCCTGGGAGTCATCGGCGTCATCTACGGAGCTCTCGTCGCCTTCGCGCAGAAAGACATGAAACGCCTCGTGGCGTACTCCTCGGTCTCGCACCTGGGCCTGGTCGTCATCGGAGTCGGCGCCTTCACGAGCACCGCGTTGAGCGGGGCGGTCCTCCAGATGGTCAACCACGGTCTGTCGACCGGCGCGCTCTTCCTGCTCGTCGGGGTGCTCTACGAGCGGACCCACACCCGCGAAATCGCCGACTATGGCGGGATTGCGGGGATCGTTCCCGTGACGACGGCCCTTTTCCTGGTGGCGACGTTCTCCTCGATCGGCCTTCCCGGTTTGAACGGCTTCGTCGGGGAGTTCCTGATCCTCCTCGGGACGTGGACTTCCGCGCACCGGTGGTGGGCGGTGGCGGCCGCGACCGGAGTCGTCCTGTCCGCGATCTACATGCTCTCCCTCGTCCAGCGGGTCTTCTGGAATCCGGTGACCCGCGACGAGAACCGGAGGCTCCGCGACATCCGACCGAGCGAGCTCGTCGCGGCGGCGACCCTCCTCGTACTGATGGTCTGGATCGGCGTCCGTCCCAACGACGTGCTCGACCGGATCCGGCCGTCGGTCGAGCAGATCCGGCGTTCCGTGAACACGATCCCGATGCAGGCCGGAGCGGTCCGAAGACTGCCCGACCCCGGGGCGCGTCCGTGACGCCGAGCTTCCTGGCGATGGGGCCGAACGACCTGGCCGCCGCCGCGCCCGAGATCTGCCTGGCCGCGGCGGGGTGCCTCCTCGTCCTCCTCGACGCCTTCGCACGGTCGTCCCGCCGGTGGCTCGCCACGCTCGCGCTCGCCGCGGTCGCGCTCTCGATTTTCTTTCTCGTGAGAGCGCCCTCCGGCCTTTCGTTCGGCGGGCGCTACGAGACCTCCGACCTGACCTTCGCGGCGGGTCTCTTTGCCGGCGCCTGCGCGGCGGTTGCCATTCTCGTGGCGAAGCCATACCTGAAACGAACCGCCGAGGAGAAGGGCGAGTTCTACGCGCTGCTGCTCTGGGGGCACCTCGGAGTCCTGCTCATGATCCGCGGACTCGACCTGCTGGTCGTGTTCATCGGACTCGAGACCCTGTCGCTCTCGTTCTACGTCCTCGCGTCTTTCTTCCGGACGATCCACGCCTCCTCGGAGGCCGGGCTGAAGTACTTCCTGACCGGCGCCTTCGCCTCTGCTTTCACGGTCTACGGGATCGCCATTCTCTTCGGCAAGTCCGGAAGCGTCCGGATCGCGGCGCTCGCGCGGCCGGACCTCGCGACGGATCCCCTCGTCCTCTTCGGACTGCTGCTCATCCTGGTCGGCTTCGGTTTCAAGATGTCGCTCGCCCCGTTCCACGCCTGGGCGCCCGACGTCTACCAGGGGATGCCGACGCCCGCCGTGGCGTACCTCTCGGTAGCGCCGAAAGGCGCGAGCGTGATCGTCCTCTACCGGGTCCTGGCCGCGACGTTCGAGGCCGGGATGCCGGACAAGTTCCGCACCGCGATCGCGGCGCTCGCGATCCTCTCGATGAGCCTGGGCAACGTGGTCGCTCTCGCGCAGCGCGACATCAAGCGCCTGCTGGCGTACTCGGGTATCGCCCACATGGGCTACGTGACGATTGCGCTCGCGGTGTTCGGACGCGACGCGCTCGCCGCCGTGATCGTCTACTTCTTCGCCTACGTCGTCTCGAACGCGGGGGCGTTCGCGGCGGTCGCAGCGCTCTACCAGGACGAGACGAAGCCGCACCCGGTCGGGCTGCTCGCGGGAGAGGGACGTCGTTCGCCGTTTGCCTCCGCGGTCCTCGCGCTCTGCCTGTTCTCGCTCGCCGGGATCCCGGCCACGGCCGGGTTCATCGGCAAGTTCTTCGTCTTCAAGGCCGCGATCGAACAGGGTCTGTACGCCCTCGCCGTCATCGGCGTTCTCAACAGCCTGGTGTCGATCGGCTACTACCTGAAGGTCGTCTACGTCCTCTACATGCGCGACCCGGTCGAAGAGACCGCCCCCGCGCCCCTCGCGCTGGCGGATCGCCTCGTCCTGGGGCTGTGCGGGGCCGGCATCCTGGCCCTCGGTATCTTCCCGTCGGGCGTCTGGAACCTGGCGCGGCAGGCCGCCGCGGGCCTTCCTTTCGGACGATGAGCCGCGGACTCCCCCGAACTCCGCGCGAGCCG
>Ga0068862_100004118_pt1 | contig 12318 bp, 8 predicted proteins | sample KBSSwiS52_FD_66598 | JGI IMG/M metagenome (GOLD analysis project Ga0068862, IMG submission 66598) | Switchgrass rhizosphere microbial communities from Kellogg Biological Station, Michigan, USA - KBS Switchgrass S5-2 | ecosystem: Host-associated > Plants > Roots > Rhizosphere > Soil ... | reverse complement strand
TGCCATCGCTGTTTCGTCGGGCCGGGTCTGCACCGTAGCCGAGAAACAGCTCCACGATCTCGGCCGCTCGCGCTTCATCATCCGGCAGTCGCATGAGTGGCGTGTCGCCGCTCGGGTGAGCCGACTTCGCGAGTGTGGGGTCGGCGGCCAGGAGCTCGCGCAGCCGATCGACCTTCCCGGCGAAGGCGAGGTTCCAGAGATCCCGGCTGTGGCGGCCGAGGAGATCGATCATGCTCTGGTGTTTGCCGTAGATGGCGAACACGAGCGGCGTTGCACCCCACTGGGCCTCCCGTGGATCGACTTCCGCGCCCCGCGCGATGAGCAGTTCGGCGACGCGCACCGCGTTGTTCGATGACACCCCGTGCATTGCCCGCTGACGCTGCTCGTCCTCGATCTCGATGGGCACTCCGAGGCCGAGCAGCAGCTCGACGACGTCGGCGCGGTCGCGGCGCGCGGCAGCGAACAGCGCCTTCGGCGACTTCAGATACTCCGGGTGACGCGCCACGTACGCCTCGGCTCCGGCGCGGTCGAGGCGAAAGCAGGCCGCGACGAACGCGTCCTCTTCGTTGGCTGGCGTGGTCACTGGCGTCGCCCCGTAGCGCAGCAAAAGCTCGGCGATCTCGGTCGCGTCTCGGCGCAGTGCCTCTTCGTACAGACTGCCTTTCGCGGGGCGTCCGCGTCGCGGGACGGGCGGCGAGGCGTCAGGACTCGCCCCGTGCTCGAGCACCCATTCTGCGAGATCGACGCGATTCTTGGCGATGGCGACGTCGAGGAAGAATCGAGCGCCCTTGCCGAGACCACCCATGTCGATCATCGACCACTCCGGATCTTCCCAGTCGGCATGGCGCCCGAGGGCGAGTGAGCGGGTGTGGATGAGTTCGAGGAACCAGCGGACGTTGCCGTGGAAATGCGTGTTGTAAAAGACCTGCGTGTCGTACGGCTCCGCGCCGCGCTCGAGGAGAAGCTCGACGAGTGCGCGTGCCTGCGGATGTGGCGGTGCGTCTTCCTCGCCTTCTCCCATGACGGTGGTGAGCGCGGTGTAGTGGATCTGCTCCGAGCCGCCGGGATAGTACACGTTAGGGTCGGCTCCGTGATCGAGCAGGAGGCGCGCGATCGAGACGGCGTTCTCACCGGCCGCGGGGAACGGGAGTCGTCCGTCGCACAGGTAAAGCAGCGGTGGCCAGTTTCGCGGTCCTCCCGGTTCGGTGGCCAGGGCGGGCCGATCGCGCAACACCCGCTCAACGTGCTCGACGTCGCCGCAGATGACCGCACTGTAGATGTTCGCGCGGGCGATGTCGGGGTAGCGGCGCAGCAGGCGAAGCGCCGCGTTATGCGCCATCGTTTGTCGCGGGCCGCCGACGCGCCAGTCGGGGCACGCCTGCTCGAGGAATCTCGCCACGATCCGGTCGCGGTCGCGCTGCCCGAGCGCGCGGTCGGCCAGGGCTGCCTTCAGGGCGGACCAGCTCTCGAGTCCGTGCTCACGCGCGAGCGCATGCTGCACGTCGCGAAGGCCCGGCGTTGTGGGGGCACTGGGGTAGGAGCGGCGCAGTCGAGCGCGTGCCGCCTCGTCCTGGTCGCGGATGGCAGCGAGCCAGCGCTTCGCTTCCTTGCGAAGATTCTCGAGGCTGCTTTGAGGCGTGAGCGTGCGCATGACCTTCCTCCGTAAGCGCCTGGAGTCCGCTGAGCACAGGCAGGAAGAAGGTTCGATCGTGGTGCGACGAACCGTGCTGGGTGGGAGTCATCTCCCTTGCCGCGGACAGGAGGCGCCCCAGAGCGCGCTACCGAACACTCTGGGACGAAGGGGTGCGGCCTGTCAATCTCACGAACTCCTCACGTTGGAAGTCGCGTGTACCCGGTACCGCGTACCCGGTACCGTGCGCTATAGTGATGGTCTCTCACTCACTCACGAGGGATCACAATGCGTCGCACGTACGTTCCTGCCGTGGCAGCAGGCGCCTTCATGCTCGTCACCGGAGCGTCGATCGCTCTGGCTCAGGATACTTCGCGCGCCGTCTCGGGCGGCGGAATCTCGCTGCCGGGCTGGGCCGGGAAGATCGACGCCGCCGAAGCGGGCCGAGGCGCGAAGCTGGAAGACTCGAAGCTCGCCAAGATGGGCAATGACATGCACGTCACTACGGGCCCGGCCGTCGCGTACTGGAATCCCGCCAACAAGGCGACCGGCGACTACACGGTGAAGGCGAAGTTCACCGAAGCGAAGTACATGGGGCTGAACGACCATCCCCACCCGTACGGGATCGTGATCGGCGGCAACGACATGGGAACGGATCAGCAGAGCTATCTCTACTGCGCGGCGTACGGCAACGGGACGTTCATCGTGCGTGGCTTCGGTCCGGCGGCGTTCCAGCTCAACGGCCGTCGCGGCGAGGCGAATGAGGCCGTGAACAAGGCGGCGGCCAAGGATCAGCCGGTGTCGCAGGAGATCGCGGTGTCGGTGAAGGGCGGCGACGTCAGCTGCGCGATCAACGGCAAAGTCGTCGGTACGTACAAGAAGGCCGATGTCGTCGGTACCGGGAAGCTCAAGTCGACGGACGGAGTGTATGGCGTTCGCTTCGGGCACAACACCGAAGCGCACGTCGCGGGCCTGACAATGACGAAGCAGTAGGGTGATTACTGCTGGGCGCCTGCCGTGAACGGCGGTGGGCAGTCGGCGGTTGTCATCCCGAGGAGAAGAACATGACGAGGGATCTTGCGTGCGGTGCTCGTGGCAGGCCTACGAGGATCGCACACGAGATCCCTCCCTTCGTCGCTAGCGCTCCTCAGGGCAGGCGCTAGCGCTCGGGATGACTAGTGGATCGAAAGGGCGGCCTCGAAGAATGGCTCCAGCTCGAGCACGAACGGAGCGGACGCGCCGGGCGGGTGCCACATCAGCGTCTCGGTGAGAAGCGCCGACCGTTCGTCGCCAGGGAGCCATCGTTCGACGAGCCGTGCGTCGAGGTCGACAATCCAGTAGTCGGGAACGTGGCGCTGGTAGAGCGGGCGCTTTCGGACGCGGTCATGGCGGCTGCTCGACGGGGCGAGAACCTCAATGGCGAGCATCAGCTCTCGTATTGGGAGACCCTCCTTCATCACCCGTCGCCACTCGGGCTTCGGGACCGCGAAGATGTCCGGCTGCGTCACGAACTCCGGCTCGAGCTCGACGTCGGACGGTGACGGGATCGCGACGCCGATTCCCTCCCGATCGAGGTAGGCCACCAGCGCAACCAGCAGTCGTGTCACCACTACCTGGTGGGGCAACGCGGGGGACGGGGTCACCAGCAACTCGCCGTCGACCAGCTCGTAGCGCGGCGTGGCGAGCGGGCGGCCGCGATGAGATCGCGCACTTGGCGCGCAGTCCATCGTCGACTGAGTTCCGCAGGCATAGCCATAATTTGCTCGGCGCTCGGCAAACGGGGCAACGGTGCACTCGCCACGATGCAGCGGCCGGCGCGGTGGAATGTCATCGCAACGTTGCGATGCAGACCGAATGGTCCGCTTGGGGTCAGAGTCCAACGGAACCATCCTGTTGCAAGGGAAGCCACAGGCAGCAACCGAACGCTTCCGCCGCACTCGTATGATTCCCTTGGACTCTGACCCCAAGCGCGCCGGTTTCTACTCGATCCGCCGCTTCAGCGCGCTCGTCGTGTCGGCGCCCGCCCGGATATCGAGGGCCGCTCGTGAACCGACGGTGAGATAGCCCCGCGGACCGTTCGAGGTCAGCGCTTCCGGGCGCGGGTGAAGGAACGCCCCCGTCGCGTCGAGTGTGTCCACTGCGACGACGCCCGCGAGATCCCCGACGTCGCGCACACGTCCGCCCGTGCGCGCTACGGCGTCCTCGAAGTTGATCGCGACATCCGCCACGACCGGCTCGAGACCCGGCAGCACGATCCGCCCCCCACGCACGAGCAGGTCGAACGCGCCGCTCGTGTTGTACTGCAGCTTCTCGTAGTCGCCCGGGTCCGACTGCTCGTACGCTCGCGTCGCGATCGCGTCGAGCGTGCGGATGATCGCCGCCGTGTTCAGCCGTCGGAGGCCCTGCTTGTCCGGGTCGTTAGGCATCGCGCCGCTCTCGATCAGGATCGTGCTCGTCCCCCACACGCCCATGAGATCGCCGAACGCGCGGGGATTGAACGCATCGTCGTACTTGGACACGCGACCCGGGACCTGGCTGTCGAAGTCGCGCGCGAGCCCGGCCGCGATCAGGCGCGCCCGCGCGCGTAACGGCGGCCAGCTGCGGGCCGAGTCGGCCGCCGGGGCGAGCAGGGCGATCGCGGCCTGCGGTCCCGTACGGCCAACGCGCGTCCGCGCGTTCTGGTCGTGCAGGTTGAAGCCGAAGTCGGGCTTGAGCTTTTCGTGCACGGCCTTCAGCGCCCGGGCCTCGGGCGTCGAGAGCCGGCGGGCGTCGCGATTCACGTCGATCCCCACCGCGTTCTCGCGCTGAAAGCGCTCGGCCCCATCGGGATTGAGCATCGGGATCATCACGACCGTCAGCGAGCTCGCGATGCGGTCGCGAATGCCGTCGGCACTGGACGACGTCATCCACGCGAGGATGTCTGCGAGCGCCATTGTCGCCGTCGCCTCATCGCCGTGCATCTGCGACCAGAGCAGCACCTTCGTCGGTCCCGTTCCGAACGTGATCGAGCGGAGCTCGCGGCCCATCATCGACCGGCCGATCACGTCGACCTTGAGTCGCTGGGAGACGAGCGACGACTGCAGGGCGCTCCAGTAGTCCGCATGACTGATGCGCCGGCTCACGATCGCGGCGACCTTGTAACGGTCGGCGACGCGGAGGGCGTCCGTCATGGCGAATCCGCCGGCCGGAATGGGCGCCGTACGCGGGCGATCGAGCTGGTTGACGGGCCGGCAGCTGGCGAGTGCGACCACGGTCGCGAGTAGGAGTCGTCGAATCATGGGGCGACAATCTGAGCAGCTCGCTCGTGCAGCGGAATGGCAACGGGCCGAGCGGTGGTTCTCATCATGCGTCGTTCGACACCTTCGCCGGCGACTGTGCCGAGCGACCCACGCGAGCGAGGAGCGATGCCCAGAGCGAAGCGCGCCACCCACGAGGCCGTCCCGGCCACCATGCAAGCGGCAGCCATCGACCGGTTCGGCGGCCCATCGGTGCTGAAGCTGCACGAGCTTCCGACACCGACGCCCGAGGCTGATCAGGTTCTCATCGCGATTCACACGGCTGGCGTCGGTAATTGGGACGCCGAAATCCGCGACGGCTCCTGGCGCAAGCCGGGTCGTCCGCGCTTCCCGCGCGTGCTGGGGCTCGACGGAGCGGGCGTGGTCGTCGCGAAGGGCAATCGCGTGCGCCGGCTCGCCATCGGCGACCGCGTGTGGGCGTATGACTACGAGAACGGCGGATTCTACGCCCAATACGTCGCTGTCGACGCCGACCACGCGGGCCGCGTCCCGAAGCGAATGAGCCTTCGTGATGCGGGTGCCGCGGCTGTGACCGCCCTGACGGCGCTGCAGGGTGTCGCCGACACGGCCGACGTGCGACGAGGGCAGACGGTCCTGGTGTTCGGCGCGACGGGCGCGGTGGGGACGCTCGCGCTGCAGTTCGCGGCGTCGCGCGGCGCGCGCGTGATCGCCACTGCAACCGGTCGCAAGGCGACAGAGACCGTTCGGCGGCTCGGGGCGCGCGTGGCCATCGATGCCCGGAGTCGTGATGCCGTCGATCGCCTCGACGGCGCGGCGGATGGCGTGGATGTCGTACTGGCGTTCGCAGGTGGGCGCGAGCTCGAGCGACTGCTGGAGCTCGTCCCGCGAGGCGGACGCATCGTGTATCCGAACGGCGTCGAGCCGGAGCCCGAACGGCGCGCGGGCGTTCGCACGAAGAGCTACGACACGGCCGTCGGAGTCGACGAGCTGGCGGCACTCGTTCGGGCAACGGAACGTGCGCGCCTGCGCGTGCCGATTGCTGCGCAATACCCGCTGGCTCGCGCGGCGGATGCCCATCGCCGGTTGAAGCAGGGCCACGTGATCGGGCGTGTCGTGCTGGCGGTTCGCCGCGCCGAACGGTGAACGGTGCAGCCGGCGGCGAGCTTATCTCACCGCGCTGAGGGGAAGGCGAATCCCCACGTCAGGTAGGCGAAGGACCGCGCGCCACGTGTGACGCCGGCACCCAGCCGGTGCCCGCGTCACCAGAAACCGACGGCCTTCCGGAACCTGGCAGATCCGCGCAGTCCCGCGAAGTCCGGATCCATTGACGGGGCTGCGTCCCCTTCATCCATGACCTCCCAGACGTGGGCGCCGAGGCGCACGGCTTCAGCGAGGAATTCGAGCGAACGTTCCGGTTGCCCGCGGATCGCGGCGACCCGTGCCTCGAAGTACTGCGCCTCGGCGCGATTCACGGTCGGACCGTTGAGAACGCCCCGGATCCGCTCCACCTCAGCCTCGTCGCTGCGGCGGGCAGCAAGAGACCCAAGAAAGATCAGTGCCCTCCAATCGTACGGCGTGGTGCCTAACGGCGCGCTCGTGAGCTGCACGAATGCTGCACGCGCGTCGTCCCATTGCCCCAGGTAGTAGAGGCTCCGGCCCTTGCCGAACAGCATCGGGTCGCGTGCCTCCGCGTTCGTCGGTTCGCGAGTGTAAAAGGCGAGCGCGCGCGAAAACAGTCGATGCGCCGATTCGGCTCGACTGGCGGCTTGAAGCCGCAGCCCGGCGTAGAGCATGAGATTTGGCAGACCCGATACGAACGAACCGCCTCGATCGGCGGAGCGCTTGACCACTTCCTCGGCCTCGTCGAGACGGCCTAACGCGACCAGCGCGTCGATTTCCGGGAACGCGGACGTGAGGTCGTCGGGTGCCCGCGCGGAATTCTGCCTCGCCGCGGCAATCGCGCGTTCGTACTTGCCAAGCTGCACGAGCGCACGAACGCGGAAGCCAGGCGCGGGCGGTATGAGCCTCATCCACGAATACGTGGAGTCGAGCGACTCGAGCACGCTCAGTGCCTCACGCGGGTGACCGGCTTGCACAGCGTCGCGCCCGAGGCAAATGCGATACTCGGAGGCCGGCGCGAAGCCTACGAGCTGTTCGTCCAGTTCGTACCGCTGCTGCGGCGTCCCGTGCAGCATGGCGACGTTATACCTGTACAGCGCGAGCTCGTACGGCGACATGGCCGCCTCGTGTGGCCTGACCAGCGCGAGCACCGAATCCGCGCCGAGCCGATCGCCGCCATTGCGGCGTGCCCAGAACCACCACAGGGCCGCAATGTAGTACGTCGAGTCCAGGCGAAACGCGCGCTCGAGGTGATCACGCGCCGAGCCGAACCCCAAGGCGCCGCGAGAGCTTTCCTTCTGTTCCACGATGCCGTTCACGAACGCGGTCATGCCGTACGCGAACTCCTGGTACGCTGCGAATTTCACTGGAGGCTTGCCCTCATTCCCGGCCCACGCCTCCAAAGCGGGATCGACGTGGGTCGCAATCCCGCTCATCACGTCCTGCCGGACCTTCTCGATCACGTCGCCCAGCTCCTTCGCGCTGACGCTGTCGAAGGCGAAGAGAATGGTTCCGGACTTCGTGTCGACTGCCTTGCCCGTGAACGACAGCGAATCGCCCTTCTTGAAGTATGCGCCGGATATGACGATTTGCGGCTCGGTCAGCCTAACAAGGGCCGTGAGAACAGACGGTCTGCCTCGCCGTGCGTTCCGCGAGTCCCAGATGTCGAAGGCGGGGTCCGCAACATCCAGCATTGCTGTTCGCGCCAGCGCGTTCCTGGTGTACTCCGCGGTCATCGTGCCCACGACGTCGAGTGCCGGATCGCCGGTCCAGTTCTCGAAGACCTCTACTGCCACGCGTGGCTTTGTCGGGCGCGAAGGCAAGGCGAGCCACACCGCCCCGACAATGATCGGAAGGGCAATCAGCGGATAAGCCGCGCGAGCTCGTCGGTGGCGTGGTGTCGTCGGCACCGAACCGCGGCGCTCGGCCACACCGGTCGTCGTCGGTGAGTCGGCTGGCTCCTGGTGCGGCCCTGCCTCTGGCTCGCGCGGCTTCGCTGTCGACGTCGCGGAATCGTCAGGGCGCGATCCTCGGAGCTTCTGCAGGAAGCCGGCGAGGGCAGGATCGAGTGGAACCCCCAATTCCTCCCTGACGAGCGCCTCGAACGCGGTGCCGGTCCGTAGCGCCTCGGCATGATCGCCGGCCGCAGCCATGGTCCGAACGAGTCCGAGCACGCTGTGAGTATTCAGTTGGTCGAGCTCCACGCGACGGCGCCAAGCCGCGACGGCCGCGGTCCGGTCGTTTCGCTGCGTCGCACGCTCAGCAATGCGCTCGAGCGCTGCGCCATACGCCATGCGTAGCCGAGCGCGTTGATCGTCCGCCCATCGCTCGAACTCGGTGGCTCTGTTGATATAGAACCCGTCGAGAAAGTCTCCGGTGTAGGCGCAAACCGCCTCGTCGTCGGCGCCTCGCGCCAACGCGGCCTCGAAGACCGCCACGTCGCTCGTGATCACCTCGGGGTTCAGGCACAGGGGGTCCGAACCCCTGAACACGCTGCCGTGGACTTGTTGGCGCAACGAGTACAGCAGCTGCTCGAGGGAGTGCCGCGCGTCCTCGGCTGCGCTGTCGGGCCAGAAATACGCGACGAGCTTGTCGCGACTCAGACCGCGGTCGCCGGCAGCCGCGAGAAGCGCGAGCAACGCAAGCCGGCGCCGTGGAATCGCGACGTCCGCCGCGGCGCTATTGCCGAGCGAGAGCCCACCGAGCGTTGCGAGGCGAAACATGGAGCCCGATGAGCCGGGGCTGAGGAAAGAATGAGCCTCGGCTTCCATTCTAGGACCATCGAGCGTGGTGGCAAGCCTGTGGAGGAGTTGCAGTGCGGTCGATGCTCCCGCAAAACCGCCCTTGCCGGCGCCGGTCGCGTCTCAGCCGGAACCCTAACGGTACGAGGAACGATTCCATGTACGCCCGAATGCATCCAACGACGACGACGATCGCCGCGATCGTAATCGGTTTTCTGGCGACGGCCTGCGCTGATTCGTCGCGAACGGCGGTTGGCCCTTCGACACCGGGGGGAGCCCCGAGCCCGGATCGCGGCGCGAGCGGACCGCCGTCGACGCTTCAATGGAACGAGGAAGCGATCGTGCTGGCCGGCAAGGCCGTGCTGCGGGCACCGATCGCGAACCGTGCCTACATGCTCCTGAGCGTGGCGGAGTCGCGCGCACTGGATGCCCTCGACGCGGCCGCCGATGGCTCGGTCGATGTCGATCAGGGCGTCGCCTCGAGAGAAGCAGCGCTAGGTGGAGCGGCCGCCGTTGTCCTGGCGTACATCTTTCCCAGCAACCAGACTGAGGTCGGGGCGATGCTCGCGACCCTGCGCGCCGGCGCGCCCAACGCAGAGCACTTCGACGCCGCCCTGGAGGTTGGTCGAGCCGCGGGCCAGCGCGTCGTGGATGACGCGAAGACCGACGGTTCCGATGCCGTTGTTGTCCCCGTGATTCCAGTGGGGGCGCAGTACTGGAAATCGGCCGGCACCATAGTCACGCCGCAATGGCCGTTCGTCAGGCCGATGCTCATGACCTCGGGGAGTCAGTTCCGCCCGGGACCGCCGCCGGCCTTCGGGTCGCCGGAATATCTGGCCGCGCTCCAACGGGTGCGGACCTTCTCCGATACGCGCACGCCGGAGCAGCTGGCGATTCTCAACTTCTGGAACGATCCGGGCCCAGTCGGGCAGCACGGGGGACACTGGAATCACATCGCGGTCGACCTGATCCTGCGCCATCACCTCAACGAGCGGCGCGCTGTGCACGTGCTCGAGAGCCTGAACCTCGCGTTGTCGGACGCGTCGGTCGCGTGCATGGATGCGAAGTACACGTACTGGTTCGTCCGTCCGTATCAGACTGACCCGCTCATCACGACTCCGCTCGGCCAACCCGGGCATCCGGCGTACCCATCACTCCATTCCTGTCAGGGCGGTGCGGCGGTTGGCGTGTTGGAGCACGAGTTCCCCGGGGACGCGGAAAGCCTGGAAGCGATGAGTGCGGAGATGGACCTGTCACGTGAGTGGGCAGGGCTGCACTACTGGTTCGACACCAAGGCCGGGACGAGAATCGGGCATCAGGTGGCCGACCTCGCCAACGCTCGGCCGTGACCTGACGCGGCACAGAACCTAACGTCGATCAGAGTCCTTTCCCAGCAGCCACTCGAGTGCTCGCCGTGTCTCGAAGCTCGACAAGACAAGACCCTTGAGCGAATGGCCGGCGAACGGCACGGAGAAACGCTCGATCCGATCGCCGCCGGCCGCGAGCAGGGTATGATCGACGCGAGCGTAGTCATCGTGAGTGCCGCGGACGATCGCGATGCGCTCGTCCGGCGGTACGGACGCGATGGCATCAGCGACGGAAAAGCTTTCGGGACCTGTCGGCTCCGGGCCGTTCATCATGTCGCTCAGCGAGACCCGGAGGTGGCTCCGCGAGCCCGGCGACAGAGCCAGTACCGCGACAGACCCCACCGGACACGCGTGTGCCGCGGTCCAGATCGCAACCTCGGCGCCGAGTGAGTGGCCGGCGATGATGAGAGGCACTGAGTCGCCGCCAAGCTCGTGGCGCGCGCTCGCGATCAAGGGATCGATCGCCGCCGTGAACGCGCTGTCGCGTGCCGGGCCGCGCTCCGGCAGCGACTGGAGCAACCTTCGCATGTCGAACCCCGCCACCGCGTACTGCGACTCCGCGAGCCACGACGCGAGCTGACGGTGCGGTCGCCAGAACCCGATGTCATTGCCGAAGAAGAAAACCACGGCGCGCGGTGGGCGGGTCGAGTCCATGGCGCCATAAAGGAAGAGCGGTTGCTCGCGGAGCGCCGGATCCCGGGCCACGCGTGTTGGCCTCTCATCCTGCGCGCACGCGGAGAGCGCGAAAACTCCCACGAGCCCCAATGTGCGCCGAACCGTGTGTCCCACCGCCCGCCCTCGCCTAGCGTACCTGAGCTAACCTGCCTGTGAAACGAAGCTAGCCAGCGAAGCTGTCGCCATCATGACGAGAGCACACCACCCATTGTCGGGATCTCTATCGCGTCGCGCTACTTCCGGAAGAAGCGATAGTAGATATCCTGGGCGCCCTCGGGTCCCTGCACCCAGACACCGAGGTAGACTCCCGGCCTCGATGTGGCCACGATCCGATGCGAGTAGCCCGGCGGCAACACGGTATCCTCCACAATGCCCTGCGGGTAACGATCCGAATTGGCAAGTGGAAGCTCGAAGACCTTCGGCGAGCCTTGTCTCGTCGACAGCCAGAGGATCGACCACTCCCCCTGCATATCCTGATAGAGGGCCGGAAAGAGATTGACGACGTCACCGGCCTCGTTGGTAATCCTGCGTGGTGTCGTCCAGGTCAGCCCGTCGGGTGAGGTCGCGTAGACCAGGTCCGACTTCGGCGGTGGGTCCGCCCACGGGATGGGCTGGCTCCTATCGTGACGCACCCAGATCAGAGTGATCTGGTTACCCGTGCGCGTGGCGAATGGGAGATGGTCGCCTTCGGTCGGGCTGTTGACGCCCGACACCCCGACGACGGGATCCCACGTAGCGCTCTCTGGCCGCTTGACCGAGACATACAGGTCGCTGGTGGGCGTCGTCGATGCGAAGCGCCGCTGGCTAACGAAGTAGACAAGCAGAGTTCCGTTAGCCGCCCGAGCGAGTGATGGCACCCAGTCATCGACATCGGAGGCCCGGGTCACCTGGACCTCACGGGCGGAGTCCCAAGTCAGCCCATCGGGCGAGCTGTTGTACCAGATGTTGCCCTGGAAGGGCGCAGTCCAGCGAAACCAGACCAGATGGAACGTGCCCTGATCGTCCTGGAGTAGGCTCGGATAGAAGTCGCCGCCGGCATTGTTGGTGACCCGTGCCGGCGCACTCCACTCCCGTCCATCGCGGGTGCGAGTGATGTAAATGTCGGAGTTTCCTCCGCGGTCCGAGAACCACGCCACGAACAGACTGCCATCGCGCGCACGAAGGACGCTCGGGTCCTCGTCCTTGGTAGGGCTGCCGATCGAGAGCAGCCGTGCATCCGCCGGTTCAAAGTCGAGCTGAGTAGCTGGCGCAGCGACCTCTTTGCAACCGTCGCATCTGGCCGTGGCGACAAGCAGCACGAGCGTCAGTCCGCTTCTCACCGGTGAACGCGCGCCCAGGCCGGTGGAACGAGCGCGCCTAATCGCCAGGAGCCCTTCCTTGATCATGCTCCTCACGCTGCAGGTGGAAGACGAGGTGAGCATCACAAACACGCCTCGATGACGAGTTCGCCGCTGGCGGCACTTTCGGCGCCGTTCACTGCACCAGGAAGCTCACGCGCTGGACAACCCATACACCGCGCTATAGTGATG
>Ga0068862_100004117_pt1 | contig 12319 bp, 7 predicted proteins | sample KBSSwiS52_FD_66598 | JGI IMG/M metagenome (GOLD analysis project Ga0068862, IMG submission 66598) | Switchgrass rhizosphere microbial communities from Kellogg Biological Station, Michigan, USA - KBS Switchgrass S5-2 | ecosystem: Host-associated > Plants > Roots > Rhizosphere > Soil ... | reverse complement strand
GCGGAGCAGGTACACGTCCAACAAATTCTGCTCTATAATCAAGACACCGCTCAGAGTTTTCTTATCCAATTGAACGGTGGAGCGGATTTTGATAATCTGGCGTCGCAGGCCGACCCATTGACACGTGGCGATCTTGGTTGGGTGCCGCGAGGCTATTTGCTTGAACCAAAGATCGAGGAGGCTGCGTTTGGTTTGCAAGTGGGCCAATACAGTGATGTGATCACAACGGACGTGGGATTCCATATTGTAAGAATTCTGGCGCGTGACCCACAGCATCCGCTTTCGCCTGATGCCTACCTGGCTTTGCAGGAACTGGCATTGAAGAACTGGATTGACGAACAGCGTCAACAGGCAACGATTGTTATTGAAGGGCAACCGCCGCAGCCATAATGGAGTGACCTAGATGAACGAAGATTTCGATTTTGATGGAACACAATCCAGACGCTCGACCGCTCCCGCGCAGGTGTGGGATATTTTGTCGATTCTGGTACTGCTCCTCACGGTTTGCCTCGTGGGTTATTTTGTGTTGATCTTTATCAACCCAACCTCTCAACTTAATTTTTTGCCGCCCGGTGCCGGCCCTTTGGGAAATAATGTTCCTACCGCCACAGCCACACCGTTGCAGATGCAGGCGACCTGGACGCCCAGCCCCACCCTGGCGGTCACACCGAGTGACACCCCGCGTCCTACCATCACGCCGTTGCCTACCAATACGCCGTTCTCGCTCGTCCCACCGACCAAAACCCAAAAACCGAGCCCCACACCCAAGGCCCCCTTCAGCGCGCCTTCCGTCACCCAAGTGGAAAGCACGGTCATTCATCCTGACCTGGCCTGTAACTGGGCAGGGATTGGGGGCACGGTGGTGGATGCCAATAATAGCCCTGTGATTGGGACGGTGGTCGTCCTGCGCGGCACGCTAAATGGGAGCACGATCGAACAGCAGACCGTGAGTGGGATCAATAAGGAATATGGTCCCTCCGGGTTTGAGTTTGTGCTTGGCACTGCCCCGGTCGAATCCAATAAAACGTTATATGTCCAGTTGGTGGATCAGCAAAATATCCCGCTTTCGGATCCGGTTCAAGTGACCACCTCCACAGATTGCAGTAAAAACCTGGTGATGATCCGGTTCAAGAAGAATCGATAAAGTAATTCACACAGAATCAAGACGGCGATGCTCAGAGATGAGCGTCGCCGTTTATTTTGTCGGCTAATTTTCAGAACTATAAAGAGATTAGGGGGCCAGCTCTTTATCGAATATCAGACCACGACATTCCAGTGTTCGTAGGCTTTATTTCTCCCCCGCAGAATATCTTCATACAGCTGGCGTAACTTTGTAGTGATGGGTCCCATCACGCCCGCCCCAATAGGGCGGTGGTCGACTCTCGTTACCGCGACGATCTGGGCGGCAGTGCCGGTCATGAACATTTCTTCGCAGATGTAAACTTCGGTCCGGTCAATGGAACGTTCCATGACCGTGAGCCCCAATTCCTTGCGCGCCAGTTCGATCACAGATCTGCGCGTGATCCCTTCGAGGATGTTGTCCGTCACTGGTGGCGTGACCAAAATCCCGTCGCGCAGCATGAAGATGTTCATCGCCGAGCCTTCGGAAACATGACCGTTGTTATCCAGCACCAGGGCTTCGTCGAACCCGGAGCGGTTCGCATCGGTCTTGATCAGTGCCGAATTGGCATAGGCGCCCGCCACTTTGCCGCGGGCCGGGATGACGTTATCGTCCACGCGGCGCCAGGAGGAAACCGTTACATGGGCGTTGGTATCATTCTTTACATAGGGCTCGTACGCCATCACGAACATGCAGAATTCATCCTTAAGATCGTGCAGCTTAACGCCGATCCCCAGATCGGATTTATAAAAGGTGGGGCGCAGGTAAATATCCTGCTGCCAATTGTCGGTCCGCAGGAGGTCGAGCGTCAACTGGATCAGGCTCTCTTCATCGTAACGGGTCTGCATCGACATCATGCGCGTCGAATGCAATAATCGTCGAAAATGATCGTAGGGGCGAAAGACATAAAGATTTTTTTTATCTTCATTCCAATAAGCTCTCATTCCCCCAAAGACAGCTGTACCATATAAAAAACCATGTGTTGCGATACTAATTTTTGCTTCCGAAAGCGGAACGATTTTTCCCTCAAAAAAAGCGTGCTTCGAGAGATCCACCAGAACACCTCCAAAATGGAAATAGGACCAACTCTTACGTACGAATTATACCGTATCAGTCCGCTTTGTATTCTGAGGGCCGGGTTAATTCTAACAATTACTTTAGCTGTTGGGTATGGTGTGGAGGTTAGGTTGGATGTTTGGATTCATGTAACCTTTGTTTTTTCCTCTTGACAACTATTAACTTCAGAGTAAAATCTAATTAGATACATTTCGAATTAGTTAGAAGAGAGTGAAAATGAACGAAGGACCCGAAATTCTAGCTTTTGTCAAAGCCATGGCGTCGGTAGAGCGCTTGCGGATCATTGGTGTGTTGACCCGTGGACGGGCGACACGATCTGAAATTGCCGAACAATTGCATCTGCCTGTCCGGGATGTGTACGACAATCTGGCATTCCTTACGCACGTCGGCGTAATCCATGAGGTGGACGGAGTCTATGATCTGGATGAGAAAGCCATCGAGGCTTTCTCCCGCGGGCAGTTCGAAGGCAAACGTCCCACCTACAAATCGGATCAGGAAGAGCCGGAAGATGTTCGTAAGGTCTTCAAGAGCTTTCTCAACGCGGACGGCTCTCTTAAGCAGATTCCCCCACAGGGAAACAAGCTGCTGATCATCCTGAATTTTATTGTGGATGCCTTTGCCTTCGATACAAACTACACGGAGAAGGAAGTCAACACGATCCTGCGCCGCTTCCATGTGGATACGGCTGCGTTGCGCCGTTACCTTGTTGACAATGCCTTGATGGATCGCGAAAGCGACGGGACAAGGTACTGGCGTCTGAAAAAGGAGCAAGCATGAGCGAAGAACTGGTCACCTTTTTCAAGGCGCTGGCAGACAAGAACCGCCTCAAGATCGTCGGGCTGCTGGCAGAAAAATCATACAGTGTGGAGGAACTGGCTGAAGTGTTGCAGTTGAAACCGCCCACCATATCACACCATCTTGCAAAATTAGTGGATGCCGGGCTGGTGAAGTCACACACGGAAAGTTATTACAGTGTCTATCAGCTCGATCAATCCGCGTTGGAGGCAAAGACCCGCAGCCTGTTTTCGCAGGAGGATCTCTCGTCAGTCATCTTAGGGGTGGATGCGGGTGCCTATGATAAAAAGGTCATCAAAGATTATGCGCGGCCCGATGGGAGCCTGAAAACGCTCCCCTCTCAGCGCAAAAAACTGGAGGCGATCCTGCGCTATGTGGTCAAAGCCTTCGACATGGAGAAGCGTTATAGTGAGAAGCAGGTCAATGAGATCCTGGGGCGTTATCACGCCGACACTGCCACGTTACGTCGCGAACTGGTCGGTTTTGGGTTGATGCAGCGCGAAGGCGGGGGAGGCGAGTATTGGAGAACCTAGGATGTCGTTGCGAGGAGGAGCGTAGCGACGACGAAGCAATCTCCTCCTTTTGCTAAACCTGTTCTGGACAAACAGGAGATTGCTTCGGGCAGACGAGCGCTGCCCTCGCAACGACACTTTTGATGTGAAAAGACACGGAATTGCTCCGTGTCTTTTGGTTTACTTCTTACCCATCTGTTCCCGGTTGACCAGTCCCCGCTGCCAGGCGTAGACTGCCACCTGAGTCCGGTCGGCGAGATGCAACTTGCTTAAGATGTTGCTCACATGACCCTTGACGGTGTATTCGCTGATCACTAATTTTTCCGCAATCTGACTGTTTGTCATGCCATTGGCGATCAGGCGCAGAACATCCAGCTCGCGTTCGGTCAGCTCGGTGAAGAGAGGCTGCTCGTCGCTGTTGTCGCTGCGAATGTTCTGCAGGACGCGGGCCGCCACCAGTGGATGCAGCGTGACCTCTTTTTGCGCAGCGCGATGCAAAACGTCCACCAATTTTTCCATTTTCATATCTTTCAGAATATAGGAAATCGCGCCCGCCTTCAAGGCTGGGAAGATATGGACATCCTCATGATAGGAAGTCAGCACCACGACCTGCGTACGCGGGCTGATCTGCTTGATGCGCCGGGTTGTTTCCACGCCATCCATGCCCGGCATGATGAGATCGAGCAGGACGATATCGGGGATATGCTCAGACACCAGCTTGAGCGCTTCCTCCCCGGAAGCCGCTTCCCCAACAACATTGAACTGTGTCAGTGCTTCCAGATACGAACGAATGCCGTTCCGTACCACTTCATGATCATCCACAATCAGAATACTGACGTCGTTCGTATGGTTATGATTAGTACTTGCCATTACCGCCTCCTTCTTTTGTTGGCACCTGGACGAGGAGTCGGGTGCCATGCCCGGGCGCGCTCTGGATCTGCACCGTCCCGCGGATGCTGCTGACCCGTTCACGGATCGAGCGCAAGCCCATTCCATGTTTTGTATTGACATCGAATCCGCATCCATCGTCAGATACGGAAAGTTGTACCGTGTCGACATTGTACACCAGTGCCACATCCACCCGTTGGGCGCGACTGTGTCGGGCCACATTCGCAAGTGCTTCCTGCGTGATCCGGTAGAGCGCCTGTTCCGTATCGAGCGGCAGCTTGTGTTCGTAGCGGGTGGTGAATTGTATATTGGTATCGTTACGATTTTCCCATTCGAAGATGTGTTCCCGCAGGGTGTTCACCAATCCCTTCTCTTGCAGCGCGATCGGATAGATTTCCTGAACCAGGAAGGTTAATTCCTGGATGACGTCTGTGACCAGATTCTCCGCTTCGTTGAGGTGCAGCGCCACTGAATTTCCATGTCCGTTGAGGATGCCGCGGGCAGTACCCAGCTGCGCCAGGGCCGCGAATGCCTTTTGCTTGGCACTATCGTGCAGGTCCCGCGCCAGGCGGTTGCGTTCCTCCATCACCGCCAGATCTTTGGTCTGCTCGAAGAGTTCCATATTTGCGATCGAGATCGAGGCGCGATGGGTTAAGGCGGAGAATAAACGCATGGTGTCATCGCCCATCAAATTTGGTTTTGTAAAACCAACGTTAAACACTGCGACGACTTTATGATCCACAACGATCGGCAGATGCACAAAGGAACGAATCCCTTCTGCTCGCAGCGCGGCGCGCACATCCGGACGGAAACTGTCGAGATCAATGTGCCTGACGACCGCGGATTTCCCGTTTTCCATCACCTCACCGACGATGCCCTCGCCTTTTGCGAATTCCATCACTTTGAGCGTTTCAGGGAAAAACCCATGACTGACGCGCGGCACAATCCTGGTTTGGTCGTCGTTCCAGGCGAAAACGATACTGCGGTCTGCATTGAGCATGTCGACGGCTACATCGACCAGTGTTTGAAAGACCTGATAGAGGCTTACGTTTCGGAGGATTCGTTCGTCTGCCGCATAGAGGGCTTCGATCTCCAGGTTACTTTTTTCCAGGGCACTGGTTCTTTCACGGACCAGCCGTTCCAATTGACGATTACGGTCTTGCATTGTCCTGGTCCGTAACCGGACTCCACCTGCGACTGCCACCATCGCAAACAAGCTCAGCAGTACGCGAAACCAGAGGGTTTGCCAGAAGGGTGGGATCACCGTGACGTTGATCCGAACGGGAGATTGGTTCCAAACGCCATCGCTGTTCGAGCCCTTAAGCAGCAGCGTATATTCTCCGCCTGGCAGGTTGGTATAACGTCCATCCCGTTTTGTTCCAATCAAATGCCAAGTGGGGTCGAACCCCTCCAGCTTGTAAGCATATTGATTTTTTCCCGGCTGGTCATAGCTCAGCGCGGCAAACTCGAATTCCAGTGAGTTTTGAGGCCATTGTAAAACGACATTCTTTGTGGTTTCCACACTGGTATCGGTTGTGATGGGATTATCATCCTGCGTAAGGGAGGTGAGCGTAATCTGCGGAAGATAAGAACTATCTTCGATACTCGATGGATAAAAGACGGTTAAGCCTTCGATGCCGCCAAAGTAAAGTTCTCCGTTGCTGCCTTTGGCGTAGGCGCCCGAATTGAATTCATTGCTCTGCAGTCCATCGCCTGCATCGAAATTTCGGAATGTTTTTGTCTTGGGGTCGAAGCGCGAGATGCCAAAATTGGTACTCATCCAGAGATGACGGCTCGAATCCTCCAAAATGCCATAGACCACCCCATTGGGAAGTCCATCTTTTTCCATATAGTAGGTGAACGAATCGGTCTCTGGATCATAGAGATTCAAACCACCGCCGCCGGTCCCGATCCAAATATTCCCTTTCCCATCCTGGTAAATGGACAGGATCGAGTTGTTGCTAATGGTTTCTTTATTGTTGGGATCATAGCGGTAGCGGGTGAACTGGCCGGTCTTACGGTCTAATTTATTCAGTCCATTTTCAAAGGTACCCGCCCAGATGTTGCCCTGATCGTCTTCAAGAATGGAATTCACTCGTGTTCCACTCAAACTGTTCGGGTTACCCGTTTCAGGCCGGTAATGCGTGAATGTTTCTGTCTCCCGGTCGAAGAGATCCAGTCCGCTGGTGGTCCCCACCCAGATATTGTTCTTACGATCCACATATACCTTATAGACACGGTTTGAACTTAAGCCAGCCGGTTTCTCCTTGCTCCATCTATAGTGCGTGAAGACAAAGGCTTGCCTGTCAAAACGGTCGAGTCCATCTTCCGTACCAAACCATAAGAGTCCATCCTGATCTTCTGTAATGGATAGCACCGCATTTGAGCTAATGCTATTCGTCCTGCTGGGATTATGCTGATAACGGATCACCTGATTGGTCGAGTGGGTAAAGCGATTTAAGCCTCCGCCGGCGGTACCAATCCAGACATATCCTTCTGAGTCTTGATAAATGGACATGATCAGGTTTTCACTGAGCGAATTTTTGTTGCTGGGATCGTTTCGATAGTAGGCAAAATCATCACGCTGGCGATCATATTTATTGACACCCCCTCCCCAGGTCCCAAACCATAGAACACCGCCGCGATCTTCGTAAATGGATAGAACATAATTATTGCTGAGACTCTTGGAATAGGTCGGGTCGTTTTTATAATGAGCGAACCGGTTTCCTATTTTGCTCAAGCGATCCAATCCCGTACTGGTCGCAATCCATAAGTTGCCCGTACTATCCACGTAGAGTTGGGAAATGGAGTTGCCACCAATGGTTTGAGTATCAATCTCGGAATGGAAGAATCGTTCAAAGGTCCCCGCATCCGGTTGGAATTTATTTAAACCGGAGCCTGTTCCTACCCAGAGCGTTGAGCGATCATCTTCGATGATGGAAGTCACATAATTATCACTGATCGTACTCGCATTATTTGGATCATTTTGATAAGGCGTAGATGTATTGCTGGATGGGTCGAACAGGTTCAATCCATTCCCAGTCCCTACCCAGAATCGGCCGCGGCTATCCTGATAAAGTGCGGTGATGTATTTCCCGCTGATCCCTTCCTGTTGAGAGGGGTTGTAGACATAATGCCGAAACGTATTTGTTTGGCGGTCGAGCAGATCCAGTCCGTTGATTGTTCCGACCCAAAGATTATCGTTCTTATCAAAATAAAGAACATTGACATGGTTATCGCCCAAACTGGAGGGATTCGCATCATCATGAAGATAATGAACAAAATTTTCGGTGTGAGGATCGTATCGATTTAATCCACCGAGCCGGGTTGCCACCCATAAGTATCCATCTTTATCTTCGACAATGGATGTGATCAAACGGTCACTGAGGCTGCTTGGCACATCGGGATCTGGCTTGTAGGTCTTGAAGGTATACCCATCATAGCGGTTGAGTCCGTCTTCAGTGCCGAACCAGAGAAAGCCGCGGCTATCCTGGAAAATCGTCCACACAGAACTTTGGGAGAGGCCCTGTTCGATGCTGAGATGATCGAAACGCAAAACACATTTACAAATCTGGGGGAGGGAAGCAGGAGACACCCGACTCGGAGAAGGAGGAAGGCTGGTCGGCGCGGGAACAGGTTCGGTAGCCGGCGCAGGCGTGACCCTCCCACCGCAGGAGGCGACCAGGCAGGCAAGCAGGAGTCCGTAAAAGAGGGAGAGACTTCGTTTCATCTTTCCATTTCCCTCTAAAGTATAGTCCATAACCCATTCATTTCATTTGCCACTAACACCCCTCTAAGGAGGGGTTTTTATCCATCGCGGCTGACGTGGAAAGAGCGTCTTTCTCCTACTCAAAGAGGGAGGTGAATCCATCGAAAAGCAGGGGTGGAAATACCTTTGCAGGCGGATGCTTGATTCATTCTCCAAACGTATGATGAGGTCAGATTACTCAGTAATCTGCTTTGCTTTCACGAATTCTCCTCAAAAGAAAGCAATCCATTGGACGGAGAGGCGGGCACCGGGCATACGCAACCTGGTCTCCGCCTCCCTCCATATCTCGCATAGGAGGTGGTTTTGAATAAATAGGAACCTGGCTACCTTATCACGAATACATCCATTTTCAAGGAGAGAAGAGAATGAAAGTTAAAAAAACCTATTACGTTCTCAGTTTGTTGGTCATGATTAGTGTAGTGCTGGCTTCCTGTGCTCCGCAGGTCGCCGCAACCACAGAAGCACCTGCTCAGACCGAGGCACCCGCCGCCACAGAAGCACCCATGACAGAAGCTCCCGCGACCGAAGCGCCCACAGCGACTGCCGAACCTACCACTCGCCATGGCGGCTGGCTGGATGAGATCGATGTTTCCGTTGTGGATGCTGCCTCTGCGATCTCACAAATCCAAGCTGGTGCAATCGATTTTTATTCGTTTACGCTTGCTTCAGATCAATATCCAGCCATTAAGGAGGCGGGTTTACCCAGTACCAAGTCTGTGGGTGGTTATTATGGTTTAAGTCTCAACCCGGCGGTCTTTACAGACACCAGTGTGTTGAATCCTTTCTCAGACCGCAAGATCCGGGAAGCGTTGAACTGGTTGATCGACCGCAACTATATTAATCAAGAAATCTATGCTGGCGGCTCACTGCCCAAGCTTCTGCCGATTACCACGCAGTTGACCGAATACACCAATCTGATCGAGACTGCCCGGGCGTTGGAAGCCAAATATGCCTACAACCCTGACAAAGCCAAAGAGGTGATCGATGCGGAAATGCCAGGGTTGGGAGCCGAACTGGGCTCAGATGGCAAATGGCAATTCAATGGCAAGCCCGTCAGTCTCATCTTCCTGATCCGCTCCGATGGTGATGGCACCCGCAAGCCTATCGGCGACTATGTAGCGAACCAGTTGGAAACAGTTGGCTTTACCGTCGATCGCCAGTATAAGACATCGACGGAAGCCTTTCCGATCTGGCTGGGTACTCCGGCGAAGGATGGCCAATGGAGTATATATACGGCTGGTTATACCCCTGGTGGTTTCCCGCGTGATGAGCGCGGACAGCTCCAACAGAGTTATCTGAACACGAGTATCCAGGCCAGCGAACCGTTTATTTCCAACGTCGCAGATCCGGAATTCCAGAAAATCGGCGATGATTTGGCGCAGGGCAATTTCTCGACCAAAGAACAGCGTGATGAGATGATGCGGCGCGGCTTGGAACTTGCTCTGGAAGATTCCCTGTTCATCTGGGTGATCGACCAGCAGACCTATTCCCCTTACAACGATAAAGTTCAGGTAACCTGGGACCTTGCTCTGGGCTATGAGGCTGCCAATGTTGGTCCATATAACCTGCGCTTCAAGGACCAGGAAGGCGGTGTATTGAAGATCGGCACGAATGATCTCTTTACTCAGCCGTGGAATACCGTTGCCGGAAGCAACTGGCTGTGGGATTCCGCTATTATGCGCGCCACCACCCAGGGTACCTCCAATACCGTTGGCGCCGGTGGTTTGATGGCCGATCCGTATACGGGCCTGGCGTATCCTCAACGAATTGCGAGCGCCGAGTTGACTTACAAGGAAGGCTTGCCCATCCATCAAAGCCTGGACTGGCTGACAGTGACAGCAGCGCCACAGATCGATGTTCCCGCGGATGCCTGGGTAGATTGGGATGCAAAGAATCAGAAGTGGATTACTGCCCAGGAGAAATTCCCGGATGGCACGACCGCCAACGTGAAGAGTGTGGTGACCTACCCTGCCGACCTCTTCGACACCGTGAAATGGCACGATGGCAGCCCGCTCTCGGTTGGCGATTTCGTGATGAATATGATCCAAAGTTTCGATCCGGCTAAGAAGGAAAGTCCGATTTACGATGAGTCTCTAGCCCTGAGCATCGACGCAGGTCTGCAAGCCTTCAAGGGTTACCGAATTACTTCGACGGATCCGCTGACGATCGAGGCGTATAGTGACTCGTACAATGCAGATGCTGAATTGGATATCCTGACTTTGTGGCCTCAGAATCTTTATGGTCTCCAGGGTGAGAATGGCTGGGAAGTCCTGGCTATTTCGAATCTGGCCGAAGCCAATAAGGAACTTGCCTATTCTCAGGATAAATCGGACAAACTGAAAGTTGAAAATACCAGTTGGGTGGGTGGACCCAGTCTTGAGATCCTTTCCAAGTATCTCGACCAGGTAACCGGCGAATCCTATATTCCTTATGAGCCGACTCTTGGTCAATACATTACCAAGGAAGAGGCCGACCTGCGTTATGCCAATCTGAAGAAATGGTATGACGAGCACGGTCATTTCTGGGTGGGGACAGGTCCCTACTATCTGGATAAAGTCTTCACGACAGAGAAATCGCTCGTTCTGAAACAGAATAAGGATTTTGTGGACCTTTCCGACCGCTGGTCAATGTTTAGCGAGCCGAGACTTGCCGACATTGCACTGGATGGCCCCGGACAAGTTAAGGCAGGTGAAGAAGCTGTCTTTGATGTGACCGTATCCTTCAAGGACCAACCCTATCCACAGGCCGATATTCAGCGGGTGAAATATATTCTCTACGACGCCACCGGCGCGGTGGCCAGTGTAGGCGATTCTACGGCTGTTGAAGATGGACACTATCAGGTCACTCTGCCCTCCGATGTCACCTCGAAACTGCAATCGGGTGCCTCCAGACTCGAAGTCGCGGCAGTACTGACCCCGGTCGCCGTTCCATCGTTCACGTCCCTCGACTTTGTCGCCGTTCCATAAACAAACGGATGTGAGTTGCTCCAAACAGGGGTAAGGCAAGTGCCTTACCCCTGACTTACCTTAAGTGAGATTGTGAGGCGTCTATGGCAGTCGTTGCTCAACCACCCCTGGAAAATGTAGTTGTAAAAAAAGCCCGACACGATACCACATTCACGCGGGTATCTCGCTATGTTGTGCTCCGCTTATTGACGCTGTTTGTCACGGTTGTGATCGGCATTTACCTGACGATTCTGATCGCGAATATGGGCGGCTATGTGGATAAGATCATGCGGGGTGAAATCCGTGATCACGTGACAGGGTCCATTGTGGGCAATGCTGCCTTCGTAAAAATGGATCCTGTCGTCCGCCAAAAATTGATCAATGACACCATTGCCGCGGAGGAGGAGCGCATTGGGCTCAATGTGCCGATCGCGATCCGCAATTTCCGGTATCTATCCAATGCCCTGACGCTGCAATTGGGACGGGCCATGAATATGACCAGCGACAGCGGCTCAAAACAAGTTAGGCTTATCCTGCTCGAGCGGTTGCCTGCCACGCTTCTGCTCATGGGCATTTCCCAGCTATTTTTGTTCTTCTCAAGTTTGTTGCTGGCCCTGAATCTCTCGCGACGCTATGGGAATTTTTGGGACAAGCTGGTCGTGGCACTTTCGCCTACCTCGGCCGTGCCGCCCTGGTTTTATGGCATTTTCCTGATCCTGATCTTTGCTGCGCTTCTTAAGGTCCTGCCCTTTGGCGGCATGGTCGATTCACCGCCACCTTCGAATCCGATTGATTATTCCTTGAGTCTGCTCAAGCACCTTCTCTTGCCGGGTTTGGCATTGGTGCTGAGTTCCTTTTTCCTGAGCATCTATAACTATCGCACGTTTTTCCTGATCTATTCCAGCGAAGATTATGTGGAGATGGCCAAAGCCAAAGGACTGCCGGCGCGCGATGTAGAACAGCGCTACATCCTTCGCCCAACCCTGCCCAACATCATAACGAATTTCGCCCTGCTGATCATTACTCTCTGGACAGGTGCGACCATCACCGAAACAGTTTTCCTGTGGCCGGGCCTTGGTCGTACGCTCTACCAGGCGATTGGACTTTATGATATTCCCATCATCGTGGGTTCGACGATCATTTACGCCTATCTCCTGGCGATGACTGTGTTCCTGCTGGATTTCATTTACGCGCTGGTCGATCCACGGGTTAA
>Ga0068862_100004114_pt1 | contig 12331 bp, 10 predicted proteins | sample KBSSwiS52_FD_66598 | JGI IMG/M metagenome (GOLD analysis project Ga0068862, IMG submission 66598) | Switchgrass rhizosphere microbial communities from Kellogg Biological Station, Michigan, USA - KBS Switchgrass S5-2 | ecosystem: Host-associated > Plants > Roots > Rhizosphere > Soil ... | reverse complement strand
CCGACCATCGCCGCGGTCACCGCCGACGGGTAGGGCGAGACGCCCTCCGCGTTGAGCCCGTGGTCGCCGGCGAACACCAGCACCGTGGCCCCGTCGACCTGCGGGTCGGCGCGGCCCTGGATCAGGCCGACCTGCACCGCCAACTCCTCCAGCCGGCCGAGGGCGCCGGGCGGCTTGGCCTTGCCGTCCACCAGGGCGCGCAGGCGCGCTTCAAGCTCGGGATCAAACAGCGCGAGCACGGGCGGGATCCAGGCGGCGCTCATGCCGCTAGCCCGGCGATGCGGGCCAGGGCGGGGATGTCCAGCGCGCGCTCCAGCGCCTCGGCGATCGCGTCCAGCGCCTGGTCCACCACGGCGCCATGGTCGAGGCCGGAAGAGGCTGCGCCCAGGCCTTCGAGGAAGGCGCGGCGGAAGCCGCCGGCCTGGAACAGGCCGTGGACATAGGCGCCAGCGACCCGCCCGTCGGCGGAGACCGCGCCGTGCGGGCCCTCGCCCTCGATCTGCAGGAACGGGCGGGAAAGGCCCGCTCCCGTGGTGCGGCCCACATGCATCTCATAGCCTTCCCATGTCGCCGCGCCGCCGTCCGCGCGTCCACGGACCGCCTGCAGAGTCTTCTCCCCGGTCAGCACCGTCTGCACGTCGAGCAGGCCCAGGCCCGTCGCCCCGCCGGGAGGCCCCTCGATCCCCTGCGGGTCGGCGATGCGGGTCCCCAGCATCTGGTAGCCGCCGCAGACGCCCAGCACTCGCCCGCCGCGGCGCACATGCGCGGCGAGGTCGATGTCCCAGCCCTGGGCGCGCAGGAAGGCCAGGTCGGCCAGGGTCGCCTTGGTCCCCGGCAGGATCACCAGATCGGCGTCGCCCGGCAGCGCGGTCCCCGGCGGGACGAAGCCGAGTTCGACGTCGGGCTCGTGCCGCAGAGGATCGAAGTCGTCGAAGTTGGCGATGCGCGAGAGCATGGGCACGGCGATGCGGACCTTCGCGCCCCTGCCCCGCCCGCCCGGACCCTGCAACACGACGGCGTCCTCGGCCGGCAGGCGGGCGGCGGCGGCCAGCCAGGGGACGAGGCCCAGGTCCGGCCAGCCGGTGTGTTCGATGATCGCGCGGCGGCCGTCGTCGAACAGGGTGGGATCGCCGCGGAACTTGTTGATCAGGAATCCGTGGATCGCGGCGCGGTCGGCTTCGTCCAGCACCGCCTTGGCGCCGGCCAGGGCGGCGATCACGTGGCCGCGGTCGATGTCGCCGACCAGCACCACGGGAACCTGGGCGGCCAGGGCGAAGCCCATGTTGGCGACGTCGCCGGAGCGCAGGTTGACCTCGGCGGGGCTGCCGGCGCCTTCGACCAGGACGAGGTCGCTTTCCGCGGCCAGGAGGTGGTGACTTTCCAGAATCAAGGACAGCAGGGCGGCCTTGCCGCCCTGGTAGTCGCGGGCGCTGCGGGCCCCGATCATCCGTCCACGGACGATCACCTGGGCGCCGACGTCCGACTGCGGCTTCAGCAGGACGGGATTCATGTGGACGGTGGGCGGCGTGCGGCAGGCCAGCGCCTGCAGCGCCTGGGCGCGGCCGATCTCGCCGCCGTCCGCGGTGACGGCGGCGTTGTTCGACATGTTCTGCGGCTTGAAGGGCCGCACCGTCAGGCCGCGGTTGGCGAACAGGCGACAGAGGCCGGCGGTCAGCACCGACTTGCCCACGTCCGAGCCGCAGCCCTGCAGCATCAGCGCGGCCATGCGAACCCTCCGACGACCACCAGCGCCCACAGCAGGCCGCAGGCGACAAGGTAGATCCGCAAGGCGCGGCGCAGGTCGCCCGGCTGCGGCGGGCGCCCGTCGCCGAGGACCGGACGCTGGGCCGGGACGCCGTCGTAAGTCGTCGGCCCGCCGAGGCGCACGCCGAGCGCACCCGCCATCGCCGCCTCCGGCCAGCCGGCGTTGGGGGAGGCGTGGCGTCCAGCATGACGGACCATGATCCCCAGGCCGCGCCCGCCGCCGGCCAGGACGATCAGCAGCCCCGCCAGCCGGGCCGGGACCAGGTTCATGACATCGTCCGTGCGCGCGGCGGCCCAGCCGAAGGCGCGCCAGCGCGGCTCCCGGTGGCCGATCAGGCTGTCGGCGGTGTTCACCACCTTGTAGGCGAAGAGGCCGGGCAGGCCGGCGACGGCGAGCCAGAAGGCCGGGGCGACCACCCCGTCGTTGAAGCTTTCGGCCAGGCTCTCCACCGCCGCGGCGGCGACGCCGGCCTCGTCCAGGGCCGCCACGTCGCGCCCGACGACGCGGCCGACCGCGGCCCGGGCGGCGGCAAGGTCGCTAGCCGCCAGCGGCCGCGCCACCGCCGCCACATGGTCGTAGAGGCTGCGCTGGGCGAGGCCGACGGTGGCGACGACCACGACCGCCAGGGCGCCGAAGGGCAAGCCGAGCAACAGGACCTGCAGGCCCCAGCCGAGCCCTGCGGCCCCGCCGGCGACCAGCAGGACGACGCCGACGCCGAGGATACGGCGCGCCGGGCCGGGCCATTCCGGACGGTTGAGCGCGCGCTCCAGGCCGCCGATCGCCGCGCCCGCCCAGGTCACCGGGTGCGGCAGCCGCCGGTGCAGCGCCTGGGGGTAGCCCACCAGCGCCTCCGCCGCGAGCGCCGCCGCGGCGCGCCAGGGCGGGGTCCAGGCGTCCAGGGCGAGGTCAGCCCCCATGGCGGCCCACCAGCTCCAGCGCCGGGCCGTGGGCGCCCTTGTGCAGTCGCGCCTCGACGCCGTAGGCGCGCCGGATCACCTCGGGCGACAGGGCCTCGATGGCCGGGCCGTCGGCGATCATGCCGCCCTCGGCCAGCACCAGCACCCGGTCGGCGACGCGCAGGGCCATGCCCAGGTCGTGCAGGGTCATCACCACCCCGCGCCCCGCCTGCGCCAGCCGCCGGAACAGGTCGCAGGCGTCGATCTGGTGGCCGGGATCCAGGCCCGCCAGCGGCTCGTCGGCCAGCAGCCACTCGGGGTCGCCGGCCAGGGCGCGGGCGATCAGCACCCGGGCGCGCTCGCCGCCGGAGAGGGTGTCGACGGTGCGGTGCGCCAGACCGGTCACGTCGGTCATCTGCATGGCGCGCGCCACGGCGGCGCGGCCCTCCTCGCCCAGGCCGCCGGCGCCCAGGTACGGCGTGCGGCCCAGCGAGACCAGGGTCTCGGCCTCGATCGCCCAGGCGATCTCCGGCGTCTGCGGCAGGAAGCCGATGCGCCGGGCGCGCTTGCGGGGCGGCATGACCAGCATCGGCGCCTCGCCCAGCCGGGCCTCGCCGCGGTCGGGCTTCCGAAGGCCCGCGAGGCAGGCCATCAGGGTGGACTTGCCGGCCCCGTTCGGCCCGACGATGCAGATCACCCGTCCCGCCTCCAGCCGCAGCGAAAGGTCCGCCAGGACGTCGCGGCCGCCGAAGCGGACGGTCAGGTTGGTCGCGGAGAGGGGCTGGATCATGCGATCCTCCGGCGCAGCCTGGCGAGCAGGAAGAGGAAGAACGGCCCGCCGAGGGCGGCCATGGCGACGCCCAGCTTCACCTCCGCAGCCGAGGGCGTCAGCCGCACGACGATGTCGGCCGCCAGCACCAGGGCCGCGCCGGCCAGCGCGCTGGGGATCAGCAGCGGGCCGGGCCGCGAGCCGACCAGCGGGCGCACGAGGTGCGGCACCACCAGGCCCACGAAGCCGATCACCCCGGTCACCGCGACGCTGGCGCCCACGGCCAGCGCCACGCCGGCGGTGAGCGCCAGGCGCACGGCGCGCAGATCGATCCCCAAGGACGCCGCCCCGGTCTCGCCCAGGGTGAGCGCGTCGAGGGCGCGGGCGCTGGTGAACAGGATGGCGACGCCGGCGATGATGAACGGCGCGGCGAGCTGCAGCTCCTCCATGCTGCGGTCGGCGAGCGCGCCCATCAGCCAGTTGACGATCTCGTTCACCGCCCAGGGCGTGGGCGCGAGGTTCAGGGCCAGGGCCGTGCCGGCGGTGGCCATCGACTGCAGCACGACGCCGGCCAGGACGAAGGTGACGATGCTGGAGGTGGAGCCCGCCAGCAGCAGCAGCAGCACGACGCCCAGCCAGGCGCCGCCGATCGCCAGGGCGGGAAGGATCCAGGGCGAATCGATCGTCAGGCCGAAATAGAGGCTGACCACGCCGCCCAGCGCCGCCATGGAGGAGATGCCGAGCACCCCCGGGTCGGCGAGGGGATTGCGGGTGTAGCCCTGCAGCGCCGCGCCGGATGCGCCGAGCGCCGCGCCCACCAGGATCCCCAGCAGAGTGCGGGGGACCCGCAGCTCGAAGATGATCGCCCAGCGCGGATCCTGCCCCCAGGAGGCCCAGGCGCTCCACGGCACCCAGACGCGGCCGGCCATCAGGGAGAGGCCCGCCAGGACAAGGACCAGCAGGGCGAGGCCGGAGGAGAGGGCGATGGGATTCAGGCGGCGGCGCGCGGTCATGGGGCTCGGGTTTCGACTCCCTTCCCCCTTCCCTTCCCCCTCGATGGGGGAAGGGAAGGGGATGGGAGTGTGGCCGCCGGGTCGACGTTAGAGGCGCAGTTGGCCCCGGGGCCAGCATGAGGCCACGTCCCAGGCGCCCTGCGCTCACCCCCAATCCCGGCCTTTCCCCCATCGAGGGGGAAAGGAGCTTGGCGAAGCCCTCGCTCACTCCCCCTCATGCCGCACCGCCCGAGGCGCGGCGGCGTGCGGCGGCGAGGAGGGCGGCGGCTTCGATGAGGTTGGGGCCGCCGCAGTACATCAGGCGCTGCGGGAAGGTGACGATGCGCATCCGGGGGCCGACCCTGGCCAGGGCCGGATGGCTCATGATCCGCTCGCCCCAGCCCGGCTGGCCCGGATATTCGACGCCGCGCAGCAGCACCTGCGGCGGGTCGGCGACCACCTGCTCCAGGGGCACGTTGCTGGTGCGGGTGATGCCGTAGCGGACGATGGCGTTGGTGAAGCCGGTACGCGTCAGGAGCTCGTCCATCAGGGTGCCCGGCCCGGAGGAGAAGCCGCCGCGCTGGTAGACCAGGGCGGTGAGCGGCCTGGTCCCCGGCGGCGGCGCGGCGGCGGCCAGGGCCGCCTCGATGCGCGCCTGCTGGGCTCGCCCCTGGGCCGCGCGGCCGAGCGCGACGGCGATCCGCATCATCTGGGCCAGGCTGCCGGCGATGCTGTCGGGGGTGGCGAACAGCAGCACCGGCACGCCCAGGCGGCGCAGGGCGTTGCGGGTCGCCAGCGAAGAATGCCGGCTGGCCAGCACCAGATCGGGCGAATGGGCGATCACCTCCTCGGCGCTCTCGTAGACGAAGGGGAATTTGAGCGCCGCGGCGCCGACGCTGGAGGCTCCCTCCTCGCGGGAGAAGTGGCTGAGGGCCGCGATCTGGCCCGGATCGGCCACCGCCAGCAGGGCGGCGTCGAGGCAGGGGTTCAGCGAGACCACGCGTCGCGCCGGCGCCGGCGCGGCCCCCGCCAGCACCCAGGCCGCACCCGCGGCGATCGCCTGGCGGCGGCCCATGGGCAGACGATCGTTCTCGTCGCGCTGGCGCCGGTTGTCTCCCTTCCCCCTGGAGGGGGGAAGGGTCGGGGATGGGGGTGGGGTGGTTTCAGCCTCCGTCGAGTCAGGGATTGTCTGCAGGACGCGCGGGTCCGCGTCCGGGCCGAAGCGTTCCTTCTGGCGGGCGTCACCACCCCCATCCCTCACCCTTCCCCCCTCCAGGGGGAAGGGACCGGAGACGTCGGCGCGCGTCGCCGCGACGTCCACGCCCATATGGCGGCGGCCGAGGGTCATCAGAAGTCGATCCCGCGCTGGGCCTTGAAGCCCTGCTCGAAGGGGTGCTTGACGAGGTTCATCTCGGTGACGAGGTCGGCGATCTCGAGGAGCTCCGGCTTGGCGTTGCGGCCGGTGACGCAGACGTGCTTCTCCGGCGGACGCGCCTTCAGCGCCGCGGCCACCTCGCGCACGTCGAGATAGTCGTAGCGCAGGGCGATGTTCAGCTCGTCCAGCAGGACGAGGCAAAGCGCCGGATCGTGGATCATCTCCAGGGAGATCTTCCAGGCGGCCTCCGCCGCGGCGACGTCCCGGGCGCGGTCCTGGGTCTCCCAGGTGAAGCCCTCGCCCATGACCCGCCAGGTCACCTGGTCGGGGAATTTGGCGAAGAACTGCCGCTCGCCGGTGATCCACTTGCCCTTGATGTACTGGACGATCCCGACCTTGAAGCCCCAGCCGAGGGCGCGGGCGACCATGCCGAAGGCGGCGGTGGACTTGCCCTTGCCGTCGCCGGTGTGAACCATCAGCAGGCCCGAGCCCTCGCGCTTCTTAGCCATCAGGGCGTCGCGCTCGGTCTTCAGCGCCTTCATCGCCGCTGCGTGTTCGGCGTCGTCGGTCATGGGGCGTCTCCTCTCAGGGCGGCCTGCAGCCGGCCCCAGTCGCGCGGCGCGCCCGGAAGGCCGAACCGCAGGCGGTGCGGATCCTCGAACGGACGGCACAGTATCCCCGCCCGCGCCAGGCGAAGGAACACCTCCGTGGCGTCCGGCGCGTGGACCAGGCGGAAGAGCGGGGTCCCGCCCACCGGCGTCAGGCCGCCCGCCCGCAGCATGGCGTCGAGGCGCCGGGCGTCGCGGGCGAGGCGCGCGCGGGCGGCCTGCGCCCAGGCGTCGTCGGCATAGGCGACCCGGGCCGCCGCGACGGCCGCGGCGCCGATGGGCCAGTCGCCCTGGGCGAGGCGGACCTGGGCGACCAGAGCCGGGTCGGCCACGACGAAGCCGAGCCGCAGGCCCGGCAGGCCGTAGAACTTGCCGAACGAGCGCAGCACGACGAGGCGACCCTTCGCGTGGTCCGCGACGCTGTGCTCGGGGGCCGGGTCTGCGAAGGCCTCGTCGACGATCGTCCAGCGCCGTTCGGCCGAGGCGAGAATGTCCGCCGCCGGCGTCACCGCGCCGTCGGGGTTGTTGGGGTTGACCACCACCCAGGCCTCGGCCGCGTCAGGATCGGCGGCGGCCATCACGCCGGCCGCACGCCAGGCCTCGGCGTGGCCGGAATAGGTCGCCGCCGCGATGGCGACGGAGCGAGCGCCGAGCAGCCGCGGCAGGAGGCGCAAGGCGATCTCGCCGCCCGGAACCGCCGCGACGCGGTCGGCGGGGGCGCCGAAGGCGCGGGCGGCGGCGGCCTCCGCCGCGGCGGTCTCCTGCGGGTCCGGCAACCGGGCCAGGGCAGAGCGCGGAACCGGGCGCAGCGGATAGGGCCTGGGGTTCACGCCGGTGGAGAGGTCGAGCCACGGCCGCGGCGCGTCGGAGAACCGCGCCGCCGCGGCGGCGAGCCGGCCGCCGTGCCGGCGGAACTGCGCCAGGGCGTCGGCCGGCCCGGCCATCAGAAGCTCGCCCGGACGCCCGCGTAGGCGGACCGACCCGGCTGGCCGTAGTTGCGGATCGTCTGGTAGTGGCGGTCGAACAGGTTCTCCACCCGGCCGTAGAGCTCGATCCGCTCGCGGAGCGGCCAACTCGCCCGCAGGTCCACCAGGGTCACGCCCTTCAGGCGGTTGCGGTTGGCCGCATCGTCGAAGGAGGCGCCCAGGTGGCGCACGGCGAGCGCCGTGGTGACGCCGACCGGCCAGCGGTATGTGGCCTCGCCATAGGCCTGGTCCTGCGGCCGCCGCGCCAGGCGATTGCCGCGGTTGGCGTTCCCGGGGGTGTCGTTGCGCGCCCGGGTCCAGGTGTAGTTGGCCGCCAGCGTCAGGTCGTCGGTCAGCTTGGCCTGGCCTTCCAGCTCGACGCCGCGCGCCTCGGTGCGGGCGATGTTGTCGTAGAAGCCGGACCGCGCCGCGCCGTTCGGCCCGCGGCAGAGCGGCAGGCTGGGGCTGGAGAAGCAGGAGACGAAGTCTATCTGGCTCTTCGCCTGCCGCTCGAAGTAGGCGCCGGAGAGCACCACCCGCCCCTGGGCGAAGCGCTGCTCGACGCCCGCGTCCCAGGTCTCGGCCGACTCCGGGTCGAGGGCGGCGTTGCCGAATTCGCTGCCGAGTTGATAGAGCGAGGGGGCCTTGAAGCCCTGGCCCCAGCTGGCGCGCAGCACGGTGGCGCCGTCGTTCAGCGCCCAGGCGGCGGAGGCCTGGCCCACCGTATGGGCGCCGAAGTCGCCGTGATCGTCGTAGCGCAGGCCGCCGGCCACGGTCAGGCCCGCGGCCACTTCGCCCTTCACCTGGCCGTAGACGGCGTCGAGCTGGGCCTTGCGGCGGCCGGGGACGGGATTGGGGGTGAAGCTGGACGGCGAGGCCGTGCGCATGGACGAGCGCTCGGACTCCGCGCCGAACACCGCGCTCCAGGCGTCGGTGACCTTCCAGGTTCCCTGGTATTCGAACCGGCGGTTGCGGCCGGCGGCGTCGAAGGTGCGGGCGGTCACCGCCTGGTCGGGATCGAAGTTGTCGCGGTCGGTGCGGGTGTAGGCGAAGGCCGCCCGATTGACGAGGCGTCCGTCCAGCAGGTCGAGGCCCAGCCCGGCGTAGGCCACGATGTCCTCGGTGATCCCGTATTCACGGGTGTCGGCGAAGCTGAAGGCCGGCGCCGGAAAGCCGTCGAACTGGTTGCGGCCGCGCGAATAGACCGCGCGGACGTCGAGCGAGAGCTGGTCGGTGAGGGCGACCCTGGCCTTGGCCGCCGCGCTGGCGTGCCGGTAGCCGTCCTTCTCGCGCCCGCCCTGGCGCTCGTCGAACTGGGAGACGCCGCTGGTGGTCAGGTAGCCGGCGCTGGCCCGCCAGGTCACGCGCTCGGACGCACCGCCGACGCCGGCCTGGACGTAGCCGCTCTGGTGGGCGCCGCCGTCGACGTCGACCCGGCCTTCGAAGGGGCTTTCCGGATCGGCGGTGATCAGGTTGACCACCCCGCCGATGGCCTGGCTGCCCCAGATGACCGACTGGGCGCCGCGCAGCACCTCGATGCGGGAGACGTCGCCGGTGATCAGGTTGGCGAAGTTGTAGCCGGAGCCGGTGGCGGACGGGTCGTTCAGCTTGACGCCGTCGATCAGCACCACGGTCTGCTCGGTCTCCGCGCCGCGGATGCGCAGCTGGGTCGCGCCGCCTACGCCGCCGTTGCGGGTGACGCTGACGCCGGGGGTGCGGGCCAGCAGGTCGGAGACGATCGGCGTCTGCTGCGCGTCGATGGCGGCGCGGTCCAGCACCGTGATCTGGCCGCCGACCCGGTCGGCCCGCTCGGGCGCGCGGCTGGCGGTGACGACGATGGCGCCCACGTCGGTGATCGCCGCGGCGGCCTGGGCGGCCGCGGGCGACAGGGCTAGCGCCGCCGTCGAAAGGCAAAGGCAGGTCTTCATTCAAGTCCCTCGTTTCGCGTTTGGCCGCGCGATCGAGGAGCAAGGCGGAACGCCCGGCCCTCCGCACGCGCGGCAGGTCCAAACGTCGCCAACCGGGAATACTTCCCCGTCCGACAAGACCCCTCCGGCCTTGCGAAAGACGACCGCCTTGGGCAGGTCTCCTGGCTCGCGGCTCGAACGCCCGATCCCGCCTTCCCGGGCCTTGCGGCCCAGTGGCTTAGTGGGATCGTGCTCGCCGCTGACAGTTGCGGGGGCAGCCCGGGTCTTTCACCCGGTTCCCTTTTGATCCCCTTGCGGGGAACCCAAAGCGGGTCGGGCTATAGTGGTTGGGCCGGGGCCCGTCAAACGGAGGGGGGAAGCTTGACCGTGACATTGGTGCTGGGCGGCGCGCGTTCGGGCAAGAGCGCCTATGCGCAGGCGGCCGTGGAGGCGGCGGCGGCGAAGGCCGGCCGGCCGCCGGTGATGATCGCCACCGCGGAGGCGCTGGACCTGGAGATGACGGAGCGCATCGACCGCCACCGCGCCGAACGGGGCGAGGCCTGGCGGACGCTGGAGGCGCCGACCGCCCTGACCCACGCCGTGCGCGGGCTTCAGGCGGGGGAGGCGGCGGCGCTGGACTGCCTGACCCTGTGGCTCTCCAACCTGATGCTGCGGGGGATGGCGGTGGAGACGGCGGTCGACGACCTCCTGGCCGCGCTGGCCGCCTCGCCCGCCGAACTCTGGGTGGTGTCGAACGAGGTGGGGATGGGGATCGTGCCGGAGAGCGCGCTCGCGCGCCGGTTCCGCGACGAGGCGGGCCGCCTGAACCGGCGCGTGGCGGCTCAGGCGGAGCGGGTGGTCGCGGTCATGGCCGGACTGCCGTTGACGCTGAAGTGATGCGCGCGGTCGGGAAGGCTACGCCGCGGCGGTGACGCCGGATTCGGAGAGCCACTCCAGGATCTTCTGCTTGGGCATGGCGCCCACCTTCATGGCGGTCATCTGGCCATCCTTGAAGAGCATCATGGTGGGGATGCCGCGCACGCCGTAGCGCGAGGGCGTGGTCGGGCTTTCCTCGATGTTGAGCTTGGCCACCGTGACCTTCTCGCCGAGCTCGGCCGCAATCTGCTCGAGCGCGGGGGCGATCTGCTTGCAGGGGCCGCACCATTCCGCCCAGAAGTCCACCAGGACCGGACGGTCGGCCTGCAGCACGTCCTTCTCGAAGGACTGGTCGGTGACTTGAACCGTGCTCATCGTCATTCCTTTCGCGTCCGGGCCTCACAACTCAAGCCCGGGCCTAACCGTTCCGCCATGTAGGGGCGACCTTAACGGGTATCAACCTTCACGGCGAAGCTCGGCAAGGGCCTGGGCCATCAGGATTTCTGGGACCGGCATCAGGCGCGGGCCGTCGGTCCAGACCAGCGCCGCCTCGATGCTGCGCCCGGGGAAGACTTCGGAGAGCACGGCGGCGTAGATCGCCATCTGGCGGACATAGGCCGGGTCGGCGTCCTCGACGGCGGCCGGCGAGGGCCGGTTGGTCTTGAAGTCCACCACCAGAACCCGCTCCGGCAGCACCACCAGGCGGTCGATGCGGCCGGAGATGGCCAGGCCCGGCGGCAGCCGCGTCGAGGTCCCGGCGATGGCCACCTCGGCCCGGCCGCCGGAATCGAACACCGCACCGAAGCGGGCGTCCTCCAGCACCCCGAAGGCGGCGGCGGCCATCTCCTGGCGCTGCTCGCCGGTGAGGTCGCGCTCGCGGGCCAAGAGGGCGCGGGCGGCGTCGCGGCGCTCCGGCCCCGGCAGATCGGGGAGGATCTGCAGCAGGCGGTGGATCAGGTCGCCACGCCGGAAGCGGCCGAGCCCGCCCTGGTCGGCCAGCGGCGAGGGCGCGCGCGCCGTCTGGCTCTCGCCCAGGGTGGAGGGCGAGGCGTAGCGGGCGAAGGCCTCGGCCGGCGCCGCGCGAGCGGTCCAGGCCGGCAGGGGCGCCGAGGCGGCGCCGTCGCGGCGGGCGGCGCCCAGCCGCGGCGGGTCGGGGCCGTAGCGGCGGGCGAGCACGTCGCCGCAGGCGGCCTGGCGCACATGAGGGGCGATGTCGGCGTGGTCGAAGGCGGCGAGCATCTTCTCCCACCAGCCCTTCAGCCCCTCCTCCTTGCGACCCGCGGCGATGCGGCCGCAGATCACCAGCCGGTCGCGGGCGCGGGTCAGGGCGACATAGAGCAGGCGCTGGGCCTCCTCCTCCTCCCTGGCGGCTCTGCGGTCGCGGGCGGCGGCGGAGGCGGCGCAGTCGGCGGCCTTCGACGCGGACCACAGCAGGCCGCCGTCGCCGGTCTCCAGCAGCGGCGAGCCGCGGGCGACGCCGGCCGAGGCGGCCTCGGGCAGGAAGACGATGGGCGCCTCCAGCCCCTTGGCGCCGTGGGCGGTCATCACCCGGACCTCGTCGCGGCCGGCCTCCATCTCGCGCTTCACGGTGATGTCGAGGCTGGCGAAGTCGGCCACCAGGCTCTCCAGGTCGTCGATTCCCCGGGCCTCGGCGGCCAGCGCCTGGGCGAGGAAGGCGTCCAGCGCGTCCTCCGCCTCGCGACCCAGGCGGCGCAGCAGGCGCGCGCGCATGGACCGACCCTGGCCGTCGAGGGCGACGAGGGCGCGGGAGAAGAACTCCAGCGGGCGCAGCGCCCGGGACTCGATCATCGACTGCAGCAGGGCGTGCGCGGCGGCCCAGGCTGGCTCTTCCGCGGCGCGGTCCCCGAGCGCCTGCCACAGGCTCGTGCGGCGGCCCTTGGCCAGGCGGTAGAGGCTGTCGTCGTCCAGGTCGCAGAACGGGCTGCGCAAGAGGGCCGCCAGGGTCAGGTCGTCGGCCGGGAACAGGGCGAAGCGGGCCAGCGCCATCAGGTCGTCGAAGGCGATGTGGCCGGAGAGCGCCAGGCGGTCGGCGCCGCCCACCGGCAGCCCCGCGCGCTTCAGGGCCCGCAGGATCTCCTCGAACAGGGCGCCGCGCTTGCGCACCAGGATCAGCACGTCGCCGGCGCTCGCCGGCCGCCAGTCGCCGCGCTCGCCGAT
>Ga0068862_100004107_pt1 | contig 12345 bp, 26 predicted proteins | sample KBSSwiS52_FD_66598 | JGI IMG/M metagenome (GOLD analysis project Ga0068862, IMG submission 66598) | Switchgrass rhizosphere microbial communities from Kellogg Biological Station, Michigan, USA - KBS Switchgrass S5-2 | ecosystem: Host-associated > Plants > Roots > Rhizosphere > Soil ... | reverse complement strand
CAGACCGAGTCAGGAAGTCAGTCACTGTCGAACGGCGATGATGGCATCGATCAGGGCCGCCTTGCCACCTGCGATCTTGGAGGCACCGACGATCTTGAGACGCTGTGTGGCATACCGACGCAGGGTCTCCATGGTCTCCTCGAAGAGACCGTTGCAGTCCTGCGCGTCCAGGATCTGCGCCCACACTGGGACCTTGGACTTGGACTTGAGCTTCTGCTTGGCCTCCTCGCGGACCTCCTGCCGCTCGTTCAGGAAGAACGTCTTCGGCTCGACGTCCTTCGATTCATCCGATTCATCGGCGGCGGTATCGCCGCTGTCATCGAGATCCCAATCGTCATCCGAGATCGTCGTCGACGACATGTGGCCTTCGCCGTGATGACCGACGACCGTGTACTCGCACACCCGCATCTTCTGATGTGAGTGATCGTGGGGGACGCACACCACGTCCCTGGGATCGACCATGCAGATGACCACCCGTGAGCCGAACGACGAGGCATACTCCAGGGAACCGACATGGAGTCCGAAGTGACAGGCGGTGTTCGGATCGTCGGAGACCCGGTTGCGCTGGACCGTGACGATCTGTCCCGGGGTATTGAGGATCGTCCCGGTATGGACGTCATAGTAGTCCGTCCTGACTCCCTTGTACGCCAGGAAGCGACCGTCACTGGTGAGCGGGATGCCCACGAGGTTGAGGAAGGGCCACAGCTGTTCCACGCTCCGTGCGGAGGGGTTCAGCTGGAGGCGCTCCCAGAACTTGAACAGCGGGTCCGGGTCCGCGCCGTTGGCGGCCATCTCGACGATACGGTTATTGAGCTCGCTGGGAAGCCGCTGTCCATCGAAGCTGATCGTGTCACCGTCGACCGTGAAGCGACCCCTCGCCCATCGCTGGAGCGAGTTGGCCGTTTGGAGGTGGTCCCTCGCATCGAGCCATTGGCCGGCCAGCAGCGCATCGCGGAGCGGGACGAAGTTGGTCGCGCCGCGTTGGACCGTGATCGGCTTGCCGTCGAATACGACGGTGATGCTGTCATGCGTGATCGTGTATGAAACCTTGCTCATGCTGCCTCTTCCTGTTTTTCCTGGGATTGAAATGGCTTGATCGAATCGACCATCCTGACGTAGTCGATCCACAGCTTCCTGTCGGTTGCCCCGAAGAACGAATGCCCCGAGATCGATAGGAGGGGATAGCGGTCCTTGAGGGCCTCCCTCACCTCCCGCGCCGGATCACCCGCCTTGCCCATGTTCTTTCGAACGAGGACGGCGGCCTCCTTGATTTTCCCAGTGACCCTCTTCAGGACCATCCTACCGCTTCTTTCCTCGGCGGCGAGCAGCGAGATCGGATGGTCCGCGCCGAGCATGTCGATCACCCAGCTGGGCGAGTTCACCACTCCAGCGGTCTCCGTGAACCAGCTCGGATTCGAGTAGTTCGCATGGGACGTGAAGCTGAGGGCCCGGATCGTCTCGGCGACCTCCTTGACCCCCAGGATCATTTCGATCATGCCCTTGCTGCGCCAGTCGGTATACTCGGTGCCGAGGCATTTCGATTGGACGACGGGCCTCGCATCGCTCGTCTTGTATCCGATTATGGGAGGGAGCTCGAGGCCGATCTGACGCAGCACGGCCCCGTCTTCTCGAACGACGTCGTAGAAGTCAGTGATGTTCTTCGCCCGGTATCCCTCGATGAGTACGAACACGTCGTCGTTAGATGGGGTCCTATCGACCGGCGTCCATAGCGCAGAGGGCGGTCCGTCTGCGCTGTGGGAGTACTTGCGGGCCAGGTCGATGGCCAATACGAACGACCGCGCCTTGGCCTTCTCCTTGTCCCGGACCACGGGGACCTTGTCCGAAGACGTCGGCCTGCTCCATGGCAGGGACGAGCACATGACGATCGGGATCCCCTCCATGAGGTTCCTGGAGATGAGTCCCTCGAGTTCGAGCATCACCCGCTTCAGCTCTGAAGAGGCGGGTGCCCAACACGTCTTTCCGAATCCGACCAGTATGTCCGTGGTCGAATTCAGATTGAATCCAGCGAGGGACCGTGGGTCGTCCCTGACGATGAGGCGGGTCGGCGTCACCACGGGAACGTGTGACACCGGAGCCAGCTTCCCATTGTACGCCTTCACGGCGAGGTTGAAGCTGCAGCCCGGGATCACGTCGGTGAGGGACGGCTTCATCGTCGAAGGGACCACATTGACGTTCATCTGGTCCATGCTCTTGAATCGAGATGGGACCGAGAGGCTCCGATCGGAGATGATCCTGACTCGGAGGCGCTTCTCCCAGTTCGGGACCTGGTCGATGTTCTCCAGGAGGGCGCTCACATAGTCGCCGACGGCCAGGTTCAGTCTCTCGATGAGGACCAGCCGGGTCGAGTCCGAGTACTTCAGGGACTCCCGGGAGGCCGCGACCTGCAGGTCCCCGATCTCGAAGTACAGGGTGCCTGAGATGGCCGACACGCTCCTATCGAGGTTCTTCCCGTCCGCTCCGCTCTTGACCTGGTTGAGATCGATCGCGTATGGGATACCCCCCATGACCGCGGTCCATCTGCCGCCGCTACCATAACCGGTCCATCCCTCGATCTCCTCGACCATGCCGTTCGGAATGGCACGCGACGGCACCGGTGGCGGAAGCTCGATGTTGATCGTGGGGCGTGGGGTGAAGTGCACGAACAGCTGCCGCGCCCGGTCCTCGAACGTGGACTTGTCCTGGAAACGCACGGCCATCTGGACCTCGACGCCCGTCTCACTCGGATCACAGTCCGACACATCCAGGAGGTCGATGCGGCCGCCACCGGACTCATCGATCACGGCGTTATAGATCGCCACGGTTCCGCCGTGCCAGCTGGTCACGATGAACGAGTCCGAGTATGCGAACGGGGACTTGCTTCCGATCCCCAGCATTCCCACGCTTGAGTTCGAGTCCCGCTTCGTGCTCGCGCCGTACTGGCTGAACACGGTCCGAACGTCGTCGAGGCTCAGTCCCGGTCCCACGTCTCGGATCCGAAGGGTCGGATCGGCCAGCGTCGGCAGCGTGACCCGGATCGGGACGTCGCCACGACCCGCGGCCACGTTGGCGTCCTTGGCGTTCGCCCCGATCTCCCGGAGCACCGCCATGATCTTGTCCGAGTACAGGGTGTCCCGAAGGATGCCCATGATATGGACGGAGTCCTTGGCTGAGATGCCGAACTCGATGGACTCCTCGGAGCCGCTCGAGATCAGCTTCCTGTCTTCCTTGACTGGAATCATTTCAGTCCTTTCCTTCGGATGATCTCGCCTTCGATCTGATCAATCCAGTTCGGTAGCTTGGCATCGGCCAATGCACGCTCATGCTCTAGAGATTGCTTGATGAGTGCCTCGCTCGCTCGTTCGAGGGTCTCTCGATACATTTCCTCGGGAGACTGTCCCGTCGATCCGAGTCTCGCATCAGGGTGATGCCAATGAAGGTCCGGGAGACCGAACGACCAGCATCCATACAGATGAATGGAGCCAGCGGTATAGGCAGCGCCGATTTCTTTGAATCGTTTGACTGCCCAGCGACGGGTCTCCTTGGATCGATCGCACAGCTCATTGAGTTTCGGATCATCGATCCGGCCCATTAGGACGAGCAGCCTGTCTGGAGGAAGATCATGTTTCCACGTCACGGAGCTTCTCCACATAGTTCCTCGCATTCGCGAGCGGAGTCGGATGCCTCGAGCATTTCCCTATCGCATTGATGGATATCGATATCGGACATACGCGCTAGTCCACGCTGGGTTCGGACCAGACGTCTCTGCATCGCATGCTCCGCCTTCGACAGCGACATGCCGAACTCGTCGCATCCGTGGATCGCATGGAACGTCCGCATCTCGTCCTCGTCGTCCTCGACAGAGGCATTGGCCATCGAGGACAGGAGGGCATAGAGCCCCCTCGCTCCCTCGACTCTCACGAAGTGGCGATGAAGCACGTTCGAGATGCTCATATTGTGGTGAGCGGCTCCTCCCTTTGGACCGAGCCATCCCTTAACGACTCCCGTCGCATACGCGTCCCGGGCCTCGCTCCATGAGATGAGCGCACCGGGTTGGGCGGCCGCGAACGCGAGAACTTTTGCCGTGGGTCCGTTCGCGCGACTCATCGATATGGTCCGTCCGACGGGCCCGCTGTCGGTTCCAATGAGACGTTGCTCACCGTTGCAAAGACCGCCGCCGCTGGCAGGTCACCCGCATAGAACCTGATTTCGTTCGCCGTGGTCGCGATCCCACGGCGTTGAAGGAACTCGACCACGGCGAGCTTGACCTCGTCCTGGAATATCTTCACCAGCATGTGCTCCTCTGTCCTTGGTTGGGTTCTTCTCGGATCGATCCCGAGGGGAGGGCGTCCCCACGGTGTCGAACCCGGACCGAACTACCGTCCGAGGACCTTGACGGCCTCGACGTACTTGCAGCCGACCGCGCAGTTCCAGATGCAGAACTTCTCGCAGCCGCATTGGACCTGCAGCGGGACCTCCTTGCCGCGGAAGATCGTGCAGCTGCAGTACCCGTCGCCGTCCGTGTCCGTGGCGGCGCAGGTACTACCCGTGGCGTCCGGGAAGTTCTGCTGGAACTCCTTCACGGCCCGATTGGCGGCCTCGGTGTCGGTCCTGACGCAGGACGCCATCAGGGCCATGATCATACAGGCGATCGCTCTCTTCATCTCGTTCCCCTTCCGTGTTCGTTGTGGTCTATGTCTACGATTCCCAGTCCGACGCAGGCCGGCAGTGCCCCGTCGCAGATCTCCTCGAGGGCCGCTGAGGACGGCGGGAATCCCTCGGACTCCAGTCCGCGGATGAGGACCGCACTGGCCTCGATCAGCGGACGCAGGCCCCTGTTCGCGTTCCCATCCATGCCGAGGGCATCGTGGATCACCACGAGCGCCGCGATGAGGCGATCGAGGGAGACCGCCTCGCCCCTCTTCTCGGCATGAATGAACGCGTCGTGCGAGCCCCAGAGCAGCTCGAGCGTCGGATCGTCGACGGCACGTCGGGTCGCGATGCGGGAGAGGAACGCCACGCATTCGTTCCATTGAACGGGCATTCCCCTTATGACCCGCGCCTCGTGCTCGAGGAGGTACGGCTCGCTGAAACCGAGCTCGTACTCCATCCTCCGACGCTCCGGATACGAGAGGCGCCCCCCCTCGAAGAGGGATCCCGCGACCGTCGCCCCATCGATCTCATGAGTGGCCAGGTGCTGAAGCAGTTCCTCCGAGAGGGAGACCTCCATCGCTTATTTCCCCTTTCTAGCGTTCAGGTCTTTCATTCGAACCTCGATGCACGTCGTAGAGAGCCCGTAGGACATGATCAGCTCGAGGTCGCGGGCCGACACTCCCCTGGCGACGGCCTCAGCGATGAACGGACGGATCAGGCTATCGAACTCGACAGCGAGGTTCTGGGCCTCCTCCGTCCAGCACTCCTTCTCATCATCGAAGAGGTGTCTCATCTGGTCACCTGCTCAGAGCGATCGCCGATGAACTCCTCGTCGCTCCACTCGGTCATGTCGACCCGAGCCGACCCGCGCCCCGCCTGGTCCAGCGTCGGAGTGTCGACGCCGAGGCGCTGCAGCAGGTGGTGCCGAAGCTCGTGGCTGCCCGCGAGCGCAATCAGCTGGCAGATGAACGTCAGAATCCTGTCGTCGTTGTTGTCCAGCCCCCGGACCACGTCCACGGGATCGACGTGGACCGTGACCGAGACGCAGACGGGGGACTCGATGAGGGCGCTCATTCCGCCGCCTCCGTTCCATCCTCCATGAGAGAGGCGGCCACGGCCTCGTTGATGAACTTGACGTAGAGCGACGCCTCCCCCATGACCGCCAGTTCCGGGACCTCCTTGAGGGCGACCTCGTGCTGACGCTTGAAGTAATGGTAGAGGAGGAGGGTGAACTCCCACTCCCCGATCTCTTCGTCGAGGTCGGTCACGAGGTTGAGCGCCCCGGTGAGTCCGATGTTGTCGACGACGTCGGAGGCATCGAACGCGATCTCGACCCCCGTGGTCAGCTTGAACTCCTGCTTTCGATTGAGCGTCGCTGCGATGGCCTGCGTGTCCTTGTCGGTCTCACTCATGATGCGATTCCCTTCCGGCACCGGCGTGCTGCCGAGATGCCTCTCGTTCGGAGAGAGGAAGTTCGGGTAGTCCCCTAGTCCCATGGCTCCCCTCCTTTCGTTTCACTCAGACGATTCGAGCGATCCGCGGGACATATCGTGTCCCACGTGTCGAGCGATCGTTAGATCCAGCCCAGGACCGAGCCGGTCGCCCAGGTGACGAGGAGCGACATCAGCATCCCCGCCGCGTGACCGAACTGCCGCGCGACGCACTGCCTGACCTCCAGGAAGTTCTCCTCGCGCTTGACCCCCGCGAGCGCGAGGGACGCGAGGAGTCCCACGGCCGAGCTGATCCCAAACCAGCTCGCCATAGACGGACCCGGTCCGTAATGCGGCTGGACCAGCATCCGCCAGTACTCGGAGAGGACCCAGGACGATATCAGGGCGTTGACGGGAGTCATCACGAGGGTGATGCCCAGGCATCCCAGCGATGTCGAGAGGGACGGATCGTTGCTCTTGCTACCCATTCGGTTGCTGTCCTTCCTTGCCATCGGATTCTGCGCTTGCGATCGCTGCATCGAAGACGGCCAGGACGCTGGCCTGATCCGTCTCGAGGTCGTCGTTGAAATTGATGATCGAGGAGCGTCCGTCATGCTGGAAGTGCCGCGGCAGGTTTCTTGTGATGAGCCTGAAGGCGTTCTGGCATGCCTCGGACTCACCGGTCGCCGCGTTCTTCTCGCTCAGGGCCTTGTAGATCGCCCCCTCCGCGCAGAAGCACTCGACTCCCATGACATTGCGGTTGTAGACCCGCTGGGTCCAGCCGATCTTGATCAGCTCACGGGCCCGCTTAAGGACCTCCAGCGTCGCGCTCACGGCTGCACCTCGATCCCCGCCTCGGTCAGCGCCGCCGCGGTCTCGGTAATCGCGGCATTGCGCGCGGCCTCGATCAGGTCATCGGCCAGGTCCCTGCCTCGGCCATCGACCAGTGCCGCCGCCTCCTCCTCGGTCAGGTTCCCGTACTTCTCGGGGTTCTCGAGGATCATCTGGATCCTCGCCCGACGGGCCGAGGTCTTGATCGCCGCGATGCGGTCCTCGAGGTTCGCCCGCTCGGGATCGACCTCGATCTCCTGGATGGCCTCGGCCGGGACCGGCATCGCCGTGGCCTTGGGCTTCCGGGTCGGAGGGGCCTTCGTGGCCGCGAACGGCCGGGGCTTGTTCGGGACCTGCGTCGCGATGGTCGAGTCACCGAGCATGCGAAGGCAACGCTCGAGCTGCTCCAGGTCGGGCCGGACGTGACACCGGACCGAGCCGTTCGGTGCGCCGAGCTGGACGTATGCGGGATCGTCCGGCTCGAGCGCGATCGTGAAATCGATGCGACCGAGGAACAGTCCCTTCTGGACATACATCCGATGCTTGTTGCCGCTGCCCTGGACCTTCTTACCGAAGCTCGTGTCGGACACCAGGAGTCCAATCTCCTGGGCGACCTTCTCGATGACCGCGTGTGCCTGTTCGATCCTGATCTCGCTCTTTGCCATGGAAGCTCCTTTGTTGTGGCGTTTCCGCCGACTGCATATCATACCGCAGATGTCGTTATCGTGACATCGCAAGATTCATTCCGTTGAGGACTTCGACGAGACCTCTCGAAGCAGGACCCGACCGAGGAGCTCCTCGCGAGAGGTCTCCTCGATCCCCTGGATCTCAGCTCCGGGAGGGACCGACTCGTTCGGCCAGATCATCCTGATGACGGCACCGGCCGCGGCCCATGGGAGGCCGCCCTCGAAGGTGTATCCGAGTCCCGAGCACGACTGCCGCACCTCCTCCTGCTGGTCGGGATTGACCGCGATGCTGCCCCTGATCACCAGGCCCGTCTCGGGATCGAGGACCCGGACCGCAAAGAACCGGGTCCCCTCGGGTTGGGCCGCCAGCGCCTCGATCGGTGATGACTCGAGAGAGATCACTTGATCCAACATTTCTGGATCAGTATCCCGGTCAAACACGAGAGCTGAAATCCACCCGCGATGAAGCCTGGCATCGACACGTCGAGTGCCAGTCCGATCACGACACACACCTGGGTCAGTCCGAACAGTCCCCAGTTGACGATGGCGAACCGTCGCTTCGAAATCGATCGATCGCTGCTCACTGGTCCTCCTCCCCGTACGAGTCGGGCTCGGCCAGATCACTCTCGATCCACTCAAGGGCCTCCTCTTTGATCTGTCTCTCTGCGTCCTCCCTCGAGATGTCCTGGGACTCGGCGATGATGCAGATGAGGAAATCGAGCGAGAGTGATACTACCATCGGGACGCCGTTCCGACGCTTCGTGACGCTCTCATCGAGCTCGACCTCACCGGCCTCTCCCGGATCGTCCCGGGTCACTGGGACCTGGGAGCGATACGAGACGATCCTGACCTCGTAGTCGATGTTCCACGGATCGACGGGATCCGAGACGAAGAACGATCTGTCCATTGGAATCATTTGCATTTGGACCTCCATCGAAGAGCGAATCAACGCTCTCCTGTGCAGGCTCATTGATGCGACGGATCGTCGGGAATGTCTGAGAGGCGATTGTAGCCCTTTCGGCTCTTGACGATCTCGATCGATCCATTCGGGCCCGCGTTGAACGGTGACCCGACCCTGATGATCAGCTCAGCGTCCATCCGCTGTTTCATTTCCATCTTCGAGCCGACCATCCAGCAGTTCGGACCCAAGGTCGTACCGCGCCACACGAACCATTCGTCCGCATCGTCGAGGTCATTGAAGCATCGCGAGAGGACGGATGCCACTGGCTTGGGGATCTTGGTCTCGATCATGGACCATGCCATTTCGGTCCATGATGTGCCAATTTTCTTGGTGATCAGCTTTCGATCGCAGTCATTGGGACAGTACCAACTGCTGACGAGCGGTTTCATCTGGGTACCACAGACAATGCAGGTATTCATCTCTTCTTAGACCTCCCATCGTCGGATGGTGATTCCATCCGACTGTGTGAGTCCCGATACTTGGGCTATGAGATCTCAGGCAGGCTGCTCATACCGAGCAGCTCGATGGCCTTGGACACCGCTTCGGTGTCAGCGGGTATCCACGATCGAATGTTTCCATTGTGGTGCTTCGGTGGAACCGATCCCTCTACGTATCCTAGAGGTATCGTCGAGTCGATCCTACCGACCACGACCTTTCCCTTGGAGATGTAGATCCGGTGCCCGTTCACCGCGGAGCGTATCTGCATGAAGGCGGAGTTCTCCACCACCTCCACCCTGGTTCCGAGCCTGGTGATGGCCGGCCTGAGGGAGTCCATGAACTTCCGGAAGGCGAATCCGCTGTCCGGACCCTCTCCCTTCAGCTCCGTTAGGAGCCCCTCGATGCGTGATAGCGCTGAGTCGATCTCGGACAGGGCCCTCTCGCGACTGGTGTGGGACGTGATCATGCGGTTACCGCTGCTGCTGGTACGATGGTTCAACACTGAGAGACTCTCTTTTTCCTGGCCTTCCTGACAGAACGAAGTTGACGGGCGCGCCTGGAGAATCCCAGGGCCCGGGTCTTACCGCGGTCGCTGTGAACGGCGTGGGCAGCCGGCCCACGACATCAACGCCACGGACCCATCGGAAGGGAACCTGACTCGTTCCGGTCCTGTGGATCGTTGGCACATCCCGAATGGCCTCTCGTTTCACCTGGGATCGCCTCCATCGAGCCGGTCCTTGTGGCACCGGCTCGATTGAAACGGTCACTCCCAGATCACGTGGATGACGATCACTGGCCCAATCCCATCTGCTTCCGCTCGTACTGCCTCGCCTGCCGATCGCTCATGGGAGGGGAGAGACCCAGCTCGTCCTCACCCAGCTCGTCCTCGAAGTCCGGGCAGTCCTGGTTCTCGCAGACCCCGTCGTCGGCCATCTCCTCTCCGCAGGTCGGGCAGTCGAGATCGAACGAGTCGATCCCACTCCAATCGATCCCGTCCTCGTCCAATCCGTCGTCGAGGGGATCCATGGTCAGGACCTCGCCTCTCTCAGCTCTGAGAGAAGTGCGTCCGGCTGCGCGAACTCGTGGGTGAGCACGCCCCGCCCGAGCGCATCCTCCACCGCGAGCTGGAAGAATTCGAAGGGCATGCATAGACGTCGCTGCCCGAGCTGGAACTCCGCGATGTCCCGCGTCGTCATGTCCTTCCACCATTCGCTCGTGACCAAGGCCATGGACTCCTCACGTGTGAGGGTCCCTCGCATCGCGGTACGTTGCTCTTCGGTCAACATGGCTTCTCCTCTGCGCAAATGGCGCCGTCCCCGACCCATCGCTGGATCGGGTGTGGCGGGACCGAGTGGTCCTACCCGACCCCTAGCTCGGACTCAATGGGACCGTGGGTGGCATGTCCGCCGCCACCTCGAAGACCTGGTCCTCATCGATCCCATCGAACTCTGGAAAGAGGGCCTCCCAGCGGGCCAGCGTGGCATCCGCGAGCTCCCACGGGTCCCCACCGAGAGGGACTCCGCTCTCCAGGATGCAGCGTGCGATCATCTCGCGGTGGGACATTAGACCGTCTCCAGCGATTCCTTCACCGAGGGCTTCTTCGGGGCCGGGATCTTGTCCGAGAAGGACGCGAGGACCTCGAGGGCCGCGTTCACCGACTCGACCGAGGGATCGATGTGGCACGTGACCCGACCGTTCGGCTTGCTCAGCGGCAGGGAGATGTCCCGACCGTTCACCGTCAGGGCCGTCCGGGGGAGTGTCGTGTCCACCCGACTCACGCCCTTGCCCTGCTTGGCCACGTACAGCTTGTGCCCGTTGACCGCCGACGAGTACTGGAAGAAGCCCTTCTGCTCCTTCACCGAGACGCCGAGCAGCGCTGCATGGGCATTGGTCGCGGCCACGAAGGCCAGGTAGGCGGGCTCCGCCTTGTCCTTCGTGGGGACCTCCTCGGTCGGCGCGTCGCCGGTGGCCTGCTCGACCCCCTCGTTCGAGTTCGCTCCGGACTCGAGGGTCGCCTCCATCGCCTGCTCCAGGGTCTCCTGGACGGTATCCACGTTGGACGCCTCGAGGACCTGCTGGTCCTGCTCCGTCTGGGTCTCGATCTCGTTCGTGTTCTCGATGCCGTTGTCGATGTTCATCATGTGTTCTGTCCTCTGCCTCTGTCTTGAATCGTTAGGCGCCGGGCGGATCACCATTGTCCGCCTGGCCAATATCTGATCTTAGATTTACTATAAATTCAAATTATGCTACTTGGAATTCCAATAATAAGAAGTTGAGTGACCGCTAGAGGTCCCCCTCCCAGACCCATGCCGGGCCCGGGAGTCCCTGATCGAAGAGATGGGGATGACTGGAGGCAACGTAAATTGCCATTCGGCAGTCCCCGTTCTCGTACTCGATCATCGCTGACCAGATGCAATGATCGTCCCCGTCTGGGAGCACCGAGGTGGCGACTCCGGACGGGCCCTTCATCTTGATGAGGGCCCGTCCGGCTATCGGATGCTTCATGCTGAACTCATCGAACCACATCATGGAATCGACTAGCTCCTGGGTCTTTGGGTCGAGTTTCATTCGTGGGTCCTTTCCCTGAACAGGTGCCAGGCATGGATCACATAGACCCATGCATGTCTCGCATGGGCCATGATCCAGCCGACGGCCAGCACCTCGTCCTGGCAGATGTGCATGGTCCCGTTACTTCTTCCGCTTCCCCGAGCCGCCCGTCGTGGAAGAGGACTTGCCCTTCATGGAGCGAATGGCGCGCTGTTCCTTGCGCTTCTCTCGACGAGCCGCGCGTTCCGCATCCGTCCCACCCGGACGCTTCGCCTCGAGCCAGCGTCGCGCGTCCCGAACCACGGGATCGCTCGTCTCCGATCGCTCGGCCTGCCCACGCGCGTACTCCTTCAGTGAGGGCAGGCCCACCTTGATCAGGTTCTCCTTGGCGGTGCGTCGCACCAGGTCCCATGCGCCCTTGATCGTGATCGGTCCGCTCTTGCCCTTCGTGATCTGCATGTTCCGCTCTCCTGTTCCGATCGCTTACTGGGCGATCGGGATCGGGGACGGACCCCCCTCGTTCGTTACTCGGTCTTCGAGGCCGTGCTGTCCTCCACCTCACGCGCGAGCTTCACCACCACATCATATGTGGAGGTCCGACGACGGTATGAGACCCGGACCCGACGCTGGGCATTATCACGTGGACCCATCTTGTCGGCCACAAGCGTGGCCTCCTCATGGGTCTTGAAGCCCGTGACGGTCTTCTCCTCGTCCTTGACGAAGATGGTGCGGGTCTTGGTCTCGTTCTTCTTGCTCTTGCTGCTCATGTTCCTGATCTCCTGTAGGGATCGGCTTACTGGGC
>Ga0068862_100004103_pt1 | contig 12353 bp, 12 predicted proteins | sample KBSSwiS52_FD_66598 | JGI IMG/M metagenome (GOLD analysis project Ga0068862, IMG submission 66598) | Switchgrass rhizosphere microbial communities from Kellogg Biological Station, Michigan, USA - KBS Switchgrass S5-2 | ecosystem: Host-associated > Plants > Roots > Rhizosphere > Soil ... | reverse complement strand
ACCTGCGCGTCGCCGCTCGGCGCCGCCAGTTCCTCGACTGCCTGACGCTGTCGATCGCGACTCAGGAAGTCCATCCGTCCGTACGCTCCTGCCGGATCGCGCTGCAGGACCTGCTCGACCAGGCTCACGGACTCGACGTACTGGCGCCAATCGAGCGCCGAACAGAATCGCAGGCTGGTAATCGCGTTGGCGACACTCACCTGGTCGGCGGCCTGCCGCTGGTGCTCGCCGCGAATCGCGGCTTCCGCCGTCGTCTCCTGCGACACCAGGCGCTCTTCGACGGCGGTGCGGATTGACGACAACCGGAGACCGTACTCGCGAAGCCGATGCAGCAACTGGACGACCGAGGCGATGCCGAGCGTCGGCGGCAACGGTCGCGTCACGTCCGGGTTTTCGCGCTCCATCCGCGTCACGTACGCGTCAGCGGCCAGCCGGGCGCGGCGCGACGCCAGGGTTTCGGCGGCCAGCCGTCTGAGGTTTTCGATCAGCGCCAGCTTCAACATGCTGGGCCACGCCCACAACTCGCCGATCGTCAGCGGCGCGACGCGCTGGTAGCTGTTGATGAACACGGCGAGCTGCTGACGATCGATGCGGCTGTCGGAATGGCGGACCAGCTCGACGGCCATCGCGTAGATCCGGGTGTGGCCCGACTGCTCTCGAGAGGCGAGCGTCGGCAACTGCCGGTAATAGGCGCCGGGCAGGTGCTGGCGGATGTCCCGGATCTCCGACGTGACGAGGTGGAAGTTGTCGAGCAGCCATTCCGCCGCGGCGGTGACGAACTGCCCGGTGCGGACATCGTCCGCCAGCGTGCGGTAGGCCTGGCGCAGGACGCGCGCGTTGTCGTCGAATCGCGGAAAGATGTTCCGGGCGCGGCGGCGCGGGTTCGGGTCGATGGTGAAGCTCGCCGCGAGCGCCAGCGCACGCTCTTCCAGCCGCTCGATGCTGAGCAGCTCGTCGCGAAACGGCTTCTCCAGCGCTGGCGCTGTGGTCCGCCACAGCGGCCGGAACAATCCGCTCACCGACCCATGATCCCGGGAACCGTCAGGCGGCGGTGTTCAATAGTGCACAGTCAGCTCACGAGCAGGCTCGTATGATCAACTGCACATGTCCAAACGCAACGGCGATCGCGCCAGGTTTCAAAAAGAGCGCCGCCGTAAGATGCTGCGCCGCCAGCGCACCCACGCGTTGATCAAGGCGGCAGCGCTGGCCCGCGAGAAGGGCGTCGCATCGCCTGTGACGACGAGATCCTGAGATGAGCAGTACGGTCGTGGTGGCCGCGGACTGGATCAAGCGGATTGCGGATGACGAGCGGCGGCGCGACACGGCGCGTCTCAGGGAAGACGAGATAGCCGCTCGAAAGGCCGATCTGGTCCGCCGGAACGGACAGCGTCTCATCGACGATCTCCGCGCGGCGGTCACGCGCGACGTCGACGCATTTTGCGGTGAGTTCGTCGGAGATCCGGCGCGTCAAATCTTCGTCGATGCCACGGCGCCGGACGATGGGTTTGTCGTGCACAAGCCGGCGCCCGCAGCGGTCTCCCTCACTATCGCGCCGAATCTGGCCGCCGCGGTTACTGTGTGCACTTATCGCTTTGCCGTGACCAACGGCATGCCGCCGCGTGAGGATCGCGTCGACGTGCTGTTCGTGGACAATGCCACCGACGAGCTGCTGATGAAACACCGCGTCACCGGCCAGGTGTTCGGCACTGCCGACGCGCTATCGGAATTCCTGCTCGTGCCGGTGCTGACCGGACGGCCTCGTTGATCGGGTCGCAGGAGCATATCGATCTCGGTCTCGGCGGCGTCGCTCTCCCGATCTTGGTTGCCGCCCGGCATCACATCATGCTGGAAGGTCCACAGGCCTGGACTGACGCGGTCGTGTTGTGCCTGCAGCCGCACTTCCGCCCGCCCGTCATGCGGAACCCGTCAGGAGCCGCGTTCCACGTCAGCTGCGGGAACGCCGGCGCACTCATCCTGCAGGACGTCGACCGTCTGAGCGCGGACGAACAAACCCGCCTGCTCGATTGGATGAGTGGCGCGAGTCGCGACACGAAAATTGTCTCGACGACAGCGCTGCCATTGTTTCCTTTCGTCGCGCGCGGGTTGTTCGACGCCAACCTGTATTACCGCCTGAACATGTTGCTGCTGCGGGTGAACCCGGACAACCGCGCCTCTTCGCAGGTGTGCACTCCGGTACAGCGCGTCACAACCGTACGGGCATAACGTGGACGTATGTTCCGACTGGTGACGACGATGCGGCGTGGTTCGGCCTCCGGAATGCCCCAGGCCTCGGCCCGCTACGGCTCTATCGAAGCGGCTCGGGCCGGCGCGGCCGAACTCCTTCGGGAGGAACGGGTGCTGCGCGTGATGGTCGTTCGCAACGAAGTCCCCGGCGCGTACGTCGAATGGTGTGACAAGTGAAATGCTCCCGCTCACAGAAGGACTCATATGTTTAGCAATGTTTCTCGTCTGCGGTTGGTCTCGGCGTGGTGTGGGCTGGTTCTTGTGATCGCCGCGATCAGCGTGGTTGCCGGAGCGTCGCTCACTGTCGCGAGTGCCAGCCTGTGGTTGGTGGCGTGCGTGGCGCCCCCGGTGGTAATGCTGCTGGTGTGGGGCGGTGGTCCGCCGCCGGCCACGGTCGCCGAGTTGCTGCATGCCGTGAATCGGCCTTCAAAGGACAACCGGCCATGATCGTCAGGCGCGCGCTCGTCATCGGCGCTCTCGGACTGCTGCTTGCCGCGCCGCGCCTGCACAGCCAGGGTCAGCCGCGATACCGTGACTTTCAACTCGGCGGCAACCTGCCGTCGATTTCCGCTCTCACCGGTGTGGCCGTTTCGGAGGCCAGGGCCATCCATCTGAGGCCGGCCCTGATGCAGGAACTGCGGTGGCAGCGACCGTACTCTTCGAGCACCACGCCGTCGCAGACCGACTCGGCGAAACAGATCGTGTTCAGCTTCTACAACGATCAGCTCTCGAAAATGGTCGTTGACTACGATCACGAGCGGACCGCCGGCCTGACCGATCCGGACCTGATCGACGCCATCTCAGTCGACTACGGCCCGCGGCTGAAACCCGGCGCACGGACCGGTCGCGGCCCGCTCACGCGAGTCGAAGAGGAATCGGGCACGCTGATCGCCCGTTGGGCGGGCGCCGATTACGCGGTCGCTTTGTATCGAGGGTATGGCTCAGACGTGCGGCTCATCGTGGCCTCGCCGCGTCTCGAGGCGCTGGCGCGAACCGCCGACATCCAGGCCACCCGATTGGACGATCGCGAAGCGCCGCAACGCGAAATCGCCCGGCAGAAGAAAGAAACCGACGACGCGCGTGCGTCTCAGGAAAAATCCCGAGTCGCGAACAAGGCGGCCTTTCGGCCGTGACCGACGCGCCGGGCGTCGTGGTCCTGTATACCCGCTTTCAGGAGTATCAGAACCGGCGCCGAGAGATTCTCGCTGCACTGGCACCGCGCGATCTTCCGCACGCACCACCAGACGCGGGCGCGAGTCCCGGGGCCATTACGCCACAACCTCTGACTGGAGCTGACACGTCATGAATGTTCGACCTCTTCACGACCGCATCATCGTCCACCGCCTCGACGAGGGCGAACAGCGGAGTGGCGGCATCATCATCCCCGACACCGCAAAAGAGAAGCCCCAGCAAGGCACGGTTCTGGCCGCTGGCAATGGACGGAGCAAAGACGGGAAGCGCGTGCCGCTCGACGTGAAAGCTGGCGATCGCATCCTCTTCGGCAAGTACTCCGGCCAGGAGCTCAAACTCGACGGCAAGGACTACTTCATCATGAAAGAAGACGAAGTGCTCGCCGTCATCGACGGAGTCTCTGAGAGGAAGAAAAAGTAAATGGCTAAGCAAATCACATACGGCGAGCAGTCGCGGCAGGCCATCCTCCGCGGCGTGAATCAATTGGCCGACGCGGTCAAGGTCACACTGGGTCCCCGGGGCCGCAACGTCATCATCGACAGGAAATTCGGATCGCCGACGATTACCAAGGACGGCGTGACCGTCGCCAAGGAAATCGATCTGAAGGATCCGGTCGAGAACATGGGCGCCCAGATGGTGCGCGAGGTGGCGAGCAAGACGTCGGACGTCGCCGGCGACGGCACGACGACGGCCACCGTCCTGGCGCAGGCGATCTATCGCGAAGGCGCGAAGAACGTCGTCGCTGGCGCGAATCCGATGGAGCTCCGGCGCGGCATCGAGCGCGCGGTCGAAGTCATCACCGCCGAGCTCAAGAAGATGTCGAAGCCGGTGACGGGATCGATGGTCGCGCAGGTCGGGACCATCTCCGCCAACAACGACGAAACCATCGGCACGATCATCGCTGACGCCATGGACAAGGTCGGCAAGGACGGCGTGATCACGGTCGAAGAAGCGAAGACGATGGAAACGTCGCTCGACGTGGTAGAGGGCATGCAGTTCGACCGCGGCTACCTGTCGCCGTACTTCGTAACCGATCCGGAGCGGATGGAGGTCGTGCTCGAAAACCCGCACATCCTCATCCACGAGAAGAAAATCTCGAACCTCAAGGATCTGCTGCCGCTGCTCGAACAGGTGGCGAAGAGCGGCGATCCGCTGCTGGTCGTGTCTGAAGATCTGGAAGGCGAGGCGCTGGCGACGCTTGTGGTCAACAAGCTGCGCGGCACGTTGAAAGTCGCGGCGGTCAAGGCGCCCGGCTTCGGCGACCGCCGGAAAGCGATGCTCGAGGACATCGCGACGCTGACCAACGGCAAGGCGATCACGGAGGATCTCGGCCTCAGGCTCGAGAACCTGACACTCGAGGATCTTGGCCGGGCCAAGAAGGTCACGATCGACAAGGACAACACGACGATCATCGAAGGCGCCGGGACCAAGAAGGCGATCGAAGGGCGCGTCAAGCAACTCCGGGCGCAGATTGAGGACACGACGTCCGACTACGATCGCGAGAAGCTGCAGGAGCGGCTCGCGAAGCTGGTCGGCGGCGTCGCCGTGATCAAGGTTGGGGCGGCGACTGAGACCGAACTGAAGGAAAAAAAGGCGCGCGTGGAAGATGCCATGCACGCCACCAAGGCGGCCGTCGAAGAGGGGATCGTTCCGGGCGGCGGCGTGGCGCTGCTCCGGGCATCGAAGGCGCTCGCGGCGTTGAAGCTCGACGGCGAACAGCAGATCGGCGTTCAGATCATCGCGCGAGCGGTCGAAGAGCCGATTCGGTGGATCGCCAGCAACGCCGGCCAGGAAGGCGCGGTTGTCGTCGCGAAGGTCAAGGGCCTGGGTCCGGAAGAAGGCTTCAACGCGCTGAACGACAAGTACGAGAACCTCGTGACGGCCGGCGTCATCGATCCGACGAAGGTCGTCCGGACCGCGCTGCAGAACGCCGCGTCCATCGCATCGCTCATGCTGACGACCGAAGCGCTGGTGTCGCAGATCCCGGAGGCGGCTGGCGACGGGCCGGCCGCTGGGGCGGGCGGCATGGGCGGGATGTATTGACGCCGTGCGTATTCCCATACTGGATTGGATGAAGAGACGCTCGGCGACACCGTCCACGCTGCGTGATGCCCTGGCGGAGACCCCGGATCCGCCCGGACGCGCCATGTCCGGCAAGTACGTGTTGCTGTACAAATACTTGCAGAACAGATACGCAAACCGCGTCGTCCTGACGTTCGCGGAGATCGAAGACCTGCTCGGGTTTGCGCTTCCCGGACAGGCGCGGCTTCATCGGGAGTGGTGGACGGATGCGGAGACCGATGTGGCGGGAAGCCCCCACTCGGACTCCTGGATTCTCGCCCGCAGAACGGCGGTGCCGAACATGCTCGCTCACACCGTCGCCTTCGAACGCGGATAACGCCGCGCCGCGCTGTTATCTGGCGTCGACGTCGTAAACGAAGATCGTCGAGGTGTCGTCCTCGGGCATGAAATAGCCGCGCACACCCGTGTCGGTCGGCTCGAGCCAGACCGGATTGTGCGTCATGTCCAGCCCGCCGGCGGTCCACAGCAGGACCGGCACCTGGTGTACCGGACGGCCGTCGCGGAGATCGACGAGGTCGATGCCACCCAGCCGGAACGTCGAGTTTGCGGATGGCTGGCGCATCTCCGTGACGCCGGTGCAGAGCATCCGCCGCGCCCCGGCGTACTTGCAGTCCTGATAGTCGAGATAGTGAGACGTGTTGAACGTACGCAGCCGTTCAGGCGGCGTGCTGCCGTTGGTGACCCTGCCGTCCCGCCCGAGTGTCCAGCGATAGAAGCGCCGCGCCCCCCAACTCACGCCGTGCAGCGTGTCGTCATCCGTGTTGTAAACGATCGCGCCGATGTGATCCGCGAAGCGCAGGACTTCGGTCGCCGTCATCGTCTTCGGATCCACGCGATACACGATCGATCGGCTGTCCGGCCGATACTCCGCGACCGGCACCCAGATGCTGGTGCCGTCGTAATCGATGCCGCCCGGATGATAGATCGGCCCCTCTCCCAACTTCAGATCGGTCAGGAGCTGTCCGGTGCTGTCGATGCGGAACAGGTGACCCGTGCCGTCGCCGGTATTGCGATTCCTGACTTCGACGGACGACACGAAGAACGTCTCGCCGATCTTGACCATGCCTTGAGGATGGAAGGTTCTGAAGGCGACAGGTAGCGCTGCGACCAGCTTCCACTCAGTGTCGCGCGTCAACCGCATGACGCGCTCGGCGAGGACGGACCGGCTCCACGGGCCGGCTGTCTGTCCGCTACCGGCGACGATCGTCAGGGCGAGCAGCCAATGGAACGCCGGGCGCATGAGGGGCATCTTCGCAGCTCATCTTGACTTAAGATCACCCGCAATGATCATTGCAGCTGTTTCGGCGACAGCGGTCTTGCTGGCGGCGCAAGCACCGGCGGGCAAGATCGATTTCGGGCGTGACGTGCAGCCGATCCTGCAGCAGCACTGTGTGAGCTGTCACGGCCCCGAACTGCAGATGAACGGGCTGCGGCTCGATCGCCGCGCCGACGCCTTGCGCGGCGGGACGCAGTCCGATATCGGGCCAGGTAACGCCGACGGCAGCCGGCTCTATCACCGGTTGATCGACACCAAGTTCGGGCAGCGGATGCCGCCGGCCGGCCCGCTGAAAGATGCCGAGATCGAGACGATCAAGGAGTGGATCGATCAGGGCGCGGAATGGCCGGACGAGTTGTCGGGCGAAATCCCCACGCCCGCCGCGGACCCGGACGCGTCGGCATTGATGAGCGCCATTCGTCAGGGCGACCTGCCGGCAATCGACCGTGTGCTGCGCGACGCGCCGCAGGCCGTCCGACAGCGTGGACCCGACGCGGCCACGCCCCTGATGTCGGCAGCGTTGTACGGCGACGCCGCACTGGTGAAGCGTCTCCTCGCCCTTGGCGCCGACCCCGAGGCCAGAGACACGGCGGGCGCGACCGCCCTGATGTGGGCGGCGCCCGATCGCGCCAAGATGCAGCTGTTGCTCGACGCCGGCGCCGACGTGAACGCGCGCTCGGACGCCGCGCGATCCCCTCTCGTCGTGGCCAGCGGCATCGTCGGAGCCGCGGACGCGCTGAAGCTGCTGCTCGACTACGGCGCCGATCCGTCGCCGTGGACCGCGTCGGAGCCATCGCCGCTCCGCGAAGCGGCGCGCGTCAACGACAGCGAGATGTTCCGTCTGCTGTTCGAGCGCGCCGGCCGTCCGGTTGGCGGCGGCGTGGCCGCGACGTTCGTCCGCACGAACTGCCCGGCGTGCGCCGCGCTCGTCGGTGCCGGTGGGCCGCTGCCGCGGCGTCCTCCGCCGCCGATGCCAGGCCCCGTGCAACGCAATTACGATCCGGCGGAGTCCACCGTTCCGACGGCGGTCGGCGCGACGACAGCGACGCCGGCGGCGATTCGTGCGGCGATCGACCGCAGCTTGCCGCTGTTGCAGGAGATCGACGTCGAGTTCATTAAGCGCACCGGCTGTGTCTCGTGTCATCACAACAGCCTGGTCGCGATGGCCGTTGCCGCCGCGCGAGCCAACGGCTACACGGTGAACGAGACGACGGCGAAGACGCAGCCGCGTGTCATCGGCGCCTATCTCGAGTCGTGGAGGGCGCGCACGCTGCAGAACCATTTCATTGCCGGCTCACAGGACACCATCAGCTATCTCCTGTTCGGACTCGCCGTCGAGAACTATCCACCCGACGCCGCGACCGACGCGCAGGCGATTTGGCTCAAGCGGCGCCAGGCGCCCGACGGCCACTGGCCGATCCAGACGATCCGTCCGCCGATCGAATCCAACGACATCGAAGTGACCGCGCTCTCGCTGCGCGCGCTTCAGGCGTTCGCGCCGCCGGCGCAGCGTGCCGAATACGCGAAGTCGGTTGAACGAGCGGGTCAGTGGCTGACGGACGCGAAGGCCACCGCCACAGAGGAGCGGGCGTTTCGACTGCTCGGGTTGTCGTGGGCGCACGCGCCGCAGCAGGTCATTCGAAGCGCGGCGCGCGAGCTGCTGGCCACGCAGCGCGCCGATGGCGGGTGGGCGCAGCTCGACGAGAGACAGCTGACCGATGCCTACGCGACCGGCGAAGCGCTGGTCGCCCTGCGCGAAAGCGGCGCGGTCGAGGCGACCGATCCCGCGTACCGCAGGGGCATCGAGTATTTGCTTCGCACGCAGATCGCCGACGGCTCGTGGTTCGTCGAATCGCGCTCCGAGCCGATTCAGGCGGCGTTCGCCAGCGGTTTTCCGTACGGCCCGCACCAATGGGTCTCCGCGGCTGCGACGGGTTGGGCGGTCACCGCGCTGGCGCTCGCGAAGTAGACGGCTTCATCGTGTTCAGAATGCGCACGGCGAGGTCGGCGCCAGCCGTGGTGCCCAGCGTGCGCGCTGACGATCGGGCGCGGCTCGCGAACACATATTGGTGCCCGCCGCTGTCGATTTCACCGACCAGCCAGCTCACACGTTCGCCGTCGACTGTCCCATTGCCGGTCTTCAAGCGCGCGATCGTGCCGCGCGGCCACCGCAACGGAAAGGGGTGAACGCCCGACGCGTTCGACAGCGTGCCCTCCGGCATGGTCATCGCAGCCTTGACCGCATCGATGTGGCGGCGTTCGACCGGCAGCTGGTAGGTATACATCTTCTGAAGGAATGCGACCTGCTCGCGTGGTGAGATCGTCAGATCGCCGTTCAACCAGAAACGATCGACTTCGCGCGAGAAGCTGTGCGAGCCATAGTCGAACGCCTTCAACTGTTGGAGCTCCCGCTCGCGTCCGATTGCCGCAGCGGCACGCTGAAAGAACCAGAGCACAGACCACTTGATGGCGGAATCGAGTGTGTGATCGCGCTCCCAGGCGGGAAAATCCTTCTTCGTACCGTCCCACGCCATGGTCGTGCTCTCGGCGACGACGCCGGTCTGCAGAGCGATCAGTGCGTGAGGAATCTTGAACGTTGATGCCGGGAGCGTGCGGCGCTCGCACTCGTTGCCGCCGACCGCGAGAAGGTCGCCGTCGAGTCGCGCCACCACGACGCACTCGCCGGCGCGGACGGCGGGCGGTGCGGCACGCCCCAACAGCGCCAGCACCAGGACCAGACGGAACATGCGGGCCTAGCGTAACTCAGACTGTTTCGTGCAGGTAGATGGGCAACCATCCGATCGAGGTCCGTTTTTGACCAGTCGCACGCCGTCAACACGATAAGCTCGCGTGATCATGCTCCTCGATCAACGCGCATGCGACCGCGCGCGCCGATCGCGCGACGCGCGGTTCGACGGCCGTTTCTTCATCGCCGTCACCACGACGCGGGTGTATTGCCGCCCGATTTGTCCGGCGCGGGCACCGAAGGACGCGCACGTCCGCTATTTCGCGACGGCAGCTGCCGCCGAGGCGGCTGGATTCCGCCCGTGTCTTCGCTGCCGGCCCGAAGCGTCGCCCGGCACGCCGGCGTGGTTCGGCACCTCGAGCGTCGTGTCGCGCGCGCTGCGGCTGATCGCTGACGGCGCGCTGGACGAGGAGAGCGTGGACGCGCTGGCGGATCGGCTCGGCGTGACCGCACGTCACCTGCGACGGCTGTTTCTGCATCATCTCGGCGCGACGCCGAGTGATGTGGCGCTGACGCGCCGCGTCCATTCGGCGAAGAAGCTGCTCGACGAAACCAGCCTGCCGCTCAACGAGGTCGCCTTCGCCGCCGGATTCGGAAGCGTCCGCCGTTTCAATGGGCAGATCCGACGCACCTACAAGCGCACGCCGTCGGAGTTACGGCGTCTGGCGAGGCGGGCGCCGCCGGTCGAGCCCGGGTGGTACCGATTCCGGCTGTCGTATCGCCCTCCGTACGACTGGAACGCGGTCCTGTTGTTCCTTCGCGCGCGCGCGACGCCGGGCGTCGAGGTGGTCGACGACGTGTCCTACCGGCGCACGATCGCCGTCGACAGGCAACCGGGCGTCATCGCGATCTCCCGCCACGACTCGGGCACGGCGCTCGAGGTCGACGTACGGTTTCCCGATCCCCGCGCATTGCTGTCGATTGTCGAACGGGTGCGCCGGTTGTTCGATCTTGGCGCCGATCCCACGGTCATCGCCGGACACCTGCACCTCGACCCGCTGCTGCGCGGCCCACTCGCACAGCATCCGGGAATCCGAACGCCTGGGGCCTGGGATGGTTTCGAGCTGGCGGTCCGCGCCATCGTCGGCCAGCAGATCTCGGTGCGCGGCGCGACAACGCTCGCCGGACGCCTGGCGTCGCTGTGGGGAACAGCGATCGAGGGCGGCGCCGGACTCGTGCGATTGTTTCCGACACCCGTGCAGCTGATGCAGGCCGACCTGGAACGTGCGGGTGTGATGCCGGCGCGGGCCGACACGATCCGCTCGCTCGCGCGCGCGGTGGCGAGTGGCGGGATTGTCCTCGACGCCCGGGCGGACGTCGGCGCGACCGTCTCCGCGCTCCGGGACCTCCGCGGGATCGGTGCATGGACGGCGGAGTACGTGGCCATGCGTGCGCTCGGCGAACCCGACGCGTTTCCCAGCGGGGATCTCGTCCTGCGGCGAATGGCCGGCGACCTCAGCGCGCGTGCACTCGATCGCCGGTCCGATGCGTGGCGACCGTGGCGTGCGTACGCCGTGATGCTGCTCTGGGAGGCGGCGACGAGCGGCGACCGCGCCGCGGCTCGTTGAGATCCGCTCGTACCACCTGGGCATTCGCGCACTGCGCCGCCTGATCAGTCGGGAACGGTGGTAGGGCTTCCTCCCTATCCCATTGTTCTGATTGGGGTTGTGGAGAGACATTCTTCGACAACCTGTGACAAGAAGGTGCAAGAAAGGGAACGGTTTGCGACGGTCGCGGCCGTATACTTTCCCGAGGACAGACGTGTGTCCGTTCGTACAGGGAACCGCATGAACAGATTGACGTTAACCGCCGCGAGCGTGGTCATTTTCGCCGGCGGTCTTGGACTGGCGGCGCAGACGCCGGTCAAGCGTTCTGCGGCGCCGAAGGCCGCGCCCGCGCAGCCGAAGCCGGCGATGGCCGTGGCGCACACGCCCGCGGCGCCGGCGGCGGAGGCACAGACCGCGCTGATCAAGCAGTACTGCGCGGGGTGCCACAGCGACAAGGGTAAAGCTGGTCAGTTAACACTCGCCGCGTTCGACGTCGCGCAGGTGGTGGATCACGCGGAGATCGGCGAGAAGATGATCCGCAAGCTGCGCGCCGGCATGATGCCGCCGCCCGGCGCGCGGCGCCCCGACGCGGAAACGTTGAAAACGCTCGCGGTGGCCCTCGAGACCCGCATCGACGCCGAAGCGGCCGCGCACCCGAACCCCGGCCGCCGGATGTTCCAGCGCCTCAATCGCGCCGAGTACGCGCGCTCCATCCGCGAGCTCCTCGATCTCGACGTCGACGTCAACGCCTTCCTGCCGCCCGACACCATGAGCGCCGGCTTCGACAACATCGCCGACGTGCAGGGTGTGTCGCCGGCGCTGCTCGAAGGCTACCTCCGGGCGGCGTCGAAGATTTCGACCGTCGCGCTCGGCGACCGCAACGCCAGTCCGACCGAGGCGACGTTCAAGGTTCCGCGCACGCAGTCGCAGATGAAACACATCGAAGGGACGCCCTGGGGCACGCGGGGCGGCATTTCGATCGTGCATACGTTCCCGGCGGACGGCGAGTACACGTTCCGCGTCATGCTCCACGGCACGCCGGTCGGCGAGCTGTTCGGCAGCGTCTCGAGCCGCAACGAGCAGCTGGAGATTTCAATCAACGGCGCGCGCGCCGCGCTGCTCGACATCGACTACCGGATGAGCGAGAAAGAGAAGAGCGGGCTGAACCTGGTCACGCCACGGATTCATGTCCCGGCGGGCCCGCAGCGGATTTCGGCCGCGTTCATCTCGAAATTCGACGGCGTCGTCGACGATCTGGTCGCGCCGA
>Ga0068862_100004099_pt1 | contig 12358 bp, 9 predicted proteins | sample KBSSwiS52_FD_66598 | JGI IMG/M metagenome (GOLD analysis project Ga0068862, IMG submission 66598) | Switchgrass rhizosphere microbial communities from Kellogg Biological Station, Michigan, USA - KBS Switchgrass S5-2 | ecosystem: Host-associated > Plants > Roots > Rhizosphere > Soil ... | reverse complement strand
CGCCCGCTGCGAATCGCGCAGGTTGGTCCAGTCAAGACGTCGATCCCGCCGTTCGGGTCGAGCTCCGTCGAGTTGTTCACGTCGCTGTTAACGGAGGGGCTGGTTGCGCGAGGACACCGCGTGACGCTGTTCGCCACGGGCACGTCGCGCACCTCGGCAGAACTGCACGCGACTTTTGCCAGGGGGTACCACGAGGGCCTCGAAGCATGGCCGTGGGAACTCTGTGAGTTGCTCAACCTGGCCGCCGCGCTCGAACGGGCGTCGGAATTCGATGTCATTCACTACCAGGCGATGTCGTGGCCCGTGTCGCTGCCACTGACGCGCCTCGTGTCGGTGCCGCTCGTGCAGACCGTGCATCACGCCCCGGGCCCTCTGGAACTCTCACTCTGGACGCGCTATCCGGAAGCACTGTTCGTGGCGATCTCGCACGCGCAGGCGTCGCTGTTCGACGGGCTCAATGTGATCGCGACGATCCACCACGGTGTGGACACGGATGCGTTCGCGTTCTCAGGCACGCCGCGCGACTACCTCCTGTACCTCGGCCGCTTCACTGAGGGCAAAGGCGTCCTGCAAGCGATCGAGGTCGCGCGCAGGACTTCCCGGCGGCTGATCCTCGCCGCGCCCGAGAACGACTACTACCAGACGACCGTGGCGCCGCACGTGGACGGGACTCACATTATCTGGGCTGGCGAGGTCGGGCATGCCGAGAAGGTCGCGCTGCTCGGCGGCGCGCAGGCCTTGCTGTATCCCGTACAGCGGGGCGAGCCGTTCGGGCTCGTCCTCGCCGAGGCCATGGCCTGCGGAACGCCAGTGGCGGCGCTCGATCGCGGCGCCGTGCGCGAGATCGTCGAGCACGGGATCACCGGCGGCATCTTCTCCTCACTCGATGAGTTGGTGGCTGGCCTTCCCGCGGTCATTGCCTACGACCGCGCGGCGGTCCGTGCCCGCGCCGTCGCGCGCTTCGGTCTGGCGAGGATGATCGACGCCTACGAAGAGCTGTACACGCGGCTCGCCGCCGGCGAACGTGGACCTGGTGCCCGCCCGCACGATCTTCAGGATGGCGCGCTCGCATCGCGCACCGGATTGTAGGGGAGCTCCGTCGAGCGCGTGCGCCCGGCCAGCTCCTGGAACGGCCCTCCTACAGACGACCCGAGGATCCGTGAAGCAGCCTCGCCGTTTGTTTCTCAGCTTGAACTATGTGCGATTCAGAGGCACTCTGCGTAAGGCAACGTCACAATACATGTGCGGCGGCAAGGCGAGGTAAACGATTTCCCATCCATCGTCGATGCACAATTCATTGACGGCGGCCATGACGCCATACGGCTGCATTTCCACGTACGACCAAGGAATATAGTCGTTGAACAACATCAAGCCGGTTTTCTTGACCTTCCGCCGGCCTACCGCTATGTCGCGCCGCACACCCTCGTAAGAATGCTGGGCATCGATGTAGATCCAATCAAAATACTCATCCGGGAAGGCCTCCAGCGTGTCAGCCGAATCGCCTTCGTGCAGGCGAATGTACCCACCCGGATCTGAAGCAAGGGCGCGTGCACGAGGCTCGAGATATTGATCGATCAGATGCAACTCGGTTGGCGACACGATCTCCACGATCTCTCGTGAGAACTCACCGTGCAAGACTCCGACCTCGGCGACGATGCCCCCCTTGGGGAATCGTCTCAAGATGTGTGTCCGGGTGGGTAGGACCATGCAATTCCGCAGGTGCTCTTCTCCGAGCTGTGGAGCTTCTTTGACGATCCCCTCGCCCCAAAAGGGTGCCCCGCCCGGCTCGGCTGACTGTTCGACCAGTTCTCGCAATTCCCAGGGTACCCACCCACCCAGAGGGCGCAACACACGAAACCATTCCGCCCTCATTTTGAGCAACCACGTTTGCCGTTCGCTCTGCCGGTCGGTCATTGCATTCGCTCGCGATGGCCGTGAACTGCTGTGCTGAAGATCCACAGATGTGCTCCGAACAACCGAACGCTGACGACGAACTGCTTGTTCTTCGCCGGGCAAGAGTCGCACCGCCGCTTACGATCCATTCTGCTCGACGTGACGAGGATCCACCAGGGTCGTGAGAGCACGTCGGGACCGCGGCGAGAACTCGTGCGGGCTGCGAGCTTCGAAATGGAATGCCCTTCGGCCTGACCGATTACGGTCTTGCCTCCACTCGCTCGTACTGCCGGCGGTTTGCTTCGGTCCAGGCTGCGAGACGCTGCCGCAGGCGATCGCAGCGATCGGGATGCTGTGCGGCGACATTGCGCTGCTCCAGCGGATCGGCCTGCAGATCGTAGAGCTCTTCGCGCCCATCGTGGACGCTGTAGATGTACTTCCAGTTCGCCTCGCGAACCGCAAGCCGGAAATGATCTTGAGCGACGTAGAAGTACGCACGAGCCGGATGACTCTCGTCGAAAAGGCTGCGTCCCTGCCACTCCAGTGCCGCAGGCAGGCCGACTAGATCGGCGATCGTCGGAGCCAGATCCACATGGCTCCCGACCACGGGCACGCGAGCGGCCGCCTTGTACCTGCGCGGGTACCACACCATGAGCGGCACGTGCACGTCCTCTTCGTACACCGTTTGACCCTGACCGTACCCTTCGTGTGGATATCCAAACGCCTGGCCGTGATCGCCCGTGACGACGATCAGCGTGTCCTGCTCGAGACCGGCACGACGTACCGCCTCGAAGACGCGTGCGAGCTGACGATCGGTTTCGTGCACGACATTCAGGTACCGACCCAGATCCCACTCGTCCGGGGTTGGCTCCCGCAGCAGATTGAGCGGGAGCACTCCGGGACTGGGCTCGTACGGATGGTGCGTTTGCGTCGTCCACGCGGTCACGAAAAAGGGATGCGTGCCAGCACCGGCAATCAGGTCCACGATCTTGTCGACCATGCAGCGATCCTCGACGCCCCACGACGAGAGCATCTCCGGACAGGCAAGATCGCGGTAATCCAGGACGTCCTCGAAGCCATGGCCCTCGAGGAACCCGCGCCACCCGGCCCATGCCATGTCGCTCGGCGTGACGAAGGTCGTCCGATACCCCCGGCTTCGAAACATGGTCGCCAGCGACGTGCCCGGCAAGTCCGGATACTGCACGGTCAGCTCTCGGAAATCGAGCTTCGGATACACCGATAACAGCATCGCGACCATCGAATTGGAGCTTCGACCGATATGCGCGTAGAAATTATCCGCGACCGCGCCGTGCGCCGATTCCGTCTGCAGCGTTGGTGTCGTGGCATACAGCGGGTTGTGCAGACTGGTCCAGCGAGCCGCAACCGACTCCAGGACGATGAACACGACATTTGGCGGCCGGCGCCCGGGGATGGCACGCACGTCGAGCGTGGCGGTGGCGCGACGAATCTCCCTCGACGGCAAGGAGACCGTCTGCGCCCGCGGCACGCTCGGCGGACTGAAGTCCGCCAGGTCGTCAGGCATGAACGTCCCGGCCATCCGGACGAAGCCACCGTCCGCAAACGCCTGCCATGTCGACGCGGCGATCGTCCAATACGGGCTTTCGGCAACGCGGCGATCGGGGCGCTCCTTGAACTGCTTCACGTACGAGTAATGGCCCGCCGCAACCCATGCGGCCGCGAGGATCGCCGGAGTCGCACTGACCCATCTCGGCGACGACGCCGCTCGCGTGGCGCGAGTCAAGGCGCCAACCGAAGCGAGATACACACATGGAATTCCGATCAGGCCGGCGATCGCCGGGAGCGTCAGGTAGGCGCCGACCGAGGAACGCACCATGCGCACGTCGCCGATGAGCGCCATCAGCGGATAGGTCAGGAATCCGCCAACGATGCCGTACAGGATGACGTTGACGACCGCGTAGACGCAGCAGAATGCCGCGAAGACAATGAATGCACGCGAGACCGCCCGCGCCGCACGCGGTCGCCGGCCGACGATGACCAACACCAGGCGGGCCACCGCCCAGCACGCTGTGGCAAAGAGCGCGTCGGCGTACGAGATCGCGGAGAGCGAGCGCACGTAGTCCGACAGCCCGTCACGCGGCGGGACGCCGAGGTGGTACGTCTTGATGGCGATGAGCGCGACCCCCAGCATCAGCGCAGCGCAGAGCAGTAGCCCGGCGTCGGTGACGCGCAGATCGCGGCTGGAGGTTCGTTCGAGTGCCACAGTCGACGGTTTCTATTTTATTGGATACCGGCCGCGCACCGGCAAAATCGCGCGCGAAGTGGCAGCCTGTCAGCCCAACCATTGTGCATGCCGAGAAGGTCGCGCTGCTCCGCGCGACTCGTGGCCGCGAAGCGGTGCCGACGTCCACAGCTGGGATCCTCAGCGGATCGATGCGGCGCTCACGCGCGGCACCGGGTTGTAGGGGAAATGCGTGGTGAGCGCGCGGCCGACCAATTCCTGGATGACGACCTGCGGGCGCTCCTGCTGAACGACCTGCGGATCCATGTTGTCTTGCCACAGATAGACGACGCGGCTGAAATCCTCGGACAGGAACGGCACGAGCCCCGGGCCGAACGAATCCATGAAGACAACGGCACGCGGTCCGCGGTTCGGCGCCTCGGTGACGATGCGCGCGTGCGTCAGCCGGCGGTTGGGATATTGCGGCTCGAGGATGCGGGCTGCAGCAGGGCGCTTGGGGACCAGCACGAGATCGTCCTCGCTGAGTACCTCGGTGAGACCCAGCATCCCAGCCAGATCGAGACCTGACGATCGCACGACGCGCGGTTCGAACGCGCTGTGGGATGCCGACTGCAACGTGGGGATCTCCTCCGACAGAGCATCGACGATGCTCTGGTAGCCGACGAAGGCACCGCGGTCGTTCCAGTGAGTGTCGGTGCGATGGTAGAGGCGTTCGCGAGACTTAGAGGCGAGGAGCGACGGCCGCAGATCGAGCACGCGGACGGTGGAGTGCTGGCGCAGGTCAGAGACCAACTGGTCGATTCGCGAAACAGCTGCGCGCCGGATCGTGTGCGGCATGTACTCCGGGTAGATGACGTGCTTATCGGGCGCGATGACGAATAGATACGCAATCCCCTGGCCACGCAGCCAGTCGCTGATGTCCTGCAGCGTGTGCCGCCAGACTTCGAGCTCGGCGCCGGTGAACGGCGGCGCCTCCGCGTAATCCTCCATCGCGCCGTCGTCGGCATAGAACAGCCAGCCGTCGCGTCCTTTGATGACCGACGCGGACGGTGAGACGCCCAGCGCATCCAATCGTACGATCGCCTGCCAGCGCACCAGGCGCACACGGAACGCAAAGTGGTCCTCGAAGTAGCGGGTCAGCTGCTCCGGCAATGCGCGTAGTGATGCAGCATCCCACCGGAGCTGCGGCCATGGCGCGAGCGTCCGGTTCTCGCCCGACGGGGCATCGCGATCGAGATTCAGCACCATCCCCATCAGTGGCAGAGACAGCACCGCGAGGAAGATAACGACGATGATTCGTTCGACGAGCGCGGGCAAGCGGATCATCGTCAGAACCGAAAATAGATGAACGGGTTGTAGCTGCGCGAGGCTGACAGCATCAGTGAGGCCGCGAGCAGCGCCATGAGTCCCACTACGGCGGCCATCGAGGCCTGCCAGCGCAGCACGCGTACGGCTGCGCTCTCTGCGGGAACGGCCAGGCGCTGTCCAAGGGCCGTCAGTACCGGAGTCGATCCCACGATGCCAGCGCCGACCGCGAGCAGCACCTCTGTATTCCAGAACCACGCCGGCGCGAAAACGGGGGCAGTGGTCGCGCCGGCACCAGCCATGGCCGCGAGCATCGCCACCACGCCCCCGAGCGTGTCTGCCCGGAAGATGACCCAGCCCACCATCACCACCAGCAGGGCATACGCGTGACGCAGCGGTTTCGGCAACGCGCCGATGAGAGCGGCGAGTCCAACGCGTTCGAGCACGAGGAAGACTCCGTGGTACAGCCCCCAGACTACGAACGTCCAGCGGGCACCGTGCCAGAGACCGCAGAGGAAAAACACGAGGACCAGATTGAAATACATCCGCCCCGTGGACGTGCGGTTGCCACCGAGCGGGATGTACACGTAGTCGCGGAACCAGGCGGACAACGACATGTGCCACCGGCGCCAGAAGTCCTGGATCGAGGCGGCGATGTACGGGTAGTTGAAGTTCTCGGGGAAGCGGAAGCCGAACATGCGGCCGAGGCCGATGGCCATGTCGGAATAGCCTGAGAAGTCGAAATAGATCTGCAGCGTGTAGCACACGACGCCGGTCCATGCGTATACCGCGCTCATCTCCGCGGCGGGCATGGCAAAGATCTGATCCGCGGGCGCCGCCAGCGTGTTGGCGATCAGCATCTTCTTCGACAAGCCGATGACGAATCGGCGGATGCCGTACGCGAAGTCGCCCATCGAAGTGACCCGTACGGACAACTGCTCCGCTATCTGCCGATAGCGGACGATCGGACCTGCGACCAGTTGCGGAAACACGAGCAGGTAGAGCGCCGCTTCGACCGGCCGCTTCTGCGCGGCCGCGTCGCGCCGGTAGACGTCCACGACGTACGAGATCGCGTGAAAGGTGAAGAACGAGATCCCGATGGGAAGCAGAATGCCGGGCAGCGCGAACGGCTGAGCGCCAGCGAGTGCCAGCGCCACGTTGAGATTGCCCACCGCGAAATCCGCGTACTTGAACACCGCCAGCACCAGCAGATCGATCGCGATGGCACTCGCCAGCAGCCTCCGGCCGAGCACCGTGGCACGGTGGCGGTCGATGAGACGAGCGGCGGCGTAGTTGAAGCCGATCAGCGCGAGAACGAGCCAGGTGAAGCTTCCGGCACCGCGCGTGTAGAAAATGATGCTCGCCGCCAGCAGCAGCCAGTTGCGGTAGCGCGCCCCCGGCAGTTGGTACAGCGCCAGAAGTATTGGCAGGAACACGAACAGGAACGTGGGCTCGGTGAATAACATCCGATCAGTCCTGTCCGGCGCGACGTTCAACGTCGAGCTTCATGCTATTCATGATGCACGCGCAGTGCCGAAGACCCGGGGTGATTTTCTTGGTAGCGTGTCGAAAAAATCACCCCCGGGGTCTTTTCAGTGCGATGCTGCCTGTCGCTTGAGAATGAGAAACCGGTCCGGTCCGGGCCATGGCGAATCGTCGGTCCAGGCCACCTCGCGGACGACATCGTAGCCGGTGAGTACCGACTTGGACAGAATGTACGTGGATCGCCGCCCCGTCGTGATCCATGGCACGTCCTGGACCGTCTGTCCCTTGGCCAGATTCTCGGGGTGAGCGTAGAGCCACCATCCATTCCACACGTACCCGGCATCGATGTCCGACGATGGAATACCACTGTCCACGAGCGACTGCCAGCTGTCGTGCAGGCTTTGGTTGAAACGCAGAGCGTCCCGAGTTCCCACAACAGCCACCGCAGCGAAGATGGCTAAGGGAATCCACGCCACGCGTGGGACCTCGGCGCCTTGCTGGCGCCCGCCGAGGGCCAGGGCGACGACAACTGGAAGTAACACGATCAGGTATCGATCGTTGTAGAACCACAGCATGTTGGCGAGAACAAGGTAGGCGATCAGGTAGATGACGAGCGGCATGCGCGGTGACATCGAGAGCGTCGTTGCGGCATCCGGCAGTTGACGAAACACCGGCGGCCACGCGGAGGCCGTCCGCGCACGCGCCGAGTCTGGCCAGGCCAGCGACATCAGCGCCAGTCCGAACGCGAGCAGGCCCGCACCGCGCAATACAATCTCGATCGTCGTCTCGTCCAATGGGGGCAGAACCCCATTGATCAGCCCACGACTGCCACCGACTTCGACGAGCGACCACGTGTTTCCAGGCCGGAGCGGAACCGGGATCTCCCCGGCAAGCCCCAACATGATCGCCGCAAGGGAAAGCGTCACGACGAACAGCATTGGCTTGCGCCACAAGCGGCGGACAGTGGCCATCGCGAGCAATGCCGGCAGCGCGTAAAACGCAACGGTGCACAGGATGTAGAGATTGGTGCGCAGATAGCTGGTCACCGGAAGCGCGAGCAACTCCTGCAGACGATCGACCAACTTCAGCATCTCCCCCGTGGGTTTCACGACCGACATCATGACCAGCGAGCAGACGACCATCGCGCCCCATGTCGCTCCGAGCGCCACTATCACGGCCGATCGTTTCGGCTCGCTGCCGGGACGCGGCATGAGCAGCGGCAGCACCGCCAGCGGCGTCAGAAAAGCGATCTGTCGATCGAGAAACGCCATGCACGCCCAGGCTCCTCCCCACCAGAGCAGATGAATCTTGCCCCGGCGAATGGCCCGTATGTAACAGAGCAAGGCCAGCAGCGTCCACGCGACAAAGGGCACGTCGGTCATGAACGAGGACGACAACAAGAGAAAGGCGGGATTCGCCGCGACAGTCATGGCGCCGAGGAGCGCGACGCGCGGGCGCGCGTCGAGTTCACGAAGGATCAGGTAGAGAGCGTAGGTCGCGAGAAGGGACAAGGCCAGCGTGGACAAGCGCAAGGTCACGAATGAGAAGCCGAAGACGAGCGACCAGGCGGCGCCCCACACTGAGTGGCCGAGCGGATAGACGGCGCTCCAATCGAGCACCTCGAACCGGCCATCGGCGAACAGGCGCTCGACGCTCCACGCATACGTCCAGTCGTCGATGACCGGGATGTTCCTTTGCACCCCAATTACCATCGCCACCGGGACGAACCACAGCGCCAGAACCAGCAGGGCGCGCCACTCGGTGCGAATGGATGGCTCGAATGCGTTGGAGACCGGAGCGGCTGATTCCAGCGACTCGTGAGACATCGGGCTCACGATCATTTTAGAATGCACTCCTTATGGATTGTTTCCGGATCGGTCGGCTCGAGGTCTCACGTATCGAGGAAAAGGTGCACTACTTCGACGCAGACGAGTTCTACCCGGATATCCGGCGGGAAGTCGTCCAGGAACATTCGTCGTGGCTGGCCCCGTTCTTCGACATTGCCGGACACCGCATGCCGTGCGTGTTCCAGGCGTTCGTGATCCAACACCGCGGCCTCACCATCGTGATCGACACCTGCTTCGGAAACGATAAAGAGCGCCCGGACTTTCTGCTCGGCCATCAGCTGCAGACGCCTTTTCTCGAGCGGTTGCATGCTGCCGGCTGCGATCCTGCGGACGTCGATCTCGTGCTCTGCACCCACATGCACGTCGACCACGTGGGCTGGAACACGCGCCTGGCGAACGGACGCTGGGTCCCGACATTCCCGAATGCGACCTACGTTTTTTCGAAAGAGGAGTACGCGCAGTACCTCCCGGAGAATCTGCGCCCCGAGAGCCCGCCACCCTTCCTGAATGCCTATCAGGACAGCGTCCTGCCCGTCATCGAGTCGGGGCAGGCCTTAATCGTGTCGGGCCAACATGAGGTCAACGAGATCCTGACGGTAGTCCCCAGCCCCGGTCATACCCCTGGTCACGTATCCATCCGGGCGGGCGACGGCAGTGACGCAGGCATCTTCCTCGGCGACGTCATCCACAATCCAGTGCAGATCGCCGATCCAGATTTGAATAGCGCGTACTGCGAGATTCCGCTGATGGCCAGGCAGAGCCGGCGGCAATTACTCGAAGGCGCTGTGGAATCGAACGCGCTGCTCGTGCCCGGGCACTTCGTGGCTCCGCATGTCGGACGCGTCGTGCGCAACGGCTCGAGCTATCGCTTCGTTCCAGGACTTTGAGCGGTGGACGTCGATCGCCGTGGCCGAGCGGACTGGCAAACACAGACACGTCAGTTGATAGTCGGTCGCTCCACGCGCTCGATAACCCATACCGTCGCGCTGGATTTTCGCGCGTCGAGCCGAAGACCAAGTTGCTCGCGCAGCGCCGTCACCAGCGGAGGACCGTTCGGATCGACAACGGGGAGCGGAGCTGCATCCAGCGGTCGCAGGTTCACCACGGCATTGTCTGGCGTCCACTCGAGATCGACATCGAAGCGGCCGTCGAGGCCTGTCTGGTCACGAATCTCGCGATGATCCTCAACTGCACCGACGAGGGTTTTCACGAGCATGTCAATCGTGACGGCCCGACCGGTCATCTTTCCCGGAAACGTTCGAAGCTGACAGGGCTGCACAGCGTCATTGCCAGCTTCACGGCGCTGCGCGTCCGTTGCAGCACCGTTTCCGCATTCAATGTCGCTTCGCCGAAGTTGCGGCCCCATCGAACCATCCGTATGCGCCAACGTGAGAACGTAGATCGGTCGTTCCCGGGACTCCTCGTGTAGGCGCAAGCGAAATCGATCGGCCAGCAATGCACGCATCATCACCTGGAATTCGTCCCGTGATAGCTCGCTGTTGGTCGTGGCGATGATGTCGTAATGGTCCGACACAGCCCAATTCGGTGCCCCCTCCAAGGTCCCCATGGGCATGGGTGCTCCGTTGTAGGCGACCGAAATCAGTTGATACAGATTGACGTTGGTCGCCGTCACCCGGCCTGGCGTTGTGGCGAAATTCGATTGACGGCTGCCGGACTTGTTCTCCTTGACCGAGGTCACCTCGAACCGCGGTTGTGCCTTGTCTGTCGGGCCGTCAGGCTGTGGCGGTACTGGTGTCTGCTGTGATTCCGTAGCCGGCCGCATTGTTCCGACGCCGAGCGCGATCGGCTGAGCGCAGGTAATCACTCCTAGAACAGACGCGAGGAGATAACGCTGAACCTTGCGCGGCATTTCCAGATTGTCAATAAGAGATCGGGTGGAACGCAAGGGACCAGGAATAGCTCTCGTATAATTCAACCCCAATGCCGCTGACGCCGGGCATGCGCCTCGGTTCGTTTGAGATTGCTGCCCTCATCGGCGTTGGCGGCATGGGAGAGGTGTACCGGGCGACGGATACGAACTGCCCCCCGCGCGGTCCTTTAGTCCGATCAGACCGGGCGTCCAACCGTGGTCACGGCTGCTTCCCGCGCGATGAGCGCTGCCGTCTCGGCCAGCCGGGCTGAGTAACCCATCTCGTTGTCGTACCAGGCGGCGACGGACAACAGCCCGCCCTGTGTCGCGGTCAAGGGCAAGTCGACGATTGACGAATGTAAATCGCCAACGATACGAGATGACGCCCATTCGTCCTCGAGTACCGCCATGACACCTTTGAGAGGTGGAACTGCGGCCGCCTGGCGGAACGCGTCGTTCACCTCTTCCACCGTGACGGGCCGCTCGGTGAGGAGGTTGAGCTCGGCAATGCTCCCGGTGCGTGTGGGCACACGATAGGCTTTGCCCGTGATCTTGAGCCCCTTCCAGATGAACCCGAGCGCACGCGCGGCGCCTGATGACGAGGGGATGATGTTCTCGGTGGCAGCCCATGAGTCGCGACGATCCTTCATCGGCTGGTCGGTCAACGATTGAGTGTTGGTGTAGGCATGAATGGTCGAGAAGAGGCCGTATTTGATGCCAAATTTCTCGATCACCACCTTCACCACCGGAGCCAGCGCGTTAGTGGTGCAGCTGGCCATGCTGACGATCCGGTGTTTCTCGGGATCGAACGTCTCCAGGTTGATGCCCGGCAATAACACCGCATCACAGTCGTCTTGCGTCTTGCTTGGCGCGCTCACGAGCACACGCCGGGCGCCGGCGTCGAGATGGGCCTGCGCTCCGGCACGAGTCGTCGCGCGGCCCGTGCAATCGATGACCAGATCCACGCCGAGTGCCTTCCAGTCCGGCAGGGCCTTCATCGAGTTGAAGTAGGGGACTTGTCGACCGCCGATGACAAAGCCATCGTCTTTCGCGGTGACCTCCTCAGACCAGCGGCCGTAATTGGAATCAACCTCGAACAGCGCGGCGAGTGCCTGGACATCCTTGATATCGGAGATCGACACCGGAACGAACAAGCCATCCTTGAGTGCCACCTTCATCAAAGACCGGCCAATGCGACCAAAGCCGTGAATCGCGATCCTCGTCATGATGTCCATCCTGTTGCGGAAATCGGCGGGCGTGGCGGTCCCCGTCGTCCACCATCGATCGCCGGTGTTCGTTACGCGGGAGGCTTCTATCGGCGCGAAGAAGCACGCCGCATTCCAAGGTTCACGCTCGATGTGCGAGGCAGTAAATCTTAGTGCGTCTTGACTTCGTTCTCACAGCGGGAGGCAGACCGATGTTCTGGGCCTCCGCGATACCGGAGGGTTACGAAATATTGGAGTCTCCCGGTGGCGCTAAGCGATCCGCTCGAGCACAGCCGCGACAACGTCATCGCAGCGAGACTGGCCGAACATGAACGCCTGCGCCGTGGCGGCGCCGGTTCGCTCGAGCAGATTCTGCTGGATTGCGTGACGCGCTCGCGTCAGCCGGGTCTTGACCACGTCTTCCGAGACGGCGCGATCGACGGCTCGAGTCCCCGACCGAGCTCGTCGACGGCGACCACATTCGAGTGGGCTCGATTGAATTGAAGTTCACCGCGATACGGGCGCGGGGCTC
>Ga0068862_100004097_pt1 | contig 12359 bp, 12 predicted proteins | sample KBSSwiS52_FD_66598 | JGI IMG/M metagenome (GOLD analysis project Ga0068862, IMG submission 66598) | Switchgrass rhizosphere microbial communities from Kellogg Biological Station, Michigan, USA - KBS Switchgrass S5-2 | ecosystem: Host-associated > Plants > Roots > Rhizosphere > Soil ... | reverse complement strand
CTTGAACTCGATCGAGCCGCCCCACATCGTCGCGATCCACGAGAAGATCTTGATGCCGGTCGGCACCGCGATGACCATGGTCGCCGCCGTGAAGTACATCTTCGTGTTCACCGACAGGCCGGTGACGTACATGTGGTGCGCCCACACGATGAAGCCGACCACGCCGATCGCGACCATGGCGTAGGCCATGCCGAGGTAACCGAACACCGGCTTCTTCGAGAAGGTCGAGATGATCTGCGAGATGATGCCGAAGGCCGGCAGGATCATGATGTACACTTCGGGGTGGCCGAAGAACCAGAACAAGTGCTGGTAGAGGATCGGATCACCGCCGCCGGCCGGATCGAAGAAGGTCGTGCCGAAGTTGCGGTCGGTCAGCAGCATGGTGATCGCCGCGGCGAGGACCGGGAGGGCCAGCAGCAGCAGGAACGCGGTGACCAGCACCGACCACACGAACAGCGGCATCTTGTGCATGGTCATGCCGGGGGCACGCATGTTGAAGATGGTGGTGATGAAGTTGATCGCGCCCATGATCGAGCCCGCACCCGAAAGGTGCAGCGCGAAGATGCCGAAGTCCACCGCCGGTCCGGTGGAACCGTAAGTCGAGAGCGGGGCGTAGACCGTCCAGCCGGTGCCCGCGCCGTTGCCGAGACCGCCGGGCACGAACGCCGAGCACATCAGCGAGCAGAAGCCCGCGACCGTCAGCCAGAACGAGATGTTGTTCATGCGCGGGAAGGCCATGTCCGGCGCGCCGATCATGATCGGCACGAACCAGTTGCCAAAGCCGCCGATGATCGCGGGCATGACCATGAAAAACACCATGATCAGGCCGTGCGCGGTGATCAGCACGTTCCACATGTGGAGCGTGGCGTTGAAGTCGCTCGGATCGTCGCCGAAGAACTTCGCCACCGCGCCCAGGTACTGGATGCCCGGGTGCATCAGCTCGGCGCGCATCACGCCCGAGACCGCACCACCGATGATCCCCGCGATGATCGCGAAGATCAGGTACATCGTGCCGATGTCCTTGTGGTTGGTCGACATGAACCACCGGGCGAAGAAGCTCGGCTTATGGTCATGGTCGGCGTGGCCGTGGTGATCGTCGGCGTGAGCCTGGAAGTGGTCGGCGGTGGTGGCCATTGCGAAAGGACCTTGTCTTGAAATGCGTTACGCGGCGGGGGCGGTAGAAGCTTCGGCCGAGGCATCGGCGGAAGGCGCTTCGCTGCCCTCGGCGGCGGGAACCGTATCGTCGGCGGCTTCGGACGCTTCGGGGGCGGCACCCGCCAGCTTCTTCTTGCCGTCGATCACGCCGCCCTGGTGAGTGAGCACCCAGGCGTCGTACTGCGGACGCGGAAGCGCCTCGACCGCGATCGGCATGTAGCCATGCTTCACGCCGCACAGCTCGGAGCACTGGCCGTAGTACACGCCCGGCTTCTCGATGAAGAGCACCTTCTCGTTGATGCGGCCGGGCACGGCGTCGAGCTTGAACCACAGCGAGGGCACGGCGAACGAGTGGATCACGTCGGCGGCGGTGATCTGCAGGCGGATCGGCTCACCCACGGGAACGACCATGCGGTTGTCCACTTCGAGGTGACCCGGGCCGTCCCACGACTTGGAGCCGACTTCGCGGATCCCTGCGTTCACCACCGGCTGGCCGGGGATGTTCAGCATGTACGAGTTGACCTCGAAGTCGCCGTTATCGGGATAGCCGTAAGTCCAGAACCACTGGTTGCCGGTGACCTTGATCGTCAGCGCGGTCTTCGGAGCGGGCTTGAACTGCTTGGCGAGCAAATCGATCGAGGGGATCGCGATGCCGACCAGGATCAGCACCGGCGCCAGCGTCCACACCACTTCGAGCATCGTGTTGTGGCTGGTCTTCGACGCCACCGGATTGGCACGGCGATTGAAGCGCACGGCGATGATCACCAGCAGCAGCAGCACGAAAACGCTGATGACGGTGATGATCGGCAACAACACGATGTTGTGGATCCACTTGCCGTATTCGCCGAGCGGCGAGAACTGCTGCTGCAGATCGATACCGCCATCGACAGGCATGCCGATGCCGGGCGTCGGCTTCATCGGCGTGTATGCGCCGGAAGCTGCCGCATCGGCGGACGGGCCGGACGTGTCGAGCGGGTTGCCGGCCTTCTCGACCGCGGCGGCACCCTTGTCCGGCGCGGTGGAGGCTTCGACCGAGGGAGCGGGAGCCGGCGCGGCGGCAAGCGCCACCTGCGGCAGCATGGCAAGAGCAACGGACAGACCGAGAGCCTTCAGAGCGCGGCTCGCGGGACGGACGTGGTTACCGGATTTCATCGTGGTCTTGCTTTCCCGATTCCCTGACCGCGCGCGGCGCCTTCAGGCCTTCCGCACGCACCCCTATTGCGGGCGCGAACGCCCCCTTGAGCCGGGCCTATACGCGCGCTTGCGGCGGGTCTCAAGCGCCTCTAGGGAATTTTTGACGCCGGTCATGGACGGCGCACCAGCGCCTCGGATCAACAAGGGATTACCGCAGAAATGCACGAAGAAGCCGTTCTCGCCGAATTTCGGGCGAGCAAGGCGCTGCTCGAAGGGCACTTCCTCCTGTCCTCCGGCCGGCACAGCGCCCATTATCTACAATGCGCGCGCGTGCTGATGAACCCGGAACGGGCCGGAAAGCTTGCCGCCGCGCTCGCCGCAAAGCTGCCGCACGACGTGCGGCGCCAGATCGCCAAGGTGGTGTCGCCGGCCATGGGCGGCGTCGTCATAGGACAGGAAGTCGGCCGCGCGCTGAACGTGGAGGCGATGTTCGTCGAGCGGCCGGAGGGCACGTTCGAACTGCGCCGTGGCTTCAGCCTGGAGCCGGGAGACAAGGTGCTGATGGTCGAGGACGTGGTGACCACCGGCAAGTCCTCGCGCGAGGCGATCAAGGCGATCGAAGCGGCCGGCGGCCAGGTGATCGCCGCCGCCGCGCTGGTCGACCGCACCGCCGGGCTGGTGGACCTAGGCGTCCCCTTTACCGCCCTCGTCGCACTGAACTTCCCGACATATGCCCCCGACGAACTGCCGCCCGAGCTTGCCGCGATCCCGGCCGTGAAGCCGGGCAGCCGGGTCCAGCCCTGAGGCGCGCTCGGATATGAACGGGCTTCCGCTGCTGCGTCTGGGCGTCAACATCGACCATGTCGCCACCATCCGCAACGCGCGCGGCGGCGAGCATCCCGATCCCGCGCGCGCGGCGGAGATCGTGGCCCGGGCCGGCGGCAACGGCATCACCGTGCACCTGCGCGAGGATCGCCGCCACATCCGCGACGAGGACCTCGCCCGCGTGGCGGCGGCGACCGGCCTGCCGATCAACCTCGAAATGGCCGCGACCGACGAGATGATCGAGATCGCGTTGCGCCATAAGCCCCATGCGGCCTGCATCGTGCCCGAGCGGCGCGAGGAGCGCACGACCGAGGGCGGCCTGGACGCCGCTGGCCAGCACAACCGCCTCGCCCCGCTGGTCTCGCGGCTGACCGATGCGGGGATCCGGGTCAGCTTGTTCATCGCGCCCGAGCCGCGCCAGATCGAGGCGGCGATGCGCCTGGGCGCGCCCGTGGTGGAGCTGCACACCGGTGAATACGCGCACGCCACCGGCGCCGGCGTCGCCGAGGAGCTGAAACGCGTCGCCGACATGGCGGCGCTGGCGGTGAAGAACGGCATCGAGCCGCACGCCGGCCACGGCCTGACTTACGAGAACGTCCAGCCGATTGCCGCGATTCCGCAGCTCGCCGAACTCAACATCGGGCACTATCTCATCGGTGAAGCGATCTTCATCGGACTGGATAAGAGCGTGAGGAAGATGCGCGAGCTGATGGACGCCGTCCGGTGAACAGGGTTCTCGAGGAAGGCCGTCCGATCCGCGTCGGCCTTACGGCACCGACGCAGGAGGGCGGTGAGCGATGATCATCGGCCTCGGCTCCGACTTGTGCAACATCGAGCGCATCCAGTCCTCGCTAGACCGCTTCGGCGCGCGTTTTCTGGAGCGCGTCTTCACCGATGTGGAGCAAGCCAAGGCGGCTCGCCGCCCCCACACGATGGCCGGCACTCTGGCCAAGCGCTTCGCGGCCAAGGAGGCCTTTTCGAAGGCGGTCGGCACCGGATTCAAGAAGGGCGTGTTCATGAAGGACATCGGCGTCGTCAATGCCGGCTCGGGCGCGCCGACGCTGGCACTGACCGGCGGCGCGGCGGCGCGGCTGGCCGCGATGACCCCCGACGGCCACGAAGCGGTGGTTCACCTGACACTCACCGACGACCATCCATGGGCGCAGGCCTTCGTCGTCATCGAGGCCCGCCCGATCTAGAGGCGCCCCTCCAGGAATTCCCATGACCAAGAGCAAGGCCGAGACGATGCCGAAGGACCGTGCCGCCGAGCGGTTCGACTGGCTGCGCGAACTGCGCGGCCTTGCCGCGATGCTGCTGGCCGTGCTGGCGTTCCACAGCTTTCTCGCCAAGCCGTTCTACATTCCGTCGATCTCGATGATGCCCAACCTGCTGGTGGGTGACCGGCTGGTGGTATCGAAATACCCCTACGGCTGGAACTGGTCCTCGATCAGCTTCCACCTGCTGCCGCGCGGCAACTGGCGACTGTTTGGCGCGACGCCGCAATACGGAGACATCGTCATCGTCGTGCCGCGCAACCGCAAGGAGGACCTCATCAAGCGTGTCGTCGGCCTGCCGGGCGACCGCATCGCCGTGGTCAACGGACAGATCGTCCTGAACGGCAGGCCGGTGCCGCAGGCGGTGGAGCCCGATCTGGAACTGCCCGTCGACCCCAGCCAGCCGTGCGACGCCAATACCTTTCCCGGCCTCAAGGCGCGGCGCCCCTCGGGCAAGGAGGTCTGCGCACTTCCGGTGCTGCGCGAAACATTGCCCAACGGCGCGAGTTATCTGGTCATCGATCACCTCGACCAGACGCTCGACCACTATCCCGAGATCACGGTCCCCCAAGGGCACGTATTCCTGATGGGCGATAATCGCGACCATTCCGCCGATAGCCGCGAACCGTTGGACCTCAACGGTCTGGGCGGGCCGGTGCCGCTGTCCGACATCGGCGGGCGGGCCGAGTTCCTCACCTTCTCGCTCGATGGCAGCCAGAGCTGGAATCCGATGACGTGGCTGCGCGCGCTGCGCAGCGGCCGCGCCGGTACCTCGCTCCGTCCGCCGATTCACGCGCCCGTCGCCTGACCATGGCATCGGGGCACGAGGATCGTCCGGACGCCGAGGGGACTATTGCGGGCGGGCGTGCCGGGCCGACCGACATCGCCGATCCGGCCATCCGGCTGGAAGTGCGCCGCGCCTTCATCTGGCTTGGCGTCGCCGCGCTGTTCGGGCTGGCGGTGGTGCTGGCCCAGCCGCTGCTGGTGATCTTCGGCGGCATCGTGATCGCAGGCCTGATCGACGGCGGAGCGCGGCTCGTGGGCAAGGTGCTTCCGGTCAAGCGTGGCCTCCGGGTGGCGATCGTACTGATCGCAGCGCTGGTGTTCTTCCTGTGGGTCGCCAAGTTCGCCGGCAGCCAGATCGCGCAGCAGGCGGCCGAGCTGCCGCAGACGATCGAGGCGCAGTTCCTGCGCGGCCTGACCTGGCTGCGCCGCCACGGCGTCAACGTGCCGAGCAACATCCGCCCGAACCAGTTCCAGGACCTCGCGCAGCAGGCGATGGGAGGGATCGGGCAAGTCACCCGGATGGTCGGAGGCCTGATCGGCGGGTTGACCACGCTGTTCCTCATCCTGGTGCTGGGTATCTATTTCTCGCTGGAGCCGCATCTCTACCGTCGTGGCGTCGCCTGGATGCTCCCCGCCGACAAGCGCGCGCACTTCGAGCGCACCTCGCAATTGATGGGCAGCGCGCTTCGGCGCCTGCTGTTCGGCCGCCTGATGGGCATGACCGTGGAAGGCTTCGCCACCTGGATCATGCTGCAGGTCTACGGCGTTCCGATGGCGGCGCTGCTTGGCCTCATCACCGCGCTGCTGGCCGCCCTGCCCAACATCGGCGCGCCGATTTCGGGCATGATCATGATCCTGGTCGGCTTCTCTGGCGGGGTCGACATGGGGATCTACACGATCATCGTCTACGCCGTGGTGCAGACGGTGGACGGCTACATCATCGTGCCGATGATCGCGCGCAAGACGGTGGACCTGCCGCCCGCACTGGTGCTGGCCGCGCAGTTGATCATGGGCGTCCTGTTCGGCATCCTCGGCCTCGCACTCGCCGATCCGCTGGTGGCGATGCTGAAAGTGTGGCTGGAGCGCGAGGCGCACCGCAACCAGGTGAAGCAGGACCTCGGCGATTTCGAGCCGGTCCTTGGCGACGGCTAGGCGCCCGGTCTGAAGTCATGGTCCGCAAGTTCCTCTACATCATGGCCGGCGTCGTCGTTCTGCTGCTCGCGGGGGCGGTCGCGTTGCGGCTGTTCGCGCAGGATCTGACCGAGATCGCCTTCGTCCCTTCGGCCAAGTTCACCGACCAGCCCGGCCTCGCCGCCGCCAGTTACGACGATCCGGCGATGTGGCTCGCCCGGCCGGGCCTCAAGGAGCGCGACGCCGCGCGCTGGATGCCCGATGGCTACCAGGGCAAGGATGCGCCGGTCCACGCGGCGGTGTTCTTCGTCCATCCTACCGGCCTCGTCAGCCGCGAAGCGTGGAACGCCCCGCTCGACGACCAGGTCTCGCTGCAGCGCTCGCGCCTGTTCGTGCAGGGCATGGCCAGCCCGTTCAACGCCAGCCCCGATGTCTGGGCGCCACGCTATCGCCAGGCCGCGATCGGCGCCTTCCTGACCGACGCGCCGGAGGCGACGCAGGCGCTCGACCTCGCTTATCGCGACGTGCTGCAGGCGTTCGACACTTTCGTGAAGACCGTCGACCCGAAGGAACCGATCGTGCTCGCCGGCCACAGCCAGGGTGCGTTCCACTTGCGCCGCCTGATACGCGACCGGGTGTCCGGCACTCCGCTGGCCGGCAGGATAGTCGCCGCCTACGTGATCGGCTGGCCCGTCTCGGTGCAGCGCGACTTGCCGCTGATGGGGATGCCCGCCTGCAAGGATGCCGCCTCGACCGGCTGCGTCGTGAGCTGGCTCTCCTTCGCCGACCCGCCGGAGACCGAGATGCTGCTCAAGGCCTACGGGCGCCGCCTCGGTCTCGACGGCCGTCCCGTCGGCAGCGACCCCGATTTCGTCTGCGTCGATCCCATCAGCGGGAAGGAGGACGGCAAGTCGGAGGCCAAGGACAACCTCGGCACTGTCGTCCCCGATCTCGCCACGGGGACCGGAGCGCTGACCGCAGGCGCCGTTCCCGCGCGCTGCGGCGAGGATCACCTTCTGCACATCGGCCCGCCGCCCGAGCTGGACATGGGGCCCTACGTGCTGCCGGGAAACAACTACCACCTCTACGACATCACCCTGTTCTGGGCGAACCTGCGCGCCGATTTCGCGCGCCGGGTGCACGCGTTCGAAGCGTCGCGCGCGCATCGGCAGCGCTGAACCCTTCTCGACTTCGCCCGACGTCACCGGCAAGGGTATCGGCGACATGGACGCACTGCCCCTCATCACCACCAGCGCGCTGGAATACCGCGACGCCCTGCCCCAGGCCGGCGCGCTGATCGGGCTGGACCTCGGCACCCAGACGATCGGCACCGCGTTCTGCGATGCCGGCTGGCGCTTCGCCTCGCCCGGCAAGACACTGAAGCGCGGCAAATTCGGGGCGGACAAGGCCGCGCTGGAAGCCCTGATCCGCGAGCGCTCGGTTCGCGGCGTCGTCATCGGACTGCCGCTCAACATGGACGGAAGCTCCGGCCCGCGGGCGCAGTCGAGCCGCGCCTATGCCCGCAACCTCGCGGTACTGGGCCTGCCGATCCTGCTGTGGGACGAGCGCTGGTCCACCACCGGCGCCGAACGCGGCCTGATCGCCCAGGACATGAGCCGCGCCAAGCGCGCCGAACGCATCGATTCGGCGGCGGCGGCGGTGATCCTGCAGGGCGCCATCGACGCGCTGGCGGGCGGAGTGCTCTAGCCGGATCTGTCCGGGCGTGCTCAGGACAGACCGCTGGCCCGTACCACCACGGTAAGCCCTTCGGCCTGGGCGATGCTTTCGGCCGGCGCGATGGCCAAGCGCACGGCATCCGCGCGCGCGCAGTCGAGCACTGGCGCCGGGACGCCCGGCTCGAAGGCGATCCGGTCAGCGGCACCCAGCCAGCGCAGTTCGCGCAAGGTCAGGTCCTCGGGATCGGCGCTGCGCAGTACGATCTCGATCGTTCCGGTCATCATCGGCGCGGCGTCGCCCGCCAGCCACTCGCCCAGCCGCGCGGGGCTGCCTTCGACCAGCGGATCGAGCGGGCCGCCTCGTCCCAGTGCCGCGTCGAGCGCGCGGCGCCGATCGCCCGCGCCGGGCCAGCGGCTCCGCAACGCATCGCGTGCGGCGTAAAGTCCCTCGGCCAGCGCGCCCAGGCTGTGCGGAAGGAGCGCCTCCAGGCGCAGGCGCAGTTGCTTGGCAAGCCCAGCCGAGGCGCCGCCCGTCCCGACCGCGACCAGCACGGGATCGCGATCGAGGATCGAGGGCACGGTGAAATCGCAAAGCGCGGGCCGGTCGGTAACATTGACCAGCAGCCCGGCGCAGCGGGCGCGGATGGCATCCGCCTGCGCCGCCGTCTCGTCCTCGTGCGCGACGAAGGCGAGGCGCGCGCCCTTGTCGATGCCCTCCTGCAAGTCGTCCGTCACCACACCGCCGGCGCGCTCGACCAGCCGGCGCTTGGCCTCCGCCGCGTCCCCCGAACCCAGCACCACCACCGGCTGTCCGGCGATACGGTGGAACAGCGGCAGCGCGGCGATCATGGCCTGGCGGGAGCCCGGGAGAGCGCGATCACGCCAGCCATTCGGGCACGCGCTCGGCGGCGAGGATGGTCGCGGGTTCGATGCGTTCGGCCACGATCGCCCACTTGTCGCCGTCCACCATCACCTCGGGCACCAGCGCGCGGCTGTTGTAGGTGTTGGCCATCGTCGCGCCATAGGCGCCGGCGGTGCGGAACACCGCGAGGTCCCCCGCCGATACCGCGTCGATATCGCGCCCCATGGCGAAAGTGTCGGAACTCTCGCAGATCGGACCGACGATGTTGGCCACCATCCGCCTGCCGGTGGGGCGCACGGCGACGAAATCGTGCCAGGCGTCGTACATCGCGGGCCGTGCCAGGTCGTTCATCGCCGCGTCGACCACCACGAAGGGGTTGGTCGCGCCCTGTTTGACCCGCACGACTTCGGTGACGATCACGCCCGAGTTGCCGGTGATGACGCGGCCCGGCTCGAACATGATGGTCGCGTCCCAGTCCTGCGTCACGTCGGCCACCATGGCGCCGTAAGCGGCCGGATCGGGCAGCGTCTCGCCCGCCTTGTACGGAACGCCGAGACCGCCGCCCAGGTCCATGTGCGTCACGACGAGCCCTTGCGCGCGGATCGTGCGCATCAACTCGCCCATCTTCAGGAAGGCGAGGCGCGAGGGCTCCAGGTCGGTGATCTGGCTGCCGATGTGGACGGCAAGGCCGCGCATCGCCAGTCCGGGCAGCGCCGCAAGCCGCGCGTAGATCGCACCGGCCATGTCGTAGGGAACGCCGAACTTGTTCTCGGACTTGCCTGTCGAAATCTTCGCGTGCGTCTTGGCGTCCACGTCGGGATTGACGCGCAGCGTCGCGGTGGCGACCTGCCCCCTGGCGGCGGCGATGGCGGCCAGTTCGACGCCCTCTTCCTCGCTCTCGAGGTTGAACTGGCCGAGCCCGGCATCGAGCGCTTCAGCCATCTCGCGCGCCGTCTTGCCGACGCCGGAGAACACGATGTCCTCGCCCGGCATTCCCGCCGCCAGGGCGCGGTTCATCTCGCCGGCGGAGACGACGTCGGCGCCGTAGCCCTCCTTCGCCAGCAGCTTGAGCACGGCAAGATTGGGGTTCGACTTCACGGCGAAGGCGATGTGAACACGCTCAAGCGCCGACAGCGCCTCACGGAAGACGCGGGCATGGCGAGACAGGGTCGCGCGGGAATAGACGTAGACGGGCGTGCCGACCGCGGCGGCGATCGCGCTCAGCGGCACGTCCTCGGCGTGGAGTTCGCCGTTCTTCAGCTCGAAATGGTCCATGGGGCCTTACTTGGTATCTTCGGGGGGCGGCAGGTCGAACGGATCGTCCTCGCGTTTCTCCGAGCGGGTGCGCAACTCGACGCTGCGTTCCGGAATGGCGAGCGTCGGCCGCGCCAGCAGTTCCGGAGGGGTCGGCTTCACCTCGCGGCCATAGGGCGCGGGCGGCAGTTGCTGGCCTTCCTTCAGCGCCAGGTTCTGCCGCGATCCGCAGGCGGAGAGGGCAAGGGCGAGCGAGAGGGGCAGGCCCAGGGCAACGGCAACACGCATTCGCTTACTCCAGCCCTAGCGCTGCGGCCGCATCGGCCACGCGCTGCCTCACCTGATCGGGGGCGGTGCCGCCGTGCGACTTGCGCGCGGCGACCGAAGCCTCGACCGAGAGCGCGGAGAATACGCGCTCGTCGATGCGGCTGTCGATGGCCTTGAGATCGTCGAGCGGCAACGCATCGAGAGCCACTCCGCGCTGCTCGGCCAGCTTCACCGCAGCGCCGGTGATATGGTGCGCCTCGCGAAAGGGAATGTCGCCCTGGCGCACCAGCCAGTCCGCCAGATCCGTGGCGGTGGCGAAGCCCAGCTCGGCCGCCGCGCGCATCCGGTCGGTGCGAAAGCGCGTTTCCGCCACCATGCCCGTCATCGCCGCGATCGAAAGGGCCAGCAGGCCCGCCGCCTCGAACACCGGCGGCTTGTCGTCCTGCATGTCCTTCGAATAGGCGAGCGGCAGGCCCTTCATGGTCATCATGAGCGACACGAGACAGCCGGTGATCCGCCCCGAATGCCCGCGCACCAACTCGGCCGCGTCGGGGTTCTTCTTCTGCGGCATGATCGAGCTGCCGGTCGACAGCGAATCGGGCAGTGCGACGAAGCCGAACGGCTGGCTCGCCCAGATGATGAATTCCTCGGCCAGCCGCGAGAGGTGCAGCGCGCACTGGCTTGCGGCCATCAGGTAATCCAGCGCGAAGTCGCGGTCCGACACCGAATCGAGGCTGTTGTCGGTCGGCGCGTCGAAGCCAAGCGCCTGCGCGGTCATCTCGCGGTCGATCGGAAAGCCCGTCCCTGCCAGTGCCGCCGAGCCGAGCGGCGACCGGTTGAGCCGCTTGCGGGCATCGGCGAAGCGCGAACGATCGCGCCCGATCATCTCGTAATAGGCCATCAGGTGGTGGCCCAGCGTCACCGGCTGCGCGGTCTGCAAATGGGTGAAGCCGGGCATGATGGCGTCGGCATGCTCGCCGGCGCGCATCACCAGCGTCTTCTGGAGCGCTTCCAGCCCGGCCTGCGCCTCATCCATCGCGTCGCGCACCCAGAGGCGGAAGTCGGTCGCGACCTGATCGTTGCGGCTGCGCGCCGTGTGCAGGCGCCCCGCCACCGGGCCGATAAGCTGCGCGAGGCGGCTTTCGGTGGTCATGTGGATGTCTTCCAGCGCCCAGTCCTCGGGCACGCCGGTGGCCTCGTACTCGGCGGCGACGGCATCGAGGCCCCGCTCGATCGTCACCGCATCCTCGCCCGAGACGATGCCCATCGCGCCCAGCATCGCGACGTGGGCCTTGCTGGCGCGGATGTCCTGCCGCCACAGCGCCTTGTCGAAGGGGATCGAGGCATTTATCTCGCGCATGATCGCAGAGGGCCCTTCCGCGAAGCGCCCGCCCCACATCGTGTTGGAGCCTCCCCCGTTGCCGAAGCCGTCCTTGCTGTCGTCCCGCTCGCTCAAACTCATCGCCCTCGGTTGCGCCCTAAGCACCGTCACTTTGGCCGGGGGCTGCCATAAGCAGACCTCCGAGCCGGTGCAACCGGACGCCGACCCCGCTGAGCTGCCGAAGAGCGAAAAGCTGTCCGGCGCGATCGATCGCACCCACAAGGGCGAGCCGATCCCCGAAGTGACGGTAAAGGACGCCGCCGGCCACACGCTGGCGCTGCGCTCGCTGTCCGGCCAGCCGGTGCTGGTGAACCTGTGGGCAACCTGGTGCGCGCCCTGCGTGGTCGAGTTGCCGACGCTCGACCGGCTGGTCGACTTGCGCGAGGGCAAGCTGCGCGTGGTCACGGTGTCGCAGGATATGACCGGCACCGACAAGATTGCCGCTTTCCTCAAGAGTCGTGGCGGCGACAACCTGGAACCCTGGATCGATTCCGCGGGCGATCTCGGCTCCAAGTATCAAGCGCAGACGCTGCCTACCTCGATCCTCTACGACAGCCAGGGCCGCGAGGTCTGGCGGTTTGTCGGCGGAAAGATCTGGACGAGCGCCGACGCCA
>Ga0068862_100004096_pt1 | contig 12360 bp, 9 predicted proteins | sample KBSSwiS52_FD_66598 | JGI IMG/M metagenome (GOLD analysis project Ga0068862, IMG submission 66598) | Switchgrass rhizosphere microbial communities from Kellogg Biological Station, Michigan, USA - KBS Switchgrass S5-2 | ecosystem: Host-associated > Plants > Roots > Rhizosphere > Soil ... | reverse complement strand
GCGAATGATGCCATTATTACGGAATGCAGTAACCAACTTGTGGGCGGGGTTTTAATTGTAAAAAGCCATGATACGAAACGAAAGAAGGTGCGTAACAATTATAACGCCGGGCTATAAGAATATTATTAAAGGATTCGGTCATTCAGCACTTTAGCAATAGCTTCCTTACCACAGTTTACATGTAGTTTATTATAAATGTTTTTAAGATGGGACCGAACAGTTTCAAAGGAGATGTATAATGTAGAAGCTATAATTTTTGTGCTGTGACCTTTTAACAGCAGTTGCAACACTTCCAGTTCCCTGGTCGAGAGATCATACTTTTGGTGACCCGACTTTTTTTTAAATGAAGCAATTACTTTACTGGCAATGCTGGGATTCATCGGCGCTCCTCCATCCATCACTTCTTCAATGGCATCAAACAAACGGGCGGGTGGCGTTTTTTTTAAAAGATAACCATTGGCTCCCGCGCAAAGACATGCAAATAATTTTTCATCATCTTCAAAAACAGTATACATAATAACTGCTGTCTGGGGCCTTGCTTCTTTTATTTGCTTTACACCTTCAATACCGGATGTTCCCGGCATATCAATATCCATCAGTACAACGTCGGGTTGATATAGCCTCGCAACTGAAGCTGCATTGTCACAGTTGTTACAGTCGTAAACTACGGTATACCGTTTATCACTGTTAAGAAGGAAAACAAGCGATTCACGTAGGCGATCATTGTCTTCAAATATGATAATGTTTGGCACGCGGTAAATTTATTTATAAAAAAGCATGCGGTAATCCCCCTTTTGAGTGATTATTATTTTAAAGGGAAAAATAAAATTACGCTAGTGCCTTTGCAAAGCACCGATTCAATTTGTAAATGCCCCTTCCATTTTTGGGCACGGTTTTGCATGTTTTTAAAACCGTTTCGATGTGAAGGTTTTGCATCAAAGCCCTTGCCATCATCTTTAATACGCATTACCAGTTGATGCGCTTCCTTATTAAGTTCTATTGCAACCTCGGATGCATTTGCATGTTTATAAATATTATTAACGGCTTCTTTGAAAATCAGGTAGAGATCACGCCGCTGGTCCATACTAAGTTTAATACCTGATAAACCATCATCAAACCTGAGTTTATATTTAAGCCCGCCTGCATCAAACAATTCTCCTGCGTATCTTCTCATGCGCAGCATTATTTCATCAACAGAATCATTACGCACATTCACACTCCATATAATATCATCCAGGGCCTGGCTCGTTGTGTTAATTTCTTCTGAAATGCGGGTAAGGAATTTACTTGCATTGTCTTTTGGATCAAGATGCTGTTTACTTAATTCTGAAAGAATACTGATATTAGTAAGCGTGGAGCCAATATCATCGTGCAGGTCATCTGCAATACTGTTACGCATGTTTTGCAGTTGTTTAATTCTCCTGTTTCTTATAATGATACCTGTTATAATTAAGGATATGATTAGTAAAGCAATCAGGAAATACATCCTGTAGCGGCTTTGTAATTCTGTTCTGGCAGCCTGAACTTCTTTCTGTTTTTCCTGTTCTTTAAAAAAAATATTTTGAACAGCAACGGTTTTTTCCCGGTTGAATAAACTATCCTTTATAGCTAATGCGATGCGCAGGTACTTTAAGGTACTATCCGGCTTATTTTGTAATTTATAAATATCTGCTAATGTATTTGCTGCTTTCAGCAAGCCAACAGGATAGATTTTTATTATTTTTTCAGTTAGTACTTTTTTTGCATACCAGCTTCCGGAATCCAGGTTATTTTTTTCTTTATATACTTTTGCTATACCGTTGTAAACATCAATCTTGTTTATTTCCAAATGAATATCCTCGGAAGATGGCATGCTCAGCTGGTAATAAAACAAGGCCGAATCATAATCAGCTTTCCCCGCAAAAGCCTCTCCTAAATATCTGAATGCGAAACTTTTCGCATATTTACCATCAATACTCTCATTGTTTAGCAAGGGATTGCGTTTAAATAATTCATACCCTTTTTTAGCATATACCAGGGCAGAATCATATTGATGGACACTAATCAATACGGGAACCTGAACGCTATAGATGGAGGATAGATCAATGATTGAATTTTGTTCGGCCATTTTTATCACCTCCCGGTAATATCTGAGGGCAGTATCATATTCACCGAGGTTAAAATAACAATCGCCGAGCATTCCATTTGCCCAGCCTATTGTATAGGGGTCGTTCAATTTTTTGCCAAGCGGGAATGCCTTGAAAGCATAATCCAACTCTAAAGCATAATTCCCTAAAAAAAACAATGATTTATTTATGTAAACTATCGACCAAAATATACCCCTGTCGAAGTGCAGTTTTTCTGCAAGGGTTAAGGCCTTTTGTGCAAAGTAATAACCGGAATCAGGGTTATATAATTGATAAGCGTCACTTAAATTAATCAGCGTTTTAACTTTATTCGAATCCGTTTCTTCTATTGCCGCGACTTTTTTTAAAGAATCAATGTAATTATTTTGGGTATGTGCTCTAAGTGAACACAGCATTAGAATTGAGAACAGGAATATGTATTGGAGCGAAGACTTCATTTGTGAATGTACTGGCAAGGTAATTATTAACTCTGTTTCTTCCCCTTCTTTAGTTTTTTACCTTTATTATCACAATGTGCTTTTATTAAATCATACCTACAGATAATTCTAACCTTTTTACCTATGTTGGTTTTATCGTCTAGAATAATGAACCCTTTTGTATGAAAACATCTAACACTAATTTAATGTGTTTGCCCCTGCGTTGGCGCAAGTTTGGTAGTTTAGCTATGTGTGTTAGCCATACTTGTGCCATATAAAAGGCAGTTCGGGCTGAACTAATAAATCTCAACAAAAGAATTTAACTCCAACGTCAGTAATCCTTTGGTTTTTGTTCCAGGACGGATCACAGAATATCAGCATAGCGGAAAGCTCTTACCGTTAGCAAGTGAAATGGTGAGATCTAATAACAAAAACGCCCGGAGGGTCAATAGTGTCATAAAAAATAAAGAAGGCCCTTGAATGCTAATACTACGAGGCTTTTAAATTTAACCCGTATCGGGGATGGGAGTTTCGTGCTTAAATTCAGGTGCAGACGTTACCTCCCTCCCGTCCCCCAGAAATAAAAAAACCATTGAAACTCAACATTTTCAATGGTTTAAAAAATTTATTCGTACCACGTACGGGATTCGAACCCGTGATTCCTCCGTGAAAGGGAGGCGTCTTAACCCCTTGACCAACGCGGCAGTTTTTATTAAGGGTGGCAAAGATAACCTTAGGCTATTTTGCTGCCAAATTTTTTCTTATTCAAACAAAGCCATTATAAGAGGAAATACCAGGATTGGTGCTAAAACTTGGGACAAGGAATTCCTTTAGACCCGGCAGGACGCTTAACGTATATGATTGAAATTTCCATGCCACCGCGGCTCTGCGAACCGGCCCTTAAAGAAGATATATTAATATCGTAAGTAGCCCCGATCCTTAACCCGCCAAACTCGAGGCCAAGATAAGGAATGATAGCATCGCCGATACGATACCAGGAACCAGCATACACGTTTGAAGGGTTCTCACCTTGCGCATCAAGGGAAGCTGCTATGGCTCCGCCTAAAACTGTTTCTGACGATTGATTCTGAAGCTGGTAAATGCCACTTGTATGAAAAGTCAGTATATCTGTAACCGGGAAATAGCCGCCCGCGCTAATGGTAGTTCGTGTGGCAATGTTCCAGTTCCCGCCTTTAAAACTCTCTTTAGGCCGGTTAATATGGTACATAGATGCCCCCACATAAAAATTATTTTCTCCATTGGTTGAGCCGGAATAGAGCAACCCCGCATTTACATCAAAATAATTTATGTTTACGTTTTCAGTGTTGAATACGTCCCGTGTTACACCCGTGAATCCAAAAGGAGTTAATTGATCTTCAAACTTAAGATTGCTGGTATTTAATCTCTTTTGCCCATAGGTTCCCTGGAAACCAATACCTATCATTTGAAAACCATCTTCATCGAGAGCTTTATGATAGGATGTGGATAACCCGATATAATTATTGGTAAGAACCCCGGCACCCGCTTTATCGGTTAATGCTAAAATGCCTACACCCCAGGTATCAAAATCAGGCAGGCTCTTTTTTAAGATTGCAAAATCAACACTCAACGTAGACGTAGTGTACACATTATTGAAGGCAGGCCATTGATTGCGATAATTGCCAGCCACACGCAATGTTCCATCGAATTTACCAGTCAGGGCCGGATTTAATGTAAGGGGTGATGAAAAAAACTGTGAAAAGTGAGGGTCCTGCGCTTTTACGAAAAAAGTGGTGCACAACATCATCAATAAAATAGCCGGGTTTTTTTTCATCTATAGCAAAAGTTCTGATGGTTAAAGATAGGCGTAATTTTTTTATTCAGGAAGGTACAAATACTCTATAAAAGACTTCATTTTTCCCAAATGCGCTGCACAAAATAAGAAAGTGCGCTTATTATTATCGTTAAATATAACGGCAGTTACCGAAAAATAGTGCCTCCCTCGACAGGAAATTCACTGGTTTATATCTGCACCTTTACTCCATAAGCAAGGTCTCCTGCATCCCCGAGTCCCGGCACAATATATCCTTTGGCCGTTAATTCATCATCAATATCCCCACACCATATGATAGCCCTCGGCTCTGCACGCAAAATGTATTCAATACCAACCGTACATGCAAGTGCACATACAATATGGATCTCCGCAGGATTACCTTCCCCGCGGATAAATTGAATGGTTTTTACAAGCGATGCCCCGGTAGCAAGCATGGGGTCTGAAATAATTACCACCCGGTCTTCCATTTCAGGGCAGCTGATATAATCAAGACTTATGTCAAAACTCCCGTCAGGATTATGCTTTCGATAGGCACTTATGAATGCATTATCGGCCTTATCAAAAAAATTAAGCAGTCCATAGTGCATAGCAAGCCCGGCACGCAAAATAGTTGCCAGCACGGGTTGTTTTTCCAATACTTTACAGGTAGATATTCCTAATGGAGTTGTAACCTCTTTTTCAACCCATGATAATTTTTTACTGATTTCATAAGCGCTGACCTCTCCGATTTTTTCCAGGTTTTTTCGAAATCTCATCCTGTCTTCCTGGATCTCAACATCTCTTAATTCACTCAGCCAGTTACTTACCAGCGAATGATCATCGCTAAGATTAATTACCATTATTTACATTTTAAATTTGATTGTAAAGGTGCGACACGAATGCTTAAAGTTATAAATTTGGACAAATCTAAATTCGAAAATTTTAAAAAGACAATTATTTCCTGATATGATTTATAAAGTAATTGGCCTAATGAGTGGCAGCTCGCTTGATGGATTGGATGTGGTTTTTACGGAACTGCAGGAAATTAGCGGTAAATGGAACTATGAAATTGGGTATGCTGCCTGCCTTGATTATGATGAAAAATGGATTCAAAAACTTACTCATGCCATCGGCCTGCCATCGATAGATTACCAATTATTACATACCGAATACGGGAGATTTATCGGGCGAAAAATCAATGAATTTATCGATGATAACAAACTGCACCACCAGGTAAGTATTATTTCTTCCCATGGCCATACCACTTTTCATATGCCGGAAAAAAAAATGACCCACCAGTTGGGAGACGGGGCTGCTATTGCGGCAGAAACCCGGCTTCCGGTTGTAAGTGATCTTCGATCTATGGATATTGCATTTGGTGGCCAGGGTGCGCCTATAGTTCCACTGGGAGAAAAATTACTATTTAGCAGCTATAACTATTTTTTAAACATCGGTGGTATTGCAAACATTTCTATCAATAAAGAAGATGAATTAATTGCTTATGATGTATGTGCAGCCAACCGTGTTTTAAATATGCTGGCGGGTGAAAAAAACCTGGCGTATGATGATGGAGGGAAAATTTCTGCGCAGGGTAAAATTCATGCGGATTTACTGGAAAAATTAAATTCCCTTGAATATTATAAGCAGCCTTATCCCAAATCATTAGCCAATAGTTTCGGCACCGATATCATATATCCTCTTTTGAAATCATTTAGCATTCATATTGAGGATGCTTTATGCACGTACACGGAACATATTTGTACACAAATAAAAAATTCGCTTCTGCCATTTAAAGAGGACATTGTTCAAAAATTATTTATAACAGGAGGCGGAGCTTTTAATACTTTCCTTGTTGAGAGGCTTCAAAAAAATCTTGAGGAAGTAAATTTCGAAATTTTTATTCCCGGGAGCGATGTTGTACAATATAAAGAGGCACTCATTATGGCACTATTGGGGGTATTAAGGTGGCGCGAGCAATATACGGTGCTTGCATCTGTAACGGGCGCGTCGCGTAATAGTATTGGGGGTGCTTTGTGGCTGGGCACAGAAGCTTAACCTATTTATTTTTTATTTAAGATTACGCATCGTCGCCGGGTTAATAAGTTTTACTGCACTTTCTGGTTTATAAGTTGAGATATTGACCTGGTTTGTTTTTAGTTTTTCAATGAGATCTTTTTCGATAGCGATTTTCGTTTGTGCTTTGGATTGTATATCTATAGCGCTGTCAATTTTTATCAGGCGTGCAGAATCGTCAAAACCTATCCCATAGTTTTTAATGTCATTCGATTTAAAATCCCTGCTAAGATTAAGTACTTTGTAACCGTCATCTTTATTAAATATGCAAAGAGCCTTTGGCAATACAGCTTTTCCCTGTTGTAATTCAGCATTAAAGTTCATCGCAAATTCGCCGGTTTCATAAAAACTGGTACCGCTTTCATCAAAAAATACTTTGGTTTGTTTCGGAGAAGAAGATACAACATTCCCCTTCATTGTCCATTGCTGATGGCTGCCCAGCATACTTTCCAATTGCTTTATTTTCTCATTTTGCTGGTCAATAAGTTTTGACTGTTCATTTTTAAGTAGTGGAAAGAAAACACCTATGGCTGTAAGCACCAATAAAAAATAACCGCCGAATGCGCCCGTAAGCTTAAGGTTTAATCCCTTAAAAGGTCCGCTCACATTGGTTTTGGAAGGAAGAAATTTATAGAGCAAAAAGGCGGGTATTAAAGGAAGCAGCAAAACTGCAGTAAGCACATATAAGAATGTATAACTCATGCCCATAACAATTGTTTATATAAATTTACACCCGGCTTTTCCTATTTGCAATAATTCTGAATAATATTTAACACGCTGTTTCAGTAAAAAATATTTTCTTGTGCTAAAATTTGTTCAATGAAAGTACTCCAGGTTTTACTAACCGCATTTTCAACTATCTTATTTTCCTGCAGCGGAGACCTGGCGCAAAAAAATAGCACCGAACAGGAAAGCTATAAACTCACCAGGGAATCTCTTCTGAAGAAAGAAATAAAAAGCCCCCGAAACTTTTTAATTATAGGGGGACGTGATAAGCGAAATATACTTGGGCAAACAGTTGTAAAAGGTACCATAAGCAATAAAGCCACTGTAGCCGTATTTAAAGATGTATCTATAAAATTATCCTTTTACAGTAAGACCCGGGCTCTGTTGGAAACCGATAAAGAAACGGTTTTTGAAGTTCTACAGCCCGGAGAGTCAAAAAGTTTTAAAACAAAATATTTTGCACCGAAGGGCACTGATAGCGTAGCTCTTGAAGTGCTGGGAGCGAAGGTGGTCGGCGAATAGTTCAGAGTTCAAAGTTGAAGGTTGAAAGTTACAGCTGAAGGTTCGGGGCATAAAAAAGGAGCAAGATCTCTCTTACTCCTTAAATTATTTTATTTTATCATTTTGTAGGCTAACACATTAGCGCATTGGCACATTGGCTAATTAGCTCATTAGCACCTTATTCTTCTTCATCAAAAGCCATTGCTTCTTTGGCAGTCATCAGCAATTCATATTCTTCTTTACTGCCTACGATCATATTTTCAAACTCCCTCAAGCCTGTTCCTGCCGGTATCGGGTGACCGGTAATTACATTTTCTTTCAGGCCAAGCATAGTATCTGTCTTGCCCTGTATTGCGGCAGATGACAGTACTTTGGTTGTTTCCTGGAATGATGCGGCAGAAATCCAGCTCTGTGTACCCAGTGATGCTTTTGTAATACCCAGTAACAGCGGCGAAGAAGTTGAAGGCCTTGCATCACGGTACTCGACTACCTTTTTATCTGCACGGCGAAGGACAGAATTTTCTTCTCTTACTTCACGCAGCGTAACTATTTTACCAGGCCGCATTTTCGTGCTGTCGCCTGATTCGGTCACTACTTTCTTATCAAATATCCAGTCGTTTTCTGTATTAAAATCATACCTGTCTTCGGTATCCCCTTCCAGAAATTTAGTATCGCCGGCATCTTCAATGGTTACCTTGCGCATCATCTGGCGTACGATAACTTCAATATGCTTATCATTAATTTTTACACCCTGCAGGCGATATACTTCCTGAATTTCATTCACAACATATTCCTGAACTGCAAACGGGCCCTTGATGGAAAGAATATCAGCGGGTGCAATTTGTCCATCAGACAAGGCAACACCAGCCTTTATAAAATCTCCGTCCTGTGCAAGTATCTGCCTCGTGAGCGGAACAAGATATTTCTTCACAACACCATCCCTTGCTTCTACAATTATCTCCCGGTTTCCCCGCTTAATATTTCCGAAAGAAACTACTCCATCAATTTCAGAAACCACAGCAGGATTCCCCGGATTTCTTGCTTCAAACAATTCAGTTACACGGGGCAAGCCGCCGGTAATATCTCTCAGCTTTCCTAAGACTCTTGGTATTTTCACAACCACCTGTCCTGACCTTACATCTTCCGCTTCTTCCATGATAATATGTGATCCTACGGGAAGATTATAGCTTTTGGATTCCTTTTTACCTTCTATAATCAGGGAGGGAATACGCGCTTTATCTTTCGTTTCTATTACCACTTTTTCCCTATGCCCTGTTTGTTCATCGGCCTCTTCACGGTAAGTAATTCCTTCGACAATATTCTCAAATTTTACATTACCATCTATTTCAGAGACGATAACATTATTGAAAGGATCCCAGGTACAGATCACTTCCCCTTTGGTTACTTTCTGCCCGTCTTTTACGTTCAATGTTGCACCGTAAGGAACATTATTGGTTATAAGAAGACGGTCATTTTTAATATCCATGATTCTTACTTCACCTGTACGCCCGATAACAACTTTGGTCTTCTCGCCGGTATTACTAACGGCATCGACTGTACGCAATCCATCAAACTGGACAGTGCCGTCGAACTTTGCCATCAATGTAGATTCCACTGATGCAGAGCCTGCAACACCACCCACATGGAAAGTGCGCAATGTAAGCTGCGTGCCGGGTTCACCAATTGATTGTGCGGCTATGATACCCACTGCATCGCCTTTTTGAGCGGTGTAGCCAGATGCGAGGTTTTTACCATAACATCTTACACATACCCCACGACGGCTTTCACATGTAAGCACAGAACGTATTTCAACATTTTCAACTCCCGCTTCATCTATGTCATGTGCAACATCCTCTGTAATAATACCACCGGCTTCCACAATCAGTTCATCATTGAGTGGATTATAAACGTTATGGAGAGAAGTTCTTCCAAGTATCCTGTCATACAATGGCTCGATAACATCTTCATTATCTTTCAATGCTGAAGTTGCGATACCTCTTAATGTACCGCAATCTTCTTCATTAATAACGACATCCTGCGCCACATCCACAAGCCTTCTTGTTAAATAACCTGCATCCGCAGTTTTCAATGCCGTATCGGCAAGGCCCTTACGTGCACCGTGCGTAGAAATGAAATATTCAAGCACATTCAACCCGTCTTTAAAATTGGAGAGAATAGGGTTTTCAATAATTTCACTTCCTGTGCTGCCTGATTTACGCGGCTTTGCCATCAGACCCCTGATACCGGCCAACTGTTTAATTTGTTGTTTGGAACCTCGTGCGCCCGAATCAAGCATCATATAAACTGAATTAAATCCCTGTTTATCATTTGCCAATTCGCGTATAAGCGTTTCCGTTAGACGGGTATCCACCCTGCTCCAGATATCAATGATACCATTATATCTTTCATTGTTGGTAATAAGTCCCGCATTATAATTATCCCACACTTCATCTACTTCACCTGTTGCATTATCAATCATTTCCTGTTTCGTATCAGGAATGATAAGGTCATTGATATTAAATGATAAACCACCCTTAAACGCCATGCGGAAACCCAGTTGCTTGATATCATCCAGGAATTTCGCAGTCGCGGGTATGTTTGTCCATTTAATGATATCGCCGATAATTTCACGCAGGGCTTTCTTGGTAAGAAGCGCATTTACATAACCGGCACCCTTTGGCACATGCTGATTGAAAATTACACGTCCAACTGTAGTATCAATTAATTTATTTTGAAAAGTTCCATCATTATTACGTACATCTACTTTCACTTTAATGTGTGCATGCAGATCAATACGCTGTTCATTGTAAGCTATAATAACCTCTTCAGGTGAATAGAAAGATTTACCTTCTCCTCTAACCTTTAATTCGGGAGTTGATTTTCTTCCTTTAGTAATATAATATAAACCCAAAACCATGTCCTGCGAAGGAAGCGTAATTGGGGTACCATTCTGAGGGTTCAATATATTGTGCGAAGAGAGCATCAGCATTTGTGCTTCCAAAACCGCCGCATTGCTCAATGGTACGTGCACAGCCATCTGGTCACCATCAAAATCCGCATTGAAAGCGGTTGTTACCAAGGGGTGAAGCTGAATTGCTTTTCCTTCAATCAATTTCGGCTGGAATGCCTGTATAGACAACCTGTGCAAGGTAGGAGCCCTGTTCAACATTACGGGATGCCCCTTCAATATATTTTCAAGAATATCCCAGATAATAGCTTCTTTTTTATCAACAAGCTTACGAGCGCTTTTTACGGTTTTTACTATTCCTCTTTCTATTAATTTGCGGATTATAAATGGCTTGAATAATTCTGCGGCCATATCTTTTGGCAAACCGCATTCATGCATTTTTAACTCAGGACCTACCACGATCACAGAACGGCCTGAATAATCAACGCGTTTACCCAACAGGTTCTGACGGAAACGTCCCTGCTTACCTTTTAATACATCACTCAGAGATTTCAAAGCACGTCCGCCTTCTGCCTTCACAGCATTTGATTTTCTTGAGTTATCAAACAATGAATCAATTGCTTCCTGCAGCATACGCTTCTCATTTCTAAGAATCACTTCAGGCGCCTTAATCTCCAACAATCTTTTTAAACGATTATTCCGGATAATCACCCTACGGTACAAATCATTGAGATCAGATGACGCAAAACGCCCGCCATCTAACGGCACTAATGGACGCAGTTCAGGTGGAATAACAGGAATATATTGCATCACCATCCATTCAGGACGATTGTTGATTCTTGTATTGGCATCGCGGAAACTCTCTACCACGGATAGACGCTTTAAGGCATCTGCTTTACGCTGCTGGGAAGTTTCATTGGCCGCTGCGTTGCGAAGGTCAAACGATAGCTGATCCAGGTCAATTCTCTGCAGCATGTCATGAACAGCTTCAGCACCCATTTTCGCAATGAATTTATCAGGATCTTCATCGGGTAAATGCTGGTTGTCTTTTGGAAGAGTATCCAAAATATCCAGGTATTCTTCTTCAGTTAAAAGATCACCATAATTCTGGCCCTTATCTGCACGTATCCCTGATTGTATCACCACAAATCTTTCATAGTAAACAATGGTCTCTAATTTTTTAGAGCTCATTCCAAGCAGGTAACCGATTTTATTTGGCAAGGATTTGAAATACCAGATATGAACTACCGGAACCACTAACTTAATGTGACCCATTCTTTCGCGGCGAACTTTCTTTTCAGTAACCTCAACACCACAGCGATCGCACACAATACCTTTATAGCGAATGCGCTTATATTTTCCACAGGCACATTCATAATCTTTTACCGGGCCAAAAATTCTTTCGCAAAACAGGCCATCCCTTTCAGGCTTGTAAGTACGGTAGTTAATAGTTTCAGGCTTTAATACTTCACCATAGCTTCTTTCAAGAATTGAATCAGGAGAAGTAAGGCCGATTGTAATTTGAGAAAACGTTGGACGTGGACGATTTTCTTTTCTTATCATATTTTATAATGCTTTGAGCTGTGAGCTATGGGCTATGAGCCACACAGCACGTGAATTTTATTTTTTGCTGACAGCTGAAAAGCTGAGAGCTGATTTTTCTTATTCAAATTGTAAATCCAATCCCAGGCCTCTTAATTCATGCACAAGCACATTAAATGATTCAGGAACACCTGGCCTCGGAATATTATCACCTTTTACAATTGCTTCATAAGTCTTAGCCCTTCCTATAATATCATCAGATTTTAATGTAAGCAA
>Ga0068862_100004090_pt1 | contig 12369 bp, 9 predicted proteins | sample KBSSwiS52_FD_66598 | JGI IMG/M metagenome (GOLD analysis project Ga0068862, IMG submission 66598) | Switchgrass rhizosphere microbial communities from Kellogg Biological Station, Michigan, USA - KBS Switchgrass S5-2 | ecosystem: Host-associated > Plants > Roots > Rhizosphere > Soil ... | reverse complement strand
CAGCGTTGCGCGGCATGGCCGGTGCGGCGCTGTTGGCCGCCTGCCTGGCGATGACACCGGCGTTGGCGCAACCATCACCGTCGGCCGGACAGACAAGCGCGGAAGGCAATCCCTCGATCGATCGCGATCGGCTTGACCGGCGCGACCCGTTGCTGCCGCGGCAGGCGCCGGTCACGCCCCCCGCGCCACAGGCAGCCGTGATCGACGCGAGAGTGGTATCAAGCACTCCGGTGACGTTGAAGCGTGTACGGTTCAAGGGTTCTACTCTCGATCCTCAGCGTCTTGCGCACGCCGCTCGGACCTTCGCCGGCGCGCCACTCACGCGGGAGACATTGCAGAAGCTCGCAAACGCGATCACAGCGGTCTACGCCGAAAGCGACGTTGCATTCTATGCCGTCAGTATTCCGGCGCAGACGATGGGCGAGGGCGTGGTCATGGTCCAGGTCACCGAAGGCCGTGTCGCCCGGTACTCGCTTACCAAGCAGACCCGCAGCACACCGACCCACCTTATCGACGCGCAGATGCAGCCGCTGCTTGCGGACAAGCCGGCTCACAAGCCTCGACTGGAACGCACGCTTTCGCTTCTGCGCGACATCCCGGGTCAAACCGTCAAGGCCGATCTGCGCCGGACGGCAGAGCTGGACGAACTCGAACTCGCGCTGAATGTCGAGCGCAAGCAAGTCGAAGTTACGCTGAACGTGAACAATCGCGGCGTCGTGAACGTGACTTCGGGTATTCAGGCGCAGCTCGGCATCGCGTTCAACGGCCTGCTGCGCGAGGGCGACAGCACGCGCCTGAGCGGATCGGTGCCGTTCCAGCCGTCACGCTATCAATTCTACTCCGGGAGCCATACGACGCCCTTGGGTGCCTCGGGCACGACCCTCAGCTTTACTGGAGCTTACGTGCGCACCCGCACGCGCGAACCCGAGGTGCGCGGAGAGGCCAAGCAGTTCGGCATCGTCGTCGCGCATCCGCTGATCCGCTCATACAGCCGCAACTTGTCCGTCACCGCCTCGCTCGATGGCACCAACAGCGAGAACTACTTCCTCGATACGGCATTTGGCGGCTTCCAGACGCGCACGCTGCGTTTGGGGGCAAGCTGGTCCGTGGTAAAACCGAGCGGTGGCTACGCAGTGTCGACGACGGTCAGCCAGGGCCTTGATGCGCTCAGTGCGCGCCCATCAATCGGGTATTCAGAGGCGGCATTTCGCAAAGCCAACCTCCAACTGATCGCGATCAAGCAGATCACCAAAAAGGTTGGTTTGAAAGCGGGGCTTCGTGGCCAATTCACGCAAGACAATCTGCCTTCGACCGAACGCATGGCCTTGGGTGGCGAGGGGGCGGGGCTTGCCTTCCGCTATGGCGTGCTCACCGCGGACAAGGCAGCCTCGGCGGATGTCGAACTGTCCTGGCGTCTGCTTGGCCGAGAGGACAGTGGCCGAGCGCTGACTGCATTCGCTTATGCCGATGGCGCTACCGGTCGGTCATTTGCCCGCCCGGTTTATGGCATCCCCGGAACGAGCTTTAGCCTGGCTTCTGCAGGTGGTGGAGTTCGAGTGACTCCGCTCAGAGGCTGGTCGGCAACTGCGCAGCTGGCGGTACCGGTGAAATCGCCGGGCCAAGCCTTCGGCCGCAAGCCACGCTTCTTCTTCAGTGTGACGCGCTCCATCTAAGTCTCTTTTGCGTATACGCAAAGCACCAAGGTTTTGCGCATTCGCAATCACCAAAAACTCCGAAAATCGTAGTGAGGTTCACATGAAGAACGTGTGGGAGGTTTGGCCTGACGCGCTCAGCGCTACCGAGTGCGACGCCATCATCGAAAATGCATTAGGCTATCCTGAAGAAGAAGCGACAGTGGGGTTCTCCGACACTTTGCGCAGTGACCTTGCATACCGAACGTCTAGCATCCGCTGGCTCAACGCCATGCAGGAAACTGCGATCGCTGACAGGATCATGCAGTTTGTCCATTCGTCCAACCGCACGAACTTCGGCATTGATGTCATCGCTCCCTTCGAACTTCAGTTCACCGAGTATCACGCAACCAACATGGGCCATTACGATTGGCACCAAGACGTGTGGCTGGAATCCCCGCGGCCTTTCGCGCGCAAGCTGTCCGTCGTCGTGCAGCTATCGTCGCCGGGCGACTACGAAGGTGGAGCGTTCGAGTTTTTCGGACTGCAATGCCCAGGACAGGCGTTCGCAGGGCGGGGCAGCTTGCTGATCTTCCCATCCTATCTTCAGCACAGGGTGCTCCCAGTCACCAAGGGAGTGCGCCGGAGCCTGGTCACTTGGATCGAAGGTCCGAACTGGCGATAGGGAACGCGACCATGGCGATCGACCCGTTACACACCGGCGCCGCTTATCCGACGCTGAGCCTTGCGGCCATCGTGACGCTCCTGTTGCTTTGCGGCGGGATCATACATTCGGACGTCACGCAAAGACGCATTCCAAATGCCTATTGCTTGGCAGTGGCGGGGCTTGCGGTGTTCTGGTGGCTGGGGCTGAGCGGATGGTCGGGCCTCGTGGGGCTTCTGCAGCAAATGCTAGTGCCGCTTCTCGCCGCGGTCCCCTTGCTGGTGCTGTTTGCATTGCGCGTATTTGCTGGGGGCGATGTAAAGCTTCTTCTCGCCATGCTGCTGTGGGTGCCGATAAACGGGATCAGCGCGATGCTCATCGTCATGGTGTTGGGCGGCGGCGTGCTGGCACTTGCGTTGAAGGCGTCCAGCCGGGTGTTCTGCGCCGTCAAAGCCCGCACCGTGCCTTATGGCATTCCGATCATCGCCGGCGCCTTGCTGATCCTCATTCCCGAGTTCCGCACCGTGCTGCGCGGCGTCGCTGGTTCAGAGATGGGCAAAGCGGTCGCAGCCAGTTCGGTGGTTCCGGGATCGCGTAAACCGATGGCTGCGCAATAGGCGCCGGAAAGCTCGCAAATTGCCCCTTCAGGGCCGACGGGGGCCCTGATCTGGAAGTGCACGATATCGGCGCAAGGTCGAAAGCGCGCAAATCGGCCTGGTTCTCAACGATGCACATGTGAACCGGCTTGCGCTCGTCGTGAGCCATGCTGGCCGACACAATGTCGAACAAGAGTGCGGGCCGGAAGGGCTCGTATCGAGCAGAATGGGGGCTTCAATGTCTTTCGCCGTACCGATCACGTTTGCAAACGGCTGGCGCATAGGCGCAGCTTTGGCATCAACAGTGCTCTTTGCGGGCACAGCGCTGGCCGCCCCGTATGTGCCCGATGCGCGCACGCCGGCGGAAATTGCCGTTGCCGGAGCGCTCGATGTGGTAGGTGGCCGCCCGACAGGACCTTACGTGCCGATCACCGGTGCAATCGACGCCTTGCCGAACGCGGACGCACGCGCCGAGGCACTGGGACAGCTTTCCACTCGCAACTACCGCCTGCTGCCGCGCATGGCGATCCAGTCGCTCGATGCGACCGACCGTGCCTTGCGCGGTTACCTGGTGCAAAGGCGCGAGATGGCGTTCGATGCGTCACCATCCGTGCCGCAACGCGGCGATCGGACACTGAACATGATGGTCAGCTACGGGTTGAAGCAAGCCAAATTCAAAGGCCGGCCCGATCGCCCGGTCGCCAACTCGGACAGCCGCTCGATCCTGGCTGCCGTGGACGTGACTCCCATGCGCGGGCTGATCGCCGGGATCACCATGGGTATTGACGGCATCGACACGAACCTGGACCGCAGCCAGCGTCCGCGCAGCACCCTGTTCAACGCAAGCTTCGGCGGATACGCCAGCTACACGGATGGTCGCTTCTACGTCGATGCCACGGCCGCCTATGCCAAAACCGATTACAAGGTTCGCCGCCAAGTCGCATTTTCTGGCTTCTCCGACCAGCTCACGTCCAAGCCGCATGGCGACAATGGCGCTGCGACGGTGGAGGCGGGCATGATCCTCCAGCGCGGTGCTATTCGTGCGGAGCCTTTTGGCGGCTTGCAGTATCGCTACGCCGACCTGAGTGGCTTTGCGGAGCAGGACGTCGATGCGCCAGGTGGGCCGGCGGCGCTCGGCGTCGCGCGATTTCGCACACAAGCGGTCCGGTCGAGTCTGGGCACACGGCTGACCGCGTCTACCGGATCGGGCCGCTGGACCTTGCGCCCGAGCATCGAGGCGCAGTGGCAGCGCGAATTGCGTGCGCGGCCGGACAGCCGGATCGAAGCCGTGTTCCTGAGCGGCGGAACTCCGATCTTCACGCTTCCGCGCAGTCGCGTGCTGGCGCGCGATGCCGGTCTCGTCAGCGCCGGGCTCACCGCTGTCCATGGTGAGCGGACCGCCTTGCGCCTCTCCTACACCGGCGAGTTCTCCAGCGATCGACGTGTCCACATGTTCGGCGTGTCGCTCAATCGCCGTCTTCCGTGATGTCGCCGGATTGGAGCCGAAACGAACATTGTTTGCCGCTACGCAAATAGGGGTTTGCTCTAAGTAGGCGCGGTCATTCCTGTTTGCTGGAGGCGCCCGTGCCGAGTTTCGTCCGCGATATCCTCACGACCCTGTCCTATGAGCCCGAGCCGGCAGAGGCGCTCCGCGCCGAGGGCGAGGAACTGCTGCGTCTGGATCAGCGCCTCGCCGGTTTCACGCAAGGGCATGGCCGCCGCGTCGCGCTTTCGATCCGGCCGTCGGATTGCAGCGTATGGGACGGCAATCCGCGCGACGTGCCGGGCCTCTCGTACGAGAGCTGCCGTACGCTGATCGAGTCCATCGCGCAGGAGGATGGCAACCGGATTCCGGTGCTGGTCCGCCGCTCGGCGCCGGATGCGGAGCATTCGTACGAGCTGCTGGTAGGAAGCCGGCGGCGCTTCTCCGTCGACTGGCTGAACCACAATGGCCGGCCGGAGATCCGTTTGAATGCCCTGGTCGTCGAAATGTCCGACGAGGAGGCCTTTCGTCTTGCCGATATCGAAAACCGGGAGCGGGAAGATATCACCGAACTCGACCGCGCGCGCAGCTATCAGGCGGCGGTGGACCGCTTCTATGGCGGAGTGCAGTCGCGCATGGCCGAGGCGCTCAGCCTCTCTAACAGCCAGCTGAGCCGCTTGCTCTCGCTTGCACAGATGCCGGACGAGGTCGTGAATGCCTTTGCTACCAAAGATGAGCTGCGGGTCCGCCACTCGGAAGTCCTGACGCCGCTTTTGCGACGGCCCGAGCAACGCGAGCAGGTGCTTGCCGCAGCCCTCCGCATCGGTGAGGAGCAGCAGCGCCTCGCTGCGACGGGAGAGCGGATGATCACCGCCGCTACAGTGCTTTCGCGCCTGCGCGCCGCCACGCGAGATGACCGGGCTGCCGAGAGCGATCTGCCCATCGTCGCGGGCGGCGCGCAGGTCGGCAGGATCAAGGCGGGGCGCGACGGTCTTGCCCTTGATCTGCAGATCGAGAGCAATGCCGACCTCGACATGTTGCTGGCGCTGGTGCGCGACGCGGTGCTCGAGGCGCGCGCAAGCTGCGCGGCGAGGTCTTTGCCTCAATAACATGCCGACTGACGTCGAGCGATTCGCCGCCAGCGGACGCGCCTCACGCATCCCCGCGGCCATCGCGCGCCGTTCTTGCGATTTGAATGAGCTTAGCAGCCGGATCGGCTCCACCGTGCCGCTCGCTAAATTGCCGCAATCTGCCGCGATTGCGGCATTCCGACCCGCTTTCGCGCGACCTTTCCGGTTTTTGCCGTAGTTTCGGCGAGCTCTTGCGCATCCTTGCGCCTCGTTGCTTACGCGGTCTCCTGCGCCTGCCTTTCCGAGATGTCACATGTACCTGAGTGGCGCTTTCTCGATGCCTTGATCCTTCATGCTTGTGCCTAGCCTCGGAGCCGTGGGCATAATCATGGAGGAACAAACTATGCCGCGTCGTCACGTGCATCGATCAGCCAAGCAAGTCCTGCTTTGTGCGACAGCCATTCCGCTCCTGATGCTGGGAGCCTGCGCCGACGGCGTGGGCTTCCGCGTAGGTGCCGGCAGCGGTGGCGCTCCCTCAGGCCCGAGCGGCGGTAGTCCCACCGGCCCGGGTGATCCGAGCGGTCCCAGCGGTCCTACAGGACCAGGCGGTCCATCCGGCCCGAGCGGCCCATCCGGTCCTGGCGGTCCCTCGGGACCTTCTGATCCCAGTGGCCCCTCAAGCCCGAGCGGCCCCGGCGGTCCGACTGGCCCTGGCGGTCCGACTGGCCCCGGTGGTCCGACTGGCCCCGGTGGTCCGACTGGCCCCGGTGGTCCGACTGGCCCTGGTGGTCCGACTGGCCCTGGTGGTCCGACTGGCCCTGGCGGTCCGACTGGCCCCGGTGGTCCGACTGGCCCCGGCGGCCCCACTGGCCCCGGCGGTCCGACTGGCCCTGGCGGTCCGACTGGTCCTGGTGGTCCGACTGGTCCTGGCACGCCGAGCGGACCTACCGGCAGCTACACGGGGACGATCGGTTCCATATCGATCGGCGGAACGACCATCATCGGCCCCAGCGGACCGGGTACGCTTATCGATGTCAACGTGACGCCGCCCACGGGTACGACGGATCCGAACGGCTTCGCGGTCGATGTGCTGACCGGCGATGGCAAGGTCGTCCAAGTCGTCCTGCCGACCACGACCCAACAGACCCAGCAGGCGCTGGCTCCGGTGGGCTCGCTCGCAGGTTCGCTGCTTGGCGATCAGGTCGGCGGAGCGGTGATGCACGTGACTGACGGACTTGCTCCCGCCGTCGCGGGTGTCACCAGCACGGTGAGCAGTGTGCTGACGCCGGTGACCGGCACGGTCAATGGTGCGCTCGGTCCGGTGATCGGGCAGGGCGGTGCCCTGGCGCCGGTCACGGGTGTCATCAACCAGGCCGTGGATGCGGTAACGGGCGCACTTGGCGGTGCGACCGGGACAACTCCGACCTACAATGGTCCGTTGGTGGGCGCGACCATCGGCAACAACCAGCTGACTGGCCCGAGCACGCCTGACACCATCGCCGGTGTCAACGTCCTCTCGCAGAACCCGGGCCTCTCATCGGGGCAGTTGGTGACGGCGGACGTGCTGGCTGGAGGCAAGGTCGCGGATGTGACCTTGCCGACGACGACGGCGGGCGTGGAGGCTGGGCTGGCACCGGTCGGTACGCTTGCCGGGTCGCTGCTGGGCGCGCAGGTCGGGAGCGCGGTGACCCAGGTCACCACGGCAGTCTCGCCGATCGTGGCACCGGTGACCGCGGTGGTCGAGACCGTGGCCTCGCCCGTGCTCGACGCGGTGAACGGCTCGCTTGGGCCGGTCGTCGGCGGCGTCACTGGTGGTAATGGTGCCGCCGGCTCGATCCTTGCTCCGGTCACGGGCGCTGTCGGCGCGGTGGTCGGGGGTCTCGGCCACGGGGACGGTGCTGGTTCTGTGCTCGCCCCTGTACAGGGCGCCGTCGGAGCCATCGCCGGTGGGCTGAGTGGTGGAGGCGGTGCCGACGCTGGATCGGTGCTCGCCCCCGTGACCGGCACCATCGGCGCGGTCGTGGGAGGACTCACCGGCGGCGACGCCACCGCCGGGTCGGTCCTCGCGCCTGTGACCGGCGCAGTCGGTGCGGTCACCGGGTCGCTCGGCGGCGGTGGGACTGACGCGAGCGGTGGGCTGCTGGCGCCGGTGACCGGCGTCGTCGGGGGAGTGATCGGGGGCGTGACCGGCACGGCACCCAGCGGCGGTGACAACACGCCGCTGGCTCCGGTCACCGGCTTGCTGGGCGGCCTTCTGGGCGGGCGCAAGTAGTCGAACGCGTGCTCGGGTGCCCCATGCTCCCATGACCGAGCACGTGATTGCCTCCGGCCCGGCAACGGGGCCGGGGGAGGGGAGGCAGCCGGTGCGAGTCGGCTGCCTCCCCCGATAGGGAGCGATCCAAGGCACCGCGGCCGGCTTCTTAACTACGGAAGCCGGCCGTTTCCCTGTGCGGCGCGGAGGATGTTGCGGGTTCATGTAAAGTATACCCCCCGGTGGTTCGTGAGAGCGGCGGTAATTTTCTTTTTACAACATTGACTTAGTCTTGAGGGCAGGAGACAAACGAAGAAGTGTACCCGATCTGAAAAGCAGACGGGCAAAGCTCGGATCTCAGGGGAGATGGGATGGAAGTATATGGAACAGCCCGCCGTGCTTGTTGTCGACGATGTTCTTGCCATCGTTGAGGAACTGCTCACTCTCATGCAGTTGCACGGAATTTCGGCTCGGGGCAAGAGCAATCTCGACGATGCGCTTGCAGTACTCGAGCGTGAGCCTGGCATCCGCGTGATCTGCTGCGACGTCAGGCTCGGTCGAGAATCAGGCCTTGAAGTCGTGGGTCGTATTAGAGACCATGCAGAGTTGTGTGAGCGAGCATTTCGGTATCTTTTCGTAACTGGCGATCAGACCCAGATCGATCGTCTCAACTTAACTAGCGAAACGACGGTCCTCAGCAAGCCGGTACAGCCCGCCTTGCTCATGGATACGATTAAGCGCATGCTGGCGTCGACCAATGGCTAGATCAATCCCAAACTCTGCAAGTGTTCATTCGTTGTTTTCTCACGATTTCACGTTTGTGACTGAGACACTGGCGATGCGTTCCCCAGCCAAAAGCAAGGAACACCTTTTACCCGGAGAGGATGCGGCCGACAGGATCGTGCACGAACTCTCGGGGAACGAGCCTGCCGCGCGTCTGCTAGGCTCAACTGGCGGTTCTCAGCCCGCGATCGTCGACTTGCGGCAATTAAGCTGCGTCCTCGCGCACGAGTTGCGGCAGCCGTTGTTCACCATCTCAATGGCGAACGAGAACATGCGCCTCATGCTGGAGTGTGCCGAGCGCGATGAAGAGGGTATGCGGCAAGCGGTGCTCCGCATCGCCGAACAAGTGGAGCGCGCCCAGGCAATTATCGAGCAGACGCTGTCATCGACCAAGGCGCAGCACACACCGCGCGACAGCGCTGACATTGTCGACGTGGCGCGCAGGTCGGCAGACCTGATTGCGGACCTGCCGCAGGCGGACGATGTGGAGTTCCTGTGGCAGTTGCCCGAGGAGCGGATGCTGGTGGGCGTGAGCCGGGTCGAGTTGGAGCAGCTGTTCGTGAACCTGTTGCGCAACGCGGTGGAGAGCATCGCCGATCGCCGACGCAGCGGGTGGCATGGCTCCGGCAGAGTCATCGTATCAGTTCAAGCGATCGGCGGCGAAGTGCGGTGCGTCCTGCTAGACAATGGCGCCGGCGTTCTTCCTTCGACGCTGAAAGCGGTGTTTGATCCGTTTTTCACCACCAAAGGAAGCGGCGGCGCGGGACTGGGCCTCCACATCTGCCGGCAGATCGTGAGCGATGCTGGCGGAACGATCCAGCTGCGGCCCGGTCGGATGGAGGGCGCTCAGGTCGAACTTCGATTGTCGCGGGTTGCATATGGCACGGCCTAGATATCGTCGCGGCCCAGTCTGATCATGAAACGCTCCGGCTTGCTGTCCCGCCGGATCGATCGGAAATCGCCTGATGCCTCGTGCGCGACCTGCCCGACGAGCCAGGCAGTGGCATGATCCATACGGCGGCCCGGGATAGCGTGCCCATCGGTGTTCCTGCATTGGACGCTGACGATGACATGGGCAGGTGACAGGGACGCGTGAAGCAGGACTGTACCCCGCCGTTTGGTGCCGTCGGGTGCGATGAAGCTGGCAAACGCACACAGCAGGGCGGCCACCGCGATCATCTCGAGCGAGCCGTGGCGTGTCGGCAGCAGGTAATCCTGTCCGTTGCCTTGAAGTTCCACCGCGACGTCGTGGTGGCGGACGTTCGATCGCGTGGCGGCGACGGCGCGCTCAAGCGCACTGCGGACGGTCAGGTCTGCGAGATCGTCGCTGCCGTCGCGGCCGAACCAGCGGAACAGGCTGAGGATCGCCGCCGCGTTCTGGGTGTGCTGGGCGATCCGCTCGATCCGCTCCAGCAACAGGCGTCGTTCTCCCTCGTCGATAGCGAGGTTCTCGGCAATATAACCCATGTTGCCGTTTGCCATGGAGATGACGTTCAAGGGCTGAGCCAGATCATGCAACATGCCGCTGGTGACGCGACCCAAGAGCAGATCGCGGGTGACGGCGATCAGACCTTCATCGCCCCACACCAGCAAGCGGGCATCGGCCATCGCCATCTCCCTGGTGACGTTGGCCCCCAGGTAGAACGACGCGAGCACCGCTATCGACATCGGCAGCACACCGAAGCCCAGCAGCACTGCGCTTGTGCTGACGACGGCGAGTACCGCCAGCGGCTGCCAGGTCCACCGGGATGCGTGCAGGATGCGTGCTGCCCAAGCCCGAGGCGCGAAGGCCGTCAGCAGGGCGCAGGGGACGAGTAGCCAGTAGGCCGGCGAGCCATGACCTTCCAGATCCAGCAACAATCCCAAAGCGAGCACGACAGCCAGCATGCGCGATTGCACCGGCGCGTTGAGCGCAAACAGCGCACCGATCGCCGATGCCGCGAACACACCCGCAGCGGGTGCGTAGAGGGTCGTCAGGGCCATGAGGACTGCGCACACCATCACTGTCCACGGGTGTGGGCGCGCGCCATCTGGTGGTTTGAGGAAGTTGAGCCTGGAAGGTGAATCGCTCATCGACGTTTATAGTCCACTCGGCCACCTCTCGACGGATGCTGCGGCGCGGTGACAACATCAAGTGTGCCGCTTCGGTCTGCTACATGGATCAATGTGAATACCTCACCAGCGACAATTTTCTATGAGGGACAAGAGTTCAGGTGTGGCCTAGTTGCAGTGTCCGGAAGGACATGGCCGTGGACACCCGGCATGGCGGAAAGCCACCGAATCGCGATGGTCATCAGTGCAACAGCAGGGCCTGAGCGCGTAAGTGAGCCAAGGTCAGTACCGAAAAGAACCGGACCGACTACTTCCAGCTTAACTGCACAACGCAGGTCAATTTGCGTCTCTTTGGAGGATTTGCGCAAGCGCCTGAACCCGCCCGCGAACACATCGCCAGCTCCGGATTAACACTTAGGTCCGAACCGATCCGCGATGCGGTCGGTCCGGCTGCTTTTGCGGGGGCATTCCAGACTTTTCCGGTGTTACCCGGATGATGCCCTGATCGGATGCATCCATGTGCAAGCCGGGAAAGGGGGCCGCAGGGGCAAGCGCGGCCGAGTTGCGTAAGCGCAAGTGTCGAGGGGAATGGCATGCGCCTTGGTTCCAAAGCCAAGCTGACGATTGGAATCGGAATCACTGCCGCGGCGGCTTTCGCGTTCCTGGGTGTGCGGGACGTGATGCGCGCAAGTTCGCAGAGCGTCCCGGTACCGGCCGGTACAACTGCACCGCCAGCACGAGGCGCGGCCATCGTGCTTGCCGCTTCTACACGCGGGATCCGAACGGGCGAGACGATCACGGCCGACATGGTCCGTAACGCGGCGGCAGATCCCGCCAGGTACCCAGGAGTTGCCATCCCGCAGGAAGTGATCGGCAAAGTGGCAACACGGGACATACCCGCGAACACCTTGATTTCACGCGCCATGCTGGGCGGTGAGGCCAATCTTGCGATCCGCGTGCCGGTGGGCATGCGCGCCATCAGTATCGACACCACGGCGGAGATCGCCGTTGCCGGCCTGGTCCGTCCAGGCGACCGCGTCGACGTGCAGGTCGTCTATCCCGGAGAGGACGCGATTGCGGGAGCCCGCGGCAATGGCAGCAGCCGTGCCCGCACGCTGTTGCAACTGGTGCCGGTGCTGGCCGTGGGCGACCTCGTGGTCGGCACGGCGGCGCCGCAGAGTGCGTCTGCCACGGTGGCAGGCGCAACGGGGACCACGCCGACACCGGCGCCTGCCACGCCGCAGACCTCGCGAACGGTGACACTCGCCTTGACGCCGCCGCAAGTCGCCGAACTTTCGCTCGCCAAGAACGTCGGTTCGCTGACGCTCTCGCTGCGCAATCCAGACGACCGCGACCAAGTGCAAGTGGCGCAGATCGCCAGTTCGCCAATCCGGGCGTCCCAGCCCGCGATCCAGCGGATCGTCGCGCCGCCGGTCCAGCAAGTCGCCGCGCAGCAGCCTGTGCCGCGTTCCGCCCGCCGCCAGCCCGAGCCTCATGCGATCGACCTGGTCGTGGGTGGCAACCATGAAGTTATCTATTCCGGGAGTGGCGTGCAATGAGGGCGATGCTGGGATCCTGCCTGCTCGCACTGGCTGTCGCGCTCGCGCCAGGGGCAGCTCACGCTGCGGCCGCCGACCAGTCGCTGCTGGTGGATGATGCGCGCACGCTCAACTTCCCGCGCCCGATCGGCCGGATCGAGGTCAGTGCCGAGAACGTCATCGACGTGACCGCGCCGACCGCCCGCTCGCTGCGCATTACCGGCATCGGCAGCGGCGAGGCGACCTTGAGCGTCTACGGAGCGGACGGCCGCATCTTGCGCGAGGCACTGATCCAGGTCAC
>Ga0068862_100004086_pt1 | contig 12374 bp, 12 predicted proteins | sample KBSSwiS52_FD_66598 | JGI IMG/M metagenome (GOLD analysis project Ga0068862, IMG submission 66598) | Switchgrass rhizosphere microbial communities from Kellogg Biological Station, Michigan, USA - KBS Switchgrass S5-2 | ecosystem: Host-associated > Plants > Roots > Rhizosphere > Soil ... | reverse complement strand
GGCCCGCCACGAAGCGGTGTCAGGTTCAACCAAGTGACGGGGTGACCCCGATCGTTTCGGCCGCCCAACGGATGATCGGATCCAGACGCGGAGAGCACAGTGCGAGCCCCTGTTCAAAGGTGACCCAACGCCATTCGTTGTGCTCCGCCCGCCCCAGTTCCGGGCGCACCGGGAGCGTCACTGCTTCGATGGAAGTCTGCGCAACGTAGTAACGGGCGATCTTCTTGTGGCTGTATGGGGCGGTCTCGCGATAGACCTCACCCCAGCGGAATTCCAACGAGTCGATCATCGTCTCTTCCCTGACCTCGCGAATCGCAGCCTCGAGGGGCTGCTCTCCGCTTTCGACCAATCCCTTGGGGAAATCCCAGTTGCGATACGCGCGCAACATCAGGAAACGCCAGGAGCCCTTGAGCTCTCTGACGACGACGACCCCCGCCGATACCCTAAGCGACATGCCTCAGGATAACCCACCGGCGGGAGTTGGCGTCAGTCTTATGCCGCGGCTTGTGCCTCCGTAGCAGCAGCCTGACTGGCAGCATCTTCGAGAACACGCGCCACTGCGTGGACGGTTGCAGCAATACGAACCGCACTCTGCACTGCCTCGCGACTCATCTCGTGCTTGCGCAGGGTGCGCTCGTGAGAGGCAACACAGGTTCCGCAACCATTGATCGCGGACACGGCCAGGGACAGGAGTTCGAAGTCCTGCTTGTCGATGCCGGGGTTGCCGATGACATTCATACGCAACCGGGCGGGCATCTGCGCGTACTCCGGGTCCTCGACGAGGTGCAGGAACCGGTAGTAGATGTTGTTCATGCCCATGATCGACGCTGCAGCGCGCGCGCCGTTCACATACGCCGCATCGAGATGCGGTGCAGCCACCGACTCGATGTCGCGCGTGAATGGGAGGTAACGGGAAGCAATGGCTGACGCCAAGGCAACAGCCCAAATCTGCTTCTCGGTCAGGCCCGGAGCGCCGGTTGTTGCGAGCACGCTTCCGAGGTTGAGTTTGAGGTCGCGCGCGTAGTCGGGAATCGCGTCGCGAATAGTATCAAGTGTGGCCATGTATCTTTTCCTTCGTGAAATTAACGGGGGATGGGTGGTCTCCCCCGCCGGGTGCCCAGCACCCTCACCTTTCAACTCGTCGTCTTAGGCGGCCTTCAGCGTATCTTCGCCCTGCTTCCAATTGCAGGGGCAGAGCTCGTCCGTCTGAAGCGCGTCCAACACACGCAGGACTTCTTCGGGGCTACGACCGACGTTGAGGTCAGTCACGTAGACGAAACGAACGACACCCTGCGGGTCGACGATGAACGTAGCGCGCTGCGCGACGCCGGCCTCGGGGTCGAGAATACCCAGCGCGCTGGAGAGCTCGCGCTTGATGTCGGCCAACATCGGGAAGGGCAGGTTGCGCAGCTCTTCCTTGTCCTTACGCCAGGCCAGATGCACGAACTCGCTGTCGGTGCTGACGCCCAGAACCTGCGCGTCACGGGCCTTGAATTCCTTATCGAGCTTGCCGAACGCGGCAATCTCGGTCGGGCACACGAACGTGAAGTCCTTGGGCCAGAAGAACACGATCTGCCACTTGCCCTGGAAGCTGTCCTGGGTGAAAGGCTGGAAGGCGTTCTTCAGGTCGTTCGACACCACGCCGGTGAGGGAAAACTGAGGAAATTTCTGTCCAATGCTCAACATGATCTCAATGCTCCTGAAAGGTGCTTTCGCTGTGTTAACGGGTTCTCCCCCCGGATGGCGAGCAGTGTGCCGCGTCGCGCTCTATAGCTCCAATCGATTGATATGATAGGATCGATAGATTCTGTATATGGGGTACATGAAGTGAGTCAAGGGGTCGATATCAAGCTGAAGGACCTGCGGTACCTGGTGGCCGTGGCCGATACGCGGCATTTCGGGCGCGCCGCGGAGAAATGCTTTGTCAGCCAGCCCACCCTGTCGGCGCAGCTCAAGAAGTTGGAGGACTATCTGGGGGTGCAGCTCATTGAACGCCAGCCCAAGAACGTTTCGCTGACCGAGGCGGGCGAGCAGATCGTGTCGCGCGCGCGGCGGATGCTGGAGGCCAGCGAAGAAGTGGTCACTCTCGCCCGCGCTCACCGTGATCCTTTGGCGGGGCGTTTGCGGGTGGCATTGCTGCCTACGATCGGACCGTACTTGTTGCCCCGAGTCTCTCAGCCGATCCGCAAGGGGTTGCCTCGGCTGGAGTTGCGTCTGTACGAGTATCAGACGGAGCAGATTCTGGAGCGGTTGGAGTCAGGAGAGATCGACCTGGGCATCCTTGCTTTGCCGGTCGATGTGGATGGGTTTGAGACGCGGGAGTTGTTTACCGAGCCGTTTGTCGTCGCGATGCCGGACCAACATCGGCTGTCCAAACGGGACAGCGTGAAGATAGATGAGCTGAACGGCGAGACGCTGTTGTTGCTGGAGGATGGGCACTGCCTGCGGGACCAGGCCCTGGAGGTCTGCAGCCGCGTGGATCTGCATGAGAAGCAGGATTTTCGGGCTACGAGCCTCGAGACGCTGCGGCAGATGGTTGCTACAGGAGCCGGTGTTACGTTGCTACCGGAGTTGGCCAGTCGCGGGGCTTATGGAAATGCCAAGGGTGTGACCATACGGCCGTTTACACGCCCTGCGCCTTCGCGGCAGGTGGGCGCTGTGTGGAGGAAGACCAGCGCTCGGCGTGTGGCCATTGATGCGATGTGCAAGATTATTGAAGACCACGCCAAATAGGCGCATAGGTCTTTAGTGGGCGTCCGCGGGGGCGGCGGCCTTGGGTGGGGCAGTTTTCCGCATGAGCGGCACCATCAGGGTGGCGACCACGAAGCAGATTGCGATCAGCAGGAACGCATCCGCGTATGTGAGGACCTGAGCTTCCCGGTAAGTTAGAGACCACAGTTGTCGCAGTGCCGCGGAGTCGCCGTGGGCTGCGGCTGTTGAGTGCAGCAGGTTGGCGGCGGTTGGGTTGGTGGCGGTCAGGTGCTCCGCCAACCTCAGGAAGTGCAGGTTGGTTCGGTCGTTGAGGATGGTGCCACAGGCGGCGATTCCTATTGCGCCTCCCAGATTGCGCATGAGGTTGAACAGGCCGGAGGCCAGCTTCAATCGCTCGGGCGGGAGGCCGCCCAGAGTCAGGGTGACCGTCGGCGCAATGGCGAACTGCTGGGCAAAGCCGCGCAGCGCCTGCGGAAACAGGAATTCACGCCAGCCCCAATCGTGAGTGATGGGCGTGAAGTTCCACACACCCGCCGCGAAGCAGGCCATTCCAAACATCAACAGCCAGCGCAGGTCGATGCGCTTTGCGCAGAAGGCGTATACGGGTATGGCCATCAACTGGAAAATGCCGGTGGAGAAGACCGTCCAGCCGATTTCCTGAGCGCTGAAGCCGCGCACTCTTCCCAGGAACAGGGGGGACAGGTAGATGATGGAGAAGATTCCGACGCCGGCGACGAAGGAAAAGAAACAGCCGAGCGTGAAGTTGCGGCTTTTCAGGGCGCGTAGGTCGACTACGGGTTGGGAGTAGGTCAGGCTGCGCCAGACGAATGCTATTCCGCTTAGACCGGCAATCCACGCTGTCGCTCTGATCGTGGGGTCGCCGAACCAGTCCCAGCGTGGGCCCTCTTCCAATGTGTATTCGAGGCAGCCGAGGAAGGCGGCCATCAACACCATGCCGAGGTAATCGGCGCCTTTCAACAAACTCGAGTTGGGTTTGTCGATGCGGACGAGCATGGGGACCATGACGGCTACGAAGATGCCGGGGATGAGGTTGATGAAGAAGAGCCAGTGCCAGGAGTAGTTGTCGGTGATCCAGCCGCCGACGGTCGGGCCTAGTGTTGGGGCGAGAGAGGAGAGCGCGCCGATGCAGGCTGCTGCGATGACTACGCGAGGGCCTTTGAAGAAGGCGAAGGCGGCCGTGAATGCCGTGGGGATCATCGAGCCGCCCAGGAATCCTTGCAGGGCGCGGAAGATGATCATGCTTTGGATGTTCCAGGCCCAGCCGCAGAGCAGGCTGGTGAGCGTGAAGCCTGCGGCTGACACGCAGAACAGCCAGCGGGTTGACATCACGCGGGATAGCCAACCTGAGAGGGGGATGACGATGATTTCGGCGATGAGGTAGCTGGTTTGGACCCAGGACAGCTCGTCTGCGCCGGCTGACAGGCCGCCGCCGATGTCTCTGAGGGAGGCGGCGACGATCTGGATGTCCAGCAGGGCGATGAAGAAGCCAACGCACATGACGGCGAAGGCGAAGATTTTTTTGCCTTCGGACAGCTCGGCCATACCCGGGGACGCGGCGGGTGGCGGGGGCTCGGCTGCCGCGGGGCGCCCGGGTGTCAGGCCGGGGGATGGTAGGGCTATGGTGGCCATGGCGGGCCTAGTTGGCGGCGAGCGTTGGTTTGCGCGCGTTGGTTGAGGTGCCAAACGCTGCTGCATTGGTGGCCGCGCCGGCGCCGGTTGCGTTGGTGGCCAACGCTGCGGAATGTGAGGCGCTGGCCGCGGTTGGGTTGGTAGCCACCGCCGTCGAATGCAAGGCACTTGCCGCGGTTGCGTTGGCGGCCAAGGCTGAGGAATGCGGATTGCCGCCCGCAGGCGAGTTGGTAGCCGGTGCTGCGGGATCTGAAGCACCGGCGGTCGGCGCGAGGGTTGATGCTCTGCTCGTGCTGATTGGCGCGGGTTGGTTGGCGGTGCGCGTGTCAGTGGGTGGGTGCATGTCGACTGCGGCGATGACGGAGAGGCCGGGGCGGAGTTGGCCTAGTTGGGAGGCGTCGCCGTCGAGGAGGATGCGGACGGGGACGCGTTGGACGATTTTGGTGAAGTTGCCGGTGGCGTTTTCGGCGGGGAGCACGCTGAAAACGGCGCCTGTCGCGGGCGCAAGGCTGGCTACGTGGCCGTGGAAAACTCGGCCGGGGAGTACGTCTGCTTCGACGGTGACAGGTTGGCCAGCGTGCATGTGGGCTAGCTGGCTTTCCTTGAAGTTGGCGTCGACCCACAGACCGCGGGCGGGTACCAGCGACATCATTTGAGCGCCGATCGTGGCGTAGGAGCCGGCGCGCGCACTTCGATTGCCGACGGTGCCGTCCATCGGGGCTCGTAACTCGGTGTAGCTGAGGTTGAGGTCTGCAACCTCGCGGTCGGCTTTTGCCTGGGCCAACGCGGCTGTTGCCTGTTGGCTTTGGGAGTCGATCACATCCAACTGCCGTTGAGCTGCGGCCAGCGCGGCGCGAGTCCTGGCTCCCGCAGCGATGGCGTTCTTGTAGTCAGCGTCGGCTTTTTGAGATTCCTGCGTCGATACGGCGGACAGTTTCTCCAGGCGCTGATAGCGCACCTGATCTTCGCGGGAGCGGTCAATTTCGGCGTCGGCAGCATTGATGCTGGCTTGCGCTTGGGCGATGACGGCTTCCTGCAGGTGGCGGGTGGCTGTCAGGTTGGTGATGGCTGCCTCCTGCGCCGCTACCGCTGCGACTGCACGGGCGCGGGCAGCGACATAGTCGCGGTTGTCTAACTCGACGAGGATGTCACCAGCGTGGACTTGCTGGTTGTCGGTGACGGCGACGCGGGAGATGAAGCCGCTCACTTTCGGGGCGATGACAGTGATGTCGCCACCCACGTAGGCGTCGTCAGTGCTTTCGATGAAGCGCCCGACGGTCCACCAGTGATAGCCGAACACGGCGGCAGTTACGACGATGATCAACGCCGCGCCGGACATGACCAGTGTTTTACGCGAAGGCAAGTTGATCGGCCGCGGTACCACGCCACCGGCAACGCCTGCATCAGACGAATTGGCAACCATCGCACCAGCGCTGGGCGCCGATTTCCCAGCTAACAGCGGCTCGCCCTTGGCGGACCTGTCTGCAAGCGACTGGCCGACTTCGATGCTGGGACTACCGGCAACCGGTTCGCCGAGACCGATGTTTGGGCTGGCGACCACGCTATTCATACAGGACTCCGGTTTTTTGCTTGGCTACTTCGGCGGCGCGGGCCAGGCGTTGGCGCATGCGGTCGCCGGCTGCGGGGCCTGGGATGAGGGCGAAGCCGCCGCCGGGGATGCGCCGGCCGGTTACACGGTCGACGACGATGGGTTCAGCGATGGCGCCGGTCTCTCGGTCGGCCAAAAGGACGCTCGCTCCCTCGGCTGCGAAGTGCTTGTTTCCCCAAGCCAGCAAGGTCGCGAGGACGGGGCGGAAGTCACGGCCTTTCTCGGTGAGGACGTACTCGTACCGGGGTGGCTTCTCACTATAGAGCCGCCGTTCCAGGATTCCGTCCTTTACGAGGCTGTTCAAGCGTCTTGTCAGCATGTTCGGCGCAATTTCGAGGCTCTTCTGGAACTCGTCAAAGCGCTTCAGGCCGTAGACGGCGTCACGGATGATGAGGATGTTCCACCACTCGCCCACACTCTCGAGGCTGCGCGCGATTGGGCACTGGGGATTGCCGGGGATCTTGGATTCCATAGGGGGAAGATAGGGGAGTGACTATCATTTTGCAAGTAACTACCCACCTGGGACCGTCTGGCATACTTCCGGCCCCTTCGCCGACGAGCCGCAATTGCACCGGAGGCCCGATTGAGAGCGTTCTCTATTCAATGCGTTGCAGCGCTTGCCGTCTTCGCCTCGGTGGCCGCAGCGCAGACCGGGGCGAAGCCCCTGGTAGTCCAAGACGCATGGGTACGCGCAACGCCGGGGGCAGATATTGCGGCGGCTTACATGACGCTGCGCAACGCAGGAGCGGCGCCCATAACCGTCACGGGAGTGGAGTCGCCAATCGCCGGGCACGCGATGATCCACGAGACGAAGGTTGAGGGGGGCCAGTCAAAGATGCGTCCACATGAGCAACTCGCGATTGCACCTGGAGCGACTGTCAAACTCCAGCCGGGCGGGCTGCATGTGATGATGCATGACTTGAAGCACCCGTTGGTGGTCGGAGAGAAAGTGCCGCTCGTCATCCAGTTGTCCGGTGGCGGCACGGTCGAAGCAACAGCGACTGTCCGCCCGCTGACTGCGGAATGAGATCCGCGACTTGATTCAACAACATCCCCTGCCGGATCACGTCACTCCGTACGACAAGTTCGCGTGGAGTGACACTCAAATGGAGCACCTGCTCGTCAGCGGCGAGTACGAGCGGGAACTGGCTGCTTATTTCGGCGAGCTCGAGTACATGGAGTTGCGCGAGCTCGCACAGCGAGCCGCTTCGCAGCCCCTCGCTGCGGATGCGATTCGCGTGTTTGTCGTACCCGGCATCATGGGCTCGCAGCTCGGCATCAAGCGCGAGCCGCCGTTGCCACACGACATTCTGTGGCTGGATCCGATTGATATTCAGGTCGGCCGATTGTCGTCACTGCATCTGCAGGACGGCGCGGACATTGTTCCATTGGGCGTGGTGCTGTATTCGTATCTGCGGTTGAAGTTGAATCTGCGCGCCGCTGGATTCTCGCCCGTTCTCTACGATTACGACTGGCGGCGGGGTGTTGATGAGTTGGGGGCCGCGCTGGCGGACCGAATCCGCACTGAGCCGAGCGATCGGATCATGATTGTGGCTCACAGCATGGGCGGCCTGGTGAGTCGAGCGGCGCTGACTCAGCCCGGAATGAGCAATGTTGAGCGGTTGGTGTTGCTTGGAACGCCCAATTTCGGCTCGTTTGCGCCCCTGCAGGCTTTGCGCGGGACGTATTCGGTGGTGCGCAAGATATCGAGCCTCGCGGGCACGGGGACACCGGAGACGTTGGCGGGGAAGATCTTCAACAGCTTCCCGAGCTTGTATCAGATGCTACCGTCGGCGCAGTGCAACGGTTGCGCCAATTTGTTTGATGCCGCTGAGTGGCCTCGCACGGGGCCGCGACCCGACAAGGCGCTGCTGCGAGCTGCGAAGGATATCCAAAGTAAGCTCGTGCAGGCGGATGAGCGGATTTGCGTCGTTGTTGGGGTTGGGCAGGAGACCGTGACGGCGGTTACGAAGCGTAAGGATGACTTTGTTTACACGATCACCCGACATGGGGACGGGACGGTGCCGGCGGTCAGCGCTGGGCTACCGGGGGCGCGCAACCACTACACGTTGGCAGCGCACAGTGATTTGACCAGAGATCCAACGGTCGCGGCTGCGGTGACTGACCTGCTGCTGACTGGGACGACCGCGCATTTGCCGTCCAAGTGGAAGAGCAAGAGTGTCGTCCAGGCTACGATCAGCGATCAACAGTTGCGGCGGATGCACCGGGAGAAGGTGGATTGGGCTGCGCTGGAGCCTGATGAGCGGCGGGTGTTTTTGGAGAATCTCAATGAGCCGCCGAAGTTGGAGTTGAAAGCACCGGCGAAGCGGAAAGCTGCGCCGAGAAGCAAGGCAGCGCCGCGGAGGCCGGCAACGGCGAATCCAGCGGCACGAGCGCCACGTAAGCGGGCAACCGTGAGCGCGGCGAAGGTGGCGGTGCGAGCGCAGGGAAAACGGGCGGCAACGTCGACCTCGCGGCGAAGTTCATCAACGTCAAGGAGTGGCGCTGGGCGAACTAAGAGTCCTCGATGACGGGCGCCGTCATTGTTTGGTTCCGGCAAGATCTGCGGCTGAAGGACAACCCGGCGCTGCATGCGGCGGTCGAGACGGGGCAACCTGTTATCCCTGTGTACATCTGGTCGCCTGAGGAAGAAGGCGACTGGCCCCCCGGCGCGGCGTCGAAGTGGTGGTTACATCAGTCGCTGCAGGCGCTCGCCGCAGATCTGGAGAGCCGCGGCTCTCGCTTGATACTGGCGCGCGGCCGGGCGCTGGCGGTTTTGAAGAAGCTGGCCGCTTCAACCGGTGCAACCGCCGTTCACTGGAACAAGCGGTACGAGCCCGCTGCCGTAAAATGCAGTCAGCAGGTGTCGGAGGCCCTCAAAAAGAACAACATCGAGCCGCACGAATTCAAAGGCGCACTACTGGCGGATCCCACTCAATTCGCGAATAAAACGGGCAAGCCCTACCAGGTGTTCACCGCTTTCAAACGCGGGCTGTTGCACGTCCTGGATCCCGGGCCGTTGGTGCCCGTTCCTCGCAAACTGCACACACCCAAGAGCTGGCCCAAGTCAGCTGCGCTCAACTCGCTGGGACTCATGCCGAAAGTCCAGTGGTACAAAACCATGGCAGCCAGTTGGGTCCCCGGTGAGCGGGGAGCGAATCAGAATCTGACTGAGTTTCTGCGGAAGTCCATCGACGACTACGCGACGGCACGCAACCTACCTGCAGTCAAGGGGACCTCCAGGCTGTCGCCCCATCTGCACTTTGGCGAGATTGGACCGCGTCAAATCTGGCACGCACTTGGCCCGCGCGGGCGTAACTCAGTTTTTTTGAGCGAAATTATCTGGCGCGAGTTCGCGTACCACCTGTTGCATCATTTTCCGCATACAACGACCCAGCCCATGCATGCCGAGTTCGCCAAGTTTCCCTGGCGACGCAACGCACGCCTGTTGCGCGCCTGGCAAAAAGGCATGACCGGCATTCCGATGGTGGATGCAGGCATGCGCGAGCTGTGGGCCGAGGGTTGGATGCACAACCGCGTGCGGATGGTGGTCGCCTCCTTCCTCGTCAAGAACCTATTGATAACGTGGCAGGACGGCACGCGCTGGTTCTGGGATACGCTGGTTGACGCTGATCTCGCCAACAATACACTCAACTGGCAATGGGCCGCGGGATGCGGCGCGGACGCGGCGCCCTACTTCCGGATCTTCAATCCGCAGACTCAAGCGAAGCGCTTCGACCCGCAGAATGTGTATGTCCGCAAGTGGATCCCGCAGGAGGGCTATCCCAAACCGGTGGTAGATTTGAAGGAAACGCGCGAAGCTGCGCTCGACGCGTATGGCACGATGCGGCGGGAACGCCGCGACACGTAATCGAGGGGAGCAGTAGCTGTGGATGCAGTTACGAGTGAGCTCAGCCGGCTCGTACCCGATGTTGCCGAACTCGTGCGGATCACAGTCCGGCTGTTGACGGCATTGGCAGTTGGCACGGCAATAGGTTTGCAGCGTGAGCTGACGAATAAGCCTGCGGGTCTGCGCACTCACATGCTCGTCGCACTGGGGACGGCCCTGTTTGTAGTCGGTGCCGCGGAAGGCGGCGCGGACGGTGAAGCACTGTCGCGCGTCATCCAGGGCATCGCGACCGGCATTGGGTTTTTGGGCGGCGGAACGATTCTCAAGCTCACGGATCAGCGCGAAGTCCACGGACTCACCACGGCGGCAGGCATCTGGATGACGGCGGCTGGCAGCGCAGCGGCCGGACTGGGGCAGATCACCGTTGCCTTCGTGAGCACAGTACTTGCTTTGATTGTATTGATTGCGTTCCGTCGTCTCGAGAAACAGCTCGGACATCGCGCCCGTGGGGATGGTGAGAACCTTCCGCCACCGGCAAAGACCCGCGAGAAGGATGATCTATGAAGCTACCGTTCTGCACTGTCGATGTGTTTACCGAGCACCGCTTTGGGGGTAACCAGCTTGCTGTGTTCGTAGACGCGCCGGAGCTGCCCGATGAGGTCATGCAGACGATTGCGCGCGAGTTCAACCTGTCGGAGACGGTGTTCATCGTCAAACCGCGTGATTCGCGGGCGAAGCGTCGATTGAGGATCTTCACGGTGGCTCGTGAGTTGCCGTTCGCGGGGCATCCCACTGTTGGCGCTGCCCAGGTGTTGATTGAGGAGGGATTGGCCGGAGTCACCGGTGACCTGGGTAGCTTCCTGTTGGAGGAGGCTGTTGGGCTCGTGCCGATCAACGTGAGGCGTCAGCCGAATGGTGCGTGGTTCGTCCAGCTCACGACGGCTACGCTGCCTAAGGAGGGCGTGGCCGCCCCGCGGGTTGCCGAGCTGGCGAAGCTTTTGAATGTGGCGGCGTCGGACATTCTGCAGGAGGAGGATTTCCCGCAGTTCTTTGGGTGCCCTGTGCCGTTTTTGTTTGTGCCCTTGCGGGATCGGAGTGTGTTGGGACGGGTGAGTGTTGACACGGCGGTCAGCCGGAGAATACGGGAGACAGCGGGGTCATCGGAAGTGTTTGTATTCTCGTATGACCCGGAGCATCCGGGGTCGGACGTTCGGGCGCGGATGTTTGCTGATGGGTTGGGAATCGCGGAGGACCCGGCTACCGGGAGTGCGGCGGCCGCATTCGCAGGGTATTTGGCGAAGCGGGCTGGGAAGCAGGATGGGACGCTGCGATGGACCATTGAGCAGGGATTTGAGATGGGGCGACCCAGCTTGATCTTTTTGGAAGCGGATGTGGAGAAAGGAGCTGTCAGCGCGGTGCGCGTGGGTGGCACGGCCGTCAGGGTGAGTGACGGCGTGCTCACGGTGTAGGCGTCAGCATGCAGCGGGGCCTCGGCTAGGGACACGACCGATCCGGCAAGCACCGGCGTGCTCACGGTATAGGCGCCGGCGGCGAGCGGGGCCTCGCGTTGGCACACAGCCGGTCCGGCAAGCACCGGCGCCGAGCGCCCGCGGGGTGGCTCTTGTCAGATCAGTGCGGCGTCTGTGTTGATCACGCTCTCGGCGCCGGATGTAACTACACGAGCCAGAGCCAAGGTGTTGGGTAGCACCTGGTCGGCGTAGAAGCGGGCCGTGTGGATCTTCGATTCGTAGAACGCCTTGTCGGGGCCCTGCAGATTTTTGGCCGCGATGGCTGCGGACTTGGCCAACAGCCAGCCACCCATGGCGTAGCCGCACAACATCAGGTACGGCACTGACACGGCCATCGCCGCGTCGGGGCGCGAGCTCAATGCTTTCAGCAGCGATTGCGTTGCGTCCTTCAGCAAACCAACGGCTTCCAAAGCTGCTTTCTGCGTGGGGCTAGCTTCGAGCGCAGCGAGGTCGCTGGACATGTCAGCCACGAGTGCATTCATCGCGGCGCCGCCGTCACGACCGATCTTGCGACCGATCAGGTCATTCGACTGAATGCCGGTCGTGCCCTCATAAATCGTCGTGATGCGAGCATCCCGCACGTACTGCGCGGCACCCGTCTCCTCAATGAATCCCATACCACCGTGGATCTGTACGCCGATCGCCGCGACCGTGTTGCCGGTCTCCGTGCACCATCCTTTCACAATGGGGATCAGCAGATCGCCGCGTGCTTGGGCGGCGGTGCGCTGCTTTTCATCCGTTTGATGACTGGCCAGATCCAACTGAAAGGCCGTGTAGATCGAGACCGCGCGACACGCCTCCGTTGTCGACTTCATCGTCAGGAGCATCCGCTTGATGTCCGGGTGATGAATGATCGGCGCCGGACCGTCAGCCTGGGCAACCGGCGGTTTGCCTTGAATTCGGGTCCGCGCGTATTCGGCCGCCTGTTGGTAAGCACGCTCACCTACCGCATAGCCCTCCAACCCGACGGACAGGCGCGCGGCGTTCATCATGATGAACATGTATTCGAGCCCGCGATTCGGCT
>Ga0068862_100004077_pt1 | contig 12389 bp, 17 predicted proteins | sample KBSSwiS52_FD_66598 | JGI IMG/M metagenome (GOLD analysis project Ga0068862, IMG submission 66598) | Switchgrass rhizosphere microbial communities from Kellogg Biological Station, Michigan, USA - KBS Switchgrass S5-2 | ecosystem: Host-associated > Plants > Roots > Rhizosphere > Soil ... | reverse complement strand
ATGTCCGTCATCACGCCATTGGCGGCGGCCTCGACCGCCGACTTGATCATCTCGCGCCGCTTGTTCAATTCGGTCGGCGGCTCGTCTGCTGCTGTGACATCGACAATCTGGTGGATGTTCATTGCACGGGCTCCTTCTGATCAGTGGCCGCGCCGCCGCCGGGCTCGGGGGCAAGGGACGACGACGCGGCCTCGGCGGATGCGTCACCTTCCGCCGTACCGGCACTCTTGCCGGATTTCTTCGTCCCGACACGCGCCGACTTGATCGCGGCGTCGATGTCGGCGGTCATATCGGTCGTGGCAATCGGACCACGCAGCCGCGCGCGCAAGCCGGGCGACAGATCGCTGGGCGCGACCACATCGGAAAAGCCCTGCTCGACCAGCTCGTCCCGCGTGTAGACGCCAGCTACGATGTCGGTGCAGTACATGCGCGCCCAGTCGCGCGACATCGCATAAAACATTTGCAGCGGAGGCTTCGTGTCCCAAAGCGGCGAGCCCTTGACCCATGTGATCTTCTCGCCGTTGACCTCTTTGCTGCCGCGACCGGGATGCAGCTTCGCCAGCGTGAAATCCTTCTCAGTGCCGGGCGGCGGAAACTGGCGCGGCTTGTCCTCGCCCTTGAAGGTCGCGTAGACGATGCAAACCAAATCATCGCCCTCGCCCTCGTAGCGCACTTCCAGCCGCCCCTTGATCGGCGCGTACTTCTCGACCAGCGTGCGGAAATAGCTGCTGTCCCAACCGATGCGCTGGACCTTCACGCCGTTGGTGGTCTTTTCCGTCACGAAGCTCATTGCGGCCAACGTCAGCGGCGAGATGCCGATCTCGGTCGAACGCAACATGATCGCCCAGCAGCCACCGGGATTGCCCTGCAACCATGTCGGCAGCAACGGGCCTGCGGTCGCCATCAGCTTCGCAGCTTCAGCAAGTTGAAGCGCATTTTCAAAACGTAGTCCGTAGTCGCCGATCGGAACCTGCATCGTTGCCGGTGTCAGCACCTTCTCGATCTTGCCATCACGAAGATCGCCTTTCGTCACACGATCAGCGGGGAATGCATGATCCTGACCCGGAATGTCGTCAGTCATTTGGATTTTCCTTTTTTGCTCGCCGCGTTGCCGCTCCGCGCCTCATCGCACCATGCCTGTGCATGCCGCGCCTTGCCTGCCATCACTTGCCTCGCCGCTTCACGCCTAACCGTCCACGCCTGCCCAGCCCGGCCATGCATCACGGTGACCAGCGCTGCGTTGCCTAACCAAGCATTGCCTGCCTCGCCTCGCAGCATCGTGCCGCTGCTCGCCAAGCCTCACCCCGCGTCCCATTCCACGCCTGCCTTGCCGAACCACGCATCGCCGTGCAGCACCATCCATGCCGAAACCGAGCACACCTAGCCTGCCTCGCCGTGCCAGACCCGATCTCGCCAAGCCTCGCCGCGACGTGCCAATGCATTGCCTCACCAGTCCTGCCTTGCCTGACCCGGCCCCGCACTCTCTCGACATGCGTTGCCGTTCCACTCCGAACCGCGCCTGCCTCGCCATGCCTGACAGCGCCCGGCCACGCACGACCTGACCTTACGCACCTAACCGAGCCTGCCTGACAGCGCCCGGCCATTCCGCGACCTACCGCGCAAGTACACACCTCGCCTGCCATGCCGGGCCGAACCAAATCGAGCAATACGCTGCCGCACCATTCCACACCTGCCTCGCCTGACGCCGCACCACCAAACCTCGCAAACCTCGCCTGCCATACCACTGCGGACCACGGAGAACCCGACCGTGCCACACCACGCCTAAGCCCTTGCATCATCGCCATCATCATCGCCACCAAGCGCGTGTTCGATTTGGACGGCTTCATCGAGCATCCGCTCGAAGCTCGACTTCAGCCCGAATGCTGCGGCCAAGTTCATCGCGCGATGGATGGCACCGACGATGCGGGCAAGCTCATCACGCAGCACCCGCTCCGACATCGCACCGTTCTTTGCGATGCGCGCCGTCTGCACATACGCGCTTTCGTCTCGACCCGGATCGCTGACATAGAACGGAGCGATGATCTTGCGATCCTCGTACTCGACAATGAACTTCACCGACCGGATCAGCTCGCATGCGGTCCTGATCCAATCGCGTTCAGCCGCCTTGGCGACATCCCACTCGAATTCATCGTGGAGTACCGACGCCGGATCGCGGGCCGCCTCGACAACCGCCTGCGGAATGATGCGGCCCGATTTTTCGCGGCAGGCGGCAATTGCTGCCGCCCGCTGTTCAAGTTTACTTTCCTTTGCTGCCACCGATGTCTCCTTAGTTCGCAGCAGCGGCATCGCCGCGACCGTTGCGCTTGGTCTTTGCTGGCGGTGCCGTCTCCATCGACGGCACAATCCGTTCGCGCCGCTCAACTTCCTCGCAGAACCACGAATACAGTTCTTCGGTGTCGTAGTCGTAAGCGACAGGCTTGTCATAAGCCGCCTGTTGCGCAGCTCTGCCGCCCTGCTTCACGATGCGCAGATATTCCGGGTCATCGGCATCGACGATCCTGAATTTGCCGTGCGGGCCACCCTTCTGCGGACGCCAATCGCCGATGCCGACGATGATACCCGCCGCCGCAAGCAGATTGACGATCTGGTTTTGCTTGAGCAGCGAAGAGACAAATTCAATTTCGATCTTGCAGGCGGCCACCGGGAAAACAGGCCGGGTGCGAACGTCAGGCGTATGGGCCATGTCCGATGATCGCGTCATTGCCATGAACATCTGCGGCACGCCGAACAGATTGATCTGGCGTGTCGTCACCGATGCAAGCCGGAGGATTTGCGCCTTCGATGCACCGGGAATGTCGAGTGCAGCAGCAGCAAGCGCCTTGGAGAACATGCCGGTCGGCAGATGGAAGAGCGCCGGTTCCGTGTTGTCCCGGTTGCGATAGAAGCACTCGCGATATTCGCCCAGCGGGTCGTGCTTCAGGTTCTCGGCTTTCTCAGCGGAGTTGATCCGCCCCTTTGGAAACAGCAACTGCTCGCGCGCCTTCTTTGAGTAGCGATGCATGATGATGTCGTAGCCGATCAGGTGACAGGTGATCCGGCCCATCGTGATCGCAGCGATTTCGATTTGCGTTTCTGTTTTCTTAGCCATTGTCGTTCCGCCTCCTGTAGTTACCGGGGAAAAGCCCGCCAGCCCATTTGCGGCGCTGGCGGGAGGTTATGCCCTTTCACTGGAGGGCATGTTCAAGCCGCCTCGCGCAATTCCAGCTTCAGCATCGTGTCGATCTGTTCGCGCTTCCACTGCGGCAGGTCGATGTATTCCGCATCGTCGCGGCCATCACCGGGACCGGGCCACTCCCCGGCATGCAGGCACTCGGCGATGATGCGGCGGGCGACCACGTTCTGCTGATGACCGCGCGCCAAATCTTCGTCCTTGAGCTGCGTCACCCGCACCGCATGCGGGATCGCGCTCTCGACCCAGACCAGCGTGAACGAGGTCGCCTCAAGCCCAAGCGCCCGCGCGCCTTCAAGGATCAGCGCGCCCTGCTGGTGATAGGCGTACTCGACAATCGAGTTTTGCAATTCGCGGTACATCACCGACGACGTGGTTTTCAGATCGGCGAAATCGCCGCTGTCGTTCGGCATCGCATCTGGCCTGATCTTGCACCACAGCCCGGTCTCGCCATCGATCCAGAAGCCGGATTGCTCCAAGCGACCGCGCAGGATGCCAGCGAGGAACATGGGATGCACGCTCAGCGTCGCCGCCATCCCCTGCAACGCCTCGACCTGCTTCTCGGTCAGCACCGTCATGTGGTCGCGCTTCCACCGCTTGAGCTGGTCGATGCAGTCGGTGCGATTGCCATTCCACTTCGACCCGCGAAAATGCTCGGGCCGGATCACGAACCGCGTGTCGAAGCCGGGCTCGCGCGCGACAACCCAATGCAGCGCGCTTCCGAGGTTCATCGCGTCGCTCGCATCGAATGGCTTGCCGTTCGGATTGAGCGGCGACTTCGCAAACGCATGCGCTGGTGACAGCCGCGTTACATCCCGGTGCATGGTGGACGAGAACGACGGGCCGACGCAGATGTCCGCAGCGTGGTAGGTGTCCAGCGGAATGCCGCTGTAAATGCCGGGCTGCGAAATCGGATTGCCGTCCCAACGGATCACGTCGATCATCGTTAGACCCTCACGCTCTCGATCAGCTCATCGCGGTAGGCGTTGCACAGCTCGCCTTCCAGCGCCGCGACGCGCTTTTTTTCTTCCAGACTGCGGAGCGCCACGACCTCGGCCATCAGCTTCGCTGACCGCGCATCGGCCAGCAGCGCAGCGGCAAGGGAACGGGCAATAGCGGCAATCGACTGGTCGGACATGGCAGGCATCCTCGCGAATGACGCATCGAGCTTCCCGCCAGTCAGTCGATGCGAGTTGGATGCAGCAGGATAAACCTGATTGAAATCGCTTGCGCGTAACATGCGGTACGCTGCTGCCGAATTTTTTTGATGTAACGCGATCTAACGGAGCGCCGAAGGCGCGCTCACCGTTTGTGAGATACACAAGAGGTCTCACGATGAGCGTTCTATCAACATTCTGGATAGTAGTTTTCTAAAAGCCGCGCGCCGCGCGCGCGAGTGCATCAAGCATGCCAATCGATTTTGGGAACCGCAAAAATAAATGATGTAACGGAAGTCGCCTAACGGAATGTGGCAACGCTCAGGCGGCACGATCTGCACATGCCGCACCGCGCAGCGTAACATCCGGTACTCAAATCGATCGAATTTGGTTTATCTATTTTTTCCGCTTGACCGGGAATTTGCGGCAGGCGCAGTCTGTCAGCTACCCGACTTTCCTTCGCTGCAAATAGACGCACACGCCGTGCAGCAATGCGCGCGCGAACTCGTGCGCGATCCTGTCCCTCAAATCGGAGCCACCGTCATGGCAAATCCAGCATCAGCAAACGAACCATCGGCAGAGCATGTGGTCGAGGCCGTTGAGCAAATCGAGAAGCTATTCGGCGACATGCTCAGCGAGAAGATGGCCTACATGAAAAAGTGCAAGGACATCCGCAAGATCATCGCTGATGAGTACGAGACCGCTGGCAATCGCGGCATCTCGAAGAAGCTGCTGAAGACCAAGATCAAGGAACGCGACCTTGAGCGCAAGATCGACGGGCTCACCAAAGACCTCGAAGACGACGAGCGGTCGGAATATGAAATGATTTCCGAAAAGTTAGGTGAGTTCGCAGAGTTGCCGTTGGGTCAGGCTGCATTGGCTCGCGCGGCAAAGAACACGGCGGCGCAAGCCTCCGCGTAGGCAAGGCTCGGCCCGGCAGCGTTTGGTTTTGTGTTGCAGGGTATGGCTGGGCAGGTAAGGCCCGGTGAAAGAAAGTAGGGAGGGTTGTCCTCGTCATGCCAACCGTACTCGCCCTCGACCTTGCATCTGTTTCAGGCTGGGCCGTGGGCGAGCCGGGCAGCAAGCCGGAACACGGATCGCACCGCTTCGCGAAAGCCGGTGCATCACACGAAGCGATCTTCGCCAAGGCAATGGACTGGGCCGAGGAAATCATCTTGATGTGCAAGCCGACGCTCATCGTCTGGGAAGCGCCGCTGCCGGGCTTTAAGAGCGGCAAGACCACCAGCGATGTCACGTCGATCCTGTTCGGGCTTCCGGCGATCGTCGGTGCGGTCGCCTACCGCAACCGCATCTTCGATTGTCGCAAGGCCGACACTGGTGCCGTGCGTCACCACTTCATCGGCTGCAATCCGAAGCGCGCCAAGGCGAAACCGATGGTGGTCCGCCAGTGCGTCGCGATGGGCTGGAATTGCAGCGACGACAATGAAGCCGATGCGCTGGCGACGTGGTCCTATATGTGTGCGCTGCTCAATCCTCGCCTCGCTCTCCTGCCAACCCCGTTGTTTGGACGGAGCGCATGACAGACCTCGACATCAACACCACGCGCGGTCAGGAAACGCTCGCAGATGAGCTGGTCGCGATCGGGATGTTCGAGGCCGAGTACCCGAACTCGACCTACATCAAGACCGCCAAGGACGATTGCGCCATCATCGACGGCTTGATCGAACGGTCTGGCACCGTCATCGGCATCGCCGAGACCAAGTGCCGCTACAATCTCAGCCTCGATGATTTCGCCCGCAAGTTCGGTTCGCAGTGGCTGGTCACATTCGACAAGATCGAAGGCGGTCGTCGCCTTGCCGATGCACTCATCGTGCCGTTCTGGGGCTTCCTGTATCTCGTCACCGATCGCGTGCTGCTCATCAAGAAGCTCTATGACCCGAAGGCTGGATGGCTCACCAGCTTTGAAGTCCGCAAGTCCGAGACGCAGGCAACCTGCAATGGAGGAAAGGCCAGCCGAGACAATGCGTACATCAACATGCGGAGCGCAACCGCGATCAGGAGCCCGGCGTGAACATGCACGAGCCCGACATATCCCTCGCCGCGCACATCGCATCGATCGCAGCCGATCTGCTGGGCGAGCCAAATCGACAGCTCTCGACGGACGCCGATCTTCGCTACGGCAGCAACGGCTCATTGCACATCGATGTAGCCGCTGGCCGCTTCTACGATCATGAAGCACGGCAGGGCGGCGGCGTCCTTGATCTGATCGCCCGTGAAACGGGACGCGACCACAAGAGCGCAATGGCATGGATGCGCGATCGCGGGTATCTCCAGCCGAGGGAGCATCAGAACGGGAGCGGCGGCGGGCTGGGCAAGGAAGTCGCGAACTACGACTATGTCGATGAAAGCGGTGATCTGATTTTTCAGGTTGTCCGCTTCGAGCCCAAGACATTCAGGCAGCGGCGCAGGGACGCGAGCGGCGCATGGACGTGGTCGGTCAAGGGCGTTCGCATCGTGCCCTATCGGCTGCCTGAATTGCTGGAGACCATCTCGCTCGATCGCACCGTGTACGTGGTCGAGGGCGAGAAGGATGTCGAGAGCATGCGCCGCATCGGCCTCACCGCAACATGCAATCCCGGTGGCGTCGGCAAGTGGCGTGACGAGATGGGCGTTTTCTTCAAGGACGCCGATGTAGTTGTCCTTCAGGACAATGACCCTCAGGCCAAGACGCCAGACGGCGAGCCGCGCTTTCACCCGGATGGCAGGCCGGTCCTGCCCGGTCAGGATCACGCGCAGGATGTCGCTCGCCATCTGCACGGCATCGCCGCTCGCGTTCGCGTTCTCGATCTGGCGAAGCATGTCGCGCTCCCGCCAAAGGGCGATGTGTCCGACTGGATCAAGGGCGGCGGCACGAGCGGCGAACTCCAGCTCTTGGTGGACAGGACCGGCGATTGGACGCCGACGCCATTCCGATCCCGTTTCGGCGGCCTACGCTGGGAGCAGATTGCCACGCTGGGGCACGCGACCGGATATAACTGGCTGGTCGAGGACGTAGTGCCGCTTGGCGAAATTAGCCTCATCTTCGGCGACAGCGGCAGCGGTAAATCATTCGGCACGTTCGACATGGCAATGGCGTGCGCGCGCGGCCTCAAGTGGCACGGGCTAAACACTGAGGCCGGTCTCGTGGTCTACGTCGCAGCCGAGGCAGGCAAGGGCTTCAGCAAGCGCAAGCTCGCCTATTCGATCCATCACGAGCTGCCCTACGACGCAGCGATCCCCTTCTATCTCTGCACCAAGCGACCCGATTTCTTTTCGAGCGATGATGATCTGAATGCGCTCATCGAGGAAATAATCGCGGTCTGCAAAACCTATCAGCACAAGCTCGTGCTGATCGTCATCGACACGCTCTCGGCGCTCGCACCCGGCATGAACGAGAACGCCAGCCAAGACGTGTCGATGGTCAGGAAGCGGCTGGTCGCATTGCAGGAGAAGTTCGCAGCAGCGGTTTGCCTCGTGCATCACAAGCCGAAGAATGCAGCGACACCTCGCGGCCACTCATCGCTCACCGCTGATTTCGAGACGACGATTGAGTTCGAGGTCGTCAACGACAAGCGCACCCCGACCGGCGCAAACATTCATCGCGCCACCGTCCGCAAGCAGCGCGAGGGCAAGGCTGGCATGCGATGGGAATTTGTCCTGCCCGTGCTGACGCTGGGGCAAAACAAATGGGGCAACCCCGAGACCTCGTGCGTCGCCGTGCCTTACGAGACCGGCCAGAACACCACGGTCGGCGGCTACAACGCCACCAGCAACGAGCGCCTGTTCATGCACGCGCTGTTCGACGCCATCAACGAGTACGGCATCAAGCCGCCGTTCCCGCTCCCGGCGGCAATCGCCAAGGTGGTCGATGCGGCACACGTTCGCGACTTCATGCGGGCCAAGGTGATCGACGGCGACGAGGATCAGGAAGCCGCCGACAATCGCTTCCGGGGAGCATTCAAGCGCGCGGGCGACAAGCTCAGGGACGCGGGCATCATCGGCGCGCAGAAGCCCTACGTCTGGGGGACCGGCAAGCCGGTCAACGGCATGGGAGGCTGAAAATAAATGCGCGAACAGAAAAAGACTGAGTCTGATCAATCATTTGCAGCAGCGTGTAACGGCATCTAACGGAAAATCTAACGCAATGAGGCAACACCATGTCAGAAACGATGGAACAGCACACCGCAACGCTCGATACGCTGCGCGAATTCCAGTTTGAGGAGGTCGCGACCAGCGTCGAGGAGCGTTTCGACCGCATTTATGACCCTGCAACCGTCCGCGACGCCAAAGTCGAAAGCCAGATGGAATACAGGAAGGTATCGACCGGCTGGTGGCTCGTCATCAAGCGCCTCGGCCTCGCGCTCTGGATCGGCAAGGACAAGCCCGACATTGCCAGCGGCGACCTGCTCCGCATCTCGATCAGGAAGCATGACCGTGCGTGAGATGGATGCCATCATCCAGCCGCCAGCCTACAAGCGGCCACTCAACTTTGAATGCTGGGCGTTGTGCAGCAAGCATGGCAAACGCTGGCACGTCAGGCGCATTGTCTGGGGACGCACGCTGGCCCGCGAAGAAAAGCGCGAAGGCGAAACGATCAGGCGCGCAGCCATCCTCTTGAAGGACGAGTAGCATGTTCAAGATCGAGTTCGATTACGACGAGCTGATGCGCTCCTCTCAAAGCATCGCAGCCGTCGCCGATCAACTGCCCTATGCCATGGCGCTCGCCTTGAACCGCAGCGCCGATGTCACGCGGAACCTTCTCATCCGCTCGACATGGCCGCAGCACGTCCAACAGCGCAACGCATCCTTCATCGCAGCGTCGCTCACCACACGGGACGCACGGGCAAACAAGCAGTCCCTGTCGGTCGAGATATACGACAAGCTCGATCGCGGAAATCTCCAGATGCAGGCCAAGGGCGGAACACGAACACCGCACAACGGATCGAACCTCGCCGTGCCAGCATCCAACATTCCGAAGGGCTCGCGTGGCGTGCCGAAGCGGCTCAAGCCGAAGAACATGCCGACCGCTGTGCGCAAGGGCGACGTGCTGTACGCCAAGGACAAGAGGGGCAGGCTTCGTCTGCTCTATGTGCTCAAGCATGCGACCCCTATCCCCAAGCGCGTCCCGTTTTACGAGGACTTCGCCGCATCGATGACGCGCGAGCTGGTGCGCACCATCCCGCAAGCCATCCAACACGCAATGGCAACGAGGCGACGGTGATGATCAACGGCACCGCCATCACGTCAGCGCAAGCGCACAGCAGCGCAATGAAGCAGGGCCGACCAATGCAGCCCGACATCGCACGACGCACCACGGAGCCCCGCAGGCGTTTCGCGGGTCCTTTGGGGCTGATGGGGATTTGCGGGGACCGCGCGACCGCAGGCTTTCAAAATATTTGGAATTTTGATTTTTCGACTTTCGTTTCGCTCAAACAGGGTCAGACCAGATGAACCAGCCGCTCAAAACCGCCTCAGGGCCTGCATGGGCGATCGAAACGCGCCGTGTGAACGAGCTTATCCCGTCAGAGCGCAATGCCCGGCTGCACTCTCAAGAGCAGGTCGAGCAGATCGCGCTCTCGATCAATCAGTTCGGCTTCACCGTCCCGCTGCTCGTCACCGAGGACGACATCATCATCGCGGGGCATGGTCGGCTCGACGCGGCCAAGCTCTTGGGCTTTATCGAGGTGCCGGTCATCGTCGCACGCGGCTGGACCGACGCCATGATCCGCGCTTACGCGCTCGTTGATAACCGTTTGCCCGAGCTGGCATCGTGGAACCTCGACCTCGTCAAGCTCGAAGTCGAAGCCCTGCGGCTCACCGACATGCCGATCGACGCGCTGGGCTTCAGCGTCAAGGACTTGGGCTCCATGCTCGCGACGCGCCAGTTTCTGGACGAGCAACTTGTCGATCCGGTCGCTGGTGCGATCGACAATCGGGGCGACCTTCTCGCGCGGCTGGAAATCACGATCGCCGATCCGCGCCACGCCATCGAGCACGGCGACCACTATCGTCTCGGCCGCCGCCACCATCTGCTCTGCTGCGGCGTCATGGTCGAATGGGAACGCTGGAAGCCATTGCTGACCGGCACCACCATCTTCTGCCCGTACCCCGGACCCTTCGTCGCCTTCGGCGAGAAGGCCGACAAGTTCGATCTGCTGATGGTGCAGCCGGACCAGTACACGGCGGGCCACATCCTCGACCGCTACGAGGACATCCACGGGCAAGGCAGCGTCGTCAGGGTCACCAATGATTAGGACCGGCGGAAACTGGAACCCCGAGGCGTGGCCGATCTACTTCATCGCCAGCGAGCCCAAGACGCTCGCGCACGCCTACACCGTCAACAAGCACCTGCTCGTCGCGGTCAACGAAATCCATGCCGAGGAACACTTCACGATGATGGACACCTTCATCGCGGCGGGCACCGACATCTTCATCGACAGCGGCGTCTACAATCTGGCGACCAAGCACGCGCACGCACACCGCATGTCGATGGACCGCGCGCTCTCGCTCGCGCCCGACGACATCGATGATTTCACGGACCTGTTCGACAAGTACGTCGAGATCGCCCGGCGCATGGGTGACGACTGCTGGGGCCTGATCGAGATCGACCAAGGCGGCAGGGACAACAAGATCAGGACGCGCACGAAGCTGGAGGAGATGGGCCTGCGCCCGGTGCCGGTCTATCACCCGTTCAACGATGGCTGGGATTATTTCGACTACCTCGCCGAACGCTATGACCGCATCTGTTTCGGCAACGTCGTGCAGGCCGACATGGCGACGCGATGCCGCCTCATCGCCACGGCGTGGGAGCGGCGGCGCAAGTATCCGAAGCTCTGGATACACGCGCTGGGGCTCACCGCGTCCGAACTCACCACGGCATGGCCGCTCAATTCCTGCGACAGCTCGACGTGGCTGGCCGCCGTCCGCTGGGGCAGGCACTTCGCCACCGTCGCCAATAAGCGATGCTGGCACATCGGAAGCGGCTTCAACTATCAGCCGAGTGAAGCCATCGACGCGCCCATGGGGCACGAGGCAGCGCGCACGATGTGCGGATATGAAGCGCACTTCGTCACGCGCACCATGCGCGCCATGATCGAGGACGCACGGCAGGCGACCGGCGCGGACCCTGCGGGAGCATTGCCATGACCAAAGACGCCGCCATCTTCGTCCGCTTCACTTTCCCCGGCTTCCATCGCTGGGCTGGCGCACCTGCCGATCGCGCCTATCTCAGCGACCGGCATCGGCACCTCTTTCACGTCGAGGTCCGCATGCAGGTCAGGCACGACGATCGCGAGGTCGAATTCCATGATCTGCTCGACTTCGCCCGCGACATCCTCACCAATGATCTAAGCGTCGATGGAAATTTCGGCGCGCATTCCTGCGAGATGATCGGTCGCGAGATGGGCGATCGGCTGGTGAAGGTCTATCGCCGCAACGTCATGGTTATCGTTTCCGAAGACGGCGAATGCGGCGCGATGGTCGAGGTCGAACCCGAAAAGTAGACACAAAAAAAAGAGCCCCGCCCGAAGCTGATGCTTCGGACGGGGCATTTTAATTCAGGTGGCGTAATGACTTCCAAGAAGACACGAGACACATTCGTGCGCCAACTGCGATGTGTCAGGTGTTTGACAGGGCATCGCCAACCACCATTTACGGTCTGCCGCCGCTGCCAGATGGCCGCCAATTCCGCCGCATCACGAAAGGGCTGGCGGACCCGCAAGCGAATGGCGGCGGCGAGGCTGCGTCACTCCTCATCGATAGGTTCGTCGGACCAGTAGTTGCTATCGGTCAGCACGTCTGGCCGATAGCGCGCCATTTTTTCCTCGTGGCATTTCGGACAGGTGCGGCAAAGCTCGATGCCGCGCGCGTCCTTCTGCCAGTGGCTGTCGAGGCCCGATCCGCACGGGCATGGTCGCGCGTTCATGACCGCACCCGCTCGATCCAGACTGATCCTTGAGCGCGAGACCGCTCAACAAGCAGCCGGGCGTCGGCGGCACCGCGATCCTCCGCAGGGCCGTACCAAATGCCACCGCGCGGGTCGT
>Ga0068862_100004076_pt1 | contig 12390 bp, 10 predicted proteins | sample KBSSwiS52_FD_66598 | JGI IMG/M metagenome (GOLD analysis project Ga0068862, IMG submission 66598) | Switchgrass rhizosphere microbial communities from Kellogg Biological Station, Michigan, USA - KBS Switchgrass S5-2 | ecosystem: Host-associated > Plants > Roots > Rhizosphere > Soil ... | reverse complement strand
GCGACGATTTCCTTGCCGGTGCCGTTCTCGCCGAGGATCAGCACATTGGCGTCGGTCGGCGCCGCCCGCTCGATCAGCACGCGGACGCGCTTCATCGCCGCGGATTCGCCGAGCAGCGGCGTGTCGACCGCCGGCACCAGTTCCGACGCGCGGCCGCGCTCGATCCGCGTATCCATTCGGCTGCGCCGGAGCACCGCAGCACTGCGGACGGTCGCGGCCAGCCGCTCATTGCTCCACGGCTTGGCGACAAAGTCGCTGGCGCCGCTCTTGAGCGCTTCGACCGCGATCGACACCGCGCCGTGGGCGGTAATGATCACGACCGCGGCATCCGGGTCCTGGGCCATGATCCGACCGAGATAATCGAGGCCCTCGCGGCCGTCGGTCGCCGCCCGCTGAAAGTTGAGATCGAGCAGGATCACGTCGGGGCTTTCGCGCTCAAGCAGCTGCAGCAGCTCGGCCGGCGAATTCAGCGTTTCAACCCGTTCGAACATGTCGCGCAGCGCCAGCCGCGCGGCCAGCGCGATGTCCGGATCGTCGTCGACGACGACAGCAAGATCGAATGCCTCAGCCACGCTACATCTGTAGCGCAGTGTCCGGTAATGAACAGTCCCCTGACCAAGAATATTTTTGCCAATCCAATTGGCACGGGGGTTGCAGCGATTGGACCATGGAAATGGTGGCGATCGCGCATATTACAGAGGGAGCCCCTGAGCCGGGCACCCATTTGCTGTCCGGTTCCGGACACCTGCTGCCCAAAGGTGGACAGTGAGCCTGGTCGAGCTGCGCCAGCCGAGCCGGTCCGACGCGGTCACCGGCGGCGCCATGGACCGCGTGGTCGAGCGCAAGGGCATCGACAAACGCATCCTGATTGGCGGCACAGTCGGCGCGGCCCTGCTACTAATCCTGATCTTCTGGTTGTTCGCGCCGCGCTCGGGGTCTGAGTCAGTCAGCCGCGACCGGCTGACCATCGCCGCCGCGCAATCGGGCGTGTTCGAGGATTTCCTGCCATTGCGGGCGCGGGTGACGCCGTTGGTTACCGTCTATCTCGATGCGGTCGAGGGCGGCCGGGTCGAAAAGAAACTGGTCGAAGACGGCGCCAAGGTCGTTGCCGGCCAGCCGCTGGCGGTGCTGTCGAACGCCGAGCTGCAGCTGTCGACGCTCGAGAAGCAAGCTGAGGTCGAGCAGCAGCTCAACAACATGCGCAGCCAGGAACTGGCGCTGACCCAAACCCGCAATGACAATTTGCGCGACCTCAACGAAGCCGAGATCGGGTTCGCCAAGATGCGCCGCCAGTATGAGTTGCAGAAGTCGCTCGCGGACAAGGGCTTCGTCGCGTCGAAGGTGTTCAACGATACCCGCGACGACCTGACCTATCAGCAGAAGCGGCTCGAGATCTTGCGCCGCAGCGTGCAGCAGAGCGAGGCGTTGCAGACCAGCCAGCTAGTACAGCTGCGAGCCGCGTCCTCCTCGCTCGCCGGCAGCCTCGGCATCGCCCGCAACAGCCTCGGCCAGCTCAACATCCGGGCGCCGGTCACGGGGCAGCTCAGCGGTTTCGAAATCCAGCTGGGGCAATCGCTCCAGCAAGGCGAACGCATCGGCCAGATCGACAGCGCCGGTGGCGACAAGCTCCAGGCGGATGTCGACGAATATTACCTCGGCCGGGTCCAGGTCGGGCAAGGGGCGAGCGCCGACGTCGACGGCAAAACCTACCGGCTCAAGGTCGCCAAGGTCTATCCGCAGGTGCGAAACGGCCAGTTCCAGATCGACCTCGTGTTCGACGGCCCCGAGCCCTCGGGCATCCAGCGCGGCCAGACGGTGCAGGCCAAGCTGACGCTCGGCGATTCGTCGCGCGCGCTTCTCATCCCCAACGGCCAGTTCTTCAACGACACCGGCGGCAATTGGGTGTTCGTGGTCGACAAGAGCGGCAGCGGCGCGACCAAGCGCCAGGTCCAGCTCGGCCGCAAGAATAGCGCCTTCATCGAAGTGGTCAGCGGGCTCTCCCCGGGCGAGCAAGTGATCACCTCATCCTACAGCGGGCTGGTCGACAAGGACCGCCTGACCTTCAGCTCCGGCGATTAAAGAAAGGACGACCATCGTGCTGACCATGACGGGCCTGACCAAATCCTACCGCACCGATACCGTCGAAACGACCGCGCTCGACAACGTCGACCTCGACATCGCCGACGGCGAATTCGTCGCGATCATGGGCCCGTCGGGCTGCGGCAAGTCGACCCTGCTCAACGTCATGGGGATGCTCGATAGCCCGAGCGGCGGATCCTATGTGTTCAACGGCCACGAAGTCGCCGGCCTCAACGAAGCGCAGCTGGCCGAGACCCGCAAGGCCAACATCGGCTTCATCTTCCAGAGCTTCAATCTGGTCGACGAACTGACCGTGCGCGAGAATGTCGAGCTCGCCTTGCTCTACCACAACCACAGCTCGGGAGAGCGCAAGGGACGGGTCGACCGGGTGCTCGACAAGGTCGGCATCGCCCACCGCGCCAAGCACCGCCCAACACAATTGTCGGGCGGCCAGCAGCAGCGCGTGGCGGTCGCCCGGGCGCTGGTCGGCGAGCCCAAATTGATCCTTGCCGACGAGCCGACCGGCAACCTCGACACCGCCCACGGCGAGGAGGTGATGCGGATGCTCCGCCAGCTCAATCAGGAGGGTTCGACGATCGTCATGGTCACCCACTCGCCGGCCCACGCCGATTTCGCCAGCCGGGTCGTCAACATGCTCGATGGCCGCATTCTGCAGGAACGGCGCCGGGCCGCCTGATCGAAATGGTCGCAACGCTTTCAAGGACAAATGCCATGTGGCGCAATTACTGGACGGTCGCGGTTCGGGCTCTGGCCAAGAGCAAGACCTATTCGATCATCAACATCGCCGGCCTGGCCATCGGCATGGCCGCGTGCATCATGATCCTGCTCTACATCAATTATGAGCGGAGCTCCGACAAATGGCTTCCGGGCGTGGAAGACACCTACCAGCTGCAGGCCTGGTATGCGCATCCCCAGGACGGTCCGGCGGCCTATCTCCAGATGTCCGCTTTCGTTTCGGGAGACCGGATCAAGAAGGACTTCCCGCAAGTCGAGCGCACCGTCTACGTCCAGGACAATGAACCGGTTCTCCTGCAGGACGGTCAAGCGTCCGCGACCAAGAATTGGCTGTTCGCCAGCGACGACTTCCTCAAGGTCGTCAGCCTACCGCTGCTGTCCGGGACCACGCTGACCGCGCCGGAAACCGCGGTGATCACGCAGACCGAGGCGATCAAGCGCTTTGGCACCGACCAGGTGGTCGGGCGAACCATGACGATCATCACCCGGGGCGTGAAGCATGATCTGAAAATCACCGGCGTGCTCAAGGACCTGCCCAAGAATTCGAGCATGAAGATCGACGCGATCATTCGGCTCGATTTCAACACATTCTATGCTGACAATCCGCAGTTCCTGACCTGCTGGGGGTGCCAGTCGGGCTGGGTGTATGCCAAGCTTCGGCCGGGCACCAACGTCGCCCAGATCGAAGCCCAGATGCCGGCCTGGGAAAAGCGCAACATCCCCGACGAGATCAACGGCAACCTCCGCTCGAACGCCGGCGACGAGCAGGATTGGCACCTGATCAACCTCAGCGACATCCATCTGGGCAAGGCGCAGGACGGGTCAATGACCCCGGGTAATGACCGGCGCTCGATCACCACCTTCGCCATCATCGCCATGCTGATCCTCGGCATGGCGGTGGTGAATTTCACCAATCTGGCGACCGCGCGCGCGAGCCAGCGGGCCCGCGAAGTCGCCCTGCGCAAAGTGCTCGGGGCGACGCGCAGCCAGCTCATTGTCCAGTTCATCAGCGAGTCGATTCTGATTTCCGCAGCCTCGATGCTGCTGGCGCTGACGCTCGTCGAACTGCTGGTGCGGCCGTTCGCCGCCTTTCTCGATGCCGACATCACGCTCAATTATCTGGGCCGCGACGGCATCCTGCTCCCGGCGTTCGTCCTGACCCTGGTGGTGGGCGTGGTGAGCGGACTGTATCCGGCTTTCTTCCTGTCGCGGTTCCAGCCCGCGCAGGTCCTCAAAGCCAATCGCTCCGCCGCCGAAACCCCGGGATCGGGCCGCCTGCGGTCGGCGCTGGTGGTGATGCAGTTCGCGGTTTCGCTCGGCCTCATCATCTGCACCGCCGTGATCTACGGCCAGACGGTCTACGCGCGGAATGTCGATCCCGGATACAAGCGCGACCACATCCTCCAGGTCGAAGAGCTGGGACGGGCCCAACTTTATCCAAAAGCGGAAATGATCACCAATCAGATGAAGCGGGTCCCGGGGGTGCAAGCCGCGGCCCTGACCGACATCGGGGTCAACACCACCAACCAAAGCAACACCTACATCATTCCGCCCGGCAGCAATCGCCAGGTGCTGATCGGGCAGTACAACGTCAGCGACGGCTATTTCGACGCCATGGGGCTGACCCTGAAGGTCGGCCGCTGGTTCGATCCCAACCGTCCGATGGACGATATGACCGTCCCTTACCCGCCGAAACCGGAAGTCGAGAAAGCGATCGCGCAGCGCGGCGCTAATGTCGTCCTCAACGAATTTGCGGTGAAGAAGCTGGGCTTCAAATCGCCCCAGGATGCGATCGGCAAGGTGGTGAAGGGCGAGTTGCTGTCGGACGAAGCCGGGCAGACGAATATCACGATCGTTGGCGTGGTCGGAGATTCGCGCTTCCGTTCGGTCCGCACGCCGATTGACTCGATCATGTTCCGCAAGGTGACGGCGGGCCCCGGCTGGATGGTCATTCGCTACAACGGCGATCCGCAAACCGTGCGGTCGGCGGTCGAACGTCAGTGGCGGCAAATCTCCAACGAAGTCCCGTTCAACGCCAAGTTCAGCGAAGACATCATGGCCGAGATGTACAAGAAGGAAGACGCGCGGGCCGAGACCTTCGCCGGCTTCTCGCTGCTCGCGGTGATCATCGGCTGTCTCGGCCTGTTCGGCCTCGCCGCCTTCACTGCCGAGCGGCGGACCAAGGAAATCGGCATCCGCAAGGTGCTCGGCGCCCGCACCCGCGACATCGTGCGGCTGCTGGTGTGGCAGTTCAGCCGGCCGGTGATCATCGCCAACGTCATCGCCTGGCCGGTCGCCTGGTGGCTGATGCGCGACTGGCTCAACGGCTTCGACCAGCGCATCGCGCTCGGCCCGACTCCGTTCCTGACCGCTGCCGTGCTGGCGCTGGGGATCGCGATCGTGACCGTCGCCGGCCATGCGTTCCGGATTGCCCGCGCCAACCCGATTCACGCGTTGCGTTACGAGTAACCGCAGTGCCAGGTGCCCCTTCATTCTGGCACAAGGTTGTCACCGCGGGCGCCGCAATCGCGCTCGCGGTGGCGCCCGCATCCGGGGCGCCAAAGCGAGTGAAAGCGCCGGCGGCAAAGCCGGCTGCGGCGAGCCGGCAAGCCCCTGTCCCGCGCGGGGGCGGACCGGCGCCGGCATCATGGTTCAGCTGGATCGCGAACGACACGCTGCGCCCGTAGAAAAATGGTGCCCAGGAGAGGACTCGAACCTCCACGCCCTTGCGAGCGCCAGCACCTGAAGCTGGTGCGTCTACCAATTCCGCCACCTGGGCACGGGATCGAAATGTACGAGGTAGGCGGCGCGCTTAAAGGTGCTTGGCGCGCCTTGTCAACGCCGCGGCGGCGGCGCTAGGGCGGCGCGATGATCGAGCGCTCGGAAGAACTTGTCACGGTGTTTGGCGGCGGCGGATTTATTGGCCGCTACGTCTGCGAATGCCTGTTGAAGAGCGGGGCGCGGGTCCGCGTCGCCTCGCGCAATCCGCGCCGCGACTATTTCATCCAGCCGCTCGCCCAGGTCGGGCAGTTCGGCTTCGAGCAGGCCGACCTCAGCAATCCGGACAGCGTCCGCAACGCGGTCCACGGGGCGAGCTCGGTGGTCAATCTGGTCGGGGTGTTCGGCAAGACGATGGAGGCGCTCCATGTCGAAGGCGCGCGCCGGATCGCCGAGGCCGCGAACAAGGCCGGGGCCAAGGCGCTGGTGCATATCTCGGCAATTGCCGCGGGCGATCCGGATGTGCGGTCGAACTATGGCCGGACCAAGGGCGCCGGCGAGGCCGCCGTGCGCAAGGCGTTCAAGACCGCGACGATCGTCCGACCGTCGCTGGTATTCGGGCCCGAGGACCAGTTGACCAACCGCTTCGCGGCCATGGCCCAGGCGCGATATTTGCCGATCATCGCTGCCAAGCGGAATTTCCAGCCGGTCTACGTCCGCGACCTCGCCCAGGCGATCGCCGCCGCCGCGCTCGCGCCGGAGAAATATGCCGGCAAGACCTACGAAATCGGCGGGCCGCAGGTGCTGAGCATGCGCGGTCTGCATGAAGCGATCCTCGGGGTCACCGGCCAGACCCCGGATCTGGTCGAACTGCCCGACGTGTTCGGCACCATCATGGCGAGCTTCGGCTGGGTGCCGGGGGCACCGCTGACCCGTGATCAGTGGCTAATGCTCAACCGCGACAATGTCGTGACCAAGGGCGCGCTGGGGATTGAGGCCTTCGGGATCAGGCCGACGCCGCTCGCCGCGGTTGGCGAGGAGTGGCTGAGCCGCTTCCGCCAGGGCGGCAAGTTCGCCGCGCGGCCCGCCAAACTGACGCCGATCGACTGACGTGCCGGTCCTGATCATCGCCATCATCCTCGGCATCGTCGAGGGCGTCACCGAATTCCTGCCGGTATCTTCGACCGGGCATTTGATCTTGGCCACCGAACTGCTCGGCTTCGACGCCGAGAAGTGGGCGGCGTTCAACGTGATCATCCAATTGGGCGCGATTCTGGCGATCGTCGTGCTTTACTGGCGGACCTTTTGGGCGGTGCTCGAAGGGCTGTTCAAGGGCCAGAAAATGTCGTGGCGGTTCGTCCGCAATATCCTCATCGGCTTCCTGCCCTCGGCGATCCTCGGCTTCCTGCTGATCAAGAATATCGAGGCTTTGCTCGGCAATGCGATGGTCGTCGCGGTCGCCCTAATCGCCGGCGGCATCGCCATCCTCGTCATCGAGAAGCTGGCCAAGCCCGGCAAGATCGTCGGCATTGCTGAAATGCCGTTGGGCCAGGCGGCTGGGGTCGGGCTGATCCAGTGCCTGTCGATGATCCCCGGCGTGAGCCGCTCGGGCGCGACGATCATGGGCGGCCTCGCCCTCGGGATCGAACGGCGCACCGCGGCCGAATTCAGCTTCTTCCTCGCTATCCCGACCATGGTCGGCGCGACCACGCTCGAGTTCCTGAAGCATCGCGATACGCTGATGGCCGGGGCCGGCGGGGTCGGGTTCGGCACCGTCGCGGTCGGCTTCGTGGTCAGCTTCGTGGTCGCGATCGTCGTGGTGAAGGGCTTCGTCCATTACATTTCGCGGCACGGTTTTGCCCCGTTCGCCTGGTACCGGATCGTCGCCGGCGCGGTGGCGCTCGTCTGGCTGATGCAGCGCTGATTTAATCTGCCGTTCAGCTTGGGCTAAGCTGTCCGGCGGGAGAATTAGCCTTATGCGCACGTCCCTTGCACTGATCCCGTTGCTGGCGATCGCGGGTCCCGCCATGGCCGCTCCGCCACCGCAATTGCCGCCGCAGCTGACCGATCCGGCGACCGCCCAGCGGCTGACCAACGTCATGCAGGCGTTGTCCAACGCTTTCCTCAACGTGAAGGTCGGCGGGGTCGAGGCAGCGATCGAGGGGCGCGAGGCGTCGCCGCAGGAAAAGAACCTGACGGTCCGCGACATGGCGCGGCGCGATGATCCCAATTTCGACCGCAATTTGCAGCGGCAAATCGCCGAGGTCGGGCCGACGATGCAGCGCAGCGTGTCGGCGCTGAACCAGGCGATGCCCGAGGTGATGAAGAGCCTCCACGAGGCCAAGAAATCGCTCGAGCGCGCCGCGGCCAACATGCCCGACCCGACCTACCCGCAGCGCTGATCGTCATCCCCGCGAAGGCGGGGGGTCCCGCTGCCTTTTTCGATGACTGGTGAGAAAAGCGGGATTCCCGCTTCCGCGGGAATGACGATGGGTTGTGACGCGCCGCCGCAGCGTTAAAGCTTCCCACCATGTGGCAGCTCTTCCAATTCCCGCTGTGCCCGTTTTCGCGCAAGGTCCGGCTGGTCCTCGCCGAGAAAGGCGTCGGCCATGAGCTGGTGCGCGAGAATCCGTGGGAGAAGCGCGACGAGTTCATCGATTTGAACCCGGCCGGCGAAACCCCGGTGATGGTCGAGCCCGACCAAGGCGTCACCCTGATCGGATCGCAGCCGATCGTCGAATATTTCGACGAGACGGTCGATCGCATGCCGATGATCCATGGCAACGCCCAGCTCCGCGCCGAAATCCGGCGGATGGTCGAATGGTTCGACATCAAACTCTATCGCGAGGCGGTCGAGCCGTTGCTCAACGAGCGGATGCGGAAGCGCCTGGTGACCCGCGAAAGCCCCGACACGCGCGTGCTGCGCGAGGCGATGCGGGTCGCGTCCGAGCATCTCGATTATATCGATTATCTGCTCGACCATCGGCGCTGGCTGGCGGGGCCGGGGCTAAGCCTCGCTGACTTTACCGCCGCGGCGCATTTGAGCGTGATCGACTATTTGGGCGCGCTCGACTGGCGCGGGCACAAGCAGACCAAGGATTGGTACGCGGTGATGAAATCGCGGCCGTGCTTCCGGCCGTTGCTCGGCGAGCGGATGGAAGTGATTGTGCCTCCAGCGCATTATGACAAGGTGGATTTCTAGGCTTGGCCTTCCTGACGCTTCTTACGGTTCCAAAACGATCGAAGCAGGCTGCCTAAAGCCGCACCAGGAAGACTTCCACACAACGTCCAGAAGGCGCCAAACGGAATTTCCAGACCCTCCGTCGAATGATGCACGGCAAGGGCTGAGATGCGAATTGCAATCAACGCTCCAGCGACGAACGGCAGTGCGCACCCAATCGCTGCCCACCATCGCGAGAAGACTAAGGAGAACAGAAGCCCAACGACAAAAGCCGAGCCGATAAGCCCCGGAATTGTCAGGAAGAAGCTCAATACACCCGCGGCTTGGGTTTGATGTACTGGACGTCCTTGGTCAGCGTATATTCGTGGACCGGGCGGTAATCGATCTTCACGCCCCCGCTTTTGCCGCCCCAGCCGTCCATCCACGCGATGGTGTGCTTCATCCAATTCTTGTCGTCGCGCTCGGGATAATCTTCCTGCATGTGCGCGCCGCGGCTTTCCTTGCGGTTGGCGGCGCTGTGCATGGTGACCACCGCCTGGGCGAGGAGGTTGTCGAGCTCGAGCGTCTCGACCAAATCGGTGTTCCAGATCAGGCTGCGGTCGGTGACATGAACGTCGGCCATGCGCGCATTGACCTGATCGATCTTGGTCACGCCCTCGTCGAGCGTGCGGTTGGTGCGGAACACCGCGCAGTCTGACTGCATCACGCGCTGCATCTCGAGCCGGATTTCGGCGGTTGGGCTGCCGCCCTCGGCGTGGCGGAATTTGTCGAGGCGTGAGAGCGCGAACTCGGCGGCATTGTCGGGCAGTTGGTCCCGCAGCGCGCCGGGCTTGATCACTTCGCCGAGGCGCTTGCCCGCCGCGCGGCCAAACACCACGAGATCGATCAGGCTGTTCGAGCCCAGGCGGTTGGCGCCGTGGACGGAAACGCAGGCCGCTTCGCCGACCGCGAACAGGCCGGGCACGACGGCGTCAGGATTGCCGTCCCTCAACGTGACCACTTCGCCGTGATAATTGGTCGGGATTCCGCCCATCGTATAATGGACCGTCGGCGCGACCGGGATCGGCTGGCGGGTTAGATCGACGTTGGAGAAGGTCTTGGCGGTCTCGGTGATCCCGGGCAGCCGCTCGTGCAGGATCTTGGGGTCGATATGGTCGAGGTGGAGGAAGATGTGGTCCTTCTGCTCGCCGACGCCGCGCCCTTCGCGGATTTCCATCGCCATCGAGCGGGAGACGACGTCGCGGCTGGCGAGGTCCTTGGCGTGGGGCGCATAGCGCTCCATGAACCGCTCACCCTCGGAATTGGTGAGGTAGCCGCCCTCGCCCCGCGCGCCCTCGGTAATCAGCACCCCCGCACCGTAAATGCCGGTCGGGTGGAACTGGACGAACTCCATGTCCTGCAGCGGCAGGCCGGCGCGCAATATCATCGCATTGCCGTCGCCGGTGCAGGTGTGGGCACTGGTCGCGGTGAAATAGACTTTGCCGTAGCCACCGGTCGCCAGCACCACCGCCTGCGAACGGAAGCGGTGGATCGATCCGTCGTCGAGGCAAAGAGCAACGACGCCGCGGCACTCGCCGCCGTCCATGATCAGATCGATCGCGAAATATTCGATGAAGAAGTCGGCGTCGTGCTTGAGGCTCTGCTGGTAGAGCGTGTGGAGCATCGCATGGCCGGTGCGGTCGGCCGCGGCGCAGGTGCGCTGGGCCGGCGGGCCCTCGCCCATGTTCTGGGTCATGCCGCCGAACGCGCGCTGGTAGATTTTACCCTCGGCGGTGCGGCTAAACGGCAGGCCGGCATGCTCAAGCTCGAGCACCGCGGCGGGGGCTTCGCGCACCATATATTCGATCGCATCCTGGTCGCCGAGCCAGTCGGAGCCCTTGACCGTATCGTACATGTGCCAGGTCCAGTCGTCCGGCCCCATGTTGCCAAGCGCGGCGGCGATTCCGCCTTGCGCCGCGACGGTATGGCTGCGGGTCGGGAAGACCTTGGTGATGCAGGCGGTCTTCAGCCCCTGCTCGGCCGCGCCCATGGTCGCGCGGAGGCCGGCACCGCCGGCGCCGACGACGACGACGTCAAAGCTGTGGTCGACGATCTTGTAGGCGCTCAACCGGCCGCTCCGAAGGCGATCCTGCCGAGCGCGAACAGCGCCAATGCGCCGCCGCCGACGGCGAGGAACAGCAGCAAGGTGTTGAGCGCGAAATTATTGCCCGGCTCATGGACGTAATCGTCGACCACGACCTTCATCCCGTCGAGCGCATGCTTGAAGCCAATAACGATCAGCAGCGCCATCGGCACCGCCGCGCTCGGCGCGTGGAGCCATTCGAGGATTGTCCGCAGGTCGAGCTTGGGGAGGATCAGCAGCGAGGCGATCAGCCAGGTGCCGAGGAAGAGCAAAGCGATGCTGGTGACCCGCTCGGTCAGCCAATGCTCGCCGCCCTCGCGCGCCGAACCGAGCCCGCGGACCTTGCCGAGCGGGGTGGCGCTGTCGCCGACGCTCATTTGCCAACTCCCATCAGAAAGTACCAGGTGAGTGCGGTCAGAAATAAGGACCCGGCGATGGTCATCACCGCGAACAGCCGGTTGATGCGGAGATCGAACGCCGCGCCGGTATCCATCGTCAGGTGGCGGATGCCCGACAGCAGATGCTGAAAGAATGCCCAGGTCAGGCCGACGAGGACGATCAGGCCGATCGGGCTGGTCGCGACCTTGGTGAAGGTCGCGTAGGCCGCTGGTCCCCCGGCCACCGCGGTCAACCACCAGGTGAGCACCGCGAGCCCGACAACGGACAGGCCGCCGCCAGTAATACGGTGGAGGATCGAGACGGTCATCGCCGGTCCCCAGCGGTAAATGCCGAGGTGCGGCGAAAGCGGTCGGGTTTGTGGTTTGGCCATGGTGCGACCGCTTAAGGCCCGCTCTGCCGCGAGGCAAGATTTCCAGGGCCGGGCCTAACCCGGTCTTAACCATTGTCCGGCATGAGCAATTGCAGGCGCCCCCGAAGGGAGCGCGAGCGCGGGCTATGGAGAGTATGGGATGGGTGGCGACACTGGGCAGTTGCAGCGGCTGACCGACGAGCAGGTCAATGCTCGGCTTCAGGCGTACAATCCCGACCGGTCGCTCGAGCGCGACGTCCACGGCCTGTGGCAGGACGCCGGCGACATCATCGAAGCCGAAGTCCGCAGCCAGTTCGGCCCCGAAGCCGCCGAGCGCGTCCACGCCCATTACAGCGGCACGGTCGATGCGACCTGGATCCAGAATGTCGCCGAATATGGCCGCCGGATTTTCCGCGAGCAGATGTCGGTTCCGGCCTACATCGCCGCCCGCGATCAATTGATCACCCGGATCATGGAGCAGATGCTGGCGCGTTTCGCCACCGACCCCGTCAAGCTCAAACAAACGATCGGCGCGTTCCAGCGTCTGACCAGCTTCGAAACCGACATCATCCTCGCCCAGGTCGCGCTGCTCGAGGCGATCGAGGCGGCCGACCAGCGCGGCAACGAGAGCGACCAGTTCGAGCGCCGCGTCGCCGACTTGGTCCGCGCCAGCACCGACCAGTCGAAGGCGCTGACCGACCGCACCCACGCCACCGCGGCGTCGGCCCGGGGCATGCTCGGCAAGACCAGCGAAGTCGCCGCCGCCGCCGAGCAATCGGCGGTCGC
>Ga0068862_100004075_pt1 | contig 12391 bp, 8 predicted proteins | sample KBSSwiS52_FD_66598 | JGI IMG/M metagenome (GOLD analysis project Ga0068862, IMG submission 66598) | Switchgrass rhizosphere microbial communities from Kellogg Biological Station, Michigan, USA - KBS Switchgrass S5-2 | ecosystem: Host-associated > Plants > Roots > Rhizosphere > Soil ... | reverse complement strand
TTTTTGGCGTCGAGTATTCTCGGCGCATGATTCGCATTGCATCGATCTGGACCGCGATCGCCCTGCTGCTCGCATCCACTGCCGTGCACCCGGCCGACATTTTCCCGCGGGCCCAGAAGCCACTCGATGCGTACTTCGACAAGCTGCAGGCCGGCGGGCAGGTGAGCGGATCCATCGCGATTTCGGAGCGCGGCATCATGCGCTACCAGCGCTCGATCGGCTTCGCGACCATCGTCAATAGCGTTCCACAACCCGCGGACGGCGGCACACGCTACCGCATCGGCGCCGTCACCCGGCTGTTCACCACGGCGCTCACCCTGCAGCTCGCGGAAGGCGGGTCCATCACGCTCGACAACAAGGTCGCGGAATTCTTTCCGGACGTGCCGGATGCGCTCAAGGTCAGCTACCGCGACGTGCTCATGCGGCGCAGCGGCCTGACCGAGGAGAGCAACTATCTACTGCTGGGCTACATGCTGGAAAAGGTGTACGAAAAACCTTACGCGGACATCGTGGCCAGACGCATCGCGGCGAAGGCCGGGCTGTCACGCACTTACTACAAGGGCACCGGCACGGCGAAAACCCTGGAGAGCGTTTCATACCATTGGGAACCGGACGGCTGGAAGGCGGAGGTCATCACCGATACGCAGATGGTGGGCGGCGCGGGCGGCATGGTCTCCAACGCGGCCGACCTCGTGACTTTCATGGACGCGCTGCTCGCCGGCCGGATCGTGTCACAGCAGAGCCTCGCGACCATGCAAGGCGAGGACGACAATCCGGCGATCGGGCTGTATCCCGTCACGATCGGCGATGTCGCGGGCTTCGGAGAGCGTGGCACCGCCGAATCATTCAATGCGGTCGTCTATCACTTCCCCGCGCAAAAGGTGTCGCTGGCCTGGACGAGTAATGCATCGCGGATACCACTCGACCATCTGCTCGGCGAGATATCGGGCGTGGTGTTCGACAAGCGCCGCAAGTCACCGAAGTAGTCAGACCGGCAGGATCACGGTGGCGCCCACGGTTTTGCGCGCTTCCAGGTCGCGATGCGCCTGCGCCGCATCGGCGAGCTTGTAGCGCTGGTTGATTTGCACCTTCACCCATTTCTTTTTTACCGCGGCGAAGGTCTCGCGGGCGATGGCTTCGAGATCGGCGCGGGTGGCGGTGTAGTCGTACATCGTCGGGCGCGTGACATACAGCGAGCCGCGTTTCACCAGCTCCGCCGTGGAGAACGGGGCCACCGGTCCGGAAGCATTGCCGTAGCTCACCATCAGGCCGCGCCTGCGCAGGCAATCCAGCGATTCGAAGAAGGTGTCCTTGCCGACGCCGTCGTACACCACGTGCGCACCCACACCCTTGGTCAACTTGCGCACGCTCTCCGCAATCGCGTCCTTGCCGCGCACCAGCGCGTGTCTGCAGCCGTTCTGCTTCGCGAGTTTGGCCTTGTCGTCGCTGCCGACGATGCCGATGACCACGGCGCCCAGCGCCTTGCCCCACTGCGTGAGCAGCTGGCCGACGCCGCCGGACGCCGCATGCACGACGATGACGTCGCCCTTCTTCACCCGGTATGTGTGGCGCAGCAGATAACAGGCGGTCCCACCCTTGAGCATGAGCACGGCGGCGTGTTCGTCGCTGACGCCGGCCGGAATTTTCACGAGACGGTCCGCGGGGATGCTGCGCGCCTCGGAGTACGAGCCCGGTACGTTGTGCACGTAGGCGACGTGGTCGCCGACCTTGAACCCGCGCGCTTTCCTGCCCACCGCCGCGACGATGCCGGCCGCTTCGCGGCCGAGTCCCGCGGGCATCTGCTTCTGCGGATACAGCCCGTTGCGATCGTAGACGTCGATGAAGTTGAGCCCGATGGCGGTGTGATGCACCTGCACCTCATCCGGCCCCGGCGGTGCGACCTCCACGTCCTCGAGCCGCATGACCTCGGGCCCACCCACCTCGTGAATACGAATCGCGCGCATGATTACTGAGAGTACCCGCGCTCACCGTGCTCGGCGAGATCCAGTCCCTCGGTTTCCTTCTCTTCACCGACCCGCAATCCGACCGCCGCGTTGATGACCTTGAGGATCACCCAGGTCAGGACGGCGCACCACGCGCCGCTCGCCAGGACGCCGAGCGCCTGCACGGCCACCTGCGCTCCGATGGTCTTCTGCACCGGGAAGCCCGTGCCGCCCAGCGCCACGGCCGCGAATACGCCCGTGAGCAGCGTGCCGATCACGCCGCCCACGCCGTGCACCGGCGAGACGTCGAGTGAATCGTCGACTTCGAGCTTGCGCTTGAGGAACTGCGTGGCGAAGAAGCACACCGTGCCGGCGACGGTGCCGATCGCGACCGCGCCCATCGGCCCCACGAAACCGGATGCCGGCGTGATCGTGCCGAGACCGGCGACCATGCCCGTCGCCACGCCCAGCATCGAAGGCTTTCCGTAGCGCGTCCACTCCGCGACCATCCACGCCAGCGCGCCCGCCGATGCGCCCATGTGAGTCGTGATCATGGCCATGCCCGCCGAGCCATTGGCCGCGAGCGCGCTGCCCGCGTTGAAGCCGAACCAGCCCACCCACAACATGCCAGCGCCGCTGACGGCGATGGGCAGACTGTGCGGCGGCATGGCCGTGTGCGGGAATCCGCGCCGCGGACCCAGCGCCTTCGCGCACACCAGCGCCGCGACACCGGCGCTCACGTGGACCACGATGCCGCCGGCGAAATCCATGACGCCGAGTTTCGCCAGCCAGCCGCCGCCCCACACCCAGTGAGCGATGGGCACGTACACCACCAGCAGCCAGAGAAGGCTGAACCAGAGTACCGCCGAGAAACGCATGCGCTCCGCAAAGCCGCCGATGACCAGCGCCGGCGTGATGACGGCGAAAGTCATCTGGAACATGAAGAACACCGACTCGGGGATGGTGCCCGCGACCGCCTGGCGCGGCACCCCGGAGAGGAAGGCCTTGTCGAGGTTGCCGATCCAGGCCTGCGCCGATCCGCCGTCACCGAACACCAGCGAGTAGCCGCCGGCGAGCCAGGCCAGCGACACCACGCAGGTAATCGCAAAGCACTGGATGAATACCGACAACACGTTCTTGGATCGCACCAGGCCGGCATAGAAAAGAGCGAGACCGGGCAGCGTCATGAACAGCACCAGTGCCGTGGCGCTGATGAGCCAGGCAGTGTCACCAGTGTTTATGGTCGGATGGACCGGAGGCGGCGACTCTCCCGACTGGGCCCATGAAAATAACGGGAACAGCAGAAAGCCGAGTGCCGCCGGCACCCGGTTGAAAGAAACACGCATTGTTCATCCCCTCGTCAATTCACGTACGAGCGCCCACTACTGTCAGATAGCAGGGCCCATTTCTTCTATTTCATGCGAGAGCGCCCAAGACACGAGTCATTGGGCGCTCGTTTAAATCGCGCGTTAGCGCTCAAAGAGCCGAATTATCGGTTTCACCGGTTCGGATGCGGATGACGCGATCGATGTCCGTGATGAAGATCTTGCCGTCGCCAACCTTGCCGGTCTTGGCGGCCTTGAGAATGGCTTCGACTACTTGATCGACGAGGTCGCTGCGAACGGCAACTTCGATCTTGGTCTTGGGGACGAAGTCCACGACGTACTCAGCGCCGCGATAGAGCTCGGTATGGCCGCGCTGACGGCCGAAGCCCTTCACCTCCGTCACCGTCATGCCCGAAACGCCTATCTCGGACAGCGCCGCACGGACGTCGTCGAGTTTGAAAGGCTTGATGATGGCGGTGACCAATTTCATTTCTTTTCTCCCAATTCTTTAGTGCCAGTTCTTCTACAGAGAAGTCGGACGCCGACATCGGCGAGCCCTGATTGCAGTGCAGCTTCCGTGCCAGTATCCAGAAAGCTCAACATAGCGGCAATTTCGTTATTGGGCGTCCGCTTGGCGATTTTGCAGGCACTAATTTAGCGCGGTGGATTCTGATCTGCCCAACAATAGTGCGGCCCCCGCCTACTCTTATTAATACCGTGCTGGAGGGGGCGTCAGAGACGGCCAGACCGCAGCTGCTCGATCGCCCGGACGAGACCATCAAGTCCGTAGACATGATCGATCACCGGCTTCAGCAGGTCCGCGCCGACCGGCGCCTCGACGATTCGCATCCGATAGCCGTGCTCGACCTTTTCGTACAGCACCTTCCGGGTCACGGCCGGGGTCGCTGGCTTGCCAGCCAACAGCGCAGCGCCTGCTGGCTGACTCCGCCCAGCGAGAATTGCCAGGGCACCGCAAGGACCCGTAACAGCTCGATTCGCGGCATCATTCAGACTCCTCATGTTCGAACCCATTGTCATCATCGGCGCAGGACAGGCGGCGGCACAGGCTGTCGAGACCTTGCGAAAGCGCGGCCACCGCGCACCGATTGGCGTCATCGGCGACGAAAATCTGCTGCCGTACCAGCGGCCGCCGCTGTCGAAGAAATATCTCGCCGGCACGCTGGAGCGCGATCGGCTGCTGATCCGGCATGCGCAGCACTACGAAGAGCACGGCGTCGACCTGCTGCTGGGTTTCCCCGCAGTGCGCATCGACCGTGCGGCGCACCGGGTCGAAATCGCCGATGGATCTCACCTCCCCTACTCGCGACTGCTGCTGGCCACCGGCAGCCGGCCGCGAGCGCTGTCGGTGCCAGGTGCCGAACTCGCCGGCGTGCACTACCTGCGTACGGCGACGGACGTCGATCGCTTGCGTCGCGAGTTTCATCCGGGCCGGCATGCGGTGGTGATCGGTGGCGGCTACATCGGTCTGGAGGTGGCCGGCACGTGCCGGGAAGCGGGGCTGGACGTCACGGTGGTCGAGGCCTCCGACCGCGTGATGAGCCGGGTAGTTGCACCGGTAGTCTCGAATTTCTACCAGGAAGAACACGCGCGCCATGGCGTGAAGGTCCTCTGCGGCACGCGCGTCAGCGAGTTGTTAGCGACCGGAAAGTCCCGCGAGTCCGACTCGCCGCACTCGTCGCCAGGCAATGAACGCGTGGCTGCGGTCCGACTCCGGGACGGGCGCGAGATTGCGGCTGATTTCGTGCTGGTGGCCGTCGGCGTGGAACCAGCCGATGCGCTGGCGCGCGACGCGGGACTGCCCTGCGATGACGGCATCGTGGTCGACGAGTACTGCCGCACCGCGGATCCGGCGATCTGGGCGGCGGGCGATTGCGCGCGCCATCCGAGCCCGCACTACGGCGCGACGGTGCGCCTGGAATCCGTGGACAATGCTTTCGAGCAGGGCACCAGCGCCGCGCTCAACATGCTCGGAATAACTACCGTGCACGACAAGGTGCCGTGGTTCTGGTCCGACCAGTACGACCTCAAGCTGGTGATCGTCGGACTGTCGTACGGCTTCGACGACCTGGTGGTGCGCGGCGATCCGGGGTCGCGCGCGTTCTCAGTCTGTTACCTGAAGGGCGGCGAGCTGATCGCCGTCGAGAGCATCAATCACAACAAGGACCAGATGGCCGCGCGCAAGCTCATCCCGGCGCGCGCACGCCCGAACCGCGCGAAACTGGCGGACGACGCCATTGCGATGAAGGACTCGCTCTGAAGTGAGCGCGGCACGTCTGACGGCCCGCCGGAATGACAGGCGACGCCGGCACGTTTCCACTGCGGGACCGGCTGCGACTGCAGCACGAGCGGCAATGCAAGCAGTTGCCGCCAGTGCGACACCTGTACCTTGACCATCCGGGTGTTGTAGTTAGGCGCGGGATTGGCGATTCTTTCGAAGTCCACGTCACCTGCCAGCCGATAGGTTCCATCCAGCCTCACCAGATCCGGCAACGCAGTGGAATTCAGCCGTGGATATTGCGGGGCGGGTATCCTGACGACGGTTGCCGAGGCGAGCGACGGATTGCGGCAGGTGACGGCGATTTCCGGCGCCAGCTTCTCCAGTGTGTCCGGGCTGTCTTGCGCCTTGCTGCCGGAATCAAGAAAGTCGAAAAGCCACTTGCCGGCAACGTAGCGATTGCAATCGAGACGCACCGCGTCCGGTAGTTCGAGTCCGGACGCGCGCAAATTGTCGGACAGAGTCACCAGTTCAGCGGCAGCGATGCGACGCGAGGAGGCCTTCGGGCTGCGTGCTGCCAGTTCGCCGGCCGTCCCCTGGAGTGCCGGCAGAAGCCAGCGACCGACACCGGGATGATCTGGATTGAGAAAATGTTTCCCCGCGAGGCCATAGATCACCTGATCGAGGAAAGTCTCGTATGTATGCCCATAGCAACTTCCAGGGATCGAGCCGCACGAACCACCGAAGCCCGCGTGTGAATACGCATCCTGCTGACAATGCAGGGCGACACCCAGCGCGATCAATCTCCTGGCCTTCGCTCTGGGGTCGGCATGATCATCGGGCACTTCAGCAAAGTGGGCCGACATGACCTCGCGCACGTCCGCGGAAATCTGGCCTGCCCGTCCAGGAGTCTTGCTGAAACAGTGAAACCTCAGGTTCTTCTCCGCCTGGTGGAGAGAACTCGTGAACTCGCCGCCTGATGAGAGACCTGGAGTCGAATCGAATTCAAGAGCAGCGGTGGTGTCCTGGTTCTCGTCCATCGCCTGATCCGCGCTGGCTATCACCAGGGCATCGACTTGCGGCCACCCGGCAGCCCTGGCGAGCACATAGGTCGTCGAATAGTGAACATCCGCTTCGGCGGCCTGGGCGGCGCTGATTGCCTGAAGCGATACCACCAAACAGGCACAAAGGATTCCCTTCATTTATGCCACAACCTTGTAATTCTCGAACTACACGTATGTCTCCCGTGAATGCTCGAAGGTTCTCGATTCCGCGCAGGAACCGAAACGCCGGCTCGAGGTACGCACCGGGCGATTGCGATGATGGATTGTTAGGCGTGCCCTATGCTGCGTCCGGCAGCGGCACAATTGCGATGTTGCCGATGTGCGCCTTGGCGCTGGCCAGTGCCGCAGCGCGCGCGTCCGGACCGTAGCCGATCTTTTCCGCCCGCACGAAAGTCACGTCGCTGATGCCGATGAAGCCGAACAGGTGACGTAGATAGGGCTCCTGGAAATCCACCGCCATGCCCGGGCCTTCGCTGTACAGGCCGCCGCGACTCTCGATCACGATGACGCGCTTGCCGCCGAGCAGTCCTTTCGGACCCGCCTCCGAATAGGAGAAGGTCTCTCCGGCGCGCAGCACGTGATCGAACCACGCGCGCAGGCTGGTGGTGACACCGAAGTTGTACATCGGCGCGCCGATCACGATGGTGTCGGCCGCGCGCAGCTCGGCAATGAGCTCGTCGGACAACTGGCGTGCGCGCTGCTCAGCCAGCGTCGACGGAGTGCCTCGAACGCCATTGAGCGTCGCCACGCTCAGGTGGGGCACGGGGTCGGCGCCGAGGTCGCGACGCGCGACTTCCGCGAACGGATTGCTCTCCAGCAGCCGGGTGACGGTTTCTTCGACCAGGGTGCGGGACACCGAGCCCTCGCGGGCGGCGCTGCTGTTGATGACCAACAAGGACTTCATGGCGGACTCCTTTATCTGTTGCTTTGAATCCCTCGATGGCTGCATTCTCCGTTCCTGAATCTGTTTGAGTAGCCCCATGAACTGCGACTCGGTGTCGCACTTTCCGGAACGTGAACATGGAAATCGAGGATATTCAGGCCTTTGTGGCCGTCGCCGATGCCGGCGGGCTGACTCCCGCCGCCAGCCGCCTCGGGGTGAGCAAGTCCATCGTCAGCCGACGCATCGCGCGCCTGGAGAAATCGTTGCGCACCCGGCTGCTCGCGCGCACCACGCGCGGCACGTCGCTGACCGAGGCCGGTGCGACGTTTCGCGAACACGCCGCGCGCATTGCCAGCGAAGCCGACGCCGCGCGCGATGCGATTTCGCCGGATAGCAAGGTACGCGGGCGACTGCGGGTCGCGTTGCCGCTGTCATTCGGGGCGACGCATTTCGCACCGGTGCTCGCCGATCTCGCCAGTCGCCATCCCGATCTCGAGATCCAGTCCTCGTACAGCGACCGTCACGTGGACCTGGTGGCCGAAGGTTTCGACGCCGCCATCCGGCTCGGCATGCTCGAAGATTCGAACCTGGTGGCGCGCCGCATCGCCACCTTCGGCGGCCGGCTCGTCGCCAGCCCCGCCTATCTACAGGCGCATGGCACGCCGCACACGCCGGAGGACCTGGCGGCGCATGTGGCGGTGAACCGTATCAACGACTACTGGCCGCTGATGCACGACGGCGTCGAGATCACGGTGCATCCGCGCGCGCGGTTCACGGCAGACAACGGCGCGGCGCTGGTGCCCGCGGCGCTTGCGGGGCTCGGTGTCGCGCTGCTGCCGGATTTCCTGATCGCCGAACACGTGGCGAGCGGCGGGCTGGTGGCGTTGATGCCTGACTACCCGATGCCCGAGGCCGGCGTCTACGTGGTGCGGCCGCCCGGCGGCAGCGCCTCGTACAAGGTGCGCGCGCTGATCGACATCATGGTGGAGAAATTCGGCGACAAGGGTTGTGCCCCGGCTGAGGCTCCTCAGGCCGACTGAGACTGCGGACGCCAGCGCGCGAAAACTTTTTCCACGTTGCCCTGCGAACCCTCGAGGACGCCGTCCATGAGTTGCCGGCCCAGCTCGCGGTAGCTGTCGAACTGCAGCTCGCCGTAGAACTGGTTGGAGGTGGGCTGATCCGGGAAGTCGGGGTTGGTGCGCCAGTACCCGTACACATCGGCACCGAGCCGGGTGCGCATCAGCGCCTTGAGATACAGGATCTCGCCGCGGCTGCCGTCGGCGTACGTGACCCCGCCGACCAGATGCACGCGCTCGCGCAAGGAGTCTCCGTCGTGCACCAGCGCATCGGCGCACAGGTCCACTTCCGCGCCGAGATCGGCGCGCGCGCGTTGCACCGCCTGCCCGAGATCGGCCAGCGTGGCGCCCGGATCGGCGCCCGCATCGCTCACGATGATGTACCGGCAGCGGCGGCGCAGCAGCTCGTAGAGCCCGAGGTTCTCGAAGTGCCCGCCGTCGGCCAGATGGATCCGGTATTCCTTCTCGCTCAGGCCGATGCCCAGCATCTCGCGCAGCATCAGCTGGTACCACGCCGGCCAGCGATGCCGCCGCGGCTCGTAGCGCGGATTCGGCAGCCAGATTCCCAGCCGCACGTTGAGCAGGCCCATCAGGATGCTCACCGGCCGCGAACGGGTCGCGTAGGTGTCGGGATCCACGGCCGCGCCGGACACCGAGAACGCGGTAGATAGCGTGATCTCGCCGCGCACGTAACTCGAAGTGCGGCGATACCCCGTGGCGGTCGAGCCGCAATACAGCGGCGAGAGGATCATGTTCTCGCCGTTGCGCGCGCGCAGCCGCTCGTCGGTGGAGCTGGTGGTGTTCAGCGTCGTGTTCACCAGGTGCAGCGGGCCGCCCGATTCCGCGCGAATGTCGGTCAGGCGGAATTCGAGCGGGTGGCGCGGCGGCATCGCCTTGCCGGAAGGGTCGGCCACGTTCGGCATGAAGGCTTCGGCCAGCCGGCTGCGGTAGTAGCTGTGCATCGACACCGCATTGATGTCGCAGACCAGCGCCAGCAACAGCGAGGCCACGAGCCACACGCCGAACCCGGGCGAGAGCACGAGATTGGTGTGATTCGCCAGGTGGTACAGCGCCGTGAACAAGCCCGCCAGCAGCATGACCAGGCCGAGCATGGCCCAGGTATTGGTGTTCGGGCCCTGCTTGCTGGCGCGCCAGAAAGAGAACGCGGCAGTCGCGAGCGGCGCGATCCAGGTGCCGTTGCGCGTGAGCTCGGCGATGCCGTCCATGCGGATCAGCGTCGCGGCCGTTTCCTCCACGCCGGCGAGCACCGGCAGCAGGCCGATGCCGAGCAGGCTCACGCCGCCGCCGAGCAGCTGCCCGAGACGGCGGCGCAGGCTCTCGCCCGCGCTCAGGCGCCGCAGCGGCGGCAGCACCGTGCTCAGCGCGAACAGCAGAGTGAACAATAGATAGAGGGCGAGCGCAGCGAGACCGCCGAGCGCGACCACCATGAAACCGTCGTGCGCATGCACCGGGCCAGCGCCCGGCATCTTCAGCTCCTCGGGCCATTCGAATTCGAACCAGTCGGCCGACGCCATGCGGATCAGCACCAGGAACAGCGGCACCAGCACGATCAGGTTCAGCAGCGTGCCGGAGAGAATGCTGGCGGCCAGCGTCCATCCCGACAGTCCCTTGCCGGTGATGAGATAGCGGCCGTGCGCGCGCAGCCAGTCGAGCACCGTGCCCCTGCCACTCGCGAGCGGCAGCCCGCCGAGCCGCGGCGAGGTGGCCGCCGCCACGTGCGCGCGCAGCCAGGTCAGGCACGAACCGATGTAACCGCCGCCCGAGACGGTGGATAGATAGTCGACGCGCGGCAGCAGGCCGCCGCGCGCCAACGCCTGCAACACGCCCATGTTGAATGCGGCGGAACGGATGCCGCCGCCCGACAGCGCCAGACCCACGAGCGGCGCATCAGCGCTGGCGACACCGGCCGCCGCGCGCCGCGTGCGGATCCACTCCTGCTCCGCCCGCTCGACGTCCTGGAAATTTTCGGTGTACTCCCGCGGTTCTCCGGAGCTCACGAGGCGGCACCGGGCAGCGCGCACTCGGGCGGCCGGAAGTCGCTCGGCGTCTCGGGCAGATCGCGATGCACCTTGAGGTATTCGATGATGTCGAAGCGTTGCGCGTCGGTGAGCTCGGGGCCGATGACGCCGCTGGGCAGAGGATTGGCCTTTGGATTCTCGAGATGCTTCGCCCAGGTCGCGGCATCCGCGGCGAACGCGTGGCCGGTGTTGTGGTTGCCCGGCTTGCTGGTGTCGAGCCAGAAGCCGTCGGCATCGCCATCGGCGTCGGGCTGCGTCACGTAACCCAGATTCTTCGGGTCGTACTCGCGCCGGCCGACGAAGAACTTCTTGTCGCGTTTGTCCGGCGGCAGCAGCATCTGGTAGACGCTCGGCACCGAGCCGTTGTGCAGGAACGGCGGCGTGGCCCAGACGCCCTCGAGCGGCCGCGGCTTGTAGCCGGCGATTTCCTGCGGCAGGTCCAGCGCGCCGTATCCCTCGAGGCATTGTTGCGTCGCGTAGTCGATCTTGTGCTCGGCGTAGTAGCGGTTCTTCACCATGATGCCGACGAGATTCAGCGCGACGCCTTCGCTCAACTGCTTCACGTCGAGACCCGCGAGCCGCTTGTCGATGGCCGCCTGGCCATGGCGCAGATCCCACAGCAGCAGTTTCAGGTGGCAGGTCTCACCGCAACCCAGGTAGTCCGCCGGCTTCTTGTCGATGTCAGGGACCGCCGGCAGCGGCGAGAACACCTTGGCGAGCGCCGCGTCGACGTCGCGAAACGCGGCTTCCGGCAGCGCCGCGGGGCCCGCGTCCGGGTCCGGCAAGGCCGATGCGACCGCGCTCAGCGGACCCGTTCCCGCCTCGCCTTCGCGCAGGCGGGCCAGTTCGCGGATGCGGAAGCGCGCATCGCGCACCAGCGCGCGGACCAGCAGCGGGCGCAGGGTAGCGGCGAGCTCGGCATGGGTGAGCCCGGTGCTGGACAGATCGTAGCGACGGTCGATGAAACGCTGCGCCGCGGTGGGATCGGTGCCGATGTGTTCGAGCGGGATCACCTCGATCCGCCACGCCATTCCGGGAACCAGCTTGAGCGGCGCCGTGGCGAATTGGCGCGCGGGTTCCGCGACGTGTGGACCGTGGCATTCCTGGCAGCGTTCCTTGAACAACACCTCGCCGCGCGCGGCTTTGTCGCGATCGACCGCGCCGAGGATCTCCTCGGGCCAGGACGGCGGGCGCAACCTCTGCAGCGCGCCTTCGATGCGGTGCAATCCCGGGATGTCGACCGTGCTGCCGAAACGCTGCTCCGGCGGCAGAGGTTTTCCGTCGGCATCGAAGAACGGCGTGTTCGCGCCGACGCCCAGCGCCTCGCCGACGTTGCGCGCCAGGGGTTGCGCCACCGAGCCGTTGTACTGCACCCAGTCGAATTTCCAGATGTTCCACAGGTACGGGAAACTGACCGGCGCGTCGCCGTCCTGGTAGTTAGAGGACGTCAGGTGATCGCCGAACACGGTGTTGCCGATGCGTCCCAGCGCGTCGGTGCGGCCGAAGCCCTCGTGTACCGGGTACAGGCCGCGCAGCGGGTTGTTCTGCTGCGCCGCGAGGATGCCGTAGATCGTGGCGCGCAGCGATTTCGCCAGCTGCGCCTTGCCCTCGGGATAACGCGCGCCCAGCACCTTGTGCGCGAAGCGGTCGAATTTCCAGGGTGCAGTCGAAGTGCTGATGAGCGACGACAGCAGCAGCGGCGCGAAGTTGCCGCGCGATGTGTCGGTGAAGGCGTGCATGGCCTGGCCGCCATCGATGCGGATCGCCTTGGTGTGTCCGTTGACCGTGTGCTGGATCTCGCCGGTGTGGCAGGCGGCGCAGGTGA
>Ga0068862_100004073_pt1 | contig 12393 bp, 12 predicted proteins | sample KBSSwiS52_FD_66598 | JGI IMG/M metagenome (GOLD analysis project Ga0068862, IMG submission 66598) | Switchgrass rhizosphere microbial communities from Kellogg Biological Station, Michigan, USA - KBS Switchgrass S5-2 | ecosystem: Host-associated > Plants > Roots > Rhizosphere > Soil ... | reverse complement strand
TGCTCTTCACCGCTCCACAACGCGACGCGAATAGTTCGACGCGGTTTCAGTCCGGATGCGATCAGGATGCGAGCAGCTTCCATGGCAACCGCGCAACCGGCAGCGTTATCAGTCGCTCCGGTTCCTGAATGCCATGAATCGAGATGTCCACCAAGCATGACTAGCTCGCTCTTGAGGGTCGGATCCGTGCCGGGAATCTCGGCGACGGTGTTGTAACCCATCAGGTCTTCGTCGTGAAACTGCGTCTCAATGTCGACCGTCATCTTCGGTTTCACACCGAGCTGGATCATCCGGACGATCCGATTGTAGTCCTCGGTCGCCATCGTCAGCTGCGGGACCATGCGAGCCTCATTGTCTTTGTTGTATGCAGCGCTTCGGGCGCGAGCTGCGGCTCCGCCTCCGAAACCACCGCCTTGAGGAGCCGCCTGGCCGGCAGGCGTCGGAAGAGGTGCTACCGAGGCGGCTGAAACGAACAGCGTTCCACCGCTTCCAATACGACTGTTATCGATTACTACCGCCGCGCCTTCGTCAAACACGAAGCCGAACATCTTTTGGGCAAGTGCGAACTGTCGTGCGCGCTCTTGCTGCTCAGGTGTCGGCGACTGCTGCTGGCCGGGTTGCGGAGCTGTTACGGTCGACGGATCCGGAGCCGCCGCCATCTTCGCAAGTTCTTCATCGGTGCGGCGCGATCCCATTCCCTCAAAGTCGGCCTTGATCTCACGGGTTCGTGAAATGAGAACGATCTTTCCGCTAAGCTGGCCTTTGTACTTGGCAAAATCCTCGTCCGACTTGATGTCGAGATAGACGACCTCGCTTGTAACCGCCCCCTTGGTCGAGGGCGACCACGCTTTCGGATATGCGATCACCGGAAAAGCCGTCGGCTCGTTGACCTGCGCCGAAAAACTCTTGAGCGACCAGCCGCGTCCGAAGGGACCCCATGCCTCGAGCTTCGCGTTCTGCATGCCCCACTTCGCCATCGTGTCGCGCGTCCATTCGTTCGCGCGTTTCATGTTCGGTGAGTTGGTCAGACGTCCGCCGATGACGTCGGTTAGATATGAAAGAGTCTGCACGACTTGGGAATGATTCGTTCCCTCGTCGCGGATCTTGTCGATGACGGCCTTGGGTGCCGTGTAAACAGCGGATTTTGCGCCCGCCGAATTCGGGCTTGCGGCCGACTTTGCCCGCAGGTCTTGAGCGAGGGCCGCGGTGGGTGCTAACAGGGCGAAAGTCAGGAACGCCCCAAGGAATCTGTTTCTAAACATAAATTTTCTCCCGGTGAAGTAAAGAATAGCGCAGAATGCGAAACTACTTATACTCACACCGGGAGAAAAGGTTTCATAGCAGGGACCTAGCCCGGGCAGGTGCAAAGCACTTCCGAAACTTCATCGTTCCATGCGTCGCCGACATACCGGTAACTCTTGTATGTGCGCCAGCGGGCTCCGCCCTCGTTGATGTGCTCCCAAAGTGTGATCGTACAGCCTTCCGTGACCGAGAACGACGACACTACATCATTCCATGCGGGGCGGTAACGAATGGTGTAACCACCACCGTGCCCATTCGTCGTCATGCCGATGCTCTCACCCTGGGCCATGATGATTCGATCGTTGTCGTTCAGCGTGAATTTCGCGCCGCCGTAATCCCGATGTTCAAAGATCGTGCAACTTGCTTCTGTGATCGCCGGGGTGGAAAAAACCGCGACCGTGAAAAGAACCGCACACGTTAACATTTTATAGATATTCATTTATTGCCTCCTTCAGCGATTACAAAAATTAGTATCGGTAAAACTCGGCCTAAGTCACCAAAGTGTCATGGAGAGTTTCGCCGTAGGTGCGTGACGCGCGAAGGTGGCGCTTTTTTGCGAAAAGTTTTTTGGAATGTGCGACGACTCGCGAAGAAATGCGCGTTAGAGGGTGGACCAGGTAAGGGTGTAGGCCGGCGGTACGTTCTTTACTATCAACGGGCTGCGTTTCCATTTGCCGTATCGGTCGCGCATGAATTCGCGAAGCTTAACGGCCGATGGAAAGTAGTAACCGTGGGCGTACTGGAATGTTCTGAAGATACAACCCTGCTGCATGAACTTATCTATCTCGAGCAGGATCTTTTCGCCGACTTCGTTAGGTATTGAAACGAACGGAAGACAGCAGATTATTGAACTGACTTTTCCAAGACCGGATCGCTCATGAATGTCGGCCGCCTGCAAGGCGTTGCCGCGGATGATCCTCATGTCCGGATAATTTCGGTTGAGCGAACGCACCAGATCTCGATCCAGCTCGATGCCTAGATACGAATCTTCGTCGGGAACTCTCTCCTGGAGGAACTTAGTGATGGCGCCAGTACCCACACCGAGCTCCAACACGATGTTGTTCTCGTCGGGCCGGATGCCGGCGACCATTCGGCGCCCAAGTTCAGGGGAACTGGGCGCTATGGAGCCGACTGTGCCCGGATTCTTCAAAAAAGCTTGTAGGAACTGAATGTTCTCGTTCATCGGTGGAGAGCGCTATACGGTCGGGGCCTTGGTCTCGGCCGAGCTGTCCGACGTAACTTCAGTGCTTGCAACGGCCATTTTATAATCACAATCGTCGTTTTTGCAATAACGCACAGTCCCGTCTCGCTTTGTCGTCTTCTCCAGGAGGTGGGGTGCTCCGCACTGGGGACACGGCTCCATCACCGGCTTATCCCAGTAAACTTCGTCACACTTGGGGTAGTTCGAACATCCGTAAAAAGCCTTGCCGCGACGTGATTTCTTTACTACTATCTCGCCCTCGCCGCATTTTGGGCACTTGATCCCGAGCGTCTCTCTCTTAACGTAATCGCACTTTGGATAGTTCGAACAAGATATGAACTCGCCGAAACGACCCTGACGCCGGACCAGATGCGCCCCGTCTTTCGGACAGATCTCATCGAGGGGTACTGGCGGAGCCACGGGTTTTTGATCGCCCTTCGCGATCTTGCGAATGTTCTTGCATTCCGGGTAGCCCGTGCAGCCGTAGAAAGAACCGAACCGGCCTTTCTTGAGGGCCATCTCTCGACCGCAGAGCTCGCACACCGGGATCTCTTCCGCTTCTTCGCCGTTGGCCCCAGCGCCATCAGCCGTCTTCTTGCTGCCGACCTCGCGGGTGTTCTGACATTCGGGATAATTTTCGCAAGCGAGGAACTGTCCGAATCTGCCGAACTTAATGACCATCCGGGCGCCGTCCTTCTCACAGATCTCCTCCGTGGGAATGGACATTTTCTTCTTGCCCTTGATGAGCTCCGTGGCGTGTTCGAGATCTTTGGAAAACTTTCCATAGAACTCTCGCAAGGCATCTTGCCACGCAAGCTTTCCGTCTTCGATCTCGTCGAGCTCCTCCTCCATCTTCGCGGTGTACCGTTCGTTGAAGATGTCGTCGAAGGTTTCGACAAGCAGGTCGTTCACGGTCATCCCGAGCGGTGTCGGATGGAATCGACCTTCTATCTTCTCGACGTACTCGCGGTCCTGGATCGTCGTCATGATCGAGGCGTAGGTCGACGGACGTCCGATACCCTTTTCTTCGAGAACTTTTACGAGGGTCGCTTCTGAGTATCTTGGCGGCGGTTCCGTGAAGTGTTGTTCGGGTGTGATCGAATTAAGCTTCAGCGTCTCGCCTTGCTGGACGAGCGGGAGGTTGCGCTCTTCATCATCGTCTTCACCCTCAGCCGGTTTCTCGTCGCGGCCTTCCTGATAGACCTTGAGAAATCCGTCGAACTTTTGCACCGAACCCGTCGCGCGGAAAGTAAACCGTCCAGCCTTGATGTCGATCGTCGTCTGGTCGAAAACTGCCGGCATCATCTGCGACGCAACGAATCGCTGCCAGATAAGGCGATAAAGCTTCAGCTCGTCGGGGCCGAGTTTACTCGCGAGACTTTCCGGTGTGCGGATCACGTCGGTCGGACGGATCGCTTCGTGCGCATCTTGAGCGTCTTTCTTTCCTTTATAGAAGTTTGCTTTCGCGGGCAGGTACTGATCACCGTACGCACCGCCGATAAACCCGCGAACCTCGTTCAGCGCCGCATCGGACACACGCACCGAATCGGTTCTCATGTAGGTGATCAAACCGACCGCGCCTTCGGATCCAAGCTCGATACCTTCGTACAGCTTCTGCGCGATCATCATCGTCTTTTTCACCGGGAAGCCGAACTTGCGCGATGCATCCTGTTGAAGTTTCGAAGTGATGAACGGCGGTGTCGCGTTTCGCTTTCTCTCTTTGGTCGTGACCGAGTCGACGACGAAATCCTGTTTGCCCACTTCATCGACGATTGATGTGGCGTCTTCCTGAGTCTTGACGTGAGTTTCAGTCGCCTTCACGTCTTCGTCAAACTTTCCGGTCTTGACCGTCTTGTCTTCTATCTTATAAAGACGCGAATCGAATTTCGGTGGTAAGGCCGCGGCGAGGTTTGCGATGATCGTCCAGTATTCGGTCTTGACGAACGCTTCGATCTCGCGTTCGCGTTCGACCACGAGGCGGACCGCAACGGTCTGCACACGACCGGCCGAAAGCTTGCCTCCGATCGTTTTCCAAAGGATGGGCGAGACTTTATATCCGACCAATCGATCGAGGATGCGTCGAGCTTGTTGAGCATCGACGAGATCTTTGTTTACCTGCTTCGGTTCCTTGAACGCATCCTGTATCGCCGTCTTCGTGATCTCGTTGAACATCACGCGATAAACTTGCTGCTTCCCTTTCTTGGGTACGATCTCTTCGGCAAGGTGCTGGCAGATGGCTTCGCCTTCACGGTCAGGGTCGGCCGCGAGATAGATCGCTTCACTCGCTTTCGCCGCCTTTTTTAATTCAGAAACGATCTTCTTATTATTCCTTTTTTTTGTATCAGGTATGACTTCGTAGGTCGGTTCGAAATTGTTTTCGACGTCCACACCGAGGTCCTTCGCCGGCAGATCCTTTATGTGTCCGATCGACGCGAGGACCGTGTAATCCGATCCGAGATATTTATTTATTGTCTTCGCTTTAGCAGGCGATTCGACTATTACGAGGTTCTTCGACATATGCTTTCCGGGGAGTTTTCCCGAAAAAAAATAAGTCAGATGCAATTCGCACCTGACAATCTGACTTCTAACACCTATGTTTCTATTCTGTCAACACGAGCTCTTCTTCGTAGGTGCTTAACCCTTGCGATCAGATCCTCCTTGCGTAGTGCTTACCGGGCAGCACGCGAATCATGTCGCGAATGTCCAATGCTACGAGCGCCGAGTTGAGATCTCCGAAGGTCAGCCCACTCGATTCCAGCAGCGAATCGATGTGTGTCGCTTCATCTGCCCGCAGGAGCGACCAGATCTTTTTCTCGATCGGGTTCAAGTCGGGCGGGGGTGTTTCCGTCTGAAGGATCTGGGCCGGTTCGTCGATTCGAGGCGGCAAGATCGACGCCGCTATCTCGCTCGGCAATTCGGAAACGACATCCTGCCATTGCTGCACCAGCTTTGCACCGGACTTTATCAAATAATTCGTACCGTAGGAATTCGCCGATGTGATATTTCCCGGAACGGCCATTACTTCACGGTTCTGCTCCATCGCAAGCCTGGCGGTTATCAGCGAACCGCTTCGCTCCGACGCCTCGACTATCAGCACACCTAAACTCAGTCCGCTTATGATTCGGTTTCGGTATGGGAAGTTGTCCTTCAGTGGCGGCGTGCCGAGCGGGAATTGCGACACGACGGCCCCGCCGCTATCGAGGATCTCGTTAATAAGGCGAAGGTTCTCTCTTGGATAAGCGCCGTCGATACCGGTACCGAGAACGCCAACCGTCTTTCCCGCTCCACGCATTGCGCCCCGGTGCGCTGCCGTGTCGATTCCGCGTGCGAGGCCGGAGATGACGCAGATGCCCCGCGTCCCGAGATCGCGTGCGATCATCTCGGACGCGTTTGCGCCATAGGTTGAGCACATTCGCGAGCCGATGATAGCCACGCACGGCAATTCGAGGCACTGTTCCCATGCGCCGCGCACATACAATGTGATCGGCGGGTCGGCGATCTCGCGCAGCATCGTCGGGTAACTGCCGTCGTCGAGAAGGAGAATGTCCCCGTCAAGTTTCTTGACGCGATCAAGTTCTACTGCCGCGCGCTCGTGCAACTCGCGGCTCATGATGCTTTCGATCGTTTCGGGTCTTAGGCGGAGTGTTTCGAGTTGTGAACGACGTGCATGGAAAACGTTTTCAGGTGAGCCAAATGCCTCGAGCAGCTTCGTGGCGACTCTAGGGCCGACTCCCGGCGTCATGTTGAGAGCAATCCACTCCTTCATTTTGGATTTTAGATTTTGGATTTTGGATTGGAAGAACCTCGCGTGACGCTCGTGCTTTTGGAGCGTAACGTCTGGATTGAAGCTACTGTCATCCGGACAATTTCGTCGATCTCTTTGGCTAGAGACCGAAGTTTCTTCTCAGGCACAATTTCCGACGCTATTAACAGCTCGATCCAATACAGGCTTTCATCCGCCTCCTCTTCAACGATCGCGAGCTTGTTGATCACATCAGCCCGCGACTTACCGCGGCAGGCCGCGCGATAGTTCGCCCCAATCGAAGTGCCCGAGCGGAGTAGTTGCTGTCCGATAACACCCGACACTCCCGACCTCGGGAGAGCATTTACCAGTCGGATAATTCGAAGTGCGATCTGCTTTGTACGGGCTTTGAATTCTTCCTCGGTCATTTCGCGGCACTGTACATCACAGGCGGCGATTTAATCCTGAAAAGTCTTAAAGAATTCTAAAGCGGTCTTTCTTCAGGTAGGTAACTGACGGATTTCGGGAATCCAAAATCCAAAATCTAAAATCCAAAATGAAAGAGTGGCGGAGGCGTGTGGGGGTCGAACCCACCCAAGTACGCTCTCGCGCACTCGCTTACGGTTTTGAAGACCGCGCCCGTCACCGGACAGGATGCGCCTCCGCAAAGAGCTTATGGTTCGGAATACGTGCACTTCAGCCCGGCGACTGAGGAGCTCTCGAACTTGCCGGTTTTCAAATTAGCTGTCCAAACCTTCTCCGGTTTGTACACACCTAACTTGCGAAACACCTGGCCGATCATAACCGTGTCGTCGGTCAACTCCTTTCCGTTGCGCATGCACCCGATCGCTGGATCGACCGCATACGCAAGATGCTGAGTTGCGCGCAACGCCGGGAACGTAAGCGCATCAAGAACTCGCCAGCCGGTTATTCCCGTCACGTCACGTCCGGTCGAGACCTCGAGCCAGAGCATCGTCGTTGTTCCTTTCGTCACTCTCGAGATTCCGTAAACGGGATTGGCGTCAAAGTCGCCGACCAATCCGCCTCCGAGATGCTTTACGCCATTCGGGAGGAGGGTTTCCGGCCGAACACCGCTATACGTGTAGCCGACGTATTTCGATGCGGCCGCTTTGGTTTGTGCGAGAGCCGCAACCGGGATAAGCAATAAAGCTATAACGAATAGAATTGGCGATCTCATACATCTTCTCCAGAAGTCATCGGCAAAGACGTGTCCGGTTTTGATCGCCGTCTCGACGGGCGATCGCGAACCGACCTTCGTAACACTACCCAAAGAACTGCAGCGATCATAACAGCAGGAACCCAGATCCAGACCAACTCGCTGATCATCACCGAAACGCCACGTTCACTAAAGAACCCCGTCCCAATCGGCGATACTTGAACAGGCCGCCACGGAAAAAAGAATCTTCCATTGCTGAACGGAGCGAAAAGAGCGACCCCGAGTCCGCCGTTGGTAAGCATGTCGAGCAATGAATGGGAGAACGTGACCGCGGAAAAGTAAGTGGCCAACTTCCATCTTGGAACGTCGAGCCCTTTGAAGCAAAACGCCGCGACGAGCGAGCCGAGCAACAATGCAAATACGATCGAATGTGTTATCCCGCGATGCCCAAGGACGCTTCCATAATCAACGCCGAAGGCGAAACCGATCACATCAACATCCGGCAAGACCGTGCACAGCGCGGTTAGCACCAGAAACCGATAGCGAAGTCGCCCCGGCAAAAAACCGCTGCCGACGGCAACACCAAAGAACGCGTGCGAGAAGATCGTCGGCATTAAACTGACGCCAGCATCATCGTCAGAAGTGTCGCGCGCTTAGCGATGTCGTCGACGAGAATATGCTCGGACAGCGTATGCGCCCCGTCACCGGCGACGCCAAGTCCGTCGAGTACGGGTACACCTAACGCCGCGACAAAATTTCCATCAGACGCTCCGCCGACCTGCGCTTCACCGACCTCGTAACCAAAGCTAGCCGCCAGCGACCTGGCCTTCTCGTACAATTCGACGACTGCCTCCGTTCTCTCGAGTGGCGGACGATTTATCCCGCCGCTTATCTCGAGCGAGACACGTGGATCGCAGGGCTGAAGCTCGTGGATGGACCTTTCGATCCGACGCGCCTCATCCACGGATGTGAACCTAACATCGACAGCACATTCGGCGTGTTCCGGAATCACGTTCGTCGTGGTTCCGCCCCGGACCGTGCAGACGTTTACCGTCGTACCAGCCTCTACATTATTCAGCTCGTTCAGTTTCGAGATCTGTTTTGCGATCTCCAGGATGGCGCTCGCACCCTTCTCGGGCTCGAGTCCCGCGTGTGCCGGAATCCCGTGCGCCTCTACGGTGAACATACCCGTTCCCTTTCTTCCGGTCTTAACCCTACCCTGCGCGGACGGCTCGAATACGAGACAAACTTCCGCGTCGCGCGCCTCGCGCTCGACGATCGCGCGCCCCGTAAAACTTCCGACCTCTTCGTCGCATGAAAGCAAAATAGTGATCGGCCGCGACGGACGTTGACCTGACTCGGCGAAGTAGCGCAGCGCTTCCAGCATGAGCACGACGCCTGATTTCATGTCGAAGATACCGCAGCCGAAAAACTTTCCGCCTTCGATGCGCGTCGGGTTGTGTTGGCAAGTTCCAACCGGATGCACGGTGTCCGTGTGACCGAGCAATAGAACGCTCTTACCGGCGCCGGAAAAGGCGCGGATCACGAGATGGTCACCGAAATCAGTTCCGGGAATGCGGTCGATCTCCAGATCGAGGCCGATCGTGCGAGCTTCGCCCACGATGTGATCGACAACCCGGCGGCTTCGCTCGACGTCGTGCGAAGGCGACTCTATATCGACGAGTGCGCGTATCGAGTTCTCGATCGCCGCCCGCCGCGATTCAAAATGTTGAAGGATCGCTGTCGGATTCATTGAAGGGAATTACGGTGTCGGTTTGGGCGTCGGTGTCGGCGCTGGCGTCGGCGCGGCGCCGAAAACGCGATTCAGAGTTTCACCCAGCCGATAGCCGGCGAGTGCTAACCGACGCTGAGCGACCGCGAACGCATGTTTCCTATATTTCTCAGACGGCGTCTTGAAACGCACCAGGTCAGGCGTGAATACATCCGTCGGATTCAGAGCGAAACTTTCCTCTTGCCACTTATCGTACGCGCCGAGGTTGAGCATAGATGATACGGATGCGAACGGAACTTTTTTCATGATCGACTTCGCGATCGATTCAATGTAATCCGCCTCGCAGGTATCGCCTTTCAGAGGATCGTTGCGACCGACAATCGAGTCCCAGAACCAATGAAGGTTCTGCTGATTCTCACGCGGCGTTCCCTGCGGGGTCAGCAGAAAGAGATTCGCGCCTTGATCGCCTTTCGGTTCGGTGTCGGTGACACGACCGGAAGTGTGAAGTGGTTGGTGCAGATCGCCGGTTAGATGCATGATCCAAGCGATGGCGATCGCTTTGTCCTTGTCGGACGCCTCGGCACTGCGGATCACCTTATCGAACTCATTCAGCTTCGAAACCGCGATACCGCCCTCGGCGAAACCTTTTAAGATCTCGGCCTTGTTTCCGACCTGCTTCCAAAAAGTGTCGTCGTAGTGCCAGTTGCTCTTGTGATACTTCTTCTGCCGGTTTTCAAAAGCGCGGTCACGAACTATGTCGGCCCACGTCGCCGCGAGCATGAAGTACTCGAGCTTTCGTCTCGCTTCGGGTTCCGCACCGTAATTCATGTATAAAGCTGACAGATGCGAATCCTCAGGGGCCGCCCGAAGGATCTTAATGACCGCTTCACGGGCCGCAGGTGACATCCGTTGCCACGCAATATAGGCCGTCGTTTTATGGCCAACGTCGTCCCAGCCAAAAGCCGAGCCAGAAAATAAGCTTGCCAGGAGAACCAAAACCGCACACGTAGAAACCAGTTTCCGCATAGTCTTTTTGTTGATTCTAACGAAATTACGGGATAAGACAAAAAGGGGCTCGTATCGAAAACAAACAATGAAAAAGTGCGGAACAGGAAATGCAGATATGGAAACCAGGGCTATTACGCGTTTACTTATGGAAAGTACTTCGGAAATAGTCGGAAAGGGTCATAAAGTACGCAAAAACTTTCCCCTGGGCCCGTTCTTGATAACGTCGGAAACGGCGGACGAGACAGGATGAGGATAGGTTATGCAAGGAATATTGGAGCAAAACATAATAGCAGCATCGTTGATCGATCGGACGAGAGGTTCGTTCGGAGGGAAGATCGGTATTGTGGCATCCGTGTTCGGATGCTGGCATAAGCGGTTGACGCGGCCGATCTCCGACAAAAACAATTCCTATCGCGCATGCCTTGAGTGCGGAGCGCGGCGGAAGTTTGATACGTACGAGTTCAAGACCTCGGGGCCATTTTATTATCCCCCGCTCGTGAATCGCGCGACCGACACCGTCTCCTAATTTTATAAGATCGTTTTTCCAGAACGCGGCCGCGTGGCCGCGTTCTTGTTTTAATCGGATGGCTTTTGTAGAACTATCGCCGAGTTCTTCGAACCAAACCCGATGCAATTGCAGAGCGCGGTCGTGACCGTCGATCTTCGTGGCTCGTTCGGAACATAATCGAGATCGCAGTCGGGATCCGGAACATCAAGGTTGATCGTTGCCGGGATCACGCCCTCGTTTAGTGCCATGAGTGTCGCCCCTATTCCGGCCGCGCCCGTCGCACCTTGCGGATGACCGATCTGGGACTTCGTCCCGGACATCGGCATTCGGTAAGCATGTTCACCAAATGCTTGCTTGACGGCGTGCGTCTCTATGCGGTCGTTGAGTGGTGTGGACGTACCGTGCAGGTTGACGTAGTCGATCTGGTCCGGCTTGAGCCCGGCATCGGCCATCGCGAGGCTCATTGCACGTGCAGGTTCGACCCCGTTCTCCTCAAGTCGGACGCGATGGTAAGCATCACAGGTAACGCCGTAGCCGAGGATCTCGGCATAGATCTTCGCCCCGCGGGCGCGTGCCGCGTCGAACGATTCGAGAACGTATACCCACGAACCTTCGCCGACCACCATTCCCGACCTGTCTCTTGAAAATGGACGGCACGCGCGAGCCGGATCGTCGTTCCACTCTTTAGTGCAAACCTTCATCACCTCGAACCCTTTCAATATTCCCGGTGAGATCGGTGAATCGACACCGCCCGCGAGCATCACCTCTTGTCGGCCGACGGCGATGTGCTGAGCGGCGTAGAAGATCGCGTCAGTCGAAGAAGTACAGCCGGTCGAGACAACGTGCGACAGTCCGTGAATGTTGAAGACCATCGACAACTCCGAGGAGAGACCGCCGTGCGTCGACGCCGGGATCGTGTAGATGCTTCCCTTTCCGGCGTTGCCGGAGAACCAGTAGCCGAATTGTTTTTCCGTGAAAGCAAGTCCGCCGCCGCCGGTACCAAGCACGACGCCAAAGCCGCGTTTCTCTTCGAGCGACAGGTTGTCGACATCGATCGCGGAATCCGCGACCGCTTCGCGCGCGGCGGCGAGGGCAAGTGGTACGGTGCGAGGCACGTGCTGGCGGTCTTTTGGGTTTAGCTGTGCTTGCCAATCGAACTCTGGTATCTCCCCGGCGATCTGGATATTGAATTCAGATGGATCGAAACTCTCGATCCTTCGAACTCCGCTTTTTCCACTTCGGAGAGAACTCCAAAATGCTTCGCGCCCGATTCCTATGGGCGTGACACATCCAAAACCGGTGATAACGACGCGCCTCGGAACCGACAACCCGTTGAGCATATTGAGTAGGATGCGGTCGACCGGCGGTTTGGGTCAAACGCGGAGAAGCCGACGATCGCGCCTTGTGTAACCTGCCTTACGTTATTTCCAAGCAGGTTCGTCTAACATCGATTTGGTTTCGGGCTACGGAGTATTTATATGCTTTGGACAATTCTAATTATTTTGCTTGTGTTGTGGGCATTGGGTTATGGAGTCGCCGGGCTCGGTAACGTGGTCCATCTTATCCTCGTGATTGCGGTCATCGTGCTCGTACTGCAGCTCGTGAGAGGCAGGAGGGTCTAGCGTAAGCCCCAAAGGTTCGGCTGACCCAGCAACCTTGGACCTTAAATTGTAAAGTCGAATTTTCGGCTGAATGGCGTCGGGATCGGGTTACTCAAGTAACA
>Ga0068862_100004064_pt1 | contig 12405 bp, 9 predicted proteins | sample KBSSwiS52_FD_66598 | JGI IMG/M metagenome (GOLD analysis project Ga0068862, IMG submission 66598) | Switchgrass rhizosphere microbial communities from Kellogg Biological Station, Michigan, USA - KBS Switchgrass S5-2 | ecosystem: Host-associated > Plants > Roots > Rhizosphere > Soil ... | reverse complement strand
GACCTGACTGTTGCAGAAAATATACATTTCTTTGGCGGTATTTACGGGCTTAGTGATAAAATGATCAAATCTAAAAGTGAGCAATTGATCAGCCAGTTACACCTTAAAAACGAAGCGGATAAATTAGTGGGCTCTTTGCCTTTAGGCTGGAAACAAAAGTTATCTTTTTCTGTGGCAGTAATACATGAGCCCAAAATTGTTTTCCTTGATGAACCAACCGGCGGCGTTGATCCTGTTACACGCCGCCAGTTTTGGAATTTAATTTATGAAACCGCTGAGAAAGGGGTCACCATATTTGTAACCACGCATTATATGGATGAGGCCGAATACTGTAACCGCATTTCCATTATGGTTGACGGCCGCATTACGGCATTGGATAGTCCATCCAATTTGAAAAAGCAATACTCCGTTGATTCAATGAGCAAAGTTTTTTTTGAAATAGCAAGAGGGGCTCAGCGAAGTGAATAATAAAAGAATTGAGGTAAATAAAGAATGAAACAGTTTATAATATTTGTAAGAAAGGAATTTGCCCACGTATTGCGCGACAGGAAAACATTATTGATCCTCTTTGGATTGCCTGTTGTTCAGATTATGATATTTGGCTTTGCACTTACCAACGAAGTAAAGAATTCGAAAATAATAATCGTGGATTATGCAAAAGATATTGCATCGCAGGAACTCACCGCCAAAATAGAAGCGAGCAGGTATTTTGAAATTGAAAGATCTGTAATGGGCCCCGAAAAAATGGACAAGGCTTTTAAAGAAGGTAAGATTAAAATAGCGGTGGTGTTTCCCGAAAATTTCAATCATGACCTCCTGCAGCAGAATAAAGGAACGATTCAAATAATTGCCGATGCTTCAGATCCAAATATTGCCAATACCCTGAACACTTATCTTTCATCTATAATAACAGATTATCAAACGGAATTTAACAGTCCCCGCGTGATGCCTTACAGGATTACACCCGAAACAAGAATGCTATACAACCCCCAGTTAAAGGGCGTCCACAACTTTGTTCCGGGGGTTATGGCATTGGTGCTCATGTTAGTTTGTGTTATGATGACGGCTATTTCTATTGTAAAAGAGAAGGAAACGGGCACTATGGAAATTTTGTTAGTCTCTCCCTTTAAGCCCATATTAGTTATTGTATCAAAAGCGGTCCCCTACCTGATTCTTTCTTTAGTAAATGTTACTTCCATATTGTTATTAAGCGTATTTGTGCTGGATCTTCCAATCAATGGAAGTGTATTTTTATTATTTGCAGAAAGCACATTATTCATTATTACCTGCCTGTCTTTAGGACTGCTGATTTCCATAAAAACCCAATCCCAGCAAATTGCTATGCTGATTTCACTAATGGGAATGCTGCTGCCTACCCTTCTTTTCAGCGGCTTTATGTTTCCAATTGAAAATATGCCCTGGCCATTGCAGTGGATTTCAAATGTTATTCCTGCAAAATGGTTTTACATTATCGTAAAATCAATTATGATAAAGGGCCTGGGTTTTTCGGCCATTTGGAAAGAGACAGCCATCTTATCCGGATTAACCATTTTCCTGGTTGCTGTGAGCATCAAAAATTTTAAAATCCGTTTAGCATGAGAACCATAAAATTTTTACTGCAAAAAGAATTCCGGCAAATATTCAGAAACAAAGCCATTGTGATTATTATACTGGCAGTTCCAATAGTTCAGTTATTAATATTACCATTGGCAGCTAATTATGAAGTGAAGAATATTAATTTGTCTGTGGTAGATAATGACCATTCAGATTATTCCCAAAAACTGGTTTCAAAAATTACCTCATCAGGGTATTTCAGGCTAACAGGCTTCAACACATCTTTTAAAGATGCTTTTAAATTAATTGAATCAGATAAAGCGGATTTAATATTGGAAATTCCGCATGGTTTTGAACAGGATTTAATCAAAGAAAAAGAGCAGAAATTATTTGTTGCAGTAAATGCAATTAATGGAACAAAGGCAAATTTAGGGGGCGCATATTTAAACACGATCACCCGCAATTTTAATGATGATATCCGGGTACAATTAATGGAGCCCGGAAAATTTAACACCTCCGCGGCAATCGAAATTACTTCGTCCAATTGGTTCAATCCATTAATGAATTACCGCATTTTTATGGTGCCCGGGATCCTGGCAATATTAGTGACAATGATAGGTGGCTACCTTTCTGCATTAAACATCGTGAAAGAAAAAGAAATAGGCACTATTGAACAAATAAATGTGACGCCAATAAAAAAGTACCATTTTATTTTAGGCAAGCTCATTCCGTTCTGGATATTGGGATTAATTGTCTTTTCGCTTGGGCTGGTGGTTTCGTGGCTGGTATATGGAATTATCCCTTTGGGAAGCATTCTGTTATTGTTTGGTTTTGTAGCTGTTTACCTTTTAGCCGTTTTGGGATTAGGCTTGCTGATTTCAACATTCTGCGATACCCAGCAACAGGCGATGTTCATAGCCTTTTTCTTTTTAATGATTTTTATTTTAATGGGTGGGTTATTCACTCCCATTGATAGTATGCCGGATTGGGCAAAAGTGATTACAAAATTAAATCCTGTAAGTTATATGATAGATGTGATGCGAATGATAATATTAAAAGGGAGTGGGCTTAAAGATGTTCAATATCATCTTTACACTATCATGTTATTTGCAATTGTGTTGAATAGCTGGGCGGTCTGGAATTATAAAAAAACATCATAAGGCATCGGCAGGATGATTCGATCTTCAATAAAAACATAATATTTCGCGGAGCCGTTCACTTAATTTTTGTTTTGCCTCTTGTTTTAGGTAAATTACATGTATGGTTCTTAAAATGAAGTTTCATCCAAGGAAATTAATTTTATGAAGCGATTAATATCTCTGTTTATAGCCGTTTTATTGCCTGGATTGCTTGTCGCTCAAAGAGTTGTTTCCATAAAAGTCAACGGCGGCATTAATCCGGCATCTGCTGAATATATTCATAAAGGCATCGAAAAAGCGGAAAAGGAAAAAGCGGAGTGTCTTCTCATACATCTCAATACGCCGGGGGGCTTATTAGCATCGACAAGAGTCATCGTAAGTGATATGTTGAAATCAACAGTACCGGTAATTGTTTATGTTTCTCCGGCAGGAGCACATGCCGGTTCTGCCGGTGTCTTTATTACACTGGCCGCTAATATTGCAGCAATGGCACCGGGGACAAATATCGGTGCAGCTCATCCGGTATCGTTGCAGGGAATGCCCGATACCATTATGAATGCAAAAGGGACTAATGATGCTGCTGCTTTTATCAGAACCATTGCCGAAAAAAGAAAGCGAAATGTTGAATGGGCAGAAGATGCCGTTCGCAACAGTGTTTCAATCACTGACGAAGAGGCGATTGAAAAAAATGTGATTGATTATATTGCAAATGATGACCGCGAACTGCTTGTTCAAATTGATGGGAAAAAGATTGAGGTAAACGGTGGTTTTAAAGTACTTCAAACCAAAAACGCCCAAATTGACTCACAGGAAATGGGATTTTTTCAAAAAATACTTGACAGGTTAAGTGATCCGAATATTGCTTATTTATTGATGATGATCGGGTTCTATGGAATTTTATTTGAGCTCTTTAATCCTGGTGCCATATTTCCGGGTATCGTAGGTGTTATCTCACTCATTTTTGCCTTTTATTCCATGAGCAGTATGCCTGTTAATTATGCCGGATTATCTTTAATAATTTTTGGTATTATTCTCTTTTTACTTGAAATAAAAATAATCAGCCACGGGCTCCTGACTATTGGTGGCATTGTTTCCATATTATTAGGCTCCTTATTTTTATTTCGCACCAGCCCAGCAGAAAATTTTGTCTCCATTTCATTGACTGTAATAGTAGCCTCGACTTTGCTGACCGCTTTATTTTTTCTTTTCGTAATAGGGATGGGTTTAAAAGCACAACGCTCCAAACCCGTCAGTGGAATTCAGACCTTCATTGGCAAAAAAGGCGAAGCCATCAGCTCACTGGACCCTGGCGGAACTGTAAAAGTGAATGGTGAAATGTGGAATGCAGAATCTCTTTCAGGAAGAATAAATCCCGGTGGAAATATTATTGTAAGAGCAATAAAAAATCTTACATTATATGTTGAAGAAGGATAGGTTTTATATAAACATGTATTATAAGTTTTCAGATATTTAATTAACCAATAAAAAATCAGACATGCCACAGCAGTTCCCTTTAGTACTTGTAATCATAATTGTATTTGTTTTGTATATACTTGCGAGTGCCATCCGCATTCTCCGTGAATATGAGCGTGGTGTCATATTCAGGCTGGGAAGGGTGCTGGGTGGTGGCGTAAAAGGACCAGGCCTTATTCTTTTGATACCCATCATTGACAAAATGGTAAAGGTAACTTTACGTACCGTGGTTATGGATGTACCGCCACAGGATGTTATCACCCAGGATAATGTTTCTATAAAAGTGAATGCCGTAATTTATTTTCGCGTTATTGATCCTCAAAAAGCAATTGTAGAAATAGAAAATTATTTAGTGGGTACATCACAACTATCACAAACCACCTTAAGGAGTGTACTGGGCCAGTCAGAACTGGATGAGCTTCTTTCTCAAAGAGAAAAGATAAATGTCAGGCTGCAGCAGATCATCGACCTGCAAACAGAGCCGTGGGGAGTAAAAGTTACTCATGTAGAGGTAAAACAAATTGACCTGCCCCAGGAAATGCAACGTGCTATGGCTAAGCAAGCCGAAGCGGAAAGAGAACGCAGGGCTAAAGTAATTTCCGCTGAGGGAGAATTCCAGGCCTCACAAAGGCTTAGCGATGCGGCGAAAATATTGAGTGAACAGCCCAGTGCTTTGACACTACGATACCTGCAAACATTGCGTGAAATTGCCACGGAAAATAACTCAACGACCATTTTCCCTGTTCCTATCGATATTCTAAAACCCTTTATGAAAATCAATGAAGATGAGCAAAAGAAGAAGGACAGTTAGAGCGCAGCCATTATGCTTTTAAAAGAAATAAGCTTACAAACTAATAATCTTTTTGAATTACATAATTTCTATAAAGAAATTTTTGAATTACCAACGGTTTATTCAAATGAAAAGAGCATTGCCGTTACGGCAGGGAAATCACAATTAATTTTCGAAGAAGCAAATAACCCGCGAAACCCTTTTTATCATTTCGCTTTCAATATTCCATCCAATAAATTTGAGGAGGCCTTCAATTGGATGAAAAAAAAGGCAGCCTTACTTTGGCTGGATGATTATAAAGGTTATATAGCAGACTTTGTTAAATGGCGTGCAAAATCATTTTACTTCAAGGACCCGGCTGGAAATATTCTTGAACTGATCACAAGATTTGACCTGGATGATATTGCCGGTGAAAAGTTTTCGTCTATGCATATCCGTAATGTAAGTGAGATCGGATTGGTGTTCCCGGTAGAAAGTTTTGACACAGACGTAAATAATCTATTAAGTCAATACCCGCTTGGCTATTTTGATAAACAACCTCCAATGCCACATTTCAGGGCCGTTGGAAATGATGAGGGCTTGTTTGTTATTGTTCCGGAAAACAGGGCTTGGTTTTCTACAAAAGATGTTCTTTCACAAGTATTTCCAATGCGAATTACTTTTATTGAGAATAATACGTCGTACCAGCTAAAGATGTAAGTTTTGTAAGTAATTCCAAATCACAATTTCAGTTCCATACTACCCTTGATACCAAATTTTGAAATGCCCGGGTTATTTAAATAATTTAACCGCCAGACCGCGTCTATTCGTATGAGATGGAAAATATTGTCTATTCCAACTCCCATTTCCAGGTAAGGGATCCTGTCTGGAATTGTAAAATGATAACTTATGGTAGTGTCATAATATCCATTGGCAATTCTATTTGCCTTCGACATATCTCCCAGCACACCTCTGAAAGTAACGAGGGAGCGCCATTTTAATCTTTTCATTACAGGAAAATACCTGAATGGAAAGCTACCGAAAGACTGCTGAACAGCAAGGCTCGCGTATTTATCAGTTACGAACTCAAAACGGTTCATATTATTGAAGGCATACTTATTGTAATAATAGGTATCGTTTCCCTTTAAAACATTGAGCAGGACTATAGGAAGCACCCCATTGGTTAACCCTGCGTCTATTGTGTAAGACAATTGCCCTATTCTCCCGTCTGTGAAATCATGCTGAAGATAAAAGTTCCATTTACTAAAATCAAAATCGCTTTTCAAAACGCCACTATTTGCTTTGAATCCCTTTGTATAACTAAGCGTTATGATCGGGTAATTGCTTCCAAGGCTTCCCCTCCTGTAATGTTGGGTTATAAATTTTTCCTTATGCGAAAAACGGAGGGAAAAAGTGGCTTCATTTACAATATAATTATTAGTCTCTGAAATATTATTAAGGTAGGGTTTAAAACCATTGTGCGTGTAGTACACATCAAAAAACGGGGTAAAGATATTATGATTAACTGCGGCGCCTATTGCAATGTTGTTAGTAAAATATTTCTGCCACTTAACAGCCACATATTTACTATTGATCAGCCTTGTTTGATTATATTTAACCCGCCTCAAAAAGGATGCAAATATTGAATTCTGATCCAGTTCATCATCATGATCATAAGTACCTGTAAGGTCGCTGCTTAACTCCAAATTTAAAGTTGTCCATTTTTGGGGATTTAAAACAAATTTAGCCCCAAGGAAATACCTGAACTGTTTATCTCTTGTGGCATACCCTCCGTAACCCCGGAGTTGAATATGCCGGTTAAAGCCGGTATTGGTCTTTAAACCAAGAGTAAGCCGGTTTCCTTCTACTATGTTATTAGTATATATGTAATAAATATTTCCAAGATCAACATGGCCACTCGTATAGTAACCTGTAGTTAACGCAGAGATAATTTTACCATAGGTTACTACTATGGGTATTTTTGTAAGCGTATCCATTAACAGGTAGATAGAATTCTCTGATTTGCTCAATGGTTCAAATCTTTCAATGGGCATCCTCTTGGTGGTATCGCCGGCAAAAGCTGCAACAGGAGCTATTTTTTTATCAAAAACGCTGTCAATAGAATTATTATTCAGGATTATATTTTTATAAAGTGTGGATTTTTTTGCAATTACACCGGTTTTTTTCTTTACAGGCACAACAAGATCTATATATAAAATTGTTTTTTCCGGTAAAAATTTATTTTGATCGCCTGCTTCATAAAATTGTGATATTTCAAATTTGTTCACAAAATTTATGTTGGCATTTTTATCCATATGCATAACCAGTGATTTTATTGCATATAATGTATCCACTATCCATAAATTACCGTTGAATGTATTAGTGCCAAATTGAGATGGAGAAAATTGTACCTGGATACAACGATGGTTACCAAAAAAAATGGTGTCCAATATGTGATAATCATAAAAATTTAAAGCATTATCTGAGATCGGGCTTACAAAGTTTACATCAGCCAGCTTTATGTTATTATTATAAACATTGATTTTCTTGTATAGGCCGTCAACATAGGTTAAAATAGACTGATTATCGAGCCCGGAACTTTTTATAGCAGTATATTCATAAATATCTTTTTCAGGATTTTTCCTGTAATAATAATTTGAATTGGTTTCTGACAAATAAACCGGTAGTAACTTTTGATGATCCGGGGTTGTATCCTGGTTATTAAATGCAAAGGCGAGTGGTTTTAACAGGCGGTTAGTTTGTATTTTTTCCGGAATATTTTTAAGATCCACCTCAATCTTATCATATACCTGGCATTGAAAGGTTTTATTGTTGAAGGCATCATTGTGCCCCTTATTTTTTATCACCTTAAGAATGAGCCTTTGTGCTTTGGTGTATCTTTGTTTGACAGATACCACTACTTCCGTCATTGAAGCCGAAGCGGGTTCTGCCTCAAAATTGATGATCTGCTCCGGCGCTTTGGATACTCCCTTTGAAACGGTTTTATAACCAATCATTGAGATAGCAATCGAATCTGTTTTATCATTTATGGCAAAAGTAAATTTTCCCTTCTCATCTGTAATAACACCATTACCGGAGTTAAGTGAATAAACACTGCAGGAAACCAAAGGAAGTTTTGATTTTGCATCAGTAACCTGGCCGCTTATTACACGGTCCTGCGCATGAGTTTCCCCCCATAAGGTAAAAAGAAAAATACACAGAAAACTATATGGTACAATTTTTTTTATAGACGGGCAGGTATTAACATTAGCAATGCAAAATTATATAAAACTGTGTTTAAAAGGATATCCCTCATGTCATTAGAAGATCAAATCAACATAAATCTGTTTATAAATTTCATTTTGCTTTTATCGGGTTAAAAAATCCGGGTTTAATGTAAGATCAGCCAAAAAAAGTAATTCAAGGCCAAAATTAAAACGCTATTTCACCGCAAATATTTTTTCAGCATTTTTTGATGTTTGCTGCGCCACTTCTTCGATTGAAATGTTTTTAATTTCAGCAATTTTTTGAGCCACATATTTTATATAGCTGCTTTCATTTCTTTTACCCCTGAAAGGAACCGGAGCTAAATAGGGTGCATCTGTTTCAAGCACAATATGTTCCAGCTCAACTTGCCTGATAACTTCGGCCAGCCCTGAATTTTTATAAGTAATTACCCCACCTATTCCCAAATAGAAACTTAGAGCTGTTATATCTTTTGCGTTTTGAAGTGTTCCGCTAAAGCAATGAAAGATGCCTTGTAACCCTTTGCCATAATATGTTTTAATAACATCAATGGTTTCCTGCATCGCCTGGCGTGTATGAAGCACCAAAGGCAAATTATATTGTAATGCCCACTCGGCCTGCTGATGCAGGCTTTCATATTGCTCCTTCGTGAATGAAGTATCCCAGTAAAAATCAAGGCCGGTTTCTCCAATTGCGGCAAAATCTCTTTGTGCCAGCATTTCACGAACCTTGCCTAATTCTTCCTTATAATCTTCTTTTACCGAGCAGGGATGCAAGCCGGCCATGGCTATGCATTTTCCAACAAACTTTTTTTCAAGTTCGAAAAGCGCTGAAGTTTCAGAGCTATCTATCGCAGGAAGATAAAATCTTTCCACACCTTCAGTTTCGGCGCGTTGTATGACCGCATCAATGTCCCCGGAAAATTCTTTTAAATATAAATGAGTATGAGTATCAACAAATTTCATGAAGCAAAGAAAAACGAAAAATATGTAACACTTACCTGTCGATGCGACCTGTGTCACTATTCCGGTCTCATTACAGGTAATGCTTCGGGTTCTAATTCAGGCGGTGATCACGGACAGCTGTAATAACTGATCCTCCTATTAAAAAGCTTGTATGTCATTGGATTGTCATGGAAAAAGTGACTGTAACAATGAACAATAATACAGCAGTGCCCGATTTGGAGGACGGCGCCTGTGATAAGGCAATTATTACGATTAATGGCACCTCACATCATATTACCCGACCGTAAGTAAAAATTGTTGTTGATTTGTTAAAAACAATTTGTTAACTTCACAACAGTTTTCATAGGGTACGGATTAAAAACGGGCCGGGGTATCTACCCCGGCCCAATTTTTTTTTCAACATTATGGCGAGATGATTTTAAATTGAAATCCTTTCTTCGTAAAGTATTCAAGCACGCGTGGCAGGGCGTATTGCAGTCTGGGCAATGCTTTTAAGCTATCATGAAAAATTATGATTGAACCTGGTACCGTATTATTCGTCACATTCAGGTAACAATTTTCCGGGGTAATTTTTTCATCAAAATCACCACTGAGGACATTCCACATAATTGTTTTCAAATTTAATTTCTTTCCCTGCAAGGCTTTTAATTGAAATTGGGTGATTTTTCCATAAGGCGGCCTGAAAAGATCGCTGTCAATGAGATTTGCGGCCTGAAGTATGTCTTCAAGATATTCTTTATCGGTTGTCTTCCAGCCATTTAAATGGTTATAGGTATGATTGCCTGGTTTATGTCCATCTGAAATGATCTGTTTATATATGTCAAAATATTCCTTCACATTTTTCCCAATACAGAAAAAAGTTCCTTTCGCATTATACTTTTTCAGCTCCTGCAATACGAATGGAGTTGCCTCGGGATGTGGACCATCGTCAAAAGTGAGATAAATTTCTTTTTGGGTCGTTTTAACTTCCCAAATACACTGAGAATACAATTTTTTTAGTAGCCACGGCGTTTTTACGAAATAAAACATTTGAGAAAAATAAATCTTTTTAATGAATTAAACCCTGGGCACGAAAAATCGTCTTAGGTACATTAATCCCCACCCTCTTTTTAAAATTACTTTATGAAATTAAAAAACTATCTGATGGCTTTTGTGGTCATATTTATTGTGGCCGGTTTTTCCTCGTGCAAAAAAGATAGCCCAGCCAAATCATCTGATGAAGTTGTCGCTACAATAGAACTAAGCGGAGACCAGGCTATTTCTGATAACCTGAATGCAGATGCTGAAAATGTATTAAATGAAGCTGCTGTTAGTAATGACTTTGCCGGTAACACACCTGTAGGTATAACTGAAACAATGAACATACTTGGCTGTGCTACAGTAACTGTAAGCCCGGGTGCATTTCCAAAAACCATTGTGATAGATTTTGGCACAGGCTGTACCCCAACAAATGGTACCGTATTAAGAAGCGGAAAAATTAATATTACGTTAAGTGACTCATTACGGAAATCGGGAAGCGTAGCCGTTATGACTTTTGATAATTATTATGTAGGTGGCTTTAAAAGGGAAGGGACCATTACCTGGACCAATACAAGCCAGGGCGATGTAAAAAGCTGGACACGCACATGCACTGACGGAAAAATAACTACTCCTAATGGCCGTTACTGGTTGCATAGTGGTAGTCAAAATGTAACCCAAACCGCGGGTTCACAAACTCCATTTAATTTACTCGATGATGTATTTTCAATTACCGGCAGCCATACCGTTACTAATGCAGCAGGTATCTCCAGGACTTCAGAAATTATCCTGGCTTTAGAAAAGAAAGTAACCTGCGAAAATATTGATAAGGGTTCAATAAAAACGTCAGGTCCTCATCACTATGCGGTTATAGACTTTGGAGAAGGCACCTGCGATCATAAGGCGACCATATCTATTGACGGAAGTAATCCAATACCATTTTTATTGAGATAAAAATTTGAAATAAACATATTAAATCCCTATGTAAAAGATCTGTGAATCAATTCACGGGTTTTTTATTTTATAGGCAACCCATCTCTAGACCTGCCCCTTTATCTTTGCACAATGAAAAAAGTAAGAGTAAGGTTTGCACCAAGCCCCACGGGAGCATTACATTTGGGAGGTATTCGCACGGCCTTGTATAATTATTTATTCGCAAAAAAAAATAATGGAGATTTTGTTTTAAGAATCGAAGATACTGACCAAAGCCGCTTTGTGGAGGGGGCAGAGCAGTATATTATTGATTGCCTGAACTGGTGTGGCATTCGACCCGATGAAGGTCCATCTAATGAAGGGGCATATGCACCTTACCGGCAAAGTGAACGAAAAACTCTTTATAAAAAATATGCTGAAGAACTTGTAAAAAAAGGGCATGCTTATTATGCTTTTGATTTACCTGAAGAGATCGAAGCCATGAGAGAAAGGCTAAGGTCTGAGGGTACAAATAATCTCCTGTACGGCCATTTTGTCCGCATGAAAATGCGCAATTCTCTCTCTTTACCACCTGAAGAAACTGAAGCATTACTTGAAGCCGGATCTCCCTTCGTGATACGAATAAAAATAAACGGTAATGAATCTGTGTTTTTTAATGACATGATAAGAGGAGAAATAGAGATGAATACAAATGGGGTTGATGATAAAGTGCTGTTAAAAGCCGATGGCATGCCTACCTATCATCTTGCGGTTGTAGTAGATGATTATTTAATGAAAATAACCCATGCGTTTCGCGGGGAAGAATGGCTTCCGAGTTCACCTGTTCATATTCTTTTATGGAAATATTTCGGATGGGAAAATCAAATGCCTCAATGGGCACACTTTCCATTGATTTTAAAACCTGATGGTAACGGGAAACTAAGCAAAAGAGACGGGGACAGGCTTGGATTTCCTGTTTTTGCTATGGAGTGGAAGGATCCGAACACAGGTGAACTAATGAAAGGATTTAAAGAACTTGGATTTTTACCCGAAGCATTTGTAAACATGCTTGCTATGCTCGGATGGAATGATGGAACAGAAAAGGAAATATTTTCATTAGATGAACTGGCTGAGAGGTTTTCTATTGAAAGAGTTCATTCAAGCGGGGCAAAATTTGATTTTGAAAAAGCAAAGTGGTTCAACCACGAATGGATTAAAAAGCTGGATGTGGGAAGTTGGAAGCATGACGTAAAGAAGATTTTTGAAGAGAAAGGAATTGTAATTACAGATGAAATAAAATTTGAAAAAGTACTTGCGGTAATTAAGGACA
>Ga0068862_100004063_pt1 | contig 12406 bp, 9 predicted proteins | sample KBSSwiS52_FD_66598 | JGI IMG/M metagenome (GOLD analysis project Ga0068862, IMG submission 66598) | Switchgrass rhizosphere microbial communities from Kellogg Biological Station, Michigan, USA - KBS Switchgrass S5-2 | ecosystem: Host-associated > Plants > Roots > Rhizosphere > Soil ... | reverse complement strand
CCACGCTTGCCCGCGCTGAGACTGAAGAACAGCACGACGAGCACGATCCACGATGCCAGCAACGCAATGCGCAGGTCGAACGAGCGCAGCGCGCTGCGCCAATGCGAGAACAGCCACGGCACGAGCAACGTGAGCGGCAGCCAGAGCCCCGGAATCACGTTGACGAAGAAGTACCAGAACGGCTCGCGATGATGCCAGGCGTTGCCGTAGCGCTTGACGGTCTGGTTGAACAGGATCTCGTCGCGATAGGCGGCGAGTGATGGATCGTTGTTGGCGGCGATCAGCATCGGGATGAGCCAGATGCTGACGGCTGCGAGGAACGCCAACGGTCCAAGGAGCCAGCGAGCACCGCCGCCCGCTGCCTTGCGCGGCTGCCATTTCGCATCGCGCAAAATCGCGAACGGCACCAGCACCAGCAGCGGCAGAAATCCCACGCCCTTGGTGATCACGCCTAGCCCCGCGGCGGCCCAGCCTATCGTGTACCAGCGCCACGACGGCCCGAGCAGCAGATGCCGCAGCAGGCCGTACAAGCTCAACGTCGTCCAGAAGCACAGCGTCGCGTCGATCTGCGCCTGCCGCGCCTGCCACACGAATTGCACCGTGAACAGCAGCGCCAGCGCGCCGGCGAACCCGGTCTCGCGATTCCACAAGCGTCGGCCGAGATCGTATACGAGTGCGACGCAACCGAACCCCGCGAGGAACGACGGCAGCAGGAAGGCGAAGCGCAGCGAATGGGTCAGCGTCAGACCCAGCGCGATCAGCCAGAAGAACAACGGCGGTTTGTCCGCGTACGGCTGGCCGCCGACGCGCGGCAGCAACCAGTCGCCGGTCGCGACCATGTCGCGGGCCACGAGCGCAAAGCGCGGCTCGTCCGCGGGCCACGGGTCACGTAAGCCGATACCCGTCGCAATTAGCAACAGCGCCAACGCCAGCAGCCACAGGACATCCGCCCACGGCGATTGATTTTCGCGTGCTGCACCGTCAAACATCTGATGAATTCCACTCGCTCAATCGCCCAGACCCGCTTCGGCGCGGCATTCTACGCATGGTTGCGCGACCGTTGGACAGCAGGTCTTGCACTGCGCTCCGACGTCGCCCTGATTCTGCTCATCTCGATCGCCTGGGCCGTGCTGTACAACCTCCAGTTCTGGCACCAGGCAATTGCCGCGATGTGGCATCCGGCAGCGGGTGCTGCATTGTTCCTCGTTTCGCTGTTCGTTGTGGTCGTGTGCCTGCAGGCGCTGCTGCTCGCGCTCGTGCCGACGCGAGTCGGATTGCGGGTTGCAGCAAGCGCGCTGTTCGTGGTCGCCGCGGCCAGCTCGTACTTCGCGAGCGCCTATGGCGCGATCATGAACCAGGACATGATCCGCAATGCGATCGAGACCGATCCCGCGGAAGTGGGCGGCTTGATGAACTTCGATCTGTTCGCGCACGTTCTGCTGCTCGGCGTGCTGCCGGCCGTGCTGGTTTGGCGCGTGACACTGCCCTCCTCCCCCTGGCGCGCGCAATTGCGACAACGCCTGGTCTTCATCGGCTCCGTGCTCGCGGTGTGTGCAGTCGCGTTGTTCTCTTGCTCGGCGAACTACGCGGTGTTCTTTCGCGCGCACAAGACAGTGCGCTACGCGCTCAGTCCAGCCGCACCGGTCGTCAGCTTCGTCGGCCTGCTGGCCGAGAAGGAAAAGCGCGATCCGCGCGCACCGTTGATCGACCCGGCCGGCAACGTGCAGCGCACTGCGGCCGTCAGCGACAAACCGCTGGTGCTGTTCCTCGTGGTCGGCGAAACGGCGCGAGCCGCGAATTTCCAGCTCGGCGGCTACCAGCGCGCGACGAATCCGGAGCTGAGCGGCCGGGCGGACGTCGTGTACTTCGATCATGCGACGAGCTGCGGCACGTCGACGGCGATCTCCGTGCCTTGCATCTTTTCGCATTTGCCGCGCGAGCGATTCGACGTCGAACAGGCCGACCGCTACACGAACCTGCTCGACTCGGTCGTGAAGGCCGGTTTCGCCACCGAGTGGCGCGACAACAATGCCGGCTGCAAAGGTGTCTGCGCGCGCGTGGTGCAAGTCGCCTATCCGGGCAAGTCCGATCCAGCGCACTGCCCGAACTCGTACTGTTACGACGAGGTCATGCTGACCGACCTCGCGGCGCGGCTGCAGACGCTGACGCAGGACACTGTCGTGGTCTTCCACACGATCGGCAGTCACGGCCCCGCGTATGCGGAGCGCTATCCGCCGCAGTTCGAAGTCTTCAAGCCCGCCTGCCGCTCCAACGAGCTGCAACGCTGCACTGCGCAGGAAGTCGTCAACGCGTACGACAACTCGATCCTCTACACCGACCACGTGCTGGCGAAGCAGATCGATCTGCTGCAGGCGAACGCGAGCCGTTTCGACAGCATGCTGCTGTATGCGTCGGATCACGGCGAATCGCTCGGCGAGCAAGGTATCTATCTACACGGCCTGCCGTACTCGTTCGCACCGCGCGTCCAGAAGGAAGTGCCGATGCTGCTCTGGGCCTCGCGAGGCTACGTCGAGCGCACCGGTCTCAGCCTGAACTGCGTCAAGGCGCGCTCGCACAACGCGGTGAGCCACGACAACCTGTACCACACGGTGCTCGGGGCGCTAGCCGTGCACAACGCGGTCTACGACCCGCGCATGGACATCCTGGCGCAGTGCCGATCGGCGCTGCCCCAAACCTTGAGTAGTAATCACGAGTAGAACCGATTGCTTTTGTCGCCGATCGGCGTCTTAAGTAGCAGGCCATGTACACCACCGACCGTGAGCTGATCGACGCCATGCTGGCGGGCGATGAGGCTGCGTTCCGCAGCTTCTTCACGGCGTATTTTCCGCGGGTTTACCGCTTCGCCCTGCCGCGACTGAACAACGAGGTCGAGGCAGCGAAGGAAGTCGTGCAGTCGACGCTGACCAAGGCAATGCGCAATCTCGCGGGCTATCGTGGCGAGGCGGCGCTGTTCAGCTGGCTGTGCCAGATCTGCCGGCGGCAGATCGTCGACCACCTGCGCGCTAACAGGCGTCACGCGGAGAACATAGTGTTGATCGACGACAGCCCGGAGCTGCGCGCCGCGCTCGAAGCGGTGGAAGCGCCCGCGGCGGACGATCCGCTGCAGGGCTACGGCGACGCCGAGACGCGCCGGCTCATCCGGTCAGTGCTCGATCGACTGCCGGCGCGCTACGGCGACGTGCTGGAGTGGAAGTACATAGAAGGCCGCAGCGTCGAAGAGATCAGCGAGCTGCTCGGCGTCGGCCAGGTAGCGGCACAATCGGTGCTGGCGCGGGCCCGCACCTCGTTCAGGGAGGCACTGGAGACCGTATTCGGCTCGACAGCGCAGGACATCCTGGGGACCCTACGTGGAAAGTGAACCCATGAAGAGCGACGACACCAGCATCGAGGCATTGCTGCGCGAGGTAGGCGCACGCGACGAGCCTTCGGCGGACATGATGCGCGACGTTGAAGCGGCGGTGCACGCCGAGTGGCGGAGCATGCTGCAGCAGCGCCGCATGCGGCGGCGCTTCGTTGCCGTTGGGATTGCGGCCAGCGCGGTGCTCGCAGTGGGCGTGGCGTTGTTCGCTCCGCGTTATTTCTCGCCGCAGCCGATCGAGGTCGCGCAGATCACGCGCATCGACGGACATCTGCTGGTGCGGCCGGCGGCGGAGGCCGCCCGCGAGGTTGCCGTTGCACAGAGCGTGTCGACGGGCGAAACGATTCAGACCGATGACCGTTCGCGCGCCGCGCTGCAATTGGGCGACTCAGTGTCGCTGCGCCTGGATCACGGCACGATCGTGAAGGTGGCCGCGGCCAACGAGCTCGTGCTGACGGCCGGCGCCGTGTATGTCGATTCGCAGGCGCAGAATCCGCAGGAATTGACGATCCGCACGGATGCCGGCTCGGTGCGTCACGTCGGCACGCAATACGAAGTGCGAACGCACGCCGACGACATGGTCGTGAGCGTGCGTGAAGGTCGCGTAATGATCGCGAATGCGGCCGGCACGAGCAGCGGCGTCGCGGGCGAGCTGATCCGCGTCACGCCGCGCGGACAGATCGTGCGCAGCACCGTCGCCGCCCACGACCCGCATTGGCAATGGGCGGCACACACCGCACCGCAATTCGACATCAACGATCACACGCTCGCTGTCTTCCTGGAGTGGGTCGGGCGCGAGACCGGCCGCAAGGTCGTGTACTCCTCGAGCGCAGCGCAGAGCGCAGCGAGCGAGCTCAAATTGCGCGGCTCGATTGCCGGCCTCGATCCGGATACTGCACTCAGCGCCGTGCTTTCCACGACGCAGCTGCATCGGTATCAGACCAAGGATGAATTGATCGGGATCGCCCTCGCCGCCGACTGATTCGGGGCGCTGACTCCGTCCAACTCTCCGACATCTCGCGTCAGGGGGTCGAATGGCCGGAGTTCCACGCAGCGCGATGACTTTGCTGCTGCTCGCACCGTTGTGCGCGCACACCGCGCCGGTTGCACGCGATGCCGATCTCGAGCAGCGCGGCGCGCGCATCGGCCACATCGCGATTCAAGTCGATGACGTCTTCGAGACCGGCAAGCGGCTCGCGGCTCCCTATCGCATCGCCAACGATCTGCACATCTCGACCCACGACGCGACCGTGCAGAATCAGCTGCTGTTCCATACCGGCGACAAGTACGACCGCCGGGTGCTCGACGAAACCGCGCGCATCCTGCGCGCACAGCGTTATCTCAACGAAGCGACTATCGAGCCGGTGCGCTACAACGAGGACGACAATACCGTGGATGTGCTGGTGCGCGTCCATGACGTCTGGACGCTGAGCCCCGGCTTGTCGTTCGGCCGCAAGGGCGGCGAGAACAGCACCAAAGTGACCTTCGAGGACATGAACTTCCTCGGCCTCGGCAAGCAACTGACGTTTGCACGCTCCGCCAATGTCGATCGCACGGCCTGGGAGCTCGGTTACGTCGATCCGAATCTGTTCGGCAGCTGGTGGCGGCTGTCGGCGGACTATGGAGCCCTCAGCGATGGCAGTTCGAAAGAACTTTCCCTCGAACGACCGTTCTATGCGCTGGATACACGCTGGAGCGCAGGGCTTTCCGCTGCCGACGCGACCACCGACGTCTCCCGCTACTCGCTCGGTCACATCGTCGAGCGGCTGCAGATGCAGGAGCGCAAGTTCGAGATCGGCGGCGGCTTCTCCGAAGGACTGCACGACGGCTGGACCACGCGCTATCTCGCCGGCGTCCGCTACGACGCCCGCGAATTCCAGGCGCTGCCGGACCAGCCGCTCGCGTCCATTCCGAGCGATCGCGTCGTCGCCTATCCATGGTTCGGCTGGGAAGCGATCGAAGACCAGTACGTCAGCACCCGAAATCTCGATCAGATCGGCCGCACCGAAGATATTTATCTCGGTCTGAGCGCGCGCCTGGAAGCCGGGTTCGCCTCCGCAGCGCTCGGCTCGACGCACGATGGCCTGATCCTCAACGGCAAGGTGCGGGCCGGCGCGGACCTCGGCCACGAGCAGTACCTGATTCATTCGCTCGGCTTCGGCACGCGCGTCGAAGGCGATGCACTCGCGAACGCTTCACTCGATTGGTCGACCCGCTACTACCTGCGGCAGTCGGTGCATCGCGTCTTCTTTGCATCCGTCGGCGGCACCGTCACTTCACATCGCGATCCCGAAGAACAACTGCTGCTCGGCGGCGACAACGGCCTGCGTGGTTACCCCCTGCGCTACCAGGCCGGCGACGAGAGCGCACTGCTCACCCTCGAGCAGCGGTTTTACACGGACTGGCAGCCGCTGAAGCTGTTCAACGTCGGCGCGGCAGTGTTCTTCGATGCCGGCCGCACCTGGGGCCAGGACGAGTTCGCCGCTACGCCGGCGGGCTGGCTCAAAGACGTCGGCGTCGGCCTGCGACTCGGCAGCGCTCGCTCGGGGCTCGGCAACGTGCTGCACATCGATCTCGCGTTCCCGCTGGATCGCAGCAGCGACATCGACAGCATGCAACTCCTCATCGAAACGAAGCGGTCGTTTTGAAAACCGTGCATTCCTTGCGTTTCTGGTGGTCCCATCTGCAGGTACCGTTCGCGCTGTTCGTCGTAACGGCCACCGTCTTTGCGGTCACGCCGCTGGATGAGCACATCGCGCGCGCAGTGTTCTTCGATGCCGCGAGCGCGCAGTGGATCGGTGCCCATTCCTGGGTGATAAACGAGCTGCTCCACACCGCCGGGCGCTGGGCCATCCGCGCGATGGTGGCTCTCGTGCTGGCGCTCTGGGTCGCGACCTTCGTCCGGCGCGACTGGCGGACCCTGCGGCGACCGGCTGCATTCCTGACGATTGCAATGCTGCTGTCGATGGGCGTGGTCGGTTTGCTCAAGACAGTGACCAATGTCGACTGCCCCTGGGACCTCGTGCCATTCGGCGGCCGTTTCCCGTACGTCGAGCTGTTCGCCGACCGGCCCGATGCGCTGCGCGCCGGGCGTTGCTTCCCCGCAGCGCACGCCAGCTCCGGATATGCGTTGCTCGCCCTATACTTCGTGTTTCGCGAGCGGCATGCGCGGCTCGCGAAACTGGGATTGGGCGTGGGGCTGCTCGCCGGACTGACGTTCGGCCTGGCGCAGCAGGCGCGCGGCGCGCACTTCGTTTCGCACGATCTGTGGAGCGCGTTCCTCGTCTGGACGACCACGCTGTCGATCTATGCGCTCGCGTTCCGCGCACGGTTGTGGGAATCGGAGAACCATGAAACTACGCCGGCTCGTCGGCTGGCTCCTGATCTGCACGCTGCTGGCGACCCCGGCCTGGGCGCAGGACTTGCGCGGTCGGAAAGTCAGCGAGGTGCTGGACGAGCTGCGCTCGGCGGGGCTGACCTTCATCTACAACACGCAGATCGTGCCGAGCGATCTGCGCATCGAGACTGAGCCGCGCGAGCGCTCGGGCGTGGAGCTGGCGCGCGAGATCCTCGCAGCGCACGGCCTTGGATTGTCGCAGGTTGCTCCCGGCGTCTTCGCCGTAGTCGCCGATTCCGCGGCGCGCGCACCCGAACGCACCGAAAACAGCGAACCGGCGCAGGACGGCGAGCTCGAAGAGGTCATAGTCCAGACGAGCCGCTATCGACTCGCCACCGGCGAGCTCGCGGCCCGCACGTTCCTCACGCAGGAGCAGGTGAAGAACATGCCGCGCCTCGCCGACGAGACGCTGCGGGCCGTGCAGCGTCTACCGGGCACGACCACCAACGGCTTTTCCAGCATCGGCTCGGTGCGCGGCGGCGAGCCGAACGAGACGGCGATCGTGCTCGACGGGCTGCGGCTGTACGAGCCGTTTCATCTCAAGAATTTCCTGAGCCCGGTGAGCCTGCTCGATTCGCGGCTGATCGACAGCATCGAGTTCTATTCCGGCGGCTTTCCGGTGGTGTACGGCGATCGCATGAGCGCGATCATCGACGCCACCGCGGTGCGGCCCACGGACCCGCGCTACTTCGAGATCGGGGTCAATCTGTTCCACTCCAGCGCGCTCGCCGCGACCGATCTCGCCGACGGCCGCGCTCACGCGCTGGTATCCGCCCGCCGCAGCAACGTCGGCGACCTCGCCTACCTGAGCGAGAACGACTTCGGCGAGCCGCAGTACTCGGATGGCTTCGCCCGCCTCGATTACGCGATCAATGACGCAACTACCGCGGCCCTCGAAACGCTCGTCTCCAGCGACACGATCTCCGCGCGGCAGCAGAATGGCGAGCAGCGGGCGCGAGCCAAGTATCGCAACATCTACTCGTGGGCGACTGTCGATCACGAGTGGCGCGACGGCGCCTCGACGCGCGTGATCGCCTCGTACACCGATCTCGAAAACCGCCGCGAGGGCGATGTGAACGACCCGGGTGTGCGTACGGCACACGTGAGCGACGAGCGGTTTTTCCATGTCATCGGCTTGCGCGTCGAGAACAAGCTCGACGCCGGCATGCTCGAGCATCGCTTCGGCGCGGAAGTGCGCAGGCTGTGGGGCGACTACGACTACGCCAGCGAAGTGCACGTGCTGCCGGGTTTTCCGTTTCCAGGCTCGCCGGGATTCGACCTGACGCGCGCCACGGAGCCCTCACCGGAAGGCTACGAGTCATCCGGCTACTGGGATGTCCTGGCACGATTCAACGAGCGCTGGGCTTTCCAAGGCGGCGTCCGCATCGACACGCAGACGTACGACGGCTCTGACGACGGCGAACAATGGAGCCCGAGGCTCAGCGTGCTCTACACGCTGTCGCCGCAAACGCAGCTGCGCGCGAGCGTCGGCCGCTTCGTGCAGTTCCAGGGGATCAACGAGCTGCAAGTTGAGGACGGCGTCGATACGTTCTACCCGGCACAGCATGCGTATCACTGGATTCTCGGCATGGATCACGCGTTCGCCGCCGGCCTCGACCTGCGCGTGGAAGCGTTCGTCAAAGACTATCGGCACATCAATCCGCGCTTCGAAAACATCTTCGACCCGCTGGTGCTCCTGCCGGAAGCGGAATTCGACCGTGTGCGGATCGCGCCGGACGGCGCGCGTGCGTCGGGCATCGAAATGATGGTGCGGCTCCAGCCACACGGCTCGTGGAGCGGATGGCTGAGTTACAGCTGGTCGCGCGCCGAAGACCATGTTGATGGCATGGATGTGCCGCGCAGCTGGGATCAGCGCCACGCCGTGAACCTCGGCATCGTCTGGGCAAAGGGTCCGTGGAGCGCGACCCTGGTCGACAGCTTTCACACCGGCTGGCCGACGACCGAGCTGCAGCTGACGGGCGTCGACCAAGGCAATCCGCAGATCGTGCTTTCCCGCCGCAATCGCGCGCACCTCAGCGACTACAACACGCTCGACGTTCGCGTCACGCGCACGTTCGCTTTGCCGCGCGGCGCGCTCGATGTGTTCCTCGAAGTGAACAACGCGACCTCGCGCCAGAACGAGTGCTGCGTGAATTACGAGGTCACACGCAATCCCGATGGCTCGCTCAGTTATGCACGCCACGAGGATTCGTGGCTGCCGCTGGTGCCTTCGGCGGGTGTGTTGTGGAGATACTAAGAGGGCAGAGTGGACAGGATGAACAGGATAGACGGGATGCTGTTCATCCTGTTCATCCTGTCAAATCTCTTTCCCACCCGCACGAAGCCCGAGTGCGACCAGGTTTGCCACTTCACGGGCGATATGCCGCTGCTGCGCCAGGTCGCGGGGCACGTCTTCCTTGACGAGCCAGCTGACCAGGCCGGGCAACATCAACGCGCGCGCTTCGATGTCGTCGATCGGCGCGATGCTGCCTTCGTCGATTCCTTGCCGGATCTGTGCGTGGTACGCGTCGCCGAGCAGACCGGAGTTGCGGTCGAATGCGGCCTGCCCTTCCGGCGACAGCGCGCCGTGACCGACTAGCGGCGACAACGGCGTCAGCTCGTCGCTCGGGTAAGCGAGCGACAGTGCGTGCATCGCTGCGGCCAGCGCGTCCAACCGCGAGCCCTGGTGCTCGAGCATCCGGTCCTTGATCAGGAAAAAGATACGGAACGCGCGGTCGTAGCACGCCGCGACCAGGTCCTGTTTGCTGCCGATGTGATGATGCAGCGTGCGCTTGGTCGTGCCGACCTGCGCCGCGATCTCATCGAGCGACGTCGCATCGATACCTTTGCGATTGAACAACCGCGAGGCAACGCGCAGCAGCGCCTCGCGCTTCGCCTGCACGGCTGCGTCGCGATCGAACGCGCTCACGACCCGCGGCGACAAGGCAGCGAGATCGAGCGGTTGGAAGTCCGGCAGCCGCGCGGCGCTCGAAAAACCCTCGAACACAGTTGCGGTCGCTGCAGCGAGCAGCCTCGTGTGACCCATCGGACCGACGGCGTGCGCCCAGGGCCGCGCGAGCGGTGCCCAGGTCACGAGGCTCAGAATGATGCGCGCCGAGACTTCGTAGTCGCAGCGGCGGAGCACTCCTTCGCGCTCGCCTGTCTCCAGCACGTGCGCGAGACGCGTCGCGAGCGCGTCGTATAAGCCCTGGATCGTGTCGCGCTGAGTCGGGTTCAACATCGCGATCTCTGCGCGCGCGGCGATCTCCGGTTCGTTCGGATCGAGCATGCGCGTCACGAACCCGCGCAGCACGTCCGCAGCCGTACCGGCAGCGCGAGACGCTTCGAGCAGATGGCGTGCGGTAATTTCCGCGGCGCGCCGATAGCACTGGAACACCAGGTCTTCGCGGTCCGCGACGTAGTAGTACATCGCGCCGCGCGTAACGCCGAGCTTCGCAGCGATTTCGGCGAGCGAGGTCAGCAGCACTCCCTTCTCGTTCAACTGGCGCGCGGCTTCGTCCAGCACGCGCTCGTGCTTGTTCGCGGCGCTCGTGGCCGAGGTCGCTAGTTGTTCGACAGATGTTATTGCGGGCATGAAAGAAGTCGCGGCGAGCGCAGGAGCGTACAGCTTTTCTCGCAATACGCACTAGCCACTGCTCGCTTCCATCGTTAAACGATTCTGCTCGATGGAAATCGTCTGACTAGAGATTTTACATTCAGGTGTATATCTGCCCTTCTATAGCAAATCAAGAAAAAGCTGTGATATATCAGCCCTGCCGCCGCCTCTGGCACGCAGCCCGATAACCGGAAGCGGCGACGGGACGCGCGCGTGCAGCCTCGAGCCGGACGCCGCAAGACAGATCAGAAAATCAACAGGGGGTTAACTATGAAGATCATCGACCGCTGGCAGCGCCGCTGCTGCGTGGCCTTGAGCCTGCTGCTGCTCGCAGCAGCCGCCCAGGCGCAGACGAATCCGCTGCAAAAAGGACCGGATCCGACCTCTACGATCCTCAACGCCAACGCCGGTCCGTTCGCGATCGCGAGCACGTCCGTGCCGAGCTCGGTGAGCGGCTTCGGCGGCGGCACGGTGTACTACCCGACGACCGCAGGCTCGTATGCGACCGTGGCGATCTGCCCGGGGTTCACGGCCACGCAATCGTCGATCGCGTGGATCGGCCAGCGCCTGGCCTCGCACGGCTTCGTCGCCATGACGATCAACACGAACTCGACGTTCGATCAGCCGCCGAGCCGCGCGACGCAGCTGATGGCTGCCCTGCGCTATCTCACCAACAACAGCAACAGCACCGTGCGCGCCCGCGTCGACACGAGCCGGCTCGGCGTCGCGGGACATTCGATGGGCGGCGGCGGCACGCTGATGGCCGCGCGTGACAATCCGTCGTTGAAGGCGGCAGTGCCAATGACACCATGGAGCCAGACCAAGAGCTTCTCGACGGTGCGCGTGCCGACGATCATCTTCGGCGCCGAGAACGATTCGGTTGCGCCGGTCGCGTCGCACTCGATTCCGTTCTACACCAGCCTTCCCAGCACGCTCGACAAGGCATATGCGGAGCTGAACGGCGCCAGCCACTTCGCGCCCAACAGCACCAACACGGCGATCGGCCGCTATGCAGTGTCATGGGCCAAGCGCTTCATGGACAACGACACGCGCTATGACCCGTTCCTGTGCGGCTCGGCGCACACGGCGTTCGCAACGCCGACGGTGTTCTCCGACTATCGTTCGACATGTCCGTACTAGTAGAAAACAAGGTTCCGTGGGGTAAGCCTGCGGGGGGTCGGCGCGGCGGCGGTGAGCACCAGTTCACCGCCGTCCCGCTTTGAGGAACATGAGGAAGCGTCTCTACATCTGGCTCAGCGTCATCGCGCTCGCGCTCGTCGCGGGCGTGGTGTTCGGCCCTGCGCAACGCAAGGACGTGCCGCAAGCATCCCCCGAGGTTGCACGGAACGAGCCCGCTGCCGCAGTCGTTTCGGATCGAGATCACGAGCAACAGGAGCCGCCGGCGAGCATGCCTGAGCACGCCAACGACACGGCTCCTGCATCCGAACCGATCGTGGCACAGACCAACGACAAGACCTTCAGCGTGAACGCTTCCGGGCGCCTCGTCCTGGACGAGCAGGCACGGCTGAACATGGAAGCACTGTTCGCGCGCACCGAGCGCGTTCAGCTGGCCGAGGCGAAACAACAGGCGATCGAGCCGCTGCCCGCCGCGGCGAGCGCGCAAGCAGCGGAACTGCTTGAGCACTACGACAACTATCGGCAGGCGCAGCGGCAGGCCTATCCGCCAGGCGTCGCACCGGCCACTGAAGAAGCAGCGTTGGCCGAGCTCGATGGCTTGCATGCGCTGCGCGTCGCGCATTTCGGGCCAGTAATCGCCCGCGCGCTGTACGGCGAAGAAGAAGCCGAGTCGCGGCAGCTCGTCGAGCTGATGCGGCTGGAAAAGGATCAGAGCCTCACGCTGGAAGAAAAAGCGGTGCGCGCCCAGCAACTGCGCGATTCGCAACAGACCGATCGCTGAGCGCACTCTCAGCCTGCAAACGCGGCTAAACTGCGCCGCGAATGAAACCGTCCCTGCTCTCCCGCAGCGTGCACAAGTGGCTCGCGCTGTTCGTCG
>Ga0068862_100004062_pt1 | contig 12408 bp, 10 predicted proteins | sample KBSSwiS52_FD_66598 | JGI IMG/M metagenome (GOLD analysis project Ga0068862, IMG submission 66598) | Switchgrass rhizosphere microbial communities from Kellogg Biological Station, Michigan, USA - KBS Switchgrass S5-2 | ecosystem: Host-associated > Plants > Roots > Rhizosphere > Soil ... | reverse complement strand
TGCCATGTTTGTTCCCACCAGCGAAAGCGAGGACACCATGGCCAAGACCAACACTGCCGGCCTCGGCATCCACATCGGCATCAGCGAGAAGGATCGCGCGGCCATCTCCAGCGGCCTGAGCCGCCTGCTCGCCGACACCTACACGCTGTACCTGACGACGCACAACTTCCACTGGAACGTGACCGGCCCGATGTTCAACACGCTGCACGCGATGTTCATGGCCCAGTACACCGAGCTGTGGAACGCGGTCGATCCGATCGCCGAACGCATTCGCGCGCTCGGCCACCCGGCGCCGGGCAGTTACGCGCAGTTCGGCTCGCTCGCCACCGTGCCCGATGCGCCCGCCACGCCGCCCAAGGCGCTGGAGATGGTGCGCATCCTGGTGCAGGGCCATGAGGCGGTGGCGCGCACCGCGCGCGAGCTGTTCCCGCTGGTCGAAGAAGCAAGCGACCAGCCGACGGCTGATCTGCTGACGCAGCGGCTGGACATCCACGAAAAGACGGCGTGGATGCTGCGATCGCTCCTGGAAGAGTGACACCCAGCCCCCCGATCGAGGGCGGTCGATTCCTTCACACCGCGCGGCGCCGTTACGCGCCGGCGCGGCTTCGTCGCCTTGGCGCCGCCGATACTGCGCAAAGGGGGCCGAGACCACGCGGCCTGCGGGGCATTCGTGATCTCGTCGTTGCGCCAGCTGCTCGATCGCTTGCGCGCTGGCCGCTTCATGCGGGCCGCGCGCGCCGCGTTCGTCACCTACGAGGTCGACGAGTCGGTGGCAGCGCGCTTTCGCGCGCGCCAGCTGCAAGCCGTGGTCCGCCTCACGCCGCTGATGATGGCGGCCAACGTGCTCAATGTGGTCATCATCGTGAGCCTGTTCTGGGCCCACGGCCCGCGCATCGGACTGGCGCTGTGGACGCTGGGCGTCGCCGCGGTCGTCGTGCTGGCGATGCGGGCCTGGGCCGTCACCCGCGCGCGCCCGCGCCCGACCGCGTCGCGCCGTGCGATGCGCCGCGCCGCACTGCATGCCGCCGGGCTCGGCGTGTTGTGGGCGGTGATGCCGATGCTGCTGTTCCCCGGCGCCACCGGCGCACAGCAGTTGCTGGTGGCGGTGGTGACCACGGGCATGCTCGGCGCCGGCGGGCTCGCGCTCGCATCGATACCGTTGGCCGCGACCGCATACGTGCTTGTGATCGGCACCGCGTCGGCGCTGACGCTGGCACTGGCACGGTTCGAGCTGAGCGCGGCGGTCAGCGCGCTGCTGGCGATCTACAGCGCGATCGTGATCGGTGGCATCTGGGCCACCGCGCGCTTGTTCGGTGCGCGGCTGATGGCCGAGGCCGAGACCGCACGCCAGAACGAGGTGATCGGCCTGTTGCTGCGCGATTTTGAGGAGAACGCCAGCGACGTGCTGTGGGAAGTCGATGCGCAGGGGCGCTTTCGCCATGTGTCGCAGCGGCTTGCGCGCCTGTTTCGCAAACCGGCCCACGAGCTCGCCGGACTGCGCGTGTTCGACCTGTTGCGCGGGGCCGTGCCGCATGACGAGAGCGGCGTCAGCCACCTCGCCGCGTTGCGCCACCATATCGACGCGCGCACGCCGTTTCGCGACCTCTCGTTCGTGGTGCAGGTCAAGGCCCAGCCGCGCTGGTGGTCGATCACCGCCAAGCCGCTCACCGATGCACAAGGGCGCTACGACGGCTGGCGCGGCGTGGCCGCCGATGTGACCGAGACGCACCATGCCAACCGCCGACTGTCGTGGCTGGCGCACTTCGATCCGCTCACCGGCCTGGCCAACCGCCACCAGTTTCGCAGCGAGGTCGAAGGCCTGATGGCACGCGGCTCCGACGCCGCGCGACCGTTCGCTGTGCTGTTCCTCGATCTCGACAACTTCAAGTCGGTCAACGACACGCTCGGCCACGCGGTGGGCGACGCGCTGCTGCAGGAGGTGGCGCAGCGCTTGCTGGCATCCACGCGGCGCGGCGACATGGTGGCGCGCCTGGGCGGCGACGAGTTCGCGATCGTGCTGCACCACGCGGCGTCACGCGACGAGGTCGAGCAGCTCGCGCGGCGCGTCATCGTCAGCCTGCAGGCGCCGTGCACCGTGCAGGGCGCGCGCGTCACGGTGGGCACCAGCATCGGCGCGGCGCTGGCGCCGCACGACGGGCAGGACCTCGATGCGCTGCTCAAACATGCCGACCTCGCGCTGTACGCGGCCAAGTCGGCCGGGCGCGGCGGCTTTCGATTCTTCGAGTCGCAGATGGCGGCGCAGACGCGGCGCCGTCTGGCGATCGAGCAAGCGTTGCGCGATGCGCTGGCGCAGCGCACCCTGACGCTGCAGTTCCAGCCGCAGATCGACCTCGCGCGCTGGCAGATCACCGGCTTTGAGGCGCTGCTGCGCTGGCAGCATCCGCAGCTCGGCGACGTGCCGCCGGCTGAGTTCGTGCCGGTGGCCGAAGAGGCCGGGCTGATCCAAGCCATCGGCCAATGGGTGCTGGACGAGGCGTGCCGCCACGCGGCGCTGTGGCCCGAGGAACTCAAGGTCGCGGTCAACGTGTCGCCGGTCCAGGCGCTGTCGCAGGACCTGGTGCGCACCGCGCTCTCGGCGCTCCAGCGCCACGGCCTCGCGCCGGATCGGCTCGAGCTGGAGATCACCGAATCGGTGTTCCTGCACGAGACGCCGGCCACGATGCAGACGCTGCAGGCGCTGCGCGGCGCCGGCGTGCACATCGTGCTCGACGACTTCGGCATCGGCTACTCGTCGCTCGCCTACGTGCGGCGCTTCCCGTTCGACGCGCTCAAGATCGACCGCAGCTTCGTGCGCGAGCTGCTGACGCGGCGCGACGCGCGCGCCATCGTGCGCATGGTGGTGCACCTGGCGCATTCGCTGCGCATGAGGACGGTGGCCGAAGGCGTCGAACAGCCGGAGCACGCCAGCGTGTTGGCCCGCTATGGCTGCGACGCCATGCAGGGGTTTCTGGTCGCGGCCCCAATGGCGCCGGAGGCGATCGGCGCGTTCCTGCGCACTTGGCCAAACCGGCCGCGTCCGTCGCTCGACGAACCCACCGCCACCGACCTGTTGCCGTTGCAGGAGCCGGCGACGGCCTGAGGCGGCCCCTTGCTCGCTGCGCTCGCGGCCCCCGGGGATTCAGCCTCTTGGGGCGGCCGGGCGCGGCCTCGCGTGCATCACTCGATGTCGTCGATGTGCTTCGGCCAGCTCGCCTTGAGCAGGGTCGACAACGCGCGGTCGGCGAGCAGCCGGCCGCCGGTCTGGCAGCGCGCGCAGTAGTTGGTCTCGTTGTCGGCGTGCACGATGCGCTGCACCGGCGAGGCGCACACCGGGCACGGCTGGCCGTAGCGCCCGTGCACCGACATCTGCGGCTGGAACGCGGTGACCTTGTCGGGCCAGCCGCCGGCGCGCGCGGCGTCGGCGCGCAGGCGCTCGATCCACTCCGTCATCACGTCGCGCGTGGCTTGGTGCAGCCGCGCGATCTCGGCATCGGTGAGCTTGCGCGTCAACACGATCGGCGACAGCCGGGCACGGTGCAGGATCTCGTCGGAATACGCATTGCCGATGCCGCTGAACAGGCGCGGGTTGGTCAGGCTGCGCTTGACGGTGTGATTCTCGGCCTGCAACTGGCGCGCGAACGCGGTCACGTCGGCATGCAGCACGTCGATGCCGCCCGGGTCCATCGCGTGCAGCGCGTCGCGCCCGGCCACCAGGTGGATCGACGCGCGGCGCTTGGTGCCGGCCTCGGTCAGCAGCAACGTCCCGGCGTTGAACGTGAAGGTGGCGAGCGCGCCCTTGGCGGGCGGCTTGGCGCCGGCCGCCAGCCAGCGCAGGCGGCCCGCGATCATCAGGTGGATCACGAGGAACAGCTCGCTGCCATCGACACCTTGCAGCGCCAGCACCACGCGCTTGCCGAGCCGCTCGACGCCGGTGACGCGCGCGCCTTCGGCCTGCGTGATCGGCGGCAGCGCGGTGCGCAGCACGAATGGATTCAGCACGCGCACGCGCAGCAGCGTGTCGCCCTTGATCCTGGCGGCGAGGCTCTCGATGTAGACCGTGACGTCGGGCAGCTCGGGCATGCGCGCAGTGTGCCAAGGCGCGCGGCATCCCGAACTAGTCGATATCGTCCGGCCGCGGTGCGCGCTTGCGCCCGTGCACCATCGAAGCCACGAGGTTCTCGCCGTGTGAGCGCCCGGTGACGATGACGCCGGCGATGTGCAGAAGCGCCAGCACCAGCATCACCCACGCGATCGCCTCGTGCGCCGCCTCGACCGTGGCGTCGCCGAAGAAGGCATCGGTGGTGTAGAGCCAGCCGGTCAAGGCGAGCAATCCGATGCCGGCCCACAGCGCGAGGGCCATCCAGGCGCCGAGCGGGTTGTGCCCGAGGTGGCGCGGCGCGCTGCCTGCCAGCACGGCGCGCGCATACATCCGCACGGCGCGCGGGCCGTGCACGAACGACGCGAATCGCGCGTGGCCGCCCGGCTCTCTGGGCGCGACGAATCCCCACACGATGCGCAGCATGGCAGCGGCCAAACCAATCCAACCCGCCGGCTCGTGCCACGGCCCGATGGCCGCCAAAGCCTCGATCGTGCTGGCCCAGCACAGCACGAACGACACCACGATGGTCCAGTGCAGCACGCGCACCGGCACATCCCACACCGGTTGCCACGCCGGCGCGTTCACTTCTTCGGCGCGGTCACGACCTCGAACGTCTTGGGGTGAAAGAAAGTCTCGCGCCGGTTGCCCTTGGCGTCGCGGCCGTAGACCTCGTAGCAGCCGTTCTCGATCTTGACGCGACTGATCTTCCAGCCTTCGTCGGTGAGCTTGCGTTCGAGTTCGGCCTGCGGCTTCCATTCCTCTTTCGGGATCGGATCGCAGCGCTCGGCATGCTGCGCGTGCGCGGCGGCGAGAGCGAACAGAAGAATGACGGGAAGGAGTAGTCGTTTCATACGTCGACCCACATGCGAAGGAGGTTGTGATAAGTGCCGGTGAGACCGATCACCGCGGGATCGTCCTCGCCAACGCTGGTGCGCAGCCGCATCAGCTGCGTGTCCATCTCGTACAGCAGGCGGCGCTGCTCGTCGCTGCGCACCATGCTCTCGAGCCAGAAGAAACTCGCCACCCGAAAACCGCGCGTCACCGGCTCGACGCGGTGCACGCTGGTGCCGGGGTAGAGCACCAGGTCGCCGGCCGGCAGCTTGACGCTGCGCGTGCCGAAAGTGTCTTCGACCACCAGCTCGCCGCCGCCATAGCTCTCAGGTGCGCTGAGAAAGAGCGTGCAGCTCACGTCGGTGCGCACGCGCTCGGCGCGCCCGCCGGGCAGATAGCGCACGGCGTTGTCGACGTGATTGCCAAAGGCGTTGGCCGCGCCGCCGTAGCGGTTGAACAGCGGCGGAAACACGCGCTTGGGCAACGCGGCGCTGAAGAACAGCGCGTGCCGGTTGAGCGCGCGCAGCACGAGCTGCTGCAGCGCCGCTGTCTCCGGCGCCTCCTGTGGCAATTGCTCGTTGTTCTTGGCCTGCGCGCTCTGCACGCCGGCGGTGACACGGCCGTCGCCCCACGGCGCGTGCTCGAGGATCGCGCGTGCCTCGGCGAGCTCGCCTGTGGTCAAGACCTCGGGTACGTGCAGCAGCATCGCTCCAATCCTAGAACCGCGTCGTCAGCGTGACCTGCACCGTCCTGGGCGCGCCCTGGATGTAGTGGCCGGTGTACAGCGACTCGGCATAGTGCTTGTTGGTCACGTTCAGCACGTTGAGTTTGATGCCGATCTGGTCGGTGGGCGTGTACTCGGCCAGCAGGTCGCCGGTGATGTACTTCGGCGCGATGACTCCGGGCGGGTTGCGGTTGGGCGTCTGCGAGCTCTTGGCGTTCAAGCCGCCGCCCAGGCGCCATTGCGGCGTGAGCTGGTAGGTGCTCCAGATCGTGCCGCTGTGGCGCGGCGTCATCGACGGGCGCTGGCCGACTTGCTCGCCGGTGAGCGTGGTGCCGTCGGCGTTGCCTTTGTCGATGGTGGCCGACGGGATCCAGGTGTACGAGCCGTACACCTCCCACTGCGACGTGATGCGGCCGGCGATGTTGATGTCGAGGCCGTTGGCGTGGCGCTCGCCCGACAGCAGGTAGTCGTCGATCGGCACGCCATTGGGCGAGTCGCGGTTGCGCTCGTTGTACTTGGTGGTGCGAAATGCTGCCACCGCGGTGCTCAGCCGCCCGTCGAACAGATCGAGCTTGGCGCCGAGCTCGACGTTGCGGCTCGCCTCGGGCGGCGTGTTGCTGCCCGGCTGGTCGTACTGGTAGGTGTCGCCCGACGTGTTGAACGAGGTGCCGTAGCTGACGTAGTAGGTCTGCTTTCCGGTGGGCTGGAACAGCACGCCGAAGCGCTTGCTCCACAGGCCGTCGGAGCGGCCGCGATCGGCGGTCAACGTGCCCAGCTCGACGGTGGCGGACGGCTGCGCCTGGAACGATTGGTAGCTGCCCTTCACCTTGTCGTAGCGCAGGCCGGCGAGCACCTTCCACAGCTCGGCCACCTGGATCAGATCCTGCGCGTAGGCGCCGATCGACTTGGCGTCGAACGCGCTCTGCTGGCGCTTGGCGCGCAGGCCCTCGTCGACGAAGCCGCCGCCGTCGTTCGGCGTGCCGAGTGCCGTGCGACCCTTGGTCAAGGTGCTGCCATCGATGGTCTCCACAGCGCGATAACCCGCGAACTCCTCGTGCGCCACGTCGAGGCCAGCCAGCACCTCGTGCTTGAAGCCCCATTTGTCGAACGAGACCGAGTAATCGCTCTGCAGGTAAGTGGTGGTCAAGTCCTGCACCTTGTTGTTGGTGCCACGGTTCAGGACAGTGGCATCGCTCACGTTGTCGAGCCCAGGCGGCGACGTGGGACAAGTTGGCGCGGTGGTCGCGTTGAAGGTGCAGAAACGGATCGTGCCGCCGCGCAGATCGCGGTCGAAGCGGCCGTGACGCAGCGCCGTCTTTAGCATGCCGCCGCCGAAGCGGTGCGTGTGGGTCAGCGTCGCGTACGACGCGGTGCTGTCGTTGTAGTCGCTGGCAGCGTTGTAGTAGACCTTGGGGTCGAGGAACCCCATGATCGTCGACGGGTTCGCGTTCGATTGCGACGACGACTGGCGGATCCACGGCAGGCCGTAGTTGATGCCGTTGTGGTTCTGCAGGTGGTAGCCGGCGAGCATCCATTCGTCGTCGGTGCCGATGCCGAATCGCGCGTTGAGCGCGAGGCCCTGCTTGTCGATGAAGTTGCCCCACTGGTCGGCATCGGTGGTCATCGCGTTGATGCGCAGCGCCGAACGCTCGCCGGTCTTCAGGTTGAAGTCGCCGGTGAAGCGCATGGTCTCGCCCGATCCGAGCGTGAAGTTCACCTCGTTGGCGTCGTCGAGAAAGGCCTGCTTGTGCACCTGGTTGACCACGCCGCCGGTGGAGCCGCGGCCGAACAGCATCGACGCCGAGCCGCGCAGCAGCTCGACACGGTCGTAGCTGAAGGTGTCGCGGTCGTAGAACGCCGGGTCGCGCAACCCGTCGACATAGATGTCACCGCTGGTGGCGAGCGAGAAGCCGCGCAGACGGATGTCCTCTTCGCCGCCTTCGGCAGCCTGGAACGTGATGCCCGAGGTCTGCCGCAACGCCTGCTTCAGCGTCTCGGTGCGGCGATCTTCCATCAGCTTCTCGGTGACGATGGTCAGCGACTGCGGGATGTCGCGCACCTCCTGCGTGCCCTTGCCGATCGTCGTGGTGGTGGCGCGCACCGAGTTGTTATCGCTCTCCGCGCGGCCCTTCACCCGCACCGGCGGCAGCGTCGCCTCGTCGGCCTTGGCCGGTGTCGCGACCGGCGCCGATGCAGCGGTGGCCGGCGGTGCGGCTGACGCCGGTTGGCTCTGCGCCATCGCGGCCGCACCCCACAGGCCGAAGCCGGCCGCGATCGCGCCCAGCGGCAGCAGGGGCGGGCGCGCCGATGGCACGGCCACCACCGGCGGCACGCGCAGACGCTGGCAGCGCGCAAGGTGGAACGCGGCGCGGCGGCGCCGAGACACGGGACGTGCCATCAAACTCTCCTCGGGCGCCGCTCCTCGGGAGAGGGCGACCCAGCAAGTGGTTGGAGTTCGGCTTGCTGGCGCGCAAGTGGCTGCGCGTCCCGGCTGGCTTGGTGCCCGTCGCTCGCGAAGCGGCTCACGCCTCCGCCGCGGCGGTCGGGCCGTCAGCCTAGCACAAGATGAGAACGATTCTTATTGACGCGGGTCCGGGGTGCCGTCCGGATGGGTCAACAGCGCCGCCATCGCGAGGCTTTGCGCGTCGCCGCGCTGGCGCAGCCCGGCCACGGTGCCGAGGCGGTCGGGCTCGCTGCGGTTCTGGCTCACCTTCCACTTGCCGATCAGGCGCTCGATCGGCATCTCGATGCCGACGATGGCCTTGAGCATCTGGTCGATGAAGTCGGCCGGCGCATCGCTCACCGCCCACGGCGCGGCTTGGCTGGCCTCGTGCGCCTGCGTGAGCCGCGTGACGATGCCCAGCAGCGCGTCGCGCGACTCGATCGCGCGCGGCGTGCCGTGCGCGTGCACCACCGCATAGTTCCACGTTGGCACTGCCTTGCCATGCGCGTGCTTGGTCGGGTACCAGTTGGGCGACACATAGGCCTGCGGCCCCTGGAACACCGCCACACTGGCGCCGAGCTGCCGCCAGACCGGGTTGGCGCGCGCCACATGGCCCACCAGCGTGCCGAACGGCCCGCGCTCGGCGTCGATCAGGAACGGGATGTGGTTGACCGCAAGGCCGCCCGGGCCCTGCACCACCCAGGTGGCGAGCGGATGCGCGCGCACCAGGTCGTGCATCACCGGCGTGCGGGTTTCTTCGAAATGGGCGGGCATGTACATGGCGGCACCAAGGCGCGTGGGACCGACCTAGGATAATCGCGCCTTGCCTTCGTGCAGCGCCGCGCGACTGCGGACGCGCATGACGGCTGTAATCACGGCGCGCCGCCGGTGCGCGCACCCTTCGATGCCCGACATTGCCCCCGAGGTGCGGCGCCGCCGCACCTTCGCCATCATTTCCCACCCCGACGCCGGCAAGACCACGCTGACCGAGAAGCTGCTGCTGTTCTCCGGCGCGATCCAGATCGCCGGCTCGGTCAAGGCGCGCAAGGCGTCGCGCCATGCCACCAGCGACTGGATGGAGATCGAGAAGCAGCGCGGCATCTCGGTGGCCTCGTCGGTGATGCAGATGGAATACCGCGGCTGCGTGATCAACCTGCTCGACACGCCGGGCCACCAGGACTTCTCGGAAGACACCTACCGCGTGCTCACTGCGGTGGACGCTGCGCTGATGGTGATCGATGCCGCCAACGGCGTCGAGCCGCAGACGCGACGGCTGCTGCAGGTGTGCCGCGCACGGAACACGCCGATCCTCACGTTCGTCAACAAGATGGATCGCGAGGTGCAGGAGCCGCTGGCGCTGATGGACGAGATCGAGCGCGAGCTCGGCATGAGCGTGGTGCCCTTCACCTGGCCGGTCGGCATGGGCAAGGTGTTCCACGGCGTGATGGACCTCAAGCGCGAGCAGATGCGCGTGTTCGTACCCGGCGAGGACCGCAATCGAGACGGCGGCGAGATCCTGCAGGGCATCGAGAACCCCGCGTATGCCGAGCGCTTCGGCGCGCAGTACGAGCACGCGCGCCACGACATCGATCTGGTGCGTGAAGCCGCGCCCGTGTTCGACGAAGCCGAGTTCCTCGCCGGCCATCAGACGCCGATGTTCTTCGGCTCGGCGATCAACAACTTCGGCGTGCGCGAGGTGCTCGATGCGCTGGTCGATCTGGCACCGTCGCCGGGACCGAAGCCGGCGATGCAACGCATCGTGCAGGCCGACGAGCCCAAGTTCAGTGGCGTGGTGTTCAAGATCCAGGCCAACATGGACCCGGCGCACCGCGACCGCATCGCGTTTGTGCGCGTCGCGTCGGGCCACTTCGAGCGCGGCATGAAGTTGAAAGTGACGCGCTCGGGCAAGGAGCTCAAGCCCAACACGGTGGTGAGCTTCCTGTCACAGCGCCGCGAGCTGCTCGACGAGGCGTTTGCCGGCGACATCATCGGTATCCCGAACCACGGCGTGCTGCAGCTGGGCGACACGCTGACCGAAGGCGAGGCGCTGCAGTTCACCGGGCTGCCGTTCTTTGCACCCGAGATGTTCCGCAGCGTCGAGGTGGCCGACCCGTTGAAGACCAAGCAATTGAAGGCCGGGCTGACGCAGCTCGGTGAGGAAGGGGCGATCCAGGTGTTCCGCCCGGTGGCGGGCACCGTGTTGCTGCTTGGCGCGGTCGGCCAACTGCAGTTCGAAGTCGTGGCGCACCGGCTCGAGCATGAATACGGCTGCAAGGCGCGCATCCTGCCGGCGCGCTATTCGATTGCGCGCTGGGTCACCTGCGACGCGGCCGACGGCGGCGAGCGCGAGCTGCAGCGCTTCATCGACGGCAACGCGCACCGCATGGCATACGACGCGGTCAATGCGCCCACCATCCTGGTGGAGTACGCGCCCGAGCTGCGCGCGATCGAGAGCAACTGGCCGAAGATCAAGTTCCACGCGCTGCGCGAGCACGCAGGGCTTGTCTTTCAGAAGCAGCTCAACGGCTAAGGGTTGGGTCCGATCCCTGCGCGCACGGTGCGCATCGTCACCGACCAGCGCAGTGCCGGCACCGGCGGCACGCTGTGCTGCCAGCCCCAGCGCGCCGTCTGCGCCATGCGGTAGGCCGAACGCGGCGCGAGATCGAGCGTGACGATGTCGTCCTTCCTGGGATCGCGCGGCGGCCACGGCCGGAAGCGCAGCCGCGCCGCGCCACCCAGCGAGACGCCGGCGATCAGCTCGTAGTCGGGCGCATCGCGGTGCCAGCCGAGCGGCGAGCCCGGCGTGTACTCGGCCACCATCACGTGCACGAAGTCATCGGGCGTCACGCCGGCCCATGCCGCGAGCCGTTCGCGCAGCGACTGCAGTGGCACTGGCAGCACGCCGATCGGCTGCGGCTTGAGCTGATAGGCATCGAAGTCGAAGCGCGAGCCGAAAGCGTAGACGCGGCGGCGCGCGGTGTATTCCTTGTAGCGCGCCTCGCGCAGCGGCAGCGCGGCGATCACGTCGATCAGCGCGCGCTCTTCAGCCCGGTCGATGAACGCGCCTTCGTATGCAAGTCCGTGCGGCAGGCCTTCGGTCGGGTCGAACAGGCTGCGTTGCGCGGTGTGGATCGTCGTGCCCATGCTCCGGGTGCAGCAAGCGACATGCCGCGGACTTCAGGGTAGCAACAATCGAAATCGTCCGAAGCGAGACTCGACCACGGCGGGTTCAGCGCCCGGCATGCTGCGCTGGTGCGCGGCCAGCAAGCGTGCCAGCGGCGTGGCGTGGTCGCCGAATGCGGCATTCAACAGATCGCTGTCGCACGACCACTGCGGCTCGCTTGCGCCACTCAGCGTGCAGCGCCCGTCGGCCGGCGGCGCCGGCAACGCGGCGAGCTGGCGCTGGATGTGCTCGACGATCTGGTGGCGCAGTGCGTCGTGGGCCCCGGAGCGCAGCGGCAGCGGGCTTGCAGGCGGTGGCGCGAAGGCTCGAAGACCGCCCGTAGGGGCGGCATCGCCATAGCCGATGCGCGGCAGCGCGAACACGCTGCCGTCGATCGGCACGGGCGCAGCAGCCGGTGTCACTGCAGTCGGCGCAGCCACGACCGGTGCGCGGCGCCGCGCGCGTGGCGCGCGCGACCGTGCCGCGTCGACATGCGGCACGGCGTGCTCTCGCGCGGCCGGCACTGCCACCTGCGGTGCCGCGGGCGCCGTCGCACGCAGCCAGCGCACCGCCACCACCGACTGTGCAGGGCTGTTGCGCGGCGCCTGTGGAGCGCCCGCCCGCAACAGCATCCAGCCCAGCGCGGCGTGCAGCAGCAACGCCGCCGCGGTGCAGCCGAGCGCCACGCGACGCCGGGGCGCCACGTGTCCGCTGTGCGCCGTGGGCGGCACGGGCTGCTTCCGCGTGGACCGAAACTCAGACGATCAGTACATCACCTCGCCATGGATCACGCGCGGCGCCGCCGTGAGCGTGGGCTTGGCGCCGATGTAGATCGACGCGGCCGGATCGCTCGGATCGGCCAGGCCGGCTGCGGTCGGCAGCGTCAGGCCGCTCGGCAGGTTCAGACCGGCCGCCGCGCAGGTGGACGGGTCCTTGCGCGCGAAGCGGATCTCGCGATCGAGCCACTTGACCACGTAGTCATTGCCGCCCAGGCTGACGCGGCCGAGCGTCTCGTCGTAGGGGATCACGAACGCGGGCACGTAGCGCGAGTTCGGGGTGTCGCAGCTCACCATCGCGTTGGTCAGCGGCGATACGCAGTGGCCGGGAATGCCCCAGAGCTGCCCCATGCCGCCGTACTGCAGCACGAT
>Ga0068862_100004061_pt1 | contig 12409 bp, 12 predicted proteins | sample KBSSwiS52_FD_66598 | JGI IMG/M metagenome (GOLD analysis project Ga0068862, IMG submission 66598) | Switchgrass rhizosphere microbial communities from Kellogg Biological Station, Michigan, USA - KBS Switchgrass S5-2 | ecosystem: Host-associated > Plants > Roots > Rhizosphere > Soil ... | reverse complement strand
TCTGCATGTTGAGGTTCTCCCACCGTTGATTCATCGCGCCTTCTCCTGCAACTGCAGCGTGCTGGGCCGCTCGATCCACTCGCCTGCCGCGTCTTGAACGATCTCACGCAGCGCGATCTCGGTCTCAGTGATCTTCAGGATGCGACCGTAGTTCTGACCGAGATAGTCACCAACCTTCACCTGGTACAGCAGGTTGTCGACCCTCAGCAACGCAAAGGGCTTGCCTTGCTTGGTCACACTGCCGACCATGTTCATGCCATCGAGCGTGTAGAACTCCAGCGGCTCCTTGCGCCGATTGAGCTCTGCGGCCAACAAGGAGTTCGGCTGTTTGGCCTCCTGCTTGAGCGCAACCGACAGCTTCTGATTGCTGAACGGTTCGACCGCCTGCGCGCTGGCGTACGGTGCCGGATCGAATTTCTTGGGCGCAACCAGCGGTGTGATGCTCGGCTTGACCTCGCGGCGCTGCTGGTCCATCCAGCCTTGCAGCTCTTCCGTTTCCGAACCACATCCCGCAGCGAGGGTGACCACGCCGGCAATTAGCAGCAATTGCAAAACGCGAGACGCGGTCATTTCTTCGCTCCCGCAGTCTTGGCCGCGGCGGCCTTGCGCTGGGTTTCGACCTCGGTGGTATCGAGATAGCGATAGGTCCGCGCAGTTGCATCCATCGCGAGCGTGCCACTCGTGTCCCTTGGAGCCGCAGCGATGTTCAGGTTGTGCAGCGTGACGATGCGAGACAGATTCGCCACGTCGGCGGCGAAAGAGCCGATGTCGTGGTAGCGGCCAGTCACGCGAATCGTGATCGGCAACTCCGCGTAGTACTCCTTGACTTCAACCTGACCGGGCCGGAAAAGCTCGAACTGCAACCCACGGCCAAGCCCAGCCTGGTTGATGTCGGACAGCAGTGCGTCCATCTCGGCCTTGCCGGGCAACTGCTTTTCGAGCTGCGTCACGTACTCCTGCACTTGCAGTTTCTGCTTGCGCAGCTCGGTCAGGTTCACCGCTTGCGCCAGCTTGTTGCGGTAGTCGCCCTTCAATCCGGGCTCGCGATCGCGCTCGGACTGGAGTTCATCTGCAGCGTTGGACACAACCACAAACCAGCCCGCCACGATCACCGCCAAAGCGGCTCCGAGCCAGGCCGCCAGCTTGGGTAGCGTCGGCCACTGGCCCGGCTCCCGGGCATTCAGTCCACGAAACTGCGACGCTGCATGGTCCAGGAACGTCGTCACATCGAATTGGCGCGAACGGGAAGCCATTTCGTTCTCCCCTTACGCCGCTTTGGCCGCTGTCGCAGCCGGAACGGGTGCATTCGGTATCGCCGGTGCAGGCGCGGCCGGACGCTTCAGCGTGACACGCATGGAGAAATCGAACAACCGACGTTGCTCGCTTTTGGTGGTTTGCAGGCTGATCGCCTTGATCTCAACCAGTTCTGGGCGCTCCAGCCACTTGGAGTTGTATTGGGTGTTGCGCAGAAACTCGGACACGCGCTCGTTGGTCTGCGCCACACCGGCCACGGTGACGACACCGGCGTTCTGCTTGATTGATGTCAAATAGATTCCCTCGGGCGTCTGCTTGACCAGTTCGTCGAGCAAATAGACCGGAATATTGCGGTTTGTCTGCAGATCCTCTACCGCACTTTGACGCGCTTTTAGCGCGTCGATTTCGCCACGCAGGTTGGCGATGTCTTTGATCTGCGCTTCAAGCTTGGCAATCTCGGTCTTCAGGAACGTGTTGCGTGCTTGCTGGGCGGCCGTGAGTTGCTGCAGCACCGAGAACCAGATGCCGACGATCACCGCGCCAACTACGGCCGCGATGCCGAGTGCGACGAAGAACGCGCGCTTGCGCGCAACGCGTTTCTCTTCGCGGTGCGGTAGTAGGTTGATCAAGATCACTGGACGAACCTCCGCATCGCCAAGCCGCAGGCCGTCAGGTACGACGCGGCTTCGCGCCGCATCCGAGCCTCACGAATGCCCGAACCCAAGCGCATGTTGTCGAACGGGTTGACCACCATCGAGGCGAATCCGGTCAACTCGGTCACCCGGTCTTTGAGACCCGGCAAAGTGGCGGTGCCACCGGAAAGCATCACGTAGTGCACCTTGTGGTGCGGCGTGCTGGTGAAGAAGTACTGCAGCGCACGGCCGATCTCTTGCGACAGGCTGTCGACAAAAGGCACCAGGATCGACGCTTCGTAGTCTTCGGGGAGATCGCCGGCCAGCTTCTTGCCTTCCGCTTCCTCAAATGAAAAGCCGTACTGACGCGAGATCAACTGCGTCAGCTGCGAACCGCCAAACGCTTGGTCGCGGTCGTACAACATTTCGTCGTCGCGCAGCACCTTGAGGCTGGTGGTGTCGGCACCGATCTCGAACAGCGCCACCAGCGCGTCCTTGCCTTCGTTGGGCAATGCCGAGATCACGCGGCTCATCGCCAAGCGCGAGGCGTGAGACTCGATGTCCAGCACGACAGGCTTCAGACCTGCGGCTTCAGCCAAGCCCTGTCGGTCTTGCACACGATCCTTGCGCGATGCCGCGATCAGAACCTCAACATCGCCGACCGACGTGGCACTGGGGCCGATCACACAGAAGTCGAGACTGACCTCATCGAGCGAGAACGGGATGTACTGGTTGGCCTCGGACTCGACCTGCAACTCGAGCTCTTCTTCGCGCAAGCCCGCAGGCAGCATGATCTTCTTCGTGATCACCGCCGATTGCGGCATCGCCATCACGACCTGCTTGGTCCTGGAGCCGCTCTTTTGCACCACACGGCGCACGGCATCCGCGACCTCGTCGAACTTCTCGATCTGGCCGTCGGTGATCCAACCTTTTTCGAACGGTTCTGAGGCGAAGCGCTCCAACACGAACTCCCCGCCGGTGGTCTGGCCCAACTCGACCAGCTTCGCGCTCGAGGAACTGATGTCCAGACCGATGACGGGTGGGTGCTTGCGACCCAACAGCAGGTCAAGAAAGCTCACGGATTGGGTCTCCCAACACGCACATAAGAGCGAATCACACTCTTAATAAGTCACTTCAATGCTAGCAGTAAAGCCTTTGTGCACCAACGGAAAATTCCCGCACAGACCCACTGCTTCGTTGTGATGGACCGACGCTTTGAAATCGAAGCTTCGGCCGCCTCAAACCGCAGTAGGCCACGGGAACCCCAGCGGCCGGCTTGTGAGTGGCGAGAAGCAGTTCACGCTTGTCGCGGGTTCATTCGGAGCACCTTCCTATAATCAATCCGCCCCCATGAGCGACGCAGCGCACGCCAGCACGGCGCCTCCCGCGGGTCCTCGCTGGGACCCCACTCGAAACTGGCCCGGTTGGGTTCGGAATCTGCTGCGCGTGTCCGGCTGGGCCGTCGGGCTGGCATTGGCCGCGACGGTGACGCTCGCCACGCTGGTCGTCATCGCCTTGTCGGTCGCTTACCCCAACCTGCCCGACATCGCCGGCCTCAGCGACTACCGACCCAAGCTCCCGCTGCGCGTGATCTCCGCAGATGCGGTGTTGCTCGGCGAGTTCGGCGAGGAGCGGCGCCAGTTCACGCCGATAGGCCAAATTCCCAAGATGATGAAAGACGCTGTGCTCGCGATCGAGGACGCGCACTTCTACGAGCACGGCGGCGTCGACTACAAAGGCGTGCTGCGCGCCGGCATTGCCAGCATGAGCGAGTTCAAGAGCCAGGGCGCATCGACCATCACGATGCAGCTGGCGCGCAACTTTTATCTGTCCAGCGAGAAGACGTTCACGCGCAAGATCTACGAGATTCTTCTGGCGCTGAAGATCGAGAGCCAGCTCTCGAAGGAGCAGATCCTCGAGATCTATATGAACCAAATCTACCTCGGCCAACGCGCATATGGATTCGCAGCGGCCAGCGAGGTCTATTTCGGCAAGTCGCTGCACGACATCACCGTGGCCGAGGCGGCGATGCTGGCCGGACTGCCCAAGGCACCCTCTGCGTACAACCCAATCGCCAACCCGCGTCGCGCCAAGGCGCGCCAGCAATACATCATCGACCGCATGGTCGACAACGCCTACATCACCGAGGCTCAAGCCGAAACTGCACGCCAGCAGACCTTGCGCTACCGCACCGCGGTCGAGCCGAAGGTACATGCCCAGTACGTCGCCGAGACTGTGCGTCAACTCATCTACGCGCAGTACGGCGAAGAGACGTACTCGCGCGGCCTGAACGTCTACGTGACGATCAACGCCAACGAGCAAGAGGTCGCGTACCGTGCGTTGCGCAGGGGATTGATGGACTACGAACGGCGGCAGATCTACCGCGGTCCCGAGGCGTACGTCGATCTGCCGTCCAATGCCAAGGACATCGACGCGCGCATTGCCGAAGCCTTGGCCGACCATCCCGACAACGACGAGTTGCTGGCCGCGGTGGTGGTCGAGGCATCATCGAAACGAGTGGTCGCGGTGCTGCAATCTGGCGAGTCGATCACGATCACCGGTGACGGCTTGAAGCCGGCGGCCTCCGGCTTGTCGGAGCGCGGCCCGCCGAAGAACCGCATCCGTCCCGGCGCCGTGGTGCGCGTGATCAAAGGTGCCAAGAGCGATTGGAGCCTGACGCAGCAGCCCGAGGTCGAAGGCGCCTTCGTCTCGATGCAGCCCACAGATGGCCAGATCCATGCGATGGTCGGGGGCTTCGACTTCGACAAGAGCAAGTTCAACCACGTGACGCAAGCGTGGCGCCAGCCGGGCTCGAGCTTCAAGCCTTTCATCTATTCGGCTGCACTGGAACGCGGCTTCACCCCGTTGACCACGGTCAACGACGCGCCACTGTTCTTCGATGCCACCGCGACCGGCAGTCAACCCTGGGAGCCGAAGAATTACGACGGCAAGTTCGAAGGGCCAATGCCGCTGCGCCAGGCGCTGGCCAAATCGAAGAACATGGTGTCGATCCGCATCCTCCAGGCGATTGGCCCCGCGTATGCGCAAGACTGGATCACGCGTTTCGGGTTCGAACCCGAGAAGCACCCGGCCTATCTCACGATGGCGCTGGGCGCCGGCACCGTCACACCGCTGCAGATGGCGGGTGCCTACAGCGTGTTTGCCAACGGTGGCTACCGCGTCAATCCGGTCCTCGTCTCACGCGTCACCGACTCCAAGGGCCGCGTGCTGCAGGAGACCAAGCCGCAAGTGTTCGACGCCGGTGCGCGCGCCATCGATGCACGCAACGCCTTCATGATGACGCAACTGCTGCGCGAGGTCACGCGCACCGGAACGGCCGCGCGCGCGGCCTCTCTGCGGCGGCCGGACATCGCCGGCAAGACCGGCACCACCAACGATTCGCTCGATGCGTGGTTCGCCGGTTACCAGCCCGATCTCGTAGCCGTGGTCTGGATCGGTTACGACACGCCGCGCAAGCTGGGTGACCGTGAGACCGGCGGTGGCCTCGCGTTGCCGGTGTGGATGGAGTACATGGCCACCGCGCTCAAGACCATTCCGCCGCGGTCACTGCCGCCGCCCGAGGGGGTCGCGCTGCACGGCAGCGAGTGGATGTACGAAGAGTTTGGCCCGGGCGCAGGAATCACCAGCCTGGGCATGGAAGATCAACTGCCGCCGCAGACGCCCAGCGAGGACGAGCGCAAGAGCATCCTCGATCTGTTCAAGCGCTGAGCGCCACCATCGACAGCGTGCGCCCAGACTGGGCGGTCAGTTCGCGCGACAGCACCGCGAAGAACTCGCCGCCTTCGCGCGAATCGACCCAACGATCTCCGACCCAGCGGAAGTGATAACCGCCTTTGCGGGCGGCCAACCACAGCTCGTGCAACGGCGGCTGCGTGTTCACCACGATCTTGCCGCCGCCAGGGATGTCAAGTTCGAGCAGGCCACCGGTGCGATGGCAGTCGATGTCGATCACATCGTCTTGCAGCCACCGATCCAGCGTGGCCTCGATGGCTGCCAACACGGCGTGCGAGCGCGCATGGAACTCGCCGTCGGTGAGCGTTTGCGATGCCGAAGTGGGCGCAGACATGGTCGATACAATGCGGCGATGTGTCAGTTCGGCAGTGTAGCCAGGCCCGTCATGCCCAGGAAGCAACGCCCGCGGTTGACCCTGCGCGGACTGCTGGCGCTGCTAACGATGACCTTAGCCACAACCGCTTGCGGTCAGAAGGGCCCGCTGGTGCTACCCAAGGCCGCAGCGGCGGCCAGCGCAGCGTCGGCGACGCGATGAGCAGCCTGCCGGGCGCGCCATTCCTGCATCGCCGGGGCGCCGAACTGTGGCTGGAAAGCGTGCGCGTCGCCGAATTGGCCGCGCAACATGGCACCCCGTTGTACGTGTATTCACGCGGCGCGATGCGTGCCGCACTCGAGCCGTACCAGCGCGCGCTCGCCAACCGCAAGCACCTGATCTGCTACGCGATGAAGGCCAACTCGACCTTGGCCGTGCTGCAGACCTTCGCCTCACTCGGCTGCGGCTTCGACATCGTATCGGGCGGTGAGCTGCGGCGTGCGCTCGCCGTCGGCGCCGATCCATCGCGTGTGGTGTTCTCTGGAGTTGGCAAGACCGCCGACGAGATGCGGCTTGCGTTGGCTGTGGGCGTGCGCTGCTTCAACGTCGAGAGCGAGTCGGAACTGCGCACGTTGTCTGAAGTGGCGTGTCAGCTGGAACGGCGTGCGCCGATCAGCCTGCGCGTGAATCCTGATGTCGATGCCAAGACCCATCCCTACATTTCCACCGGGTTGCGCGGCAACAAGTTTGGCGTCGCGCACGACCAGGCAGTGGGGGTGTATCGGCGCGCCGCAAGCCTGCCCGGCATCGAGGTCGTCGGCATCGATTGCCACATCGGCTCGCAGATCACCGATGGCGCGCCCTACCTCGAGGCCGTCGACCGGTTGCTCGATCTGGTGGAAGCGGTCGAGCGTGAGGGCATCCGGCTTTCGCACATCGACCTCGGAGGCGGCCTGGGCATCACCTACACCGACGAAAAGCCACCGGCGGCTGATGCGTTGATCGGCGCGATGCTGGCGCGCATCGACGCACGCGGCCATGGCCAGCGCGAGATCCTGATCGAGCCGGGACGCTCGCTGGTCGGCAATGCAGGCCTGCTGCTCACGCGCGTGCAGGTGCTCAAGCGCGGCAGCGAACGCAATTTCTGCATCGTCGACGCTGCGATGAACGATCTGGTTCGCCCGGCGATGTACAACGCCTGGATGGGCATCACCGCGTGTTCGTTGCGCGACGCCACGCCAGAAACGTGGGACGTGGTGGGGCCGATCTGCGAGTCCGGCGACTGGCTCGGCCGCGAGCGCTCATTGGCGGTGGCCGAAGGCGATCTTCTCGCCATCACGTCGGCTGGGGCCTACGCGATGGCCATGGCCAGCAACTACAACAGTCGGCCACGCGCTGCCGAAGTGATGGTCGACGGGGACGCCGTGCACGTGATACGCCAGCGCGAGACGGCGGAATCGCTGTACGCCAACGAACGGCCGATTGGTTGACGTTCGCGCTCACGCCGCGACGGCGATACGCCCTTCCATCACCGCGTGGCACGCCACGCGAATGCCTTTGAAGTCCAACAGCGCGGGACGTTCGCGTTTGCAGCGCTCGTTGGCGTGCGGACAACGTGGGTGGAACGCGCAGCCGCTCGGCGGACTGAGCGGGTTCGGCACCTCGCCTTGTACCGGTGTGCGTGCGCGACCCGTCATGCCGATGTCAGGGATCGCATCGAGCAGCATGCGCGTGTACGGATGCCGCGGCGAAGCGAACAAGGTGGTCTTGTCGGCCAGCTCGACCAGGCGCCCGAGGTACATCACGCCGACCTCGTCACTCACGTGTCGCACGACCGCAAGGTTGTGCGAGATGAACAGGTAGGTCAGCCCGCGTTGGCGCTGCAGGTCTTTCATGATGTTGAGCACCTGCGCCTGCACCGACACGTCGAGCGCGGACGTCGGCTCGTCGCACACCAGAAACTCCGGTTGCGTGGCCAGCGCGCGCGCGATCGAAATGCGCTGACGCTGCCCGCCCGAAAACTGGTGCGGGAACTTCTCCATGTCGGCCGCCGACAAGCCCACCTGCCGCAGCAACTCCGACACGCGGTCGGTCAGCATGGCGGAATCGGACACCAACGCATGCTCGCGCAACGGCTCGGCGACGATGTCACGCACCATCCAGCGCGGATTCAAGCTCGCGTATGGATCCTGAAAAATCATCTGGATGCGGCGCCGCAGGGCCCGACCCTCGGCGGTATTCCACGCTGTCTGGGTTTCAAGGCCGTCGAAACGCACCTGCCCGCGTGTCGGTGCATACAGGCCCACCAGCAAGCGTGCCACGGTGCTCTTGCCGCAACCCGATTCACCGACCAATGCCAGCGTCTTGCCTTTCGTGATCGTGAAGCTCACGCCGTCGACAGCGTGCACGTACTGACGCGGTTTGTGCTCCAGCATGCGATTGAGCCATGGGGGCGACACGTCGAACACCTTGGCGAGGTCAACAGCCTCCACGAGCGTGCTCATCGGACCCCCTCGCTGCTCGGACCGACCAACCAGCATGCCGCGCGCGTTGACGGCGCCTGCAGCAGATCGGGCCGCTCCCGCCGGCAGCGTTCGAACACTTTCGGACAGCGCGGATTGAACGCGCAGCCGGGCGGAATCGCGTTCAGGCGCGGCATGGCACCGTCGATTTGCAGCAGCCGCTCACGCGCCGATTCCATCGACGGAATCGAGCCCATCAGTCCCACGGTGTACGGATGCGCTGGTTGGTGAATGACCTGCTGCACCGGACCGATCTCGACGATGCGGCCGGCGTACATCACCGCCACGCGGTCGCTCGCCTCAGCGATGACGCCCATGTCGTGCGTGACCAGCATCACCGCGGCGCCGTGCTGCTTGGCGGTGCGTTTCAGCAACGCGATGATCTGCGCCTGGATCGACACGTCCAACGCGGTGGTCGGTTCGTCGGCCACGATCAACTTGGGCTCTGCAGCCAATGCCAAAGCGATCACGACGCGCTGGCGCATGCCGCCCGAGAACTGGTGCGGATACTGATCGAAGCGCGCGTCGGCTGCCGGGATGCCGGTTTCCTGGAGCAGCGCGATCGCGCGCGCCCGCGCGTCGCCGGCGTTGAGCGGAAGGTGGGTCTGGATCGTCTCGACCAACTGGCGGCCGATCGTGTACAGCGGGTTCAACGACGTCAGCGGATCCTGGAAGATCGCGCCGATGCGCCGGCCGCGGATCGCCCGCATGCGGTCTGGTGGCAGGTCGTCGATGCGCCCGCCTTCGAGCCAGATCTCGCCGGCAGCGATGCGGCCGGGCGGCTCGAGCAGGCCGATGATCGATGCGCCGGTCAGCGATTTGCCGGCGCCCGACTCGCCGACCACGCCCAGAATCTCACCGGGCGCGATGTCGAACGTCACGTCATCCAGTGCCACCAGCGTGCCGCGCCGGGTCGGAAACTCCACGCGCAGATGCTTCACTTCGAGCAGCGGCTGCGACATTGCGCTGGGCTCTTTAGCGCAGGCGCGGGTTCAGCGCGTCGCGCAACCAGTCGCCGAGCAGATTCACCGACAGTGCGATCAGCACCAGCATCAAGCCCGGAAAGATGGTGATCCACCACTCGCCCGAGAACAGAAAGTCCTGGCCGATGCGGATCAGCGTACCGAGCGACGGCGAGGTCGGCGGCACACCGACGCCCAGGAAGCTCAGCGTGGCTTCGGTGATGATCGCGCCAGCGATCTGGATCGTGGCCAGCACCAGCACCGGACCGAGCACGTTGGGGAGCACGTGACGGAACATCACACGCAGCGGCGCCACGCCGATAACGCGCGCGGCCTGCACGTATTCCTTGTTGCGCTCCACCATCGTCGAGCCGCGCACCGTGCGCGCGTATTGCACCCATCCGGTGAGCGCGATGGCGATCACCAACACCGAAAACGCGAGCGACTCGTGCGCATTGGGAAACAGCGCGCGGCCGACTCCGTCGATCAGGAGCGCGACCAGGATCGAAGGAAACGACAACATCACGTCGCACACACGCATGATGAAGCCGTCGACCGCGCCACCTATGAAGCCCGACAGCAAGCCGAGCCCGACGCCGATCAACATCGACAACGCCACCGAGGCCAGCCCGACGAACAGCGAGATGCGCGAGCCGTACATCAACGCCGACAGGATGTCGCGCCCCTGGTCGTCGGTGCCGAAGACGTATTTGCTCGAACCGCCTTCCTCCCACGCCGGCGGCAGGCGTGCATCCATCAAGTCCAGGGTGGCGAGATCGAACGGGTTGTGCGGCGCGATCCAGTTGGCGAACAGCGCACAGGTGACACACACCAGTGCGATCGCCGCCGCGATGATCGCGGTGGGTGAATGCGTGAAGCTGAACCACAAGTCGCTGTCGAGAAACCGTTGCCAGCGCCCGGGTTTGGCGGCCGGGCTGATCGCTGTCGTGGTGGTGCTCATCTCAATGGGCCGTGGCAGGCCGCTCGATGCGCAGCCTCGGGTCGACCGCGAAATACAGCAGGTCGACGAACAGATTGATGAGGACGAAGATCAATGCGATCAGGCAGAGGTAGGCGGCCATCACCGGAATGTCGGCGAACTGCACTGCCTGGATGAAAAGCAGCCCCATGCCGGGCCACTGGAAGACGGTCTCGGTGATGATCGCAAACGCGATCAGCGCGCCAAGTTGGAGCCCGGTGATCGTGATCACCGGCACCAGCGTGTTCTTCAACGCGTGGCCGAAGTACACCGCATGGTCGCTGATGCCGCGTGCGCGGGCGAACTTGATGTAATCGGTGCGCAGCACTTCGAGCATTTCGGCGCGCACCAGCCGCATGATCAATGCCAGCTGGAACACGGCCAGCGTGATCGCCGGCAACACGAGATGCTTCCAGCCGTCAATCGTGAGCCAACCGGTCGACCACCCACCCAGCATGACGACTTCGCCGCGACCGAAGCTCGGCAGCAGCTTCAGCAACACCGCGAACACCAGGATCAGCAGAATGCCGATCAGAAACGTCGGCAACGAGACGCCGAGCAGCGACAGCGTCATGAACACTTGCGAGCCGAAGCGGCCGCGCCGCAACGCGGTGTACACACCCAACGGAATGCCGACCGCCAACGCGATCACCGCCGCCGACAGCGCAAGTTCGATCGTGGCCGGGAAGCGCTCGACGATCAACGACGACACCTTGCGGCCCTGTCGCAGGCTGAGCCCGAACTCGCCGCGCACCGCGTTGCCCACGAAGCGTGCGAACTGCACCGCGAACGACGCGTCAAGTCCCAGGTCGGCACGCAACTGCTGACGCTGCTCGGGCGTGGCGTCCTGACCCAGCAGGTTGGTGACTGGATCGCCGACGTACTGGAACAACATGAAAGCGATGAACGCCACCGTGAGCATCACCACCACGGCTTGAATCAGTCGGCGCAACACGAATGCCAGCATGCGCCCACATCATCGGCGGAAGCGATTCCGACTCGCAAGGGGGAAATCCTAAAGCGGCGCGACGGTCTTCTGCCGCTATGGGTGGAGCAGCACGTCGCCGTAGCAGGCCTCGGCCTTGCCGCCGGTGTTATCGGTGTCGGTGAGCAGCGCGATGCCGATCAACTGCCCCGGAAGCTCGCCGAAAGCGCGCTGGAAGTCATCCATCAGACGGCGGCGATAGGTCTGCCAGCGGCGCAAGTTGTCTTGGCCGCGCTCGACCACGATCTTGCGCACCCGGTCGCTGCGGGCGCCGGGCAGTATGGTCTCGGGTTCCGACCGGTTGTCCCACACATACATCAGGGTTGCATACGGCGGTGCTTCGCCCGTGAGCGATTCGGCGAGTTGGAATTGGAGGCGGTTGCGCATCGACAAGCGCGACACGTCGCCGCTGAACGCGAGAACCACTCGCACCGGCGAGTCGGCCGTTTCCGCCGCGCGCAGATCAGCGCTGGGAATGGTCTCGGCGATCCACCATGAGAACTCGACCGTCGTGTTCGGCGTGACGGTCGCGTCGACCTTGCGCCGCCAAAGGCTCGCCGATGCGTCGCTCGTGGCGCGCCATGCGCGCCGACCCGCGCAATCGGCGCGCGAGTACGCGGTGGGCCGCTTCCCGGGGAGATGGAACTGTCGCCAATCCAGTGCGTCGCCCGATGCAGTGGATTGCGGCGGCGTCGTGCAGCCGCTTGCAAAGATCAGCAGGAGCAGCAGCCCTACACGCTGGATCAATGGAAACCCGCTCTTCAATGTTGTGGCACCGAGCGTTGCTTACCGATCGGCAGGTCATGAAAAAGCCGCCCCGAAGGGCGGCTCGACAAAGCACGTCAATCGATCAGAACGAGTGACGCAGACCGACTTCGTAGCCGGTGGACTTGGCACCCGTCGCGGCGCCGGTACCTCCACCGATCAAGAAGTTCGCGCCTGTGGCGCCGCCCTTGTTCGAGATGCGCGCAGCCGTGCCATACATCGCCGTGCGCTTCGACAGGTTGTA
>Ga0068862_100004056_pt1 | contig 12415 bp, 8 predicted proteins | sample KBSSwiS52_FD_66598 | JGI IMG/M metagenome (GOLD analysis project Ga0068862, IMG submission 66598) | Switchgrass rhizosphere microbial communities from Kellogg Biological Station, Michigan, USA - KBS Switchgrass S5-2 | ecosystem: Host-associated > Plants > Roots > Rhizosphere > Soil ... | reverse complement strand
CGCCCCGCGAGCTCGCGCTCGCGGGGCGTTTCAATCTGACGTTCCGGCAGTACGACGTGCCGGACTCTACCAGCCTAAATCGATGAGGAATTGCAGAGTCAGATCGAACGGGGTCGAGACATTGTGCGTCAGGTCGCCGTTGATGTTCGGCTCCATCAGCAGATTTGCGAAGGCCGACTGATCCCAATGTGAAACCGACGAGCCCGGCACGTTTGGATTCGGGGTGTAGAGCATGACGCGGCCTGCCGCGTCGGCGCCCTGTCGGATGTTGGGGTCGACGCCGAGGGTGCTGAACATCCCGGAATGGGTCCGTGACCTGAACTTCAGAAAACTCTTGAACTGGGAACCATCGGCCTGCGTGATCATGACCGTCGGGATGCCGATCGTCGGATCGACACCGCCCATTCCCGGCGGCGGCGAGCCGGCGGCGTTGTTGACCATGATGACGCCGATCGCGCCTGCGTCTTGCGCGTTCTTGGTCTTCACCGCGAAGCCACACACGCCGCGATCGATCAACGCGATCTTGCCCGAGACGGCGGCGACGTTTGCGGCGCTGAACGGATCGCACCCGAGCAGCTGATTGCCGGTGCCCGACAGCGGCATCACCTCGCCGCTCACCCCCGGACTCGTGAGCGCCGGACCGAACTGAGCCAGTCCAACGAGGTAATTGCCCGCCAGCGACGCGGGCGCCGTCGTCTGGAGACGCGGTGTGTTCGGGAACAGCACCGAGTTGACCGAACCAGTCACGTTCGCGCCGGTCCAGACAACCCGCCGCGTGTTGACCGACGACGCCAGACGCTCCGCGTTGGTCATGACGTCCCAGAACTTGTTCGTCTGGTTGTCCAGCTGGAAGCGGTTGAAGATACCCGGCTGGAACGGCGGGCCAAGCAAACTGCCGGTGTTGAGCGAGACGAAGGACTGGAAGCCCAGGCCGTGTGCAAACTCATGGAGCAGCACGGTTGCGAGATCGACGTTGGGGCCGTGATTGTTGTCGAGGCCGAGATAGAAGAAGGTCCCGGTCAGACAACCCGGCTGTCCGAGATTGACATTGAATCTGGCGCGAATCTGCGGCGTGGTTGGATCGATCTGAGCGCCGAAGAGTTTGTTCGCCAGCGCAACGTTGTACCACGTGTTCGCGAACGGGAAAATCGCGCTGGAAAAGACTTGTGTCGCGCCGGCGCTTCCCAGCGTCGCGGCGTTGGCGTTACAGGCGAGCGCCGCCCAGGCCGCGTCGATCACGATCGTCGGCACCGAATTCAACTGCGCGCCCCAGATGTTTGCCGCTGCCTGAAAGACGTTCAGCCGCTGCTGACCCAGCGTCGTTCCGGGGTTGCCGCCAACCGGAGCCGCGGGAGTCGGATCGTTGAAACCGACGTTGGCAGCGTCGGTGTTCAGGATGACGATGGTCGCGGCGGCGTGCGCGACAGCCGGCCGGAATGCGAGCGCGGTGACGATGAAGAGGATCGCCAGGGCGCGGTGACGTCGAACGATGCGGTTAGCGTTCAAGGCGCTGCTCCTTTCCGGCGACGATGCCGCCCTGTGCAGCCTGTTGCACCTGGCGAGTGGCCGCTTTCTTTCCTGCCGCGTGGGCCAGGGTCACCGTGCCGTCGGCGTTTCTCGTCGCGACTGTATAAGTCATCTGGTCGTCGCTGAGCCGCAGACCCGTAAACCCTGTATCGGTGGTGAAAGGTTGCGGAGCCTCCACAGCCTGCAAGGACTGTTGCTGGAGCTCCAGTAGTTCCTCGGGCGTCGGATCGCGCGGCAGGCCGGTTGCTGGATCGATGAAGTACGTGGATGCCTGGCCCTTGCGGGCGCCGGCCGATGTACCTGCCGCGGCTCGAGCAGCCGTCGCCTTGGTGTCGGCTGACACCCGCTCCGACGGCCGTGCGTTTTCTCGGTGACGGGTCACAGTGATGCCCCCGATCGCCAGGAGCACGAGCGCCATGGCGATCGCCGGCAGGCGAAACCTGCGTGTTCGCATCTGTCTCTTCGAATGCACGGGCACCCTCCCTTTTGACAAGTGATCGCGGGTAGTCGCGAAGCTACGAGCGATTCCGACGGCGACGGGCGCGCGCGGCCGCGACCAGACCGGCGCTCATGAGCGCTAACGTTGACGGTTCCGGCACCTCACTTTGGGTCACACGAACAGTGTCGATACCGATGTAGTCGCCGTTGACGGAGGTGTCGCTGACGTTGTACCGGAACGCAAACCGCCCATCCGTCGGTGCGCCCAGCCCGGAGACTGTCGCCTGGAACAGCGCCCAGTTCTCCGGGAAGCCTCCCGGCGCCAACGCGGGGTTGATCGTGAGCAGCAGTGTCGAGAAGTCGCCGACGGAGGCGTCGCTGGCGCCGACGTTCGTGCTGGCGCCGTTCAGGCTCAACCGAAGCTCCAGGCGATCTGGAAACGCCGAACCGGCTTCGGTGCGCGCCCAGAATCCGATCGTGTCGCCGTTCGAAAAGGTCAACTCGGGGGAAATGAGCCAGTCGCTGATGTTGCCGCCAAAACCCGCCGCCTCGAAATTGGCGGCGACGTACGAGTTGGCGGCCCCGCTTTGCGAGCTGAAGACGCCGGGATTCCCCTGGAACCAGTCCGTGGTGCCAGCCGGCGAGCTGTTGTTGACGATGGCCCAACCAGCGGGGACCAGATTGGCGACGTTGTCGAAGTTCTCGGACAGGATGGTCGCCGCCGACGCCTGTCGCGCGGTGAACACGATCAACCCGCACAACACCCAAACAGCCACACGACGTGCGAACAGTCTCTTCGGACCAGTCATCGTTTTCCTCGCTATCTCCGTTGTTGAGCTGTGGCGTTTTAACACTAAGACGCCGTTCATGCACCAACAATCTGAGAAAATATGTGCAGAACGCACGCGATGTCGCGGCCGGACGCGACAATAGTCTGCCGAAGCTGGAACGATCGGCGATTCTTCGCGTTGGTATACTTCCGGCGCCAGCCGGCGGAGGGCTCAAATGCCGATCGCGTTGCGTGTGAACGGGCGGCCACACACCGTCGACGTCGACCCCGCGACGCCGCTCCTCTATGTCCTGAGCGACGACCTGGCGCTGCGGGGACCGAAATTCGGCTGCGGGCTCGGACAGTGCGGGGCCTGTACCGTGATTGCGCGGGGCCGGGCGATCCGATCGTGCGTGACGCCGGTCTCCGCCGTGGAAGGCGCCGATCTCGTCACGCTCGAGGGATTGGGAACTGTCGAATCACCGCATCCCCTGCAGCGCGCCTTCATCGAGCAACAGGCGGCCCAGTGCGGGTTCTGCCTGAACGGCGTCATCCTCACGGCGAAGGCATTCCTCGATCAGAATCCCAAGGCGACCGACGCCCAGATTCAGCAGGCGATGTCCGGCGTGCTGTGCCGCTGCTTCACGAACGTCCGCATGATGCAGGCGATCCAGCAGTACCGGGAGCAGACGGCATGACCGCCAAACGACGATCAACGCAGAGCCCGCTGAGCACGCAGAGAAAACTTGGCTCTGCGGGCTTTGCGAGCTCCGCGTTCAAGGACGTCGCTCAGCAGACGCGCCGCGAATTCCTCAAAGGCTCCGGCGCGCTCGTCGTCTGCTTCAGCGCGTCCGCCCTGGAGCCGTTCGCGCTCGCCCAGGGCCGGGGCGGCGCCGCGCAGCGATCGTCGGTCGACGCGCGCCTGCTCGATTCCTGGATCGGCATCGCCGCCGATGGCAGTGTCACCGCGCATACGGGGAAATGCGAGCTCGGACAGGGCATTCAGACCGCCCAGACGCAGCTGATTGCCGAGGAGCTCTCCGTTGCCGTCGATCGCGTGAAGCTGATCATGTGCGATACGTCGATCTGCCCGGACCAGGGCACGACGTCGGGGAGCCAGTCGCATCCCGCCAACTTCAACCACGCGAACCTCGCGCTGGCCTGCGCGACCGCGCGCGAAGCGCTGATCGATCTCGCCGCGACGCGGCTCGCCGTGCCGCGCGACGCGATCGTCGTCGAGCGTGGCGTCGCCGCCGTCAGGAGCGATCGGAACAAGTCGGCCACCTACGGCGAGCTGGTGGGCGGCAAGGCGTTCAGCCTGCCGGTGAATGCGAACGCGAAACGTAAAGAGCCGCGCGAATGGACCGTCCTCGGCAAGCCGATGCCGCGCGTCGATCTGCCGGCGATGGCGACGGCGCAACTGGAATATGTCCAGAACGTACGCGTGCCCGGGATGGTCCACGGCGCGGTCGTGAGGCCGCCAGAGGTCGGTGCGGCACTCGAAGCGGTGGACGAATCGTCGGTGCGGAACCTCCCCGGTTTTATCAAGGTGGTCGTGCGCAAGAACTTCGTCGGCATCGTCGCCGAGAAGCCGTGGCAGGCGATTCGAGCCGCGGCGGCGCTGAAAGCGACGTGGTCCGCCGGCAGCGGGCTGCCGCGCCAGGCGGATTTCTACGATTACCTGCGAACGCAGCCGGCGCGCGACACGCTCGTGGTCGATTCGCAGGACGTCGACGCCACCGCCTCGCGCGCCGCCGCCATCGTGAAGGCGACGTATCGCCATCCGTACCAGATGCACGGATCGATGGGCAGTTCGTGCGCGGTGGCCGACGTGCGGGCCGATCGGATCACTGTGTGGTCGTCCACCCAATCGGCCTATCCGACGCGCAGCGGCGTCGCGACGCTGCTCGGTGTTCCGGTGGAACGGGTGCGCGTCGTGTTCACCAGGGGCTCCGGGTGCTACGGGATCAATGGCGCCGATACCGTGTCCTACGACGCGGCCCTGTTGTCGCACGGCGTCGGCCGGCCCGTGCGCGTGCAGCTGTCGCGCAAGGACGAAATGGCGTGGGAGAACTACGGCTTCGCCTATGTGATCGACCAACGAGTCGCACTCGATGCTTCCGGAACCATCATCGCGTGGCACCACGAGTCGTGGGCGCCATCGCTCGGCGGACGTCCCGGCTACGAGACGCCGGGCAACGTCGTGACGGGGATGCTGGCCGGGTTCGAGCCGGCGCCATTCGCGCCGCGAAGCCCGGCCCCGCCGCCGGCGGGCCGATTCAACAACGGCGCGAACGCGGCACCGTCGTATGTCACCGGCTGCGTCGGGGGCGCGTGCGGCGGCACGGGGACCGTCAAGAGCGAGCGCGTGCTCACGCACACGATTCGATCGCCGTTCTTTACCGGACCGCTGCGATCGCCGAGCCGTCTTCAGAACACGTTCGCGCACGAGTCGTTCATGGACGAGATCGCGGCGAGCGTCAAGACAGATCCGGTGGAGTACCGCTTGCGGCATCTGCGCGATCCGCGGTTGATCGACGTCGTGAAGGCCGCCGCCAAGGCAGCGGCGTGGGAGTCGCGCCCGTCGCCGCGGCCCTCGTCAGCCGCCGTCGCGCACGGCCGCGGCATCGCCTGCGTGCTGTACGAAGGGGACAACGGCTACTGCGCGCTGGTGGCGGAGGTGGACGTCGATCGCGCCAGCGGCAGCATCGCCGTCAAACGGCTGGTGGCGTCGCAAGACTGCGGGCCGATCTCGTCGCCGGACGGCATGAAGAATCAGATTGAAGGTGGAGCGCTTCAGGGGATGAGCCGCGCCCTCGGCGAAGCCGTGACGTGGGACGACCGCAAGGTGACCTCTGTCGACTGGCGCACCTATCACAGCCTCACGCTCGGCGCAGACGTGCCCGCGATTGAGTCGGTGTTGATCAACCGGCCCGACGGCGAAGCCATGGGCGCAGGCGAGACGACCATTACGCTCGTCGCCGCCGCCATCGGCAACGCGGTGTTCGACGCCACCGGCGCGCGCCTGCGCGAGGTGCCGTTCACGCCGGAACGGGTCAAAGCCGCGCTGGCGGCCGGGCAGCCCTAAAGGGCTGCGCTACGAGCACAGCTACGATAGCCAGGGCGCCGGCGCTATTGGTACTCGTAGCGCAGCCCTTTAGGGCTGCCTCTATTCGTACCGCAGCGCCAGCACCGGGTTGACGCGCGTCGCACGCCACGCCGGCACGTAGCCGGCGACGAGCGCGACGGCCGCGAGCAGCGTCGCCGCGCCGGCGATGCTGACGGGATCGTTGGCGCTGACGCCGTACAACTGACTGCTGATCAGCCGTCCCAGCCCCCAGGCGCCGGCCAGGCCGAGCACGACGCCGGTGCCGACGAGCATCAGCACTTCTCGCATGACCAGCCACAGGACGTCGCCCTGGACCGCGCCCAGTGCCATACGCACGCCGATCTCGCGCGTGCGCCGGCTGACGGTAAACGCCATCACGCCATACAGCCCGATCACCGCGAGCAGCGTCGCGAGCACGCCGAAGGCGGCGGACAGCGTCGCCACCAGCCGGTCGTTCAGCAGCGACTGATCGAGCTGCGCGTCCATCGTCCGCAGGTTGTACATCGGGATGTTCGGGTCGAGCTGCCGCATCACCTGACGGATCGATCCAAACGCCGCATCGGACTGGCTCGCGGTCCTCACATACATCACCGCGCCACCCGCGAAGTCGTTTTCCATGAACGAAAAGAACACTTGTCGCGGAATGTCGTCGCGGACGCCGGTGTACTTGGAGTCCTTGACGACGCCGATGATTTCGATCGGCGTCTTGGTCCCCGGGTTCGTACCGAAGCCGATGTGGCGGCCAATCGGACTGCGATCGCCGAAGTAGTGTTTCGCGTAGCTCTCGTTGACGATCGCGACCCGGTAGGCCGGCAACGGCGCCTTGGGGTCTCCCACTTCGTAGCGGACGTCACGGTCGTCGAAGTCGCGTCCTGCAATCAGCGGAATCCCCATCGTCTTGAAGTAATTCGGACTCACGGCGTTGCAGTACGGGTTCATGTTCTCGCCCGGTTTCGGCTCGTAGCCTTCGACCGACATCGAGCTGTCCCATTCATTGCCTTCGAGGAGTCCCATCTGGGCGAAAGCCATCGACGAGACCCCAGGCAACGTGGTGACGCGGTCCAGCAGCTGCTTGTCGAACTGTTTGGTCTTCACCGGCGTGTAGCCGTTCAGCGTCGGCGAGACGTTGAACGCGATGAGATTCGTCGTCTTGAGTCCCAAATCGAGAAGCCGCAGATTGCGCAGGCTGCGGATGAAAAGTCCGGCGCCAATCAGGAGAAGCACCGACACCGTCACCTGTGCGACGACCAGCGCCTTCCGCAGTCGCACACCGCCTGAGCCGCCCACCACCGCACCAACCTGATCCTTCAGGGTTGGCGCGAGGCTCGGCCTGGTGGAACGCAGCGCCGGAACGAGGCCGAAGACAACGCCGGTCAGGAGCGAGAGGACGAAATTGAACGCCAGGATGCGGGTGTCGATCGACCCGGAAATGACGTGCGGCGTACCCGTCGCCGGCAGGAAGCCGATCAGGAAGTGCGTCGTCGCCGACGCGATCGCCAGCCCCAGCAGACCGCCCATCGCGGCGAGCACCACGCTTTCCACGAGCAATTGGCGGACGATGCGGCCGCGGCTGGCACCAATGGCAAGACGGACGGCAATTTCCTTCTGCCGGGAGGCGGCGCGCGCGATCAGCAGGCTCGCCACGTTGGCGCACGCAATCAGCAGCACGCCTCCGACGATGTAAAACAGCAGCTTCAACGGTTGTTCGAGCTGCTGTCGGATTGGCGAACGGCCCTGCGCGCCCGGCAGCAGATCGACTTGTCCCTTGAGGAACTGCTCGCGGGTGTACGTCGTCGTGTTGCTGAACGCCGGCATCTGTACTTCCTGCTCGAGAAGGCCATGGAAGAACGGCTGGACGGCGGCCAGCGCCTGCTCGCGCGTCACGCCTGGCCGCAGGCGCCCGAACACATTCACCCACCGGCTCCGCCGGTTGTCGACGTCGTCCCAGTTCGGCGTCATCTGGGCCTTCAGCATCACCGGCACGCGCACCGACGCGACCTGGCCGATATCGACGCCGTCGAATCCGGCCGCCGAGACGCCAATCACCGTGAACGGATAGTTGTTGATGGTGAGCCGGCGCCCGACAATCGACGGGTCGGCGCCGAAACGAGTCCGCCAATAGTCGTAGCTGAGGACGGCCACGAACCCGTCGCCGCGGGTCTTGTCGTCCTCCGGCGTGATGACGCGTCCGAGTGCCGCGCCGACGCCGAGGACCTGAAAATACGTACCTGACACGAGCTCGCCCGAGACGCGCTCGGTCTGGCCGCCGCCATCCGGCGTGCCGACGTTCATCGCGATCGGGCGGCGCGCGAACACACCGGAAAAGACCTTCGGCGTCGGTGCGGGGTTCGGCACGGCCGGCGTGACCCGCGGCAGTTTCGTGACGCCCTCGACGAAGTTGTCGCGGAAGTCTTCGTACATCGGGTACGAGATCATGTTGCCGCCCGAGTTGTTGCCGTAGTGATTGCGCGCGCCGTTGAACAGGACGAGCTGCTCCGGGTCTCTCACCGGCAGCGCGCGCAAGAGGACCTCGTCCACCAGTGTGAAGATCGCAGTATTCGCACCGATACCGAGGGCGATCGACAGCAGCGCCACGGCCGTGAACATCGGCGACCGCATCAGGCCGCGCACCGCGTATTGAAGATCGCGAATCAGCTGTCCCATGAGCTAGCCCCTATCCCCTGGCCCCGACCGCGGGCTCTTGCCTGACGTCACTTAGACGAGACTGCGGGTCTCACGGTTGACGGAAGTACACCAGCCCCGGAGAATGACATGGCTCGGATGTCGAATACGGTGGCGATCGCGTCCGCGCTAGCCTGACATGGCGGTTGAACGGATCGGAGGCGCGGCCGATCCCAGGGTCGCGGTCTTTCGTGACGTGCCGGATGCCGAGCGGCTGCGCTCGCAGGGTCTGTTCGTCGCCGAGGGACGGCTGATCGTCGCGAGGATTCTTGAAGACCCGCGCCATCGCGTGCGTGCGGTGCTGGTCAATGACGCGTCGTACCGCGAGCTGGTGACGGCGTTCGATCGACTGCCCGGGGACGTGCCGATCTTCGTGGCGGATCGCCGCGCCATTCTCGATCTCACCGGACACGACCTGCATCGCGGCTGCCTGGCGCTCGTCGAACGTCCGCTCGCGGCGTCCGCCGCCGCTGTTCTCGCGTCAGCTGAAACCGTCGTGATCCTCGAAGGCGTATCGAACGCGGACAACGTCGGCGGCGTCTTCAGAAATGCCGCCGCGTTTGATGCCAGCGTGCTGCTGAGTCCGGCCTGCTGCGATCCGCTCTATCGCAAAGCGATCCGGACGTCGATGGGCGCCGTGCTCCGCGTGCCGTTTGCGCGGTTGGACCAGTGGCCCTCCGCGCTCGCCGAGGTGCGCGCGGCCGGATTCACGATGGCCGCGCTGACGCCTCGCGAACCTGCTGAAACACTTGGGTTGTTCGCACGGCGGCCACGCGCCGGCCGGCTGGCATGGCTCGTCGGCACGGAAGGCGCCGGCCTGAGCGATGCCGTCGAGGCCACGGCCGACCATCGCGTGCGAATCCCGATCAGCCGCGCCGTCGATTCGCTCAACGTCGCGGTCGCCGTCGGCATCGCGCTGCACGCGTCTGGCGATCCTCATCTGGCGTGACGGGCCCGCTCCAGGACGCTGATGCAGAACTCGCGAAACGGGATGCTCGTTCTCCCGCAGGGTGGATTCGGCGATACGATGACCGACTCGCGGTCGTGCTCCTCGAGGACTCTCTGATATTCAACGATCCGGACTTTCTCGAACGACGAGAACAACAGGCGCTCGTCGGTGAGGAAATCGATCAGGTACGCAGTCCAGTAGCCGGCCTGGCCGTACTTCACACCTTCGCCTTGAAGGTAGTTGGCGAGCTGGCGAATGTGCGACGGCGGGGGGCGCCGCACGTATTCGGCGAGGACCCGCGTCTGGTCGGCTCCCGTAGCGGTCGCCCAGGCGGCGATCGCGCAGGTTGACAGCCAGACGACCGGTTTCGACGGCCGGCCCCCCAACGCGTACGCGCAGATGCCGATCGGTATGAACAGCGTGAGGAGCGTGTAGCGGATCAGCATGTGATCCTGTACGAGACACCCGAGCGTCGCGTAGACGAGCGCACTCTGCAGGCCCACCAGGATGAGATATGCGGCGAACCCGCTCTGCGGCGCCCGCGGTTCCGACCTGGCAGTGACGCGACCGATCGCTGCTGCTGCGAGCAGGACGACGAGAGGCAACCACGCCCAGGCGTGTCCGACGAGGAGTCCGCTGGCCGCATAGGTGCTCAGCGGGCCTTCCTGCCACCCGAAGATCACCGAGAGGTTCTCGCCGACCAGCCAGCGCAGGTTCGGGATCAGGACGGCCGGGTTCCAGCAGAATCGCGAGGCGAGCGTGCCGAACTGCGCGCTCACCGCGGCGTAGCCGGGCGTTCCGGCGGTGCCGGGGCCGCCCAGATCCGCGTAGCCCTTGAGCAGCGCGAGCAGACCGGCCCCCAGTCCCATCACGCCAAACGCCATGGCCTTGTCACGGAGATTCGTGCGGGTGAGCAGTCGCCCCTCCCAGAGCTCCAGGAGAACGATGGCGACAAGCGCGTACAGCGTGTATTCGCGGTGGGCCAGTCCGACGATCGCCACCAGGCCGAACACGACCGGTCGCGCGCGCGTGAGCCAGAGGAGAAGCGTGTACAGCAGCGGTTCAACATTGCCGCCGTTCGACGCGAGCAGGCGGCTGGCCGGGGCCGGCGGCGGCAGCACGAAGAACAACGAGGCCGCAAACGCGAGCCATGGGCGAAGCCCCGCATCGCGCACCAGGCAGCGCAGGAGCAGCAGCGCGATGGTGATGTTCATCAGGACCAGCGGCGTCTTGAGCACCGGCACGGAAACGCCAAAGGCGAGAAAAAACGGCGCGGCGATCCAGGCCTCGACGCCGAGCAGATAGTGCTGGCCGTAGAAATACAGAGGAAACGCGCGCAGCTCGGCCAGATGTTTCGCCATCAGGCCGACGATCGCCTGATCGGCATCGAAGTCGGACTGCTCCCAGACCGTCCACACGGCGCTTCGAAGCAGCACGAGCGCCACCGCCGCGGTTCCCGGCAGGAGCAAAGGAGACGGGCGATTTTTCGTCCGCAGATTCTACGCGAAAAATCACCTGTCCCTTAGAACGTGAGCCTCGCGCCGAGTTCGACGCGCCGCGGCGCCGCTGCGGACGTCGGCTGTCCGAAGAACGGCGACGTCATCACGCCGCTGAAGTTCACGGCGTTCATGTGATTCAGCAGGTTGTACGACTGCAGATAGAGCTCGACACCGTATCGCTTGTTCATGTCGCCGCCGCCTCCGACGCTGCCGAGCGGATCCGCGCTGTCGCCGCGGACGATGCGCACCTGCGGACCCTGGACGCCGCCGGCGGGCCTGACGCCAAACCCGATGGTCCAGCTCAGACGCGCGCCGATATCGGCCTGCGCCCGTCCGCGGCCGGTGTTTCGTCCGACACCCGACGGACGATCGTTGCTGATGGTGTCGCCGTTGTCGTCGTGTCCGGTCGTGATGTTGTACGGAAGGGCGGATTGCACGCGCACCGACGTCGCCAGGCGAAAACGAGCGGCCAGCGGCAGGTTGACGAGGCTCATGAATCGATGGCGCGCGTCTCCCGCGGCCGGACCGCGCTCGGCCGCCAGATCGTAGCTGTTGGCAGGCAGACTGAAGACGCTGTCGGTCTCGTTCGTGGAACGTCCCAGCGTGTAGTTGGCGGCGATGAACATCCGGCGCTGCGGCTGCATGTAGTTCAGGTTCACGCTCAGCCCGTCGAACTGCGAGCTCGCCACCGATGCGATCTCGGTGACAGGGCCGGCCGACGGATCGGGCCGCGAACCGTTCGCGAGCGGCGCGTTGACGTTCACGCCGCGCAGCGCGTGGCGGCCGCGGCGGTGGATGTACATCGTGTTCAACCGGATGTCCTTCGGCAGCATCTGCTCGACGCCGACGATCGCCTCGGTCAGCATCGGTTGCGTGAGCGCGGGCGATAGCTCGACGCGGCCCGAGGGCAGCGCGATCGCGCGGCCGCCGGCGGTGGCGATCGGATATCCCGGCTGGACGATGGTTTCGATCTGCTGATGTGTCCCGTCGAGCTGCACGGTCTGCTCGTAGCTCTGGGCATCGAACCAGTCGAAGAAGATGCCCGCACCGCCCCGCAGCGTCGTCCGGCCGCTCTTGAATGGCGACCAGGCGAAGCCGCCGCGCGGACCGAGGTGAAACCCGCCGACCTGCGACTGGTATTCCTGACGGACGCCGCCGGAGATCGTCAGATCCTTGCGCGCGCGGAAGTCGTCCTGGATGTAGAGGCCGGCCTGCAGGGCCGAGACGCTGACGAGCGGGTCGCCGACGTTGCGGGCGAACGTCGTCGGCAGCCCGGCGTTGAACGCGTCGAGGCTGGCGAACGTGAAGGTGCCGGCCGCATTCCGCCGGATATCGGTGCGGAACTGGCCGGCCTCGATCAGGAATCCCGTCCGCAGCGCATGCCTGCCAATCGAGATGTCGAGATCGTCGGCGATGTCGGTCTGGTGGACGGTGCGGCCGCC
>Ga0068862_100004055_pt1 | contig 12416 bp, 9 predicted proteins | sample KBSSwiS52_FD_66598 | JGI IMG/M metagenome (GOLD analysis project Ga0068862, IMG submission 66598) | Switchgrass rhizosphere microbial communities from Kellogg Biological Station, Michigan, USA - KBS Switchgrass S5-2 | ecosystem: Host-associated > Plants > Roots > Rhizosphere > Soil ... | reverse complement strand
GGCCGCCTCATCGAGCCAGCACACGTCCGCGCTGAAACTGCGCACATAACGGGCATCGGCCCCCGCAATGACGTCGCCGCGAGTCACGTCGTGCTCGTCGGTGAACTCGATCGTCACCGCGGCGCCTGCGCTCGCTTGCGCCACACTCGCGCCGCCGACGCGAACCTTGGCAACGATAGCGGCCTGTCGTTGCGGGCCAACCAGGACCCGATCGCCGGGACGGACCTCGCCCTGCTCGACGCAACCGGCATAGTACCGCGTTTGCACGCCTCGCAGCACCGTTTGCACTGGGAGGCGAAGAAAACCGTTTGCCTGTGCGCGGGAGACGCGGGTTCGATTGATCACTTCGATGAGCGCAGGCCCACGCCACCAACCGGCCCCGCCAGCGCGAACTACGTTGTCGCCGCTGCGCGCAGAGATCGGCACGCAAGCGACAGCGCCGATATCGAGCGACGCGGCCAGTTCGAGGAACGCGCGCTCCACCTCGCGAAAGCGCTGTTCTGACCAGTCGAGCAAATCCATCTTGTTCACGGCGACGATGAGATCGAGCCCCATCAAAGCCGCGATCGCAGCGTGCCGCCTTGTCTGAGACTTCAAAACACCATCAACGACACCGCTGGCGTCGATCACGATCACCGCGACGTCCGAATTGCTCGCCGCCGTGACCATGTTGCGGGTGTATTGCACGTGACCCGGCGCGTCGGCGATCAGGAAGCTCGCCTCGGGCGTCTCGAACGAACGATAGGCGACGTCGATGGTGATCCCCTGCGCGCGCTCGGCTTCGAGCCCGTCGGTGAGTTCGGCGAGGCCTTCCGGATTGTCCTCGATGGTCGCAGCCTGATCGCGCATCAGCGCGCCGGAATCGAGCAAGAGGCGCCCGATCAGCGTCGACTTACCGTCGTCGACGCTGCCGGCCGTCATGAAGCGGATCTGGCGCGGCTCCGCGGCGAGCTTGGCGTGATGCAACACAGCGCCGTCCATCAGAAATAGCCTTCGATCTTGCGCCGTTCCATGGCCGCCGCGTTCGCGCGATCATCCATACGCGTCGCGCCACGCTCCGATACGGTCGTCGACAGCGTCTCTGACAACACGTCTTCCGGCGTCCGCGCCACACTCTCGACTGGGCACGTGCAGGTGACGTCGCCGACGGTTCTGAACCGCACTGAAAGATGTTCGATCGCGTCGCCCTCGGCAGCGGGAGTCAGTTCGGTGACCGGGAAGAGCAAGCCGTCGCGGCGAATTACATTGCGCGCATGAGCGTAATAGAGACTCGGCAGCTCGATCACCTCCTGCGCGATGTATCGCCAGACATCGGCTTCGGTCCAATTCGAGAGCGGAAACACGCGCATGTGTTCGCCGACGCCAAGCCGGCCATTGTAAAGGTTCCAGAGCTCGGGACGCTGCGCGCGTGGGCGCCAGGCGCCGAACGCATCGCGATGCGAGAATACGCGTTCCTTCGCGCGCGCCTTTTCCTCGTCGCGCCGCGCGCCGCCAATGAGGGCGTCGAATTCGAACTCCTGCTGCGCTTCCAACAGCGTCACCGCCTGTGCGGCGTTTCGCCCGCCGTCAGCAGCGGCCTGTACGCTGCCCCGGCGGATAGAGTCCTCCACTTCGCGCACGATTAGGCTTAGGCCGGTCTCCTTGGCGCGCTTGTCGCGGAAGCTCAACACTTCTGCAAAGTTGTGCCCGGTGTCGACGTGCAGCAGCTTGAATGGCGGTTTCACCGGCGCGAACGCCTTCATGGTCAAATGCAGCAAGACGGCGGAGTCCTTGCCGCCGGAGAACAGCAGAGCGGGGCGCGCGAACAATGAGAGTTCGCGCAGGATGTAGATCGCTTCCGCTTCCAAGCGGGCGAGGCGCGCAGCCAGGGGCGCTTCGGTCGTCATCGTTTCGCCGGTCATCAGCGCGTCGTCGAATTTGTGTGCAGGCCGCATTCTCTACTTTCCTGGTTTTCCCACCACCAACGCCCCGCGCGGGGATCCTCACCCGGGCGAACGGCTTTGGTGCAGGGTTCACAACCGATCGAGACGTAGCCGCGTGCATAGAGCGAGCTCATCGGAATATTGAAGCGCTCGGCATAGGTGCGCACATCGTCCCAGCGCCAAGCCGCGAGTGGGTTGTATTTCTCCATGTCGCGCGCGGCGTCATGCTCGGCTTCAGCCAGCGTGCCGCGCGTCACCGCTTGCTCGCGGCGTTGCCCCGTGATCCACGCATCGCGGCTGCTTAGCGCGCGCGCGAGCGGGGCAACCTTTCGGATGGCGCAGCATTGCTTGCGAAGGTCGATGCTTTCATAGAACGCGTCAGGTCCGTGGGCAGAAACGTACGCGGCGACATCGGCGGCGAACGGCTCAAATACTTCGATCTCGATCTGATATCGCTTTCGCGTTTGCCCAATCAAATCGGTGGTCTCTCGATGCAGCCGGCCAGTGTTCAAAGTGAACACGCCAATTGGCAGTCTGAGGCGCGCGATCACATCGGTGATCACCATGTCCTCAGCCGAGAGACTTGAGGCGAGCGCCGCCCGTTGATGCTTCGCCCCAATCTCCGTCAAGCGCCGCTCCAACAAGCGAACGAGCGCCTCGAAATGTGCGATGTCTCGATCGAGAATGGCGCCGGCGCGATGCGACGTGCTCTGATAGGGCGTGGAGAATGTATTGATAGCCGCTAGCGCGGTTTCTGCGTCCTGATCTGCGCGCAGGCCGAAAGAGCTGAAGCCGATCTGCGCGAGCGCGTAAACTTGATCCGCCGTGACGGCGCCCACTGCGCGCAACGGCCCGGCGTAGCCAAGGCGCTGACGGAGCAGCACGGCGTGCGAATAGCCGCGGCCGTCGCCGATCCGCGGAAAGTCCACCGCGATGAGCGCGACCCTCTGGAGCGTGGCTGTCAGCAGCCGCGGATCGTCCGCAGGCTGAAGCAAAATAGCGCCACCCTGCTCCGGTGATTCAAGCCATTGAGCAAGTGAAACGTAGGCGCCGCCCTCCCAATGCGTCACCGATGGCCCTACCGGCGGCTTGACCACGGGCACGATCTTCTTGCGAACATCACCGTGCCCGTCATTCGCGGGCTTCGCGGGCGCAGTCGCGCCACGCTCCGCTTTGCCTTCAACGCGCGTCCCAGCGTTGGTGAGATCGATGAGAACGCTCATGCCGCCGCGACCTCGCCGGTTTCGAGCGCAGCCTTGAACGCGCTGGCGCCGAGGCGCTCAACGGTATCAATGAACCGTTCATTGGCGTGACGCACGGCCAGATAATGGCGCGCCAGACGGCCGATGATGGCCGGCACCTGATCACCGCGAACCGATTTTCCGATTAGCACAGCGAGACGGCCCTCGCCGTCGGCGCGGCCGCCGAGCATGACTTGGTACCAGTCTTCGCCAGCCTTCTCGACGCCGAGCACGCCAATGTGGCCGACGTGATGGTGACCGCAGGCATTGATGCAGCCCGACACCTTGATCGCGAGTGGCCCGAGATCATCCTCGATGGCGTCGAGCTCTGCCGCGATCGCCTCGGACAGCGGGATCGACTTGGCGTTGGCGAGCGAGCAGAAATCTCCGCCGGGGCAGCAGATGATGTCCGACGCCATTCCGATGTTGCCGCGCGCGAGATTGAGCGCGTCGAGCTCAGTCCACAGGGCGTGCAGCGCCGTACGCGGCACGTAGGGTAAAACTAGATTCTGCGTATGCGCGACACGAAGTTCGCCGGCGCTGTAGCGATCGGCCAGATCGGCAACAGCGTCCATCTCGTCGGCGGTAGCGTCACCGGGCGCGATGCCTTGGCGTTTCAGGCTAATCGTGACCGCCGCGTAGTCTGAGTTGCGGTGCGCGGTGACGTTGTTGCTCTTCCAGCGGCGAAAGCGCGGATCGATCGCTAGCGTGGTTGTGCGCGGCGTATATGCGGCGTCCAGAACCGGATCCGCGAAGTGTGCCGCAACGCGCGAAAGCGCCTCATCAGTCAGGGTGTTCGGCCCATTGCGCAGATGCGCCCAGTCCTCTTCGACCAGCGCGGCGAAGGCATCCGCGCCCAGCGCTTCCACTTGGATCTTGATCCGCGCCTTGAAGATATTGTCGCGCCGGCCAAGGCGATTGTAGGTGCGCAGGACCGCTTCGCTGTAGGTTAGCAGCTCGCGCCAATGCAGGTCGCGTTTGATGATCGAGGCAATGCGCGGCGTGCGCCCCTGCCCACCGCCGACCTTCACAATCAGCCGAACTTCACCGGCGTCATCGCGATAGAGATCGAACGCCAGATCATGGACCGGCGTCGCGGCGCGATCCTCCTTGGCGCCGTTGAATGCGACTTTGAACTTACGCGGCAAGTGCGCAAATTCCGGGTGAAGCGTCGACCATTGCCGCATCAGCTCGCAGTACGGCCGTGGGTCGACGATCTCGTCTTCGGCTACGCCCGCGAAGACGTCAGTGGTGACATTGCGCACGCAAGAACCGCTGGTCTGGATCGCGTGCATGTTGATCTGGGCGAGATCGGCGAGGATGTCTGGGACCTCCTCCACCTTCACCCAGTTGAATTGGATGTTCTGCCGCGTGGTGAAGTGGCCGTAGCCGCGATCGTACCGGCGCGCGATCTTCGCCAACGCCCGCAACTGATCCGATGATAGAACGCCATACGGAATGGCGATGCGCAGCATCGGCGCATAGCGCTGGATGTAGAGCCCGTTCTGAAGGCGCAGCGGCTTGAAAGCGTCCTCGTCGATCAGACCGGCGAGATAACGCTGGGTCTGATCGCGAAATTGCGCCACGCGTTCCTCGACAACGAGGCGGTCGACGGCGTCGTAGCGATACACGGCATAACTGTCCCGGGAGGACGGGCCGTTTGGCCCCAGCGAGACCAGAGAGTGGGCGCCGCCTGCCGAACGAGGAAGGCTGCTGCACTAATGTGTGCGTTTAGCCTGCTAAGCTGTTTGATCGGCGACGGAGTCGCCTTCGATCACTTGCTCGCGCAGCCACGTCAGGAATGCGCCCTGTGCCGGCTCGAAGCGGCGACCGCGCGGCCACACCAGCCAATAGGCAAAGCCAAGCGGTGCACCGACTTCACGCAAAGGTGTAACCAACGTTCCTTCCGAGATGTCGCGCAACGCTAACTGACGCTTGGCGAGGACGAGTCCCTTGCCTGCGACGGCGGCCTCAAGCGCTAGACCCGAATGGTTGAACCGCAACCCGCGCTCGGCCTCATCGCGCCGCTCTCCGCGCGCGGCAAACCACATCGACCACGTTGGGCACGAGGGGTCGCGTTCGGGCGCTTCATCGTGGATCAGGGGCAAATCAAGGAGGTCCGCCGCGGATTGGATGGGTGGGCGTCCCTCGAGCAGGCGCGGACTAGCGACCACAACCACGGACTCCGACATCAGGCGCTCGCAATGAAGCCCCTCATATCCGCCCGGCCCATATCGGATGGCGAGATCGATGTCGCTGCCCGCGAAATCGACCAACGCCATATCGGCTGACATGCGCACTTCGACGTCAGGGAAGCTCTCTTGGAATTTGCTAAGGCGCGGAATCAGCCACTTCGATGCAAATGAAGGCGCCGTAGAGAGAGCGATGCGCCGCCCGCGCAGACTTGCCCGCATGGCGCGGCCCGCTTGCAACATCTCGGCCATCGCCGCGCTGGCATGGCCAAACGCGGCTTGACCAGCATCGGTCAGTTCGACACCTCGGCCAAGCCGGCGAAACATCGGCTGGCCAGCAAACTCCTCAAGCACGCGTATGTGCTGGCTCACCGCGCCTGCAGTGATGCCCAGCTCCTCAGCCGCGCGCGTGAAGCTGCCGAGACGAGCAGCCGCCTCGAACACACGAAGGCTCAAAAACGGGGGGATGACCTCGCGCGATTCCACGGCGTCGCTCCTCGACCGTGCCGGCTTGTAAGTGGGGACGCCGCCGGCGCTTGCCAAATGGGGAGCCTGGCGCGTCATAGGCCACACCACAGCCATTCGCCTCGTTGGTTTCTTCGCTTACGCATGACCAAGCTCCCGCGTTGCGGCGATGTCGGCGAGCTTGCGGGGCGGAAGAGGAGCGCGATCTCGCGCTTCACCTTCGCTTTAGCGGCATTTTTAACGCGCCCGCAAGCTGAGCATCAAATCGGCGCAAGACGGTGCGTAGCTGAAAGCGACGCGCTCGTCCACGCCGCGCACTGTATAGGCGGCGTTCACCAGTTCACTGTTTCGAGACTTTAGCTCTGCTTAAGTCAGGCGCCGCAAAAAGCAGCACACGCAAACTTTTTGCGGGGCGAACGCATTTTCTGCATTGCGCTGCACACAAAAGTGCGTTTCCTTTTTTGCGGGAGCACAAATTCGTGTCGATGAATGCGCGCATCGCTGTTCGTTCTGCCGCGGCCGTAGCCGCCGCGGACGTGCGCGCGCTTGGCGTCGTAAGCGTACTCCTTCTTGGCCTGGCGCTTATTCTTAGCACCGGAGCGGCGTGGATGCATGTGACCTGACCTCAAACAACAGGATCGCCAGCAACACCCCGCTCCGAAAGGCAGCGGGGTTTTTTGTTGCCTGACGGTCCGTTTCAACCGGACCCCAATGACGCAGAATTCCCCATCAAATCAGCGAAAATCGCTTCGCAGCGCGGTTGTGACAAGCGGCGCAAACCGCGCCGCCGCACGCTCGTATTTGCGCGCCGCGGGTCTGGGCGATGAAGACTTCGCGCGCCCGCTGATCGCGGTCGTCAACACGTGGTCTTCGGTGACGCCTTGCAACATGCATCTGGGCGATCTGGCTGAGCCAGTCCGGCGCGGCGTGCGCGAAGCCGGAGGCGTGCCGATCGACTTCAACACCATCGTGGTCACGGACGGCATCGCCATGGGCACGCCGGGCATGAGGGCCTCGCTGATCTCGCGCGAGGTGATCGCGGATTCCATCGAGCTCGCCGTACAAGGCCACCAGCTCGATGGCGTCGTTTGCATCGTCGGTTGCGACAAGACGATCCCTGCCGCCGCAATGGCTTTGGCGCGCATGGATCTCCCGGGATGTGTTCTGTACGGCGGCACCATTATGCCCGGTCACCACGCCGGAAAGAGCATTTCCATTCAGGACGTGTTCGAGGCGATCGGCGCGCACGGCGCGGGAACACTGGACGATGAGGGCCTGAAGCAGGTCGAGGCCGCCGCGTGCCCGGGCGCCGGCGCATGCGGAGGCCAGTTCACCGCCAACACCATGGCGCTCGCGCTCTCGATGATGGGCCTCTCGCCCATGGGCGCGAACGACGTACCGGCGGTGCATCCCGACAAACACGCGGAGGCAGAACGCTGCGGCCGCGCTGCGGTCGAACTCACGCGCCGCAATCTTTCCGCCCGCCATTTCATGACGCGGCAGTCCCTGCGCAACGCCGCCATCGCGGTGTCCGCCAGCGGCGGTTCAACCAATGCCGTGCTGCATTTGACCGCGATTGCTGCTGAGGCCGAGATCGCGTTCGGCATCGAAGACTGCCACCAGGCCTGCGAGAGCGCCCCGGTCATCTGCGATCTGAAACCGGGCGGGCAATTTCTCGCGCACGACATGTTCGCCGCAGGCGGCGCACGCCTGCTAGCGCAGCGCCTAATGGACTCGGGCCGCCTGGCCGATGTCGCAACAGTGTCCGGCCGTACGCTGTTCGCGGAGGCGCGCGAGGCCGTCGAAACGCCGGGGCAGAAGGTCGTCCGCTCGTTCACTTCGCCCGTCATTTCGCGTGGCTCATACGCGGTGATCTACGGCGACATCGCGCCCGACGGCGCGGTGATCAAACTTGCCGGCCATGCGATCGAGCGCTTTGAGGGTCCAGCGCGCGTGTTCGACGGCGAGGAAGCAGCCTTCGAGGCCGTTCAGGCAGGCGCGATCAACGAAGGCGACGTGATCGTCATCCGCTACGAAGGCCCCAAGGGCGGGCCGGGCATGCGGGAGATGCTGCAAGTCACCGCCGCGCTGAAGGGCCGCGCCTATCAGAACATCGCGCTGATCACGGACGGGCGCTTCTCCGGCGCCTCGTATGGCTTTGTGGCGGGCCATGTCTCGCCTGAAGCAGCAAACGGCGGGCCCATCGCGCTGCTGCGCGATGGCGACGTGATCGCCATCGATGTCGCCGCGCGCTTTATCAATGTGGACGCGGATCTCTCCACACGGCGCGCCGAACCACCGACTCGTCCCGCGCCGGTCGGCGCCTTCGCCAAGTACGCGGCGCTCGTCGCCTCCGCGTCGCAAGGCGCAGTGACCATTCCCAATCCACCGCCCGCGCAACAACGCGCACCGGCGCAACGAGAGGCCTCGTGATGAAAGTCTACACCAACGATGACGTGCGCTCAGATGCGCTGGAAGGCGCGCGCATCGCAGTGCTCGGCTACGGCAGCCAAGGCCGCGCCCATGCACAGAACCTCCGCGACAGCGGATACGATGTCGTCGCCGGCGTCCGCAAAGGCGGCAAGGGCTGGACCAACGCGCGCAGCGACAAGATCAGCACGGCCGAACCGGCCGACGCTGTGGAAGGCGCGGACCTGATCGCGTTCCTGACGCCGGATATGGCGCAGGAGACGATCTATGCGGAGACGATCGCACCGAAAGCGAAGAAAGGCGCGACGCTCCTCTTCGCCCACGGCTTCTCGATCCATTACGGCCGCGTGAGACCCCGCGAGGACATGGATGTCGTCCTCGTGGCGCCGAAGGGCCCGGGCGATCTGGTGCGGCGCGAGTTCGTGCGCGGCCGCGGCGTGCCTGCGTTGTTCGCCGTGCATCAGGACAGAAGCGAAACCGCGCGCGCCAAGGCGATGGCTTACGCCAAAGGCATCGGGGGTGCGACGGGCGGGCTGATCGAAACGAGCTTTCCCGAGGAAACCGAGACCGATCTGTTCGGCGAACAAGCCGTCCTCTGCGGCGGCGCCAAGGAGCTGGTGATGGCCGGCTACCAGACCTTGGTCGACGCCGGCTATCAGCCCGAGGTCGCGTACTTCGAATGCATGCACGAGCTGAAGCTGATCGTCGACCTTTTCTACGAGGGCGGCGTTTCGAAGATGCACGACTTCATCTCCGAGACAGCCAAGTACGGCGCTGTGGCTTCCGGTCCGCGCATCATCACGGATGAGACGCGCGCCCGCATGCGCGAGGTGCTGAAGGACATCCAATCCGGCGCCTTCGCGCGCGACTGGATCCTCGAGAACCAGGCCGGCAAGCCCCGCTACACAGCGATGCTCAACGCCGACCGCAACCACCCGATCGAGCAGACCGGCAAACGGCTGCGCGAGCGGATGGCCTGGTTGAAGCAACCGACAAACGCCTGAGCCATTCCGATGAGCGCCTCCTCCACCGCCGCCAGACTCGACACCGCGCCGAAGACCGGCGCGCGGCTTGTCGTCGAGGCGCTTGAGGCGCAAGGCGTCGAGATCGTCTTTGGCTATCCCGGCGGCGCGATCATGCCGGTGTACGACGCGATCACGTCGGCGTCGTTCAAGCACATCCTGGTGCGCCACGAACAAGGCGCGGCGTTCGCCGCCGATGCGTATGCGCGCGTGACGGGCAAGGTCGGCGTCTGCATGGCCACATCCGGCCCGGGCGCCACCAATCTCGTCACTGGCATCGCCAATGCGATGATGGATTCCGCGCCGATCGTTTGCATCACCGGTAACGTCGCCTCGCCTTTGATGGGCACCGACGCGTTCCAGGAGATCGACATTCTCGGCATCACGCTGCCGATCGTGAAGCATTCCTGGATCGTGCGCGATCCGGCCGACATTCCGGCGATCTTCGCCGAAGCTTTTCATGTTGCGAATTCGGGCCGGCCAGGGCCCGTGCTGATCGACCTGCCGAAGGACGTGCAGGTTGGCGTCGCCGCCGCGCCGCGTGAGACCTCACCCTCCAAAGACCCGGCGCGGCGGATCGACCCTTTGCAGCTGCGGCGCGCCGAAGCGGCGATCGGCGTGGCTGAGCGTCCGCTACTCTATATCGGCGGCGGCGTGCGCATTGCGGACGCCGTCAACGAAGTACGAGCATTCGCCCGCGCCACCGGCATTCCCGCGGTGTCGACGCTGCAGGGTCTGGGCGCGCTGCCCGCCGATTGGCCCGCCAATCTGGGCATGCTGGGGATGCATGGCTCACGCGCAGCCAACGAAGCCGTGCAAGCGTGCGACTTGCTCATCGTACTCGGCGCACGGTTCGACGACCGCGCAACCGGCAAGCTGGCGGAGTTCGCCCCCCATGCGCGCGTGATCCACATCGACGTCGACGCCGCCGAAATCGGCAAGCTCCGCGACGCCAACATCGCGATCGCCGCAGACCTGAAGAAGGCGCTCTCCGCGCTTTCGCCTCACAGGCCACGAATCGAGCCATGGGTGGAACGATGCGTGCGTGACAACGCCAACTACGCCGCGCGTTACGACGCTCCGGGTGACGGCGTCTATGCGCCGGCTTTGCTGAAGGAATTGTCTGAGCAGGCTGGCGATGCATTCATCGCCGCGTGCGACGTCGGCCAACATCAGATGTGGGCCGCGCAGCACTGCCGCTTTCCCTCCCCCTTCGCGCACCTCACCTCCGGCGGTTTGGGCGCAATGGGCTACGGCTTACCAGCCGGCATGGGCGCTAAGCTTGCGCGCCCCGACGCGCACGTCGTCACCATCAGCGGCGACGGCTCCTTCATCATGAACATCCAGGAGCTGGCGACACTGAAGCGGTACGGCATCGCGCTGAAAATTGTGCTCCTCGACAATTCCTCGTTGGGCCTTGTCCGGCAGTGGCAAGAGCTCTTCTTCGACAGGAACTTCAGCGAGATCGATCTCTCCGACAATCCTGATTTTGCCGCTGTCGCCCAGGCGTTCGGCATCGAAGCGTTCCGAATTAGCAAGCGCGAGGAAGTCTCCGCCGGCATCGCGCGTTTGCTCGCCGCCCCCGGCCCCTGCCTCGCGCACGTTCTGATCGATCCCAAGGACAACGTCTGGCCGCTCGTTCCGCCAGGCAAGAACAACGCAGACATGATGCACGGAGAACCATGATGACCGACACGCTCCTGATCCAGATCGACCGATCGGAAGGCTCGCTGCAGCGGCTCATCGGTCTCATCGAACGCCGCGGCTTCCACATCGACCGCATGACGGTGACTGACACCGGTGCTCATCGCGAGGTGCGCGTGGGCGTGCGCGGTCGCGACTCGGGGCGGTGCGTGCAGGTGCTCAGCCGCCAGATCGACCGCTTGCAGGACGCGCGCCGCATGGCGCCCTCGGTACACAGCGACGAGGTAGCGTCATGCATGGCGTAGAGTCTCAGCCCGATCCCAATCGCGTCATCGTCTTCGACACCACGTTGCGCGATGGCGAACAGGCGCCGGGCTTTTCGATGGCGGCCGAAACCAAAGTGAAGATGGCCGTGGCGCTGCGCGATCTTGGCGTCGACGTCATCGAAGCCGGTTTCGCCGCCGCTTCTCCTGGCGACGCCGAGGCCGTGCGCCGTGTCGCCGGGGAGGTCGAAGGTCCCGTATTCTGTTCGCTTTCACGGGCGAACGAAGAAGACATCCGCACCGCTTACGGCGCGCTGCAAAGCGCACCGAAGCGCCGGCTGCACATTTTCCTCAGCACCAGCCCGATCCATCGCGCCGCGAAGCTCAACCTCACCGCAGATGAAGTGTTGGAGACTGCCGTCCGTGCCGTGGGCTTCGCGCGCACGTTGTTCGAGGATGTCGAATTCTCTGCCGAAGACGCCATCCGCACCGAACGCGAATTTCTTGGCGACGTGATGGAGGCCGTGGCCGACGCCGGCGCCACAACGCTGAACATCCCTGATACCGTGGGGTATTCCACGCCGAAGGAGATTGGAGATATCTTCACTGAGGTCGCCGCGCGCGTACGGCCGCGCCACCCTCACGCTGTACTGTCCGCGCATTGTCACAACGATCTCGGCATGGCCGTCGCCAACACGTTGGCGGCAGTGGGGAGCGGCGCCCGACAAGTCGAGGTCGCGGTCAACGGCATCGGCGAACGTGCTGGAAACTGCGCGCTGGAAGAAGTCGTGATGGCGCTCCGCACGCGCGCTGATCTGTACGGCGTTCATACCGGAGTCGACACCACAAAGCTGCTCGGCGTCAGTCGCATGCTGTCCAAGCTCACCGGCTCGCCGGTGGTGCGCAACAAGGCGATCGTCGGGCTTAACGCGTTCGCGCACGAGGCCGGCATCCATCAGCACGGCATGCTCTCGGACGCCCGCACTTACGAGATCATGCGCCCGCAGGATGTTGGGTTCGAAGGCACGCGCCTGGTGCTCGGCAAACACTCCGGACGCCACGCTATCGCGCAGCGCGCCGAGGCATTGGGTTACAATCTGACGCACAACCAGCTTGGCCACGTTTTCGCCGGCTTCAAGCGTCGCGCCGACGAGATCGGTGAGATCGACGATTCCGAGCTCGTCTCGATCATCTCGGCCGTCGCCAACGCGGAAGGAGGACGCCGTGTCGCCGCCTC
>Ga0068862_100004052_pt1 | contig 12419 bp, 11 predicted proteins | sample KBSSwiS52_FD_66598 | JGI IMG/M metagenome (GOLD analysis project Ga0068862, IMG submission 66598) | Switchgrass rhizosphere microbial communities from Kellogg Biological Station, Michigan, USA - KBS Switchgrass S5-2 | ecosystem: Host-associated > Plants > Roots > Rhizosphere > Soil ... | reverse complement strand
CCAAGGCCGGTCGCGGTGATGAAGCTGTCCGCCAGCTTCAGACCGTTCTTGACCGTGACCGCGCGGGTGTCGACATCGTAAACGCGGGTGATGGTTTCCTTGTGCAACGCGGCTTTTTCGATGTAATAATTGCGCTCGGTGCCAGATGCGCCATCGCTGATGGTGCGCTCCACCGCGACATAGACCAGATCTTCGCCTGATTGGGGAAGAATAGCAACAGAAACAATGCGATCCACAGGCCGATTGTCATCGAGACCATTGCGTCCCGTGGTAATTTTAAAGCAGGCGCGCGCCTCTTCATTGGGATTGAACAGTATAGCCGCCGCAACGCCATCATCGCGCAGCGCCCACAGATAAGGCTGCGGCGCGTTCTGATAGGCCAGCTCGACGAAGGCATCCTCATAAAGGTCCGGGTTCTCGGCCTCGGCGAAGTCTTCGTGAATTCGGGTCAGGTCGGTGGCCACATAGTCTTGAGCGTCAACATTATAACCCAGCTCGAACAGCCGCTCGCGATCCGACCCGACAAAGACGCCGCGCGAGCCGATGATCACCGGGCTGACTCGCGCCGCCCCCTCGGTGGAGGCGGGTTTCATGGTTAGATTGGTGGGAGTGAGCGGCTCATCGAAGGAGGAGGACCGGCAGGAAAGCGGCGCCGCATTAGTGCCCAAGATCAGGCGCTGGAGCCCCATGATCCATTGCGTCTGGCTGACGAAGCCGCCCGAGGCGATTGAGCGCTGGATCGAGCCAGCATCGCCTTCGGTGTCGAGATTGAAGGCAAAGAAGTCGTCGCTTTCCGAGCCCCAGAACCGATCGCGCCGGGCAAACCACAGCCGGCCGTCGAAGAAACCGATCGCTTCCGGCCAGCCGCGCCGGTCCGACCAATCGCCCTCCAACCAGGAAGCGGTGTATTCCACGTCATTGAAGTCGGAGAACACCTCGGCGCCGACTGAGGTGGATGAGGAGTAATCGGTGATCCGACAAACGCCGCTCCCGCCCTCACCGCCGTAGGTTATCTCGATGGTCGCCGAGCCGGAGGTGTATTCGCCGCCCTGAAAGGTATAGCGATTCCAGAAGATCTGATTGTCATATTCTGCGGCAGGATCGACCGTACCACTGGCATTGATGGTATGGGTGGTGCCGGTGTCGGCAAAGCCGAAGTCGGCGCCGTCGAAAGAGCGCTCCAGCGTAATCGTGCCAACCCAAGTGCCGGTGATGACGTAGGCCCATTGATTCTCGGTGCCGATACCGCGCACGCGGAACCCATCTGTAAACACGGCCTCGTTGGCCAATGTCCAGGTCTTGTGCAGCCGTTCGTGGCTGAGGCGCATCAGCGCGCCGACATGATCCGGTTTGAAAAAAGCGGCCTCGGCCGTCAACGTGACATTGCCGCGCGAAGCCGACGGCTTGAGCCGAACATTGGCGGTTCGTGATATCGTAAACGGACCGTCTTCCGGCTCGAACTGTGTCAGCGACCAGGAGCGATTGCTGCGCCGCTCAATGGTGCGCGGGCGCCAATTGCCGTGCGCCAGGAATACGATGTCGCCGGATTGGTCGTAGCGGATCTCGCGCAACTCTTCCGTGCCCCAGGGCGCGGTGAAGCTGATCTCACCGGCACCCTCGATCTGCGCGGAATCAACAATCACTTCGCGCTCAAGCTGCGAAATGAATTGCAGATGAAAGGAGTTGGTGGTCGTGCTGCCATAAGCCGATGTCGGCGGAGTGAAGTTCGATGTCCAGCGGGCAATGCCCTTGGACACGCGCAGCTCATCAATATGACCATTCAGGTCGAAATTGTTGCTGTCCGAATCGCCGCGACCAATGCGCGGATGGTTCGAGATCATCACATAAGCGATGGTATCCGTGGCACTCCCTTGGAGCACGCCATTCAGGAACAATCGAGTCGTCGTCCCGGAACGACTGACAGCGGCATGATGCCAGACGCCAGTGCTTGGTGCCGATCCGGTGATGAGGAGGCCGGCGGCAAAATATTCCAGATTGCCATTTGTAACGGCAATCGCAGGCGCCGGATTGTCGTGACTCCCGGTCGGGCGAGCGTCATACAGTGAATGATACGCTTTTGACCCAAGCAGATAGAACCAAAAATCAATCGTAAAATCACCGTCGCCAAAGGCGAAATTGTCATTGCCATCCAAATGGATATAAGAGTTCAGCGCCAGCATCGCCGAACCCGTGCCGAATTTAGTGATCGCGGTGTCAACCTGCGCGTTGCCAACGGCTGTTACAGTGTTTCCGTAAGCCGAAGAATCGGTGAATGTCGTCGAGGCGTCCGATCCATTACAATGCAGCAACAGCACGGTGAATGCATCAATGCCGGTTACGCCCGTTGGCGTGAAAGCAAGACTGTGCTCGCCGGTGTTCAGCGAGGTTTCTTCAATATATTCGTCGCCACCCGCCAGCCCACCGACCCGAAGCGTCACTGGGCCATCGGTGACATTGATGCGCAGCGCATGCTCCTGGCCAATGTCGGCATCCGCTACGGTGACCTCTTGTGAGCAGGTAGCCTTGCCGCCGCGAGCCGGCGCCGCCAGAGTCAGCATGCCACCGGAAATAGTTGCCGTCGCCGCGCCGGTCACCGATGTAGTCCAGCCCGTTGCTGAGGAAAAATCACCATTGGTCACGGTGGCCGTTACCGCATCGCGCGAGACGATCTCGTCGTCCACACGCACACGCAGCGCGCCATTGGTCAACTCAAGCAGCGCGGTGTCATCGATGCCCTTGACAAACGGCATGAGGCGCGGCTGGACATTGCCCAGCGCCTCGTCCAGGAACTGGAAGCCCGGTCGCATCATCGCCTTGCCGATCGAATAGGGGATGATGTTTTCCTGCCGCTCGGCATGCAGCCGGATGATCTCTTTGTCAACGCGGTTGAGTGCCGCGCGCGATATCTCGCCCGCGTTGTAAAGATGAGTTAAGGCGTTGACTTTTCCCATCAGATCGACAATTGCTCGACAACAAATCCGGTTTGGGTCAATACACCAGTGGATGCCGTGCACAGCCCCGTGACCTTGATGGTCACTGCAACGCCAAGATTTTCGGCTGGATTGGTGCGTTGATAAAGAACGCTGCCGCTACCGGCCGTACTGGCCAGCACCTCCCCAAACGCCTCCTGAGTGCCGGCAACCGTGGTGCGCAACAGCGTTGCTTCTAGCCCCCAAAGCGTCGGCACATTCTGCGCGCCAGTATCGGCGATGGCCGTTGCGCCAAAATAAAGCCGCAGTCGGCGTGTCGCAGCCGTGGAAACCGTGGTTCCCGTACCCCATGCCTTGATGCGAATGCCTGCTCCACTTGATGCCAGCCGTCCAGCGGGCAGGCTATAACTCATCAGATCGCTTTCGGCGGTGGTGGCGTTGGATGTTGCTGCGGTGTTAGTATGCGGATCGACGAAACGTGTGAAATTCAGAACCCGCCAGTTACCATCGGACCCAGATCGCGCAATGAAAGCATCTCCGTCGGCCCCCATGATGTTCTTGCCCCCCGGCAAGATGAGAGTCGTGTCGTTGTGCGTCAGCAAGATCGCGCCGCTCAACCGGCAGATTTTTACAATGCCATCCGTGGGCGCCGTACCAAATGAAGTAACCGGCGTCGTGCCTGAAATGGTGATGATCTGCTGTCTGACAGACGCAAGATCGACGGTTGCTGCGGAGGCGATCGTTGCAGTGCCGGTAATCAGCGGATAACTGTCACCTCGTTCATAGGCGACAACGCGCACGGTGCTTGCCGCATAGCCGCGCACGATCATAAAATCACCCGAGGCCGTGGTGATGTTCTGCGCGCCGGGCAGTACCAGCGTTGCGGAATGTGTCAGCGTATTGGCACCGGTGAAACGAATGATTCGTGTCAGCCCCTCGGCCAAAGTGATCGCGGTGATGGTGGCACCGCCGCCGGTGACATCAACCGCATCGGCATCAATTGCAGACAGATTGATAGTAGCCGAAGCCGCGACGCTATCATTGGCGTGGGCGTCAGCGAAGGAGATGCTCTCAAACGTGATTGCCGAGGCGCCGACATCGGTAGGGTCGGCCGAGGTCACGCGGAAGATCTTGCCGGCATTGATGGTGCCGGACGCCGCAACCACCAGCGTACCCTTGCACCAGTCGGTGGTTCCGTCGAAATCCACCGCGCGGGTCCATTCCCCTGAGGCGGCGATATAGATCCCGTTGTCGGCCGTGGTGTTCTGGTCCTTGACCAGCACGCGGTCATCAGCCACCACGGAGACGCCATCAATGGTCTGGGCGCCAGACAGGGTGATATTGGCCGTCGTGGCGGCGGCCACCGGCTTCTTCACGCCAAACGTTGTTCTGGCACCGACAAGGCGATCAATGCTATCGACCATCGAAAGCAAACTCCTTATGCGTACGGGGTGCGCCGCATGTTATTGTAAGCGTTGCGCCGGCCGTTACGCGACTGGACAAGCCGGCCCACCGGCAGGATCGACATCGGCTGGTTGACTGCGTCAGACGCCTTGGCCTTGGACAGCGCCAGCTTCTTATCCTTGCGCAGATCATCTTTGTCCTGGCCGGACAGCGAGCAGATATGCGGCCCGGCCCGCCATGCCAGCTCAAGCGCCATGGCCTCGGCAAAGGCCGGCTTCCACTTGCCGGGATCATAGCCCTTGGTGATATCGGTGGAGACGAACCGCACCCACATCGGCGAGACATCCGACAAAAAATAATCGCTCTCCTCGGCAAAATCGGAGAGCGTCGGGGTAAAGCGTTCGTTCGCGGAGATGCTCACCAGACGCATATAATCATCTGGTTTCTCATAGACGTACTGATAGCCGAACTGCGATTCCGCAGTGGCCGATGGCGTCCACTCTTCCGGCGCTGTGGCGAAGTTCCACAGCCCCTGCTCCAGCATCCAGCGCAGCGTCTCGTCCCAGACGGCGTCGAGATCGCGGCGCTCGGCCCGGCTCTCCGTCAGCGAGGAGAGCCGGCGCGATTTCAGCGCCAGCAGCGCCCGATTATAGACGGTGAGCTTGGTGGCCACGGCGGGCTCCTATCTTATGCGGGTTCTTTCTGCGCCGCCGCCAGGGCCGCCGCCTTCTTGGTAGCGTGGGCGAGCAGCTCATCGTCGCTCGGATTGCGCATGTTCATGCTGGTCAGGTAGTTGATCAGGATCGCCTCGGCCTCGCGCTGCGAGCCGATGTCGCGCTGCACCTCGGTGCCGCCCAGGCCGAGCACGCGCCATTTGGTCTTGGCGGTGTACTGCACCTTGCAGATCGGCTTGCCGTCGGTGGCGATCGGCGCCATGGTCAGCTTCATGTCCTCTTCGCGCACTTCGGCTTCGATCTTGTAGGGGTCAACGCCGCGCGGCGGACGGCCGGCGAAGAATTCGACCTGAAGACCGCCAGCAACCTTGTGCACGACGTTGAGGATCACATCGAAGGTGCCGAGCGGATGGCGCAGGCGAACCAGCGAATTCGGGCGCAGGGTCATGTGGTGGCGCCAGAACTGCCGGTGGAAAAGGTCGGAGTATTTGATGGTCTCGTCTTCGAGCGTCTCGAAATACTGCGGGACGGTCATGTCCCAATGGGATTCGCGCTTGAGATATTTGGCAGTGAGGGTTTTTTCGGTCATAATGGTCCTTGGGGGTGAGGAGAGGAGGGCGCAAATCCGCACCCTCCTCCGAGATAGCCTCGTCCCAGGATTAGGACGAAGACGAGTTCAGGATCGTCGGGCTCGCACCGTTGGTGCTGGCGGACGAAATCACCAGGAAGTGATGCGCCGTCGGCACGCCGGCCGTGGTCAGCCGGGTGAAGCCAACAAGGTCGCCGACGCGCATATTCAGCTTGCCGGGACCGCCATCAGTGAAGTAGCCGGTGGTCGCGACCGCTGCGAGCGTGTCAGTGGAACGATATGCCCACTGATTGCCGCCATAGTCGAAAATGCCGGACGAACCGATGCCCTGGCCCCCAGCCACCGCAGCAACGGTGAGGTAGGGGCGATTAGCAGTTGAGTAAGCCATGGTTCAGTGCTCCTTTCCGCCTAGGAAGCCACGAACGCGGAGCCGTCGTGAACCATTTTCACGATGCCCGAATTCTGGAGCTTCTTGGCGCCGTGCCAGAGCGATGCGCGCGACCAGGACAGATCCTGCTTGCTGTCATAGTCCACGAACACCTGCATCTCCTTGCTGTTGGCAGCATGGCCCATGGCATTCTTGTGGTACATGAAGCAGGATTCGCTGGAAGTGCCGACGCCGGGAACATTCGGGTGAATGATCCAGTTGACGCCCGCCCAGCGGCGCATACGCTTCGCCGGCCCGACAAACGGCTTGATCTCCACATAGTCGGCGGAGGAAAACTCCGGCACCTGCATGAGATAGCCTTCGAACGCGGGCGAGATGACCGCGAACATGTTGTCTTCTTCCGTCGTCGGCACCTCGTTGTTACCGAGGATGACCTTGGATTTGATCACCAGGGTCAGGTTTGCCGTGACGGCAGAGCCGGTGGTCAGCGTCGCGGTGTCCAGCTCATCCATGATGACCTGATCGATATTGCGGTTCAGCACCGCAACCGACGCCTTCTGCATGATCCGACGCTGATCGCCTTGGGATGCAAAGATGTTGAATCCCGTGCGTTCGTATGGAGCGTGAAATTCCTGCAAAGTTGCAGTGTTCTGCACGTTTTCCACGGTCGAGTAGGGAATGAGGCCGTTCACGCCACGGGTCACGGCGGAAAGCCCGCCTGAGCCGCTGACCAAGAACACCGCCTGATTTCCTTTAATTACCGCTTCCTGAACACAAGTCATTCGAAGTACAGAGTAGTCTTGCTCGAAGACCGCGATGTGTTCATTACGGTAATGGGTTTGAAAGGCTGAGTCAGCCATTACCATTATCCTTCATGAATTGTTGCGATTGGATTTTTCGAGCCTTTAAGGACAGGTTGGCCGGTTAGCGTTGCTTGCCGAATTCTTGGCGGGATGGCCTGATCCCCGTCGAGATCAGGGGCCGCCGGGTGGCGTGCGGGCTATCGGGGCTTTCCGGAGAGGCGGGTAGGCGGACACTCGCGCGGGGCTGTGGATAACAGGGTGGCCGCAGGTGAGTGGTCACTTGCAAAAGTAACAAATCAAATTTATGCTAATTTCAGGCAATATCAGGAAGTCAGCCATCACCGATCGAACTGATTCATCCATCGAAAACTGGCGTTGATACTGTGAGCCCAGGGAAGCTGGAAGGCTTCCCACCTCCCTCTCTATTTGTGCATGCCCCGGCAAAGCCCTCGACCCCATGAAGGCGAGGGCTTTGTCTTGTTAGCGGACGCCGCGCCCGGCGCGCTTGGATGCGCGGCGCTCGTTCTCTCGCTCGATCGCCATGGCCTCGTCGGCGAGACCTTCGCGCCAGTAGCGGTCCATATCGGTGGCCATGATCTTCTTGATTTCATCGAGGCGGTTCTGGCCGTTGTTGGTGCGGCCGTCGCCCGAGGGCATGGCGCCTTCGCCGTAGCGATCGAGAGCCAGCCCGATGAAACCGCGCGCGATGCCGGGAACCGAGGTGAGCCGGCGCCACAGCCCGCTCTCCTCGTCGAAATAGCGGGCGGCCATGATGCGCTCGGCCATGCCCTCGCCGAACACCTCGTCGTCTTCCATCAGCCGCTTCATCGCCGCCATATGCGGCTTGAACTCGCGGACGCCGAACTCGGTGCGGATCTGGTCGTAGCAGGTTTCGCGGTCTTCGGCATCGGCGGAGCGCAGATCCTCATTCATCTGCTCGGCGGCACGCTGCTGCTCTTTGACCTGCCAGTCCACCAGCCCCTTCATCAAGCCCTGGGGGATGCCCTGGCTGTGGGCAAAATTGCGGAAGCTGTCGATCGTCGGCCGGTCTTTGTCGGTCCAGGTGTGGCCGGGAACCGTGGGGATTTCGTATTTATCCGGGCTCTCCGGAACGTCGTTCTCCTTGCGCCATGCCGCCGCGTCTTCCGGGGAGGCGTCGGTCGGCGGGCGCTTGTGGTCCCCGGCGCGCAGCTTCTCCTGCGCCAGGATGCCGGACACCACCGCATCGTCCATCGATTTGGAGCGCTTGAGCTGGTTGATGAGTTGCTCGCGGCGCTGCTCGAATTTCTTGGCGGTGAGCTTTTCCTTCAGCGGGCCGAGGATCTTGTCGGCGATCCGATCGCGCCAAGCCGCGTCGGCGGCCAGCCGCTCGCGCTTTTGCTCCTCGGTCTCTTCGCCGGCCTTGGCATCCGCCGGCTTCTTGTCGTCGGCTTCGCCCGGCTTTTCTTCAGCGGGCTTGTCTTTGGCATCGGCCTTGGCGGGCTTTTTCTCGTCCTTGTCCGCCGGCTTGCCACCGTCGCCATCGTCGTCGTCAAAATCGAACAGGTCGCCGCCTTTGCCGGCCGGCTTCTCGGAGCCCTTGTCCGCGCCCTTCTCTGCCGATTTGTCGGCGCTGTCGCCGCCCTTGCTGGCATCCGCATCGGTGGCCGCAGCGCCCTTGTCCGCGCCATCGTCAGTCAGCTCGTCAACAAGAGCCAGGTCATTGTGATTGAGAGTCTTGTCGGTCATGTCGCCTTCATGGTTTTCCCAGGTGCCGGAACCAGCGTCGCGACGCGCTCCAGCTCTTCCTGCTTCTTCTTCCTCACCAGCATCGCCGCCTCATATCGAGAGCTGTCCTTGCGAATTTTGGCGGCTTCAACCAAGGTGCACAAATCCGCCTCCGCCTGCATATCGGCCTGCATGGCGTCGATCTCTTTGCGCGTCATGGGTTTATCGGTGTACATGGTCAGGCAGCCCTTGATTGCCGGATCAAAGCGGCGTTTTCCAAATCGGCCATCATCGCGGCGCGCTTGCGCTTGACCGCCGTCAGCCGCTCGGCATTGTCGCGAATTCGCACCGCCTCTAATAGGATGCGGAAGTCTGATTCGGCCTGAGCGGATGCGCGGGCCGCCGCTTCGGCTTCACGCACGGCCTGCTCTTTCTTTTTCTTCTTTTTCAAGCCGAGAAGATCGGGATGCAGACGCATGGCTCCGCCTGCCGCTCCAATGCTGCTCAAAGTCGGTGATGCCTCATCAGGTGGCGCCTCGGCGCTCTGCTGCTGGACGGCTCCTGGGAGGAGTGGTTGGAAAGCCCAAGACATCAGCTTATCCTAGAGATCCGCCAATTAATGGCCCGATCTGTGCCGGCCAGTTTGTCTAAGGTCATGTCCCACCCAACACCCAAAATTAGCGATGGAGAGACCCACACGGGTTGGGACTGCGCGCCTGTGAAATTCACCTCATAAACAACGCGCTGAGTATCTCCGGTACGAACCCTTTCATATGTCTTGAAAACAAAGGTGTCGCCAGCCGCCAAGGCGCTCAGATCCACGAACACCTGATAGATCCCTGCGTTGGTATCGGCATCCGGTCCGGAGGCGTCCGTCGTCAGTGACCATTCCGTGGTCGAGATCGTCTCGGAGCCGGTATATGCCTCAACGGTAATGGTCATGTTCAATACGCCCTATTGAACCAGATACGCGGCGCAATCGAGATTGGTCTGATTGCCGTTCAGCGTGCCGCTGGCCGCAGCCCGGACCTGCAACTGCGTCCCAGCCGGGATGTCGCAGAAAATCGGACCATGATACAGGCGGCATAAGACTTCGCCGATCGAAGCGCCGACATAAGCCCGTGGGCCGATTTTCACCCCGCCAACACCGAACTGATAATCATAGGTCGATGCCCCCATGCTCGCGCCGGTAACACTATTGACAGCCCACTGCGCGGCGCCGGCCCGCGCCGAGTTCGGCGAACCGAGATTGGTCCAGCTGGAAAAGGCGCCGCTCTCGCCCGGCGTATGTAACTGGCCGAGGCTGTTCGCCGCGTCGAAGGTGGCGATGCTCTCGACCCTCTGCCCGCACCACCAGGATGCGGGGTTCTTGTTGCCGCCCGCCGCGACAATCATGACGCGCGCTGTCCGCGCGCTAGCGCTTTGCCGTCTGATGCGCGCGCCGAGCGATGACCCGGCCGGTATCCAGAGCGGGAAATGATACGCGAGCGGCATGGACGTGGAACTGGAGTTAAACGAGGCGTTCCCCGCCCCGCCAACCAGCAGATCGGTGATCAGATTGCTCCAACTTGCACCTCCTGCTGGATCGACCAGCAAATCCATCAGAGCCGCAGGGGCTTCGGCGCTAGCCGACGTGTTGGCAATGCCGATCCACAAATATTCGCAATCATGCGCGAGCGCTGACAGAATGGCCGTGTCGGAGCCATCTGCATTCGATGTGCCCATCGCCACGCCGACACCGAAGCCCGTTGTTCCGTCAGCGGTCAGCGGGCCGAAATTATCAGAATAGTTGGCGAAGGAGGGGCCGCTGGGGACCATCAGAGCCATATTCGTCCCTTATTGAGCGTTGCCTTGCTCATGCTTTTTCCGCCCTGCGTTGCCGCATACGCTTCTGAATGGGAAGGGGAGCTTTGGTGGATTGGGGTTTGGGCGTGCACTCAGCGCGCAGCAGCTTGCGGAACATCATGCCGACGAAGCGCGAGCCATCGGCAAAGAAGCCCGCCTCTCCGGGACCTCCGGCTGCGCCGCCGCTCGGGCGGAACGATAGATCTTGGAATTCCTCTGACGCCTTGGTGACGTACATCAGATAGCGCCAAACGGTCTTCTGCTGGCCCTCATTAGCATTGCCCGCCTCAAAAGCGCGCACGGCCATCACCACGTCATCGGTATAATCGGGGGGCATCCAGGGGAGCGGCTTGGGAAGCCAAGGCGTCGCTGGCATTTTCTGCGATCCTTATAGGAGATGCATAGTTTATTGAAGATGTCAACTGTATAATTACGCAGCAGCAAGAATAAGCATCAGGGCTTGTTCCTCTTCGTCATAAACTTCAGCCTGCTCTGGTTCTTCAAGTCCGGAGATGAACTGCGCAAAGTCTCGCCGCTCTTCTCTCTCCAGCGCGTCGGCCAGCTCACGAAGCTGCGCTTCTGTCGGCCAATCGCCCACGCGGATGACGTGCGGCTGGGTCTTGTCCTTGCGGATGCGGAAGCGTTTGTCGCGGTCGCGGGCCGGCGGGATGGCGCCCCCGCCGCCAACGGGGGTAAAGTCAGGAACGACGATGACGATGCCGCCCTCGCCATTCGCAACAGCGGTTGCCACGCCATCAGACTGGCCGTCGGCGCTGGCCGTGGACGCGCCGACGGCATTTGCGCTGGCACCAGCGATCGCATTAGCAACAACAGAGGTAACAATCCCGGCGGCGCCGTCGGCAACAGCGCTCGCGCTGCCGACTGCGTTTCCCACGGCCGCCCATGTTGATCGACCGACAGCCACGGCTGTGGCTACGCCAGACGATGACATCGCGGCTGCGCGGGTGCTCGCCCCTCTGGCAATCGCCGTCGCTACGCCTGCGGATGACGCCGCCGCAGGCGTAGCCGCAGCGGCAGAATAATCGATACTTAGTCGCGCTTCAGTCAGCGTTGTGTGTTCAAGACTGGCGAACGCCAGTACGTGGTCCCCGGACGGAGCGTTATTAAATACGCCAAACGCTATGTCATTATTTGACGCCCATCCTGCCCTGGCAACAATTTCTGCCACAACCGCCGTAACAGTGATGGCGTTATCCGCGTCGCTTGTCCAAGATGCCTTATTCGTTACGGCCGTTGTTTTGCTGATATTCTTGACGCGGTTGCTGCCCGCGTCCCATACGGGTGCGTCATTTACATCATTGCCGTAAACATTCAAGTCTGGAGTATTGAGAACCGTAATCACTCTTACGGTTAATGTCGCCGAATTGATGGTCGCGGCAGGAGGGACGGGAATGGTCTGAAAGCGCAGCCCCGCATAGAGCCGGTATGCCCCCGTGCGTCCGGCGCGGAGCGTGTATGCATATGTATTGAAACCGGAGGACGTTGCGCCGCCTCCGGCCCAAATCGAATAAATATCGTCGCCGCCAGAAACAATGTTCTCGTTTACGGTGGGATCAATGACAGCCGGCCAAGTTACGTCATCTGTCCAGGCAATCCCTTTTTTGCGACGAAGTGCATGTGGCAGGAGCGTGCGGCCAGTCCACTCGACCTCAATGATTCCTTTGTCGGAATCGCGCCGCTCAATTATTTCGAGGTGCCGACCAGCCGAATCCTTGCCGACCAGCGGCACAATCAGGCTCATGTCGCCCCCAATCTGCCATGACCACTTGCGCGGTGCGTCGGGGGAATTCAGCACGAGCAGGGTTGCACACCCTGCCGGAAGAGGCTGAATGATGTAGTCGGAGTCGAGGCCGACCTCAGCCCACTTGAACAGTCCGTGCTCAACAAGCGGCTTCCCCGGCTGAGCATTCAGCTCAATGCTGACCCGCTTTCCACTCTGGGAATTATATACGTGCGCCGGGGAACTGTTCGAAACTTTTAATGAATACGGGCAATTATTGACTGAATACTGATCCAGCTCAAAATCAAGAACAGGCGTGAGGTCGATATCATGCAGCT
>Ga0068862_100004049_pt1 | contig 12422 bp, 15 predicted proteins | sample KBSSwiS52_FD_66598 | JGI IMG/M metagenome (GOLD analysis project Ga0068862, IMG submission 66598) | Switchgrass rhizosphere microbial communities from Kellogg Biological Station, Michigan, USA - KBS Switchgrass S5-2 | ecosystem: Host-associated > Plants > Roots > Rhizosphere > Soil ... | reverse complement strand
GACGAATGGATCCAAGCGCTACAACACGAACATCGACTCCGCCTACACATGCAAGCGGCATTGGCAGATATCTGGTCGATTATGACATTGTCTTTGATTTACGTTCTTAGTGGGTGGTTTTATTCATTTTCATTCGACAATCCAGTCTTGTACCAATTGCAGCCCACATTTGAACCAGAGAATGCTACAAGTCTTTTGGATTGGCGTAAATGGACGCTTTTGATTGCTTGTCGAACAACAAGTTGGGTGGTTGCGGAATATATGAACCGCCAGTATCTCGATATTTTGGCCAGTCGAGCTCATATTCGCAACCATCTCGAACATTTGAGGACCATCGACCCTTTTTTGGAAGAAGACGTCAAAATGTGTTTGTTGATTGATTTTCCTCACTTGATTAATTCTCTAGAATGGGAAGCCGCAGGCACTCCTCAATCGCAACATGATCATCCTACCATCAATGCCGCGAGCTATTATGACAAGTTTATGGGGCCCTATGCCGTTGCCATTAACATGCTTTTAATTTTCGCTGCGCTCAATCATCCCGAACATAATAGTCATATCCGCTATGCCTTTTGGATTTTTTGAAATTTGTGTTTTTCCCTCTTTTTTTCTGACAAGAGAATTTGTTTTTGTTTTTTTGGCTAGATCAAGACATGTGGGGGGTCGGTTGGGGGATCAGTCATGGAGCCAATTCGGTCCCAACTCTGTCTCACGTTCAATCTCGCGTCGAAACATCAGAAGAACATCAAACTCGCATCCACTCACGCGAATATCAAGAAACGGAAACAGAACTGAAATTGATACGCATACAAAACGACAAAATTCAAACTTTAATCGCCGAACACAACCGCATGGTAACGAAAATGAAAGAGCAGGTTCAAGCTTTAATCGACGAACACAACCAAAAAGTGATTCAAATCACCCCCAAAGTCGATTCGCTTGAACCTTGTAACGTACAACTCTGTTTCAATTCTAAATGTTTAAAATACCATTCACCCCGTCAAGAACATGAAAAAAAAGAATATTGGCACAAACAAAAACAAGAGTCAGAACGAATGGCCGAGCTGGCTTTGTATGCGAAAATCCGCCCACAATTTGATGTTGTATTACAAGAAACGTTAGAGCCGTTGTTGCGGGAACGAGGTGTCTTGCAAATTGTCTCACATTATGTTTATACCACAATTGGCAATGTATTGAGCTCGCCCAATGGATTTGGATTTCGTTACACCCGGGATACACTCGTGGGCATCCAGAAAATCAATTTGTTTTATTTTCATAAAAACTGTGGCTTGTGTGGTCAATGTTTCAGTCGTCATGATGTGGTTTGTGGGTTTCGCATATATTTTGATCTTCGGCCAATTCCCCGTCAACATGTCAATTATCGAGGGTTTATCAATAATTATTTCTACAAATTGCATCAATCGTGTGCCAAACTATTGGAATTAAATAACCCCAACACCCGAGCCAAATACAAGTTGATTCCTGGATCGCGGGCTCAATCTCCAATTGCCTCGAATCTCGACCGTCACGCACGATGCACTGTTGACTTGGGCTGTCGAAACAAAAGAAAAATTTGTTATCATCGACTCGACAAGCGTTATAACGCATATGCGTTTCTTCACTATTTTGACGGGGGGGATGATTAGCTATAACTTAGCAAAAAAACACCCAATTTAATTTCTCAACTTGTGGTTTCGTAGTTGGTCGAGTTGTTGTTGTTGCTTGTGGCGGTTGGATTAGCTTGGAAGAATACTGCTGGAGATATTCGGCCGCATACATCGCCCATCTTGCAAATTTGGATTTGGAATGGACGATCCCACCCCCGCTATACCAAAATAAAATTCCCAACAATAACAAATTGATAAAATCTGGCCACTTCCAAGTCTCTAAGAGAGTCACTTTTCCATTTTGCCCTCCTATGACTTGCAATAATTCTTTTGCCTTTTCCATTCCTTTCAGTTGCGAAATCCCAAGAATCGGTTTGTTGTTTTTTTCTGTTGTCATCGCCTCACTCAAGATTTTAGTGTGATCCAACTTGCTGTCGCTCAAAAAGGACAATGGCAAATGGACCACCCTTGCGTTTTTGTTTTTAAATACCTCCCAGTCAGATTGTTGGGCTATCTGCAAAGCATGTGCCCAGTAAGAATCGGGAAAGCATTGTGCCCAAAATCCTTCTTTTAATTCCAACAAGCGCGACTTGTGATGGTCAATATATTCCATCGGAATCTGAGTTTTTTCCCAAAGCACACATGCCTCTTTGACATCGAGTATTTTTTTTTCCTTGATTTCTTTCAGGTCGAAACAATGGATGTTTTTGAGTAAACTTCGTGCAGCCTTTAAATGCCAATTGGCCGGCAAATTGACAATGGGTGCAAAAGCATTGGGATCCAAAATTTGGGGTAGCCCCACAAACAGCGTCGACCAATAGTATGTTTTTTGTAGCATGTTCAATGCCGGGACAAAAAACACTTGGCGGCGGGTTTGTACCCCATAATCCAATGCTGCGGCAATACAAGACAATTGTGCGCCCAACGATCCTTCTGGAGACACAATCAATAGTCGATGCGTTTGCTCCTCTTTTTTTTGGTTTGTTTTTTCCATTGACGTCGTCGCCATCTTGCTTGACTTTTTGATCTTGTCTTCTGGTTGCAAAAAAAATTTTTAGATGCAAAGCGTTGAAAAATATGAAACCTGGATTACAACAGGAGCTAAAAGTGGTGGGCCGAGTTTACGTGATCTGCGATGGATTCAAGAACGAGGCATTCAAAGTAAACCTCTCGAAATCGATTGGACCAAAAACAAAATGCCTCGCAAACAACTCGTTAAAAAGGGAGTCGACACGATTCGCACCCTGTTTCTCAAATCCAAAAGCCTTTCGAAATGGAAACGAGCCTTTTTGGAAATGTTGGACCGTCGAATTCGTTTCACTCAACTGTCAGCTGAAAGAATCAAACGAATCAAGGAAAGGCGCGGCCAAGATCAAAGCGAGTTGAAGCTTACACGATCCAAGCTGGGCAACACATTAAGAGAATATCAAGATCTGATCGAAGCCTGGGGATTACCACTCGATGTTTTACCTAGAAGTCACGTGATTTGGAGATTCATCCAAATCACAGATCCCGTCAAACCGCGACTCCAACATATCATCATGCAAGATTGGCGTGTCACCCAAGAAGAAAACCGCAAATTTAAAGACGTTGGTATCGATAATTCGAATCGACCTTTACATTCATTTCCAATCCTGGTGAGCATTCCTGAAACGGGTGACAAGATTGAATTGTATGCACAACTGGTTTGTTTCGGGCGGTTATATTGTTATGAAGGCGTGATTTACATGAAATTATTATTGAAAATTGTAACTCCACCGCATGGCACTTTTGACTTGGCCCGCCTGTGTAATCGTTCCGATCCGTCGCGCCTCGATGGTGTTTGGGTGGTTGAACCTGATCTTGGATGGAGGACTTGGCGTGGAATGACACTCCAACTGTCAGAATTTATCTTGGTGGATTTTCCGCTGATCGGAAGTATTCGTGTTACGAAAAAGAGAAAAGAATACAAATATTTTGTACCGAAAAAATACAAACGTACATATCATCATCGAATTGAAAATCAATTGGATGTGGGTCTCAACTTTGTCAGTGCGATCTATCAAGCTGGATCCGATCTCAGGAAAAGCGATGGTTATTATTTCCCTCTCGATATTAAACATTCTGCCATTTTTGCTCCTTTGTTGGCCTTGCAACAACAACATGAAGCACAAGCCTGTCTCGTTGGTAAAGAACTTTATACCGCTCATATGCCTCGAGAGTTGCTTAAATTGGTGGAAAGCTATCTTTTTGCCCATGATTCCGATCAAAAATTTTTGAATTTGGACATGGAATCTTGGCTTGGGTCGATGAATCAACATTTAACAACCAAAAAGAAGCCGGAACAACAACAAACCAAAAAACGACGACTCTCGTCATCATCTATCGAGGGATCTCGAGTGAAACGTCGACGTATTACCCCATCTTCTTCTGCATCCGCATCGGCATCCGCCTCGGCATCGGCATCCGCCTCGGGAGCAAGTGATCCATCCTCGAATGGCTCTGATGAAGAGCAGGAGGAGAAGGAAGAAGAAGAAGAAAATAATTCTTCGTCATCATCATCAGAGGACGACGACGACGATAATAAAGATGAAAAAGACGATGATTAGCAAGCAGAATAAAAAAAAAATTTGTTCGTACTCACTCTGTTTTCTTTTATAGATGGAATGGAAAGCGGCGTGTGACTGGATTACGAAAATGCCAATTCAAGGCGGGCCCTCTACGTATATGTTACGATCCATGATTGATTTCTGGAGGAAAAACGGAGCTCCAGACTTGCATCAAAATGGTACGTGGAAGCGAGACGGGATGGTCGCTGATCTAAAGAAATTTTTTCAAGAAATCAAAGAACCCATGACAAGAAGCCAACGTCTAAAAATGAACGATTTGCTTTTAAAGTGTGAGAGCGATTTGCAATTGAGCAAAGAGAAAAAAGAAACACAAAAAAAATACAAAGAGGAAGATGAATGGACACGTGAGCATCTCAGCCACACCTTGGATGAATATCAAACATTAATTGAAAGTTGGGGAATTCCTCTTGACGAACTTGAACAGGCTCGGCCCGAACCGATCGTGTGGAAACAAATTCGATATCCTGAAATTCGATACGATACGCCTCCCATAATCGTCGATCGTGATTTTTATTCTGATTTGCGTCAATATCACGACATTGACAATCGTGGACGCCCATCCGAATCGTTTCCAATTCAAGTCAAACTCCCACCTTTGGATGATATTTTGACCATTCATCTTCAGGTCATGCGTTATGCTCGACTCAATTGTAATCTTTTCAATAACGCATTATATATGAGAATGATGTTTAAAGTGGTAACTCCTTCGAACTTAACAACCCATTTCAAAGCGGGAACAGTTTCCTGGGTCACACGCCGACAAATGTTGTTTGAAATGCCTCAATACTTGATGATCACCTTTCCTTTGTTGGGTAATTTGTCGGCTGAACATCGATGTACGTTTTCCACACCGCGTGAACGTGATTTTGTATCTGACTCGATGCAATATCGTCGCAATCACGATCTCAATACACCTCAAAGCTTTATATTTAAAACATTAACCAAAAAAGAATGCACGATTGCAACGCAGAATATGGATGTCATTTCCATGAGTCATACTCGGTTTTTTGCTCATTTGTCATTTCTAAAAGATTCTCAACAGCAAGCTGTGCTCCAAATAGCAAAAGAACTTGATACTTTTCACATGCCCAGAGAATTACTACAATTGATTCGTGATTATGTATTTTTAGAAAAAGAACTCGACCGGAAATATCTCAATTTGGATTTGAATCGATTGATCCAACAAGTCAAGAACTCGGACAAGGAAAAAATTTCAGATACAATCGAACTTTCGGATGATGACGAAACTTTGTCATCATCATCATCGAGCGATGAACAAGATAGTGATGTAGAAGTTCTTGAATCTCCTCGAAAAAAACTCAAAGTTTAAAAAATTCTCATATCCTATCGTTCTTGTTCATAGATGCTTGCGCAAATACGTACCAAGTTTCGTCAATCACCACAAACGGTTTTTGAACAAGTCGTCTCGTTCCTCCAAAAACACATCGTGCTCGAACCCCTTATGAGTTTAGTCATTGATTATTTACGAATTTCTCTCATACAAATCAACCAACCATCGTTTCGCGATACAGACAATGATCGCTTATGGCATCACCCCGCGTTGCACTTTTCCGTGGCCGAAGATCAAACCTTTCAAACTTGGGATGCGTTTTGCGAATCTAGTTTGAGTGACCACATTCTCAATATCTTTTACTGGTCGTGCACGTTTACTGATAAACGTTATCGCGCAGCCCCGTACAACAACAAAGATGCGTATCGTTTGATTCTAGTCACCAATAGCGCAGAAATGGTCATCAACTATGTGGTTTTCTTTGAGCCAGTACAACATAATTTCGTTTGGCATTGGATTGCCGATCGTGAATTAACATTTCCACTCTTGAGTACTACATTGGCCATTCAATATGAAGATCACCCGTTTCCGTTTTTTTGAACCCTTTTGAACCCCTTTGGAGTGCGCTTCTTTCAACTCATCTCCTCTTTCGTAAAGAACATCAAAACAAAAATGATGGGAGGGGCTATTTTTTGCTATAAGCTCGAGTCTCCAGACGCCAGAATGTCCAATAGGGGCTCTTTTTGGGATCGTCGGGTCCAATTTGAAATCCAGCCTTGTCTTTTTTGGCCGTGATCCAAGAAATAAATCCTTCTTTTGGACACACTTGCCAATCGGAATTGTCGATTTTATTGTCCTTGGCCAAAATGCCGATTTTGCGATATTCACATTGAACAAATCTCGGCTCCAACAAATCCAGTTCGATGTTGTTGTTTTTCTCGTGGCAGGCTTGGCATTCCAACACTTGCGGTTCGGTGATGCTCCCATTTTTGAATTCAAATGCTTGCCCGATCGGAAGCATAACGAGTGCTTGGTAGCATTGTTGATCTTCTTTCCATGGTCGTTTGGAAGGACACATGACATTCAAACAATCGGCATTAAAATGGAGGCCAGGACCCACGTGTCGCCAGGGTGGCAATTTCGAGTGTGTGTTCCAATCGGTGGGTTTGGCATAATCGCATGCACTGGCTTGCGTCACGGATTCTTTTTTTTGCTGTTGTTCTTGATGGTTTCCTCCGCCAGCACCAATAAAGATGTCATTGTTTAACGAGAGATTAAAACCCGCTCCACCCCCGGATGTAACCGTCCTGGAATTTGTTTGCTCGAACAACACATCGTCGCCGTCTTCAACGCCGACCCGATTCGCACACGCGAGCTCGATTTCGCCTTCGGTGACTGCCCGTTTGTCGAGTTCGAGTTGTGTGTTGACTGTCAGTTTGTGGATTTTCTCTTCTTTTTGATGCGACGACGACGTGGTTAATGCCCATTCTTTGGCTGCTGCCTCTGATTTTTGTTGCGCGTCGTCTGCTTTGTTGTTGATTGTCACCAAAATGAGTTGATGTTCTCCACCCACCAACCCATAGTCCTTGAGCGTTTTGGTTTTGAGATTGGTTTTCTCAATTCGTGTATATTCGCCCTTTTGTTCTTGAGGATCTTTGTTTTGGGCTTTTGAGTGCAGCGCTTGCGCCCTCATCGTAAGACTTGAAAAAATCTTCAATTGTGATGTTGATCGATACATTCTTCAACACACAATAAATTTTGGGTTGATTGGTTTCACGGAAGGAAATCAATTTCAAAACCGTCGGTAGCGTTGATGCTGATTCTTTTGCCATCTAAGAGAAACACGAGGAGGAGGATACTGATGAAGGGTATGTGAATTCTTCTTCGTATTTTTTTACGAGTTGCGAAAAGCTCATGGACGCATGGTCAATGGATCTTAGCCCAATTCGTCCACGTCCACGTGAACCGCGAGGACAGCCCCGCTCCATTGCATCTTTGCGCTCATGACATTCACACCGACAATTCAATTTCTCATGCTGACACCCTCCCACATCGAAACAGCTTTGCTCATCACAGTGATGATTCGGACAGTTTGGGTTACAGCAGTGAGGGTTTGGACAGATGGAGTCAAAATCATCCTTCTTTTCCACCTCTTCGGAGATCGACGAGGCCAGCGATGAGGAGAGCGATGACGACGAAGAGGAAGTAGAGGAAGGCTGTGGTTGTGGTGGCGATGGTGCCACGGGCGTGATGGTGCTCGTGGCAGTGGTAGTGGCAGTGTTGGCTATGTTGGCCGGCGGTCTTTGTGCAGCGGTCAGCTTCTCCTCCACCGCAGTGCAGGGTGAGAGGTTCCGCCTTTTCGATGCTAACGGGGGGTTTGGGATTGTCGATCTTGATTTCTTTGTTATTGGAAATTGCATTGGCAATTTGAGCCACGGCTGGTGCCACTTGCATCAAATTCGTTTGTGGGTTGATGTAAAGAGTGACTCGCACACCGACTCGCACACCACAAGCCCCTTCAATCACAATCTTTTCATCTTGCATTCGACTCTGAAAGAGAGAGAGAGAGAGAGAGAAAGAAGAAAGCAATGTCAGAAAAAGATTCTTAGACATAGTCTATGTCTGCAAACTTGAACTCCGACACGTGGCAAATAAACGCTTCGCGTTCTTCTTTCCACGAGCCTTTCTTTTCGGTTGCTTTCCACCACTGCTCCAATTGCTGGCAGAATGCGGCTAAAGAGGGTTCTACTGTCGCTCTCCGTTTGCAGTAGGTGCGTCGCCGCCAAATTATATTCAGAGTCAGGGTGCGAAAATCTTGGTCAGAGAGCTTGTATTCACCAACCGAGCTGGCAAGTAATTTTTTAACTGAGATCGAACGAGTCTGAGCATAGAACGCTCCAATCGCCGAATGTTTGTCCATCTAGATGCGCGAAGATGAGAGACTATGCAAGAAATGGTGGCGCGTATGTTTATGCACAAAATTGTCAGTCGACGCCAAAGACGACATGAAACATAATTGAAATGGCCACCTTGCCGGGCGTCGCGCACACAGCACCTGCGATCTTGCCTTCATTGAGGAGTGGGTACGCCGGACCGGCTAACCAGAGGCGAAGTTGTTCCGCAGCCTTGTCATCGTTGAGATCGAAATTTGCGGGCAATGAAGAAATGGGGATATGCCAAGTCTTGGGCGGTTCGCCCTCTGTGTTGAGTTCCAATGCTTGGATGTAGCCTTGGTTTGCTTTGCCCGTTGTGGTCTTGTCCGCAGCCATCTACAAAAAAGAGGACGACAAAAACGCATCCTTTAATCTGATTTACTGGTCGCATCTCTGTAAATAAAGTCGAAAAAAAAACTCGAAAAAACTATTCATCGACGGATGGTGGTGGGCCAATGTATTCCTTGATAGAAATCCGTACGAGATCGCCTAATTTGTGAATGACAAGTGTAAAATAGCGTCGATACAAGACATTTCCGTCGTGGAAATCGGCAACAGTCGCTTTCACTCCCTGCTTGGTAGTGATCATACCGTGTAATCCCCCTGGCACTCCAAAGAGCCCCGGAATCGCAAATGGGTCTTGAGCCTGCGCATCCAACTTTTCAAGCCACTTGGATTTGGCTTCGATGTCACCCTCTTCCAAAAAAATATGTTGAACATCATTGTCGGCGACGGGTGTAATAACGCGAATCCAAGCAGATTGCTTCTCCTGAAATGCTGAAGCGGCTTGTCTTTGTTTGATGTAACTTTTGGAACCCGGTTTGAGCGGTGCCAAACTCATCATCTACAAGGTGGGGAGGTGAGAGGATGGAAGACGAAAGCAAAAATCAATATCCATCTTCTCTCATCGACCAACACATTGTCGTTTTGGTGCACTTGCGTCTTGTTGACTTTTCCGCTTATGCGAAGGAGGAGATGGAGACGAAGGAGGCGAAGGAGGAATCGGAGATGGAGGTCGCGCGGTTCCAAACGTCCATCGCAGCAATGCCAAATTTTCTGCATGGCTTGACCAATGCGCGCCACTTGTCACATAACATGCAGGAGAGACCATCACTTTGCTCCAGTTGGTTCGCCACAGTCCCTTCCAGTACTCCAACCACGAATCTTGGCGTCGAGTTTGATCGTCGCGTTCCGCCTCTTCCCAGACAGTAGCCGATGCAATCGACTCTTGACCCTTGTGCAACGAAAGCCACTCCTCGCCGAGGGTCAACACATGTTTTGTGTTTGACATGAGCCACAGTTGGGTAATCTGTGGCGGATGCCATCCCTGCGGCTGGAGCTCGACTTGATCCAAAGATCCCAAAAAATCTTGGTGTCGAGCTGAAGAGTCGTCCGTGATTGGAAGATCAACCAACACAGCGCCATCCCGAAGCATGTCATATGGGCCATAGATGGTGATGGCCACGATCGGAAGTTGTTCAAGATCATCATCTGGATTGCGCTGAATCCACAGTCGTGTCTGCCACAACACCAAGTTGACTCGACGAGCGTCATTTTCGGAATCAAGACCTTCTCCTTGCCAAATGCGCTGTGAGCCATCCTTTTCCAGAATCAAAAAGGCCTAGGCCCTTGAAATATATAAAGCCTGGGCCTCTAATTTCTAATTAGGGCCCAGGCCCTTTCTCGCCGAAAACTCCTCCGGCGCTCCCACCACTCTGCCACTTTTCCATTTGCCTCTCCATCGAACGTGGCTCCATTTAGATGTCCATCTCTCTGCCCACAATCTCTGTGCCCACAACTCCTGAGCGACCTACGCACCCGGCAACCCCCAACGCCCCAACGAAAGCGAAACACCACCACGCTCCAAATGCCGAAGACGAAGATAAAAAAGTGACGCCGCCTGCCCTCAAGCGGCTCTGCATGTCAGTTGGGCAGGACGAGGATGGATCACTCCTGTTGGCTCAAATCACATCCCAATTGGAACAAGACCCTCAATTCAAGATGACCAACCAGACCGTTCACCCGTCGGTCATTCCATGGCTTCTTCAAGAAGCCAAGTCAACCAAGCCAACCAAGCCAACGGTTTTCATGACAGTCGTTCCGGATTCCAAAGCGGAGCCCTCGCTTATGTCGGCCATGCGACTTGATTTTTCTCTAACACCACCCAGCTCACCCACCTATGAGCCCACGTCACCGAGCTATTCGCCAGCGCCTCCCGACTGCTCCCCCCAATCACCCGCTTATTCGCCTACATCTCCCGCTTATTCCCCCACATCACCTTGCTATGATCCAAATTTCGAGCGGTCTGTGTCACCCACCACCTTTGATGATGAATGAAATGTCCCCTCGATGGCGCCGCGCCGCAAATGCAAGTCTCTTGATTTCTTCACGTGCTATTAGATGGAACCCTCGGACGCAATCCGCCACAAGCGTAGGAGGCACGAATTTGAAGCTCCGCTCGTCAAACCCGAACCCATCTCGGCTGCATCATCACCCCCACAGCCGACCATCAAGTTAGAGTCGATGCCCACGTCGGAGCAGATCCCTGTTGCCACCGCCGCAATCGAATCATTCCGCGCCTTGTTGGAGAGTTGTCCCCTTGGGGGGCTCACCGCCCTCCAAAGCGTGATTTCATCTCCTTTGATGCTAATGACGTCGACTGACAAGGCATTTATTTTCACTGCGCATCAAATCGAGGTAGCTTTTTCTCGTTTTCTCTCTCTCTGGCTTTCTGACATAACTCTTTTCTCCTCAGGCATCGCGTATCCAGCCTCAATTTCCATTCCTGCGATCACCCACGCGTGGCTCACCTGCACGCGACAAGAAGAAAAAACACACCGAGCTCGTAGCGGGCTTCTTGCAATTAGCCGCACCCGTTCAAAAGTTTGTGGCTGATGTGCTTGGAAATCCTCAGCTTCTTCTTCAACACAATTGGCGACTCAATGCCTACTCTACGCTCACAACTTGTTCCGCACATCCCCAAACGGAAGCGGCTGTGGAAGCGGCTGTGGCGAAATCGGAAGCGGAGGTTTCGCCATCACCAACTCTCACATCTTCACCTTACCCACAAATCGATCCACGGATTGACTTGCGCGAATATGAGCGGCTGCAAGAACAAGTGGTCGACCTCACTCGCAGCGTGGCGAGGAAGAAACGCCGAATCGCCACACTGGAAGAAACCGCCAAAACCGACAAAGTCGAGCTCAAAACGTTGGCCGACCAACTTGCGTCCGAACGCAAGCAGCAGACGGATGCCAAAGCCAAGTGGGCCGAGTCCTTGTTGAATCAGAAAAAGGCCACAGCCAGGCGGGATGTGGCCTGGACGGAATACAAAGCTGGCTCCGAGGCGTGCATCGCCACACATCAGGCGGAAGTTTTCAATCTCAAGTCACAACTCCTTCAGGCGCGTGGCCTCTTGAGCAAATCGTCGGCCGCTGCTCTGGAAACCAAAAATCGGCAACTCGAAGCCGACAAATCCAAACTCGAAAAGGAAAAAGAGCAGCTTGAAGGATCGCTGCATGAAATGTCCTTGTCGTCGCATAGCGCATCGGTCGCCCAGCAAGCCGTGAATGCGCAGCTCACCTTGGAAAAGCATCACCTCCAACTCTCGCTCGATCAAACACGAGAAAACCTTAAATCTGCTTTTGCGAGAGAGGCCATCCATGTCAAGGATCTCGCTGCCGCATCCCATGCGCTGTCTCACGCTCTCGTCAATTCTTGTCCATGTCAGCTCCACTAGACAAAAACATCTCCACAGACAAGAATCTCACACACTGGCAATTCTTTTTTTGAATAGATGGCAATGGGTTCGGATTTGCAAAAGATTCAAACGAATCAAATATCGATTTTCCAGTAACGTCTCTCGCAAAAAAAAAGAGAATCTTGACTTGTGGTCGTCCCTGTCCCACCCACCACCAGATGGGACCACCATACTGAAAAGGATATGGTTGCTACGAAGAAGGATGAGTTGATTTGGGTAACC
>Ga0068862_100004045_pt1 | contig 12427 bp, 8 predicted proteins | sample KBSSwiS52_FD_66598 | JGI IMG/M metagenome (GOLD analysis project Ga0068862, IMG submission 66598) | Switchgrass rhizosphere microbial communities from Kellogg Biological Station, Michigan, USA - KBS Switchgrass S5-2 | ecosystem: Host-associated > Plants > Roots > Rhizosphere > Soil ... | reverse complement strand
CGGGCGGCTTCCGACGTTGGCCGGTGAACCGCAGCCTGGTCCGGTCCCGGGGTCAGTGGCGCTGGGCTGCCTGCACGAGATTTTCGAGCACCAAGCGGACCGTGACCCATCCCGACGCGCGCTGGAGTGCAGCGATCGGGTTTGGAGCTATGGAGCAGTTGAGGCGGAGGCTAACAGGCTGGCGGGGCATCTGCGCCACCTCGGTGTGGGACCAGGAAACATCGTAGGCATCTCGTTGGAGAGATCCGAGTGGCCGATCATCACTATTCTTGCGGTGCTCAAGGCTGGTGCGGCGTATGTGCCGGTCGAACCTTCGCTGCCGGATGCTCGCTTGCGATACATTGCCGAGACTGCAAATGTGACCGTGGTGGTGACGCAAGCCGCCAGCGCAGACCGTCTGAGCAAGATCTGCCGCGGTGCGCTGGTGATTATCGAGGATTATCGCTGCGGAGCGCGCGGCCTCTCGCACAGGCGGTTGACGTGTGCCGCGGTCGGAGTGAAGCCGACCGATCCCTGCTATGTGCTGTTTACTTCGGGGACAACCGGCCGCCCTAAGGGCGTCGTCACGGAGCATCGCAATGTCGTACACTTCGTGGGAGCATTCAATGATGTGTGCTGCACGACAGAGCGAGATCGGGTCTTCCAAGGATTCTCCCTCGGTTTCGACGGCTCTGTTGAAGAGATGTGGATGGCGTTCTCCAACGGAGCAACGCTGATTTGTGGCGATAACACGACACCGCGTTTCGGCGCCGATCTGGCTGCCTTTCTCAAGGACCGAGCAATCACGTTCTTGTCCACGGTGCCGACGCTTCTCTCTACTCTCCCGCCCGACGTTCCTTCTCTCAGGCAGCTCGTGGTTAGCGGCGAGGCATGTCCGGTAGATTTGGTCAATCGCTGGTCCCGACGCGTTTCCGCAATGCTCAACGTTTATGGTCCGACAGAGTCGACCGTCAACACGACGGCTGCCGTGCTGCGGGAAGGCAAGCCGGTTACAATCGGATGGCCACTGCGCGGCTATGAAGTTCACATCCTGGACGACGAATTGCAGCCAGTGCATCGCGGCCAAAAGGGGGAGCTGTTTATTGGCGGGCCAGGTCTCGCGCGAGAGTACATAAATCAGCCCGACCTCACAGCACGGAGCTTTATCGAATGGGCGCCCCCAGCAGCCCCAACTACGGAGTCCTGCAGAGAGACCAAACGCCTCTACAAAACCGGGGACCTCGTACGACAGAAGTATGATGGTGAGCTCGAATTCTTGGGCCGGATAGACCATCAGGTCAAAATCCGCGGGCATCGGATAGAGCTGGCCGAGATCGAGTCGGTGCTCATGGAGCACCCGGAGATCGCTGCAGCAGTTGTCCGCGTTCATGGGCACGCAGGTGTAGAGAGCCTTGCCGCCTACGTCCTGCTCACGCCCGGTGCCAGTTCCATCGATCGCCCGGCAATCCTCCGTACGTTGCGAGACAAGCTTCCTGCCTACATGATCCCGACCCATCTCGATGCCCTTCAGCAATTTCCGACTTTGGCCAGCGGCAAAGTCGATCGCAGCAAGCTGCCTGAGCCGAAGCAAGCGCTTGTCGCCGATGCCGATCGGCCCCAAGAGGATATGACGCTCTTGGAAGCTCGCGTCGCAGCCGTCGTTGTCAAGAGTTTCCGGTTGCCGAGAGTAGGGCTCGATCAGGATTTCTTTTCGGAGCTTGGCGGTCACTCACTGCTCGTGGCTCAGCTCGTCAATGCTCTGCGTAGCGAGCTAAGGTTGAGCGTGCCTATAAGGGACGTTTATGCCAACCCAACCGTCCGCCGACTTGCAGCCTTCATCGATCACCGAGGGTTAGCGGATGTCGCCGATCCGCCCCGGAGCAAGCAATCTCAAGACGCCGTTTCGTCGATCGGATTCCCAAAAAGACCCCCATCCACAACTCTTGTTCAAGTCCTTTACCTTATGTCTGTGATCCCGATCCTGGCGCTTCCATTGCTCTACCTAACCCCGCTCGCTATCGACGCACTCCAATTTCGTGCCTCCGTCCTAGAGCTTGCGATAACTGGACTGGGCGTTGCACTGGCAGCGTGGGCGGCCCTCATCCTTATCGCGGTGATTGCTAAATGGGCCATTATTGGTCGGTATCGCCCGGGACGCTATCCTTTGTGGGGGAGATACTACATCCGCTGGTGGGTTGTATCCAGGCTTCAGCACTTAAGCCAAATATCGGCCTTCGATGGCACGCCGCTTGCGCCGGCGATCTGGCGCGCCATGGGCGCGAAGGTGGGGGCTGGGTGCGTTCTCAACGCCGGCCTCGTGTACGCTTGGGACTGCATTCGTGTCGGTGACGATGTCAGCATCGGGGCCGACACCCACCTCCCCGGTCTGAGGATTGAAGATGGTCAGTTGATCATTGGTGGGGTTCAGATCGGAAATCGCTGCTTTGTTGGCAGTCATTCCGTCTTGGGCCTCAATGTAACCATGGAGGACGACAGCTGCCTTGACGACCAATCCATGCTGCCTGATGGCAACACGGTTCCAATCGGTGCTTCATATCGGGGCTCTCCGGCTCGTGCCGGAGAAATCGCCGTTCCCGAAGGCGCTCCCGAACGGTCGAGTGTGCCGTGGCTACTTGTCTTCTGCGCTTTTCAGCTCGCATGCGGACTTGCGGCAGCGCTCGTGCTCCTGCTCCCCCCAGCCGTTGCTGTCTGGCTCGGCGCGATCCTTCTCCTGCATTATCCTGTTGGCGTATTCCTGCCGGCATTTGCCCTCCTCGTGCCGATGTCAATTATCGCCTTTGCATTGTGGGGGGCTCTCTTCAAGAAGCTTGTCAATCCCCGGCCGCAGCCGGGGGTCTATCGCATGCACTCCTTTGCATATCTTCGCTACTGGCTGTCAGATCATGTTGTCATGCAACTCCTGAGAGTTGTTGGGTTGCCGCTTTTCACCACCATTTATCTCCCTTCCTGGATGCGCCTCCTCGGCGCCCGCCTCGGTCGCAACACTGAAATGTCGACCGTTTGGAGGTTAAACCCGGACATGGTAAGCGCAGGCGACGGCGTTTTCTTCGCCGATGGCTGCATGATAGCTGGTGCTCGAACGCACCTTGGTCGCTTTGAGCTCGCCCCAACTCGCATCGGCGATCGTACATTCATTGGCAACAGTGCGATTCTGCCCGCCGGCGTTAACCTGGGCAGCCGCTCCCTGCTCGGAGTCTTATCAGCCCCTCCGCGCTCCCGAGGCGACATTTCGGGCGATACCGACTGGCTCGGATCGCCCGCCTTCCAGCTGCCGAATCGAGAAAAGATAACCGGCTTTGACCCCAGCACGACATTCAACCCAACGGTTTGGCTCTACTTGCAACGGGCGTTGATCGATGGTTTGCGAGTGGTTCTGCCCGGATATGTGCTGGGGGCCATCGGCGCTCTGGCACTTCTGGTAATACCCGCCGTTTATGAGCAATATGGAATTTGGAGAGTGCATACAGCGATCGCGCTTCTAGCATGGACAGGTATCTTGATCGTCCTCGCGAGCGTGATCGGCCTCAAATGGGTGCTGATGGGGCGATACCGACCCGTAGTTGTCCCGCTTTGGAGCCGGTACGTATGGTGGAACGAGCTCATAAATGGGCTGTACGAAAGTTTGATGGCTCCGTTGATATCCAACCTCTTCGGCACACCATTTGCGTCAGTCCTCTTGAGGATGCTCGGCTGCAAGATTGGACGCTATTGCTACATTGAAACCAACCTCTTCTCCGAGTTTGATCTCGTGAAGATTGGGGACCATGTAGCTCTCAATGCAGGCGCAGTTTTGCAGAACCACTTGTTTGAGGACCGGGTGATGAAGTCTGAAGCACTTAAGGTCGGTGATGGCTGCACAGTCGGCAATGCTAGCGTCGTCCTCTACTCTACTGTGATGGAACGGGGGGCTGTCCTTGGTCCGCTATCTCTGCTGATGAAAGGAGAAACCATGCCCGAGGGCTTTCGCGGGCACGGGATCCCCCTGAGCCAGGTGATCTGACCGAGGCAAGTGCACAAAGCATCTGGTAAGAGGCGGCCTAGCAGGCGCACGGCATCGGATGACGAGCGGTCGTGGTGAGTGGGTCCGAGCTCTCTTCGCTGCCAACGCGCGAGATTGGACGCCTCCGTCGGTGGCCGATGCGGCTTGTGCCCTGTTTGCGCCAATCTCGTATGATCCCGAGGCCTCCAGGCGGTGGGCGGCGGTCCTGTCCCATTCTGAGGTGCAGATGGCCGGCCGCCTGGTAACGGAGGCCGCCAGGGCGCAATTCGAGCAGCGGCGCGCATTTCAGCGCTACTGCGCGGCTGTGGCGCTGGGATCGCGACGTCCGCTATCCGAGATCGTTTTCCGCCAGACAGCGAAAGGGCGGGCCTACCTTCCGGACTTGCCGGAACTTTGGTTCAGTTTTTCCTCCTGCCGGCGGGGTTTCTTGGGGGCCTGGTCGTGGACGCTCGGTGTGGGTGTCGACCTCGAGGACCGGACGAGGCTGCTGGACGCGTCGGCGGTCGCTCAACATCTCTTCCCGGAAGCCGAGGCGAAGGCTGTCAGCAGCGCAGACGGTGAGGAGCGCCTGCGGACCTTCTTCCAGCTTTGGACGCTGAAGGAGGCTGCGCTGAAATCCATTGGGGAGGGGCTGGCCATGGGCCTCGACGCGTTCGAATTCAGGCTGCCGCCAGTTCCACGTGTCGTGCGCGCGCCCTGCAGCCATGGCGGACCTGAGCGGTTCCGTGTATACGTCGTCGAGCAAGCGAGCTGTTGTGCTGCTGTTGTGACTAGAAGAAACGAGCCTGATCGCGCGGGAGCGACCAAATCCAGGCTCGGGGCCTGTCGCCAAACGTGCTGAGTGGCGGCGAAGGGCCCGTCGTCTCGAACCCTCCGCCATTGGCCCGCGAACTCTGAGCGTGCGCGAGATGTCGTTCAACAGCCGGTATTTGCGGGCGTCACCAATCCGAATACGTTACCAAGCGGATCGCTGACGACGGCAATACGATCCCCTTCGGCTGTCGTGGTAGCCAACCGAACGACTGTGCCCCCTTTCTCTTGGACCTTGGCCACGGCCGCATCGACGTCACGGACATGAATATAGGTGAACCAGCCTTTGCCGGAATACACTGCGTCCTTGTGGTCGGCGTTTATAAGGCCCGCGGCTTCCTGCGAGCCCTCCATGAAAATTATGTAGCGATCCTCTGCGCTTTCCGCCGCCACTGCGGTGTTCTGCGGGTTAACGGCTTTGGTCGTCCAACCGATTACTTCGGTATAGAAAGCAGTTAGTATTCCCGCGTCCCCTGCGAGGAGCTCATTCCACCATACTTGACCGGGCCGAGAGCATGTAAGCGACTTCGGTGTTGGAGTTTCCGACGCCGCCTCGTCTACTGAGGGGGCAGCGCAAGCGAATATCAGTGTGCACGCCAAAATTGCGGACTGTATATGCCTGCCATGCCTTCCTACTCCCAAATAGGGACCCGTCCCTTTCCAAGAGCGCGCCGTGCCAACCGTGGGCCTCATGCCGACCTCCATTGGACTGTAGATCCGCCAACAGCAGACGAAGATCCACGAAAGAGCCGTGTGCGACGGGGGACCATCAGGTTCACGTTACCTGTCACATGGCAAACATAACTGTGCTATCTGCTGAACCGAAGATGAAGTTGGCCCTAGAGAGGCCCTTCGTCTTTCGGCTGCCGAGAGGCCATACATGTCGCACCAACACTATCACGAAATAGAAGGGAGCGATCCTGAGCATTGCGGGCACCAGCTTGGCCTCATGTTTGCCTCCACTGTGCGGCGCTACGTCTCCGAAGCGCGCGCCGCCAAAGCGTGGGAGGACCACAAGCGGAGGGCGGCATTGCTCCTGAACAGTACAGAGCAATATTTCCCAGCCCGCGCACGGGAACTCAAGGCGTACGCGGCGGCGGCGAACGTTGCCCTCCTCGATCTCTGGACGATGAGCATCAAGGATGAGCTCGACAGCGATGCATCTGAACAATGCACCACCATAGTCACAAATGGCGGTGGGTTGATAGGTCACAATGAGGATTGGGACAGAGACGCAGCAGAGGACATCTGCATATTGAAGAAGAAGTGCGGAAGCATGACGACCTTGCAGCTCTACTATTACGGCTCCCCCTTGGGTGGCACCGCGCTTACCATATGCTCGGCAGGCCATATCCAGACGATAAATAGTCTTCAAAATGAGTACAAGCAAATAGGCGTGCCGAAAGTAGTGCTGGCGAGAGAGTTATCCGAACTAGGAGCTGTTGCGATGCAACTCGACGACCTGCTGGCTATCCCGCGATCATCGGGTTTTGCGCACAATCTCGTGGACCGAGCCGGCCGTGTCACGTCGATAGAGGCGACAGCCGCCGACTACGTCATGTGCCGGCCTCGCACTCCGTTTGTCCATACCAATCATCCTGTTGGCGGTGCCGTTCAGGAGCAGAAGTGCGCGGCCGGCCACCGAAGCACGTTTACTCGCTTCGAGACCGCCCGTAAGCACGTATCTCCGTCGATGGCGCGTTCGAGCCTCGAGCGCCTGCTGAGCGATACGAGTCAGGGTAGAAGATGCAGTATCTTCAATTGTAGCACGATTGCCCGGGGGATTGTTGATTTGAATGAAAGGGCGGCTTGGTTCTGGCTGCGGCGGGAAGCCGAGTTGGGTTGGGTGCGCTATAATATAGAATTCCTGTTCACCTAGCCAGGGTCCTGCCGTGAGCACGCTTCCGCGAAGTCCCTCGACCGCATTCGTCGTGAACTGGAGGTGCGCCTTCTATTCATTGGCGTTCCTGGTGTGCTTAATGGCGGCGATGGCGACTGGGGTCCCTGAGGAGCCACCGACCAAGGAGACCATGACCTTTTTGACGAAGTCGCCGGCAGATGCGGATGGGCGTCGACGCATTAAGATCAAAGCAACGCTCTATATGCCGCGCGGGCACAGTCTTCCCATAGCGGCTGTCGTCATTGCACCATCAAGCGGCGGCGTCGAAGAGGAGCGCGAGATTTACTATGCGAACGAGCTTGCCAGAATGGGTATTGGAACTTTGATTGTTGACAGTTTTACTTCGCGCGGGTTCACGACTTCATTGTACGACCAGAGCGCATTCACGGAATGGGATATGGAACTCGATGCGTTTGCGGCGCTCGAGAGATTGGCGGGGGATAAGAGGTTCAGGAGTGACCGGATCGCCATAATGGGCGTCTCCAAGGGCGGAACGGTCGCCATGAATACCGCTCTGAGCATTCGGCGGGAATGGGCGGGTATGCAGACAGATAAATTTGCGGCGCACATCGCGATCTCGCCCGATTGCACCTGGATCACACAGAATCCCGGTAATACAGGAGCGCCTGTTCTTTTCATGCTTGCCGAGCTTGATGATCAGACGCCGCCGAAGCCCTGTCTGCAGCAGGCGGATCGGATGCGACAGGCAAGGAACACCCGCATAGAGACAAGAGTTTATGAGGGCGCGCACCACGCATGGGAGGAGCTCGGCGCTTCTCCGGAATACGACCGCAGGGTGGAAAACTACTCCAAATGTCGGGTTTGGGTCGAGGACAGCGGGGAGATGTTTTCCGCGAATACCGGTGAGCCGATACCCGAGGCGGACTGGCATGGATGGGCTAGGAAGAACTGCATGACGCTTGGGGCAACCTGCTGTGGCGGGACGAGCACGTTAAAGGCAGCTGCAACCCGCGACGTCATCGCTTTCCTGAGAAAACATGGCTTCTAGCTGGCGGGTTGCGGCAATTTGCGGTCCAGGAACGTCAGGCGCAGAGGGCAGATAGCTTGCAGCATGCAGCGCGGGCGTGCTCTCACATTTGGCGCGCCGAGCGTATGTCGGTCGTGCCTCGTCAGGTGATCACTATAGGCCATCGGATGCGGGAGTGTGTCGCCGCGAGCACGATGGATGATCTTGCTACGCACTGCTATTTTTTTTGCTGCAGCGGGTGGTCGAATCATCGATCCCTCCAGGCAGTCGAACCAGCGACGCCGGTGGAAGAATGCACCCCATGCGCAAGAACAAGAGCATCGCATTCCGGGCAGGCGGTGCACTATTGATTGCAGCTCTTACGCCACAAGTGGCCCAGGGGCAGGAAGAGGCAGGCCGGACAGCCGACGATAATGGCGGTACCCAGCGCGGTGTCTGGTATTCGGGCTACGACCCTGCCAGGGGCGAGCACTATTTGTATAGTGGGGCGACGGTCGCGCTCAATGGAGATCTCGACCGGGACGGCTTCCACGCGCGTGTCTTCGGCAGCTGGGTTGCATACGATCTCAATCCGGGTAGTGGACGCGGATATCAAGGCGATTTCATGCTCGGGTACAGGATGACCCGTGGCAACATAGACGGCGGCCTATATATCGGCGTCGATTACCAGCACTACAACCCCCATCCTGATGATCCGACGGACGAGGTGCGCGGTACCGAATGGGGCTTCAAAATAGCGGCTGACGTTGAAACTCTGCGCAACGAGTCGCCCATCTACTTTTCTGTGGCTGGCGAATACTCTACCTCATTTCAGACGTATTGGGCGCGGGCCCGCATCGGCCGGAATCTGAAGGGTTTTGCCTTTGGTCCGGAAGGCGTCGCGCTCGGGAATGTAGGGTTCGACGCCCAGCGTATTGGAGGATTTTTCATCTTCGATTGGAAGGCGCTGCCCCTGATGTCTCCTATCGAGGTGACGCTGAATGCCGGCTATCAGTTCGTCGCTGGCGACAACGGCGGCGGCGGCGGTGTCGGGGGGGGTGAGGGAGCCTATGGGGGGATTGCGTTCAGCTTGTTATTCTAGGCGCTGGAAACGGCATAGCTATTCCCTTTAGCTCAGGTTTGCAGCTAGGATATGTGAAACACCGCGATCTATAGGCGTGCATATGTCTGATGTTAGCCGTTAGATTAGTCTCTCTTGATGTGGATAGATCCGATCCTTTGCGGTCGGCGTCCTCGTCCCGGAGTAGGTGTCAAGAGCGCCTGGGTATTGCGCGGAGGTTGACCGCAGGCCGACTCAAAGCCAAACACCAATGGTGGCGGGTCGTGGGCGGCATCTGGCGCGTCCACCTTCAATAATCACGATCTGGAGACACGCTTTCGCGGTCGCGCTTTTCCGAAACAATCCATCACTTATTCGGCGGAGTGCCAGCAGTTGAAGCTATTCGGCCTTGTCGAGGAGAGGCGGAATGATTCCAAACGCGCTTACGCCGCAAATAAGTCTAAAAAGGCGGCTCGTTGCACCCCGCTGGCAGGATTCCAACCAGTTGGCGCAGATTGGATCGCGCTCGCATCATCTTCCGACATTCGCGGGAGCTCTGGTGCTGACCGTCTTTTCTTTGATTCTTTTGTATCGCTCAGGGGCAGCTCTTGCGATCGACCGGATGCTGCTTTTCTTCGTTGGTGCCAATGTGGTCGTCTTGTCCGGCCAGCTCGTCGTCGGGTGTGCGGTGCCCGGTCCATTCGCTGGTCGTCTCATTATCGCAATTATCAGCGGCTACGCGGTCGCTACAACCTCTCTCCTCTTTGGTTACTTTATCTGCGGTGCCGGTGTGGCGACGAGTTTCGTCATATGGAGCTTTCTGGTGGTGATCGCCTCGGGCTTCCTCTGTAGGGGTCAACAGGCGCTTGCACGCAGGCTCCCCATCCTCGACCTCGTGCTGCTGATCGTTCCCGCTGCGACGGTTTGCTTCTTTTGTCGCGACATCGTGGCGGCCGTCCCGGCGCTGGAGAAGACCGGCGTGCTCCCTCTGTGGGTGGATTACTTTATCCATGGCGCCGAGGTTGCCCAGTTCGGAGCGCCCGGTCCGTGGGTGAAAGGGGACATTCTGCTGGCCGGAGCGCCGCTGCCTCTCTACCACTACGGTATCTTCATGCTTCCGGCTCTGGTCCAGGTTCTCTTCGATCTGCCAGGGCTCGCAGCAGCTTCTGGGTTCCTGCTGCCCTTGGGCCTCCTCCTCGCTTATTCGGGGGGTGTGACGCTTGCCGTCAGGCTGGGCGGATTGCGTGCCGGCCTTTTCGCCCTGGCCCTCCTCCTCGTGCCAGCGGGGGTGCAGTACGGCTTGAGCCATGCGATGTTCGACTTCCATTGGCTGTTGTTCACAGGCCCGGGCACGGGCTACGCCCTGGCCATCGCGTCGGCTGCTCTCGTCCTTGTAGAGCGCGCGAGCACCCGCAACGGCGCGGCGATCATCGTAGCCTCTCTGCTTGTGCTCTTGCTGTTCCAGGTACGGGCGCAGATCTTCGTGCTGCTGGCTCCACCATTTCTCGTCATGGCAATGCTCAGAATGCCCGCCATCCGCGTGCGCCGGCGAGGCGCCGCGCTTGCAGCAGGGATTGCGTCTCTGGGTGCGCTGATTGCTCTCGCTTGCTGTCCCCACTTGCGGGATCTCGTTTCCGGATTCAGTGGAGCGAACGCGTTTCTGGAGTCCATGAGCAACGATATCGACAACCGACTCGGATATGGCGATTTCTATCGGCTGGTGTCGTCCCAGCCGCAGCCATTGGCGAATGTCGGACGGGCAGTGCTCCTGGTGCCGCTGATATTCGGATATCTGCTCGTCATCCCGCTTGCGAGCCTGTGGCTCGGGTTGGGGAGAGCAAAGCCCAGTCTGAAACAGATCGACGTGTTTTTTTCGCTCCTTCTCGGCTGGCAATTCGCACTCCTCGCCCTCGCGCCTGCCGGCCAAAATGGTGACAGCTCGGAGTATGCACACCGGCCGTTCCCTCTGACTTACATGATCGCCGTCATCCTGCTGTCCGCGCACGCCGCGAGCGCGCTACGTCCGCGTGCTGCCGCACCGCGCATGCGCATCACCGGGGCAACCTTCACGACAGCCGCCATCTCAATTGCCCTGTCGGCAGTACTCCTGGCCATGGCGACCGGTTTTGATCCTGCGCGGGGACGGATGGGTTGGGCCGCCACGGTCTACTACCGCCCGGTTGTCGATCGCGGAGTGGTGGCGTTGGCATCTGATCTCAACAGGCGCACGACACCGAGCGAGATCATCGCGATCGGCCCGCTCGATCCCGCCAGCAAGCTGGTCGACAACGGCGTTATCATCGCCAGTCTCGCCAACAGAGCCGTCTATCTGGCGACACCTGCTCTTCAGCTCATACTCGGTGGCGATCGCGCCGAGGCGGCCAAGCGCAGGCTGAAAGTCCAGGGTGCCGCGGAAAAGGCCTTGGCCAGCGGTCACTACGATGCAATGCGGCTTGCCGACGGCGTCGCCTGGTACGTCGACACAACCGACGCCAGCCACTTGGTGGACGAGCCGGTGTTCGCCAATTCCTTTGGTCGGATATACCGCGTCAAGCCTAAGTGAGGAGCGAGAGTGCACCCCCGGGCTCTCTGGCTAATACCCACGCATCAGTGTCTCAGCCTCGCTGTCCTATCTCGGATATACCGACCGACGAAAGGGCTGTGCACAGACGCTACATGGGTCTGGAAACATCAAATGCAGCGCGCGATTGTCAGGAATCATAAGTTGAGTCCTGCCGATCTACTGGTCTGCGCACGCTCATGAGCTCTCGGCAGCAGTTATGAGTTGGTACCATCGCTTTGAAGCAAGACCTTATCGATTGGCGAGACGCATGAAAGATCTCATCCCCTTCAATCAGGTGTCGTTGGATGGATCGGAGCTGCCGAACATGTCCGAGTCCCTTGCCTCCGGGATCTCTGGCAACGGCCGGTTCACTGAGAGATGCCATGCGCTACTTGAGGGCAAGCTGGGCGCACGGAAGGTGCTGCTGACCCATTCGTGCACGGCGGCACTGGAGATGTCGGCGATCCTTGCCGGCGTCGGCCCCGGTGACGAGGTCATTATGCCATCCTATACGTTCACGAGTACGGCCAACGCCTTCGTGCTGCGAGGTGCCGTTCCGGTCTTCGTGGATATCCGACCGGATACGCTGAACATCGACGAGGCCAAAATTGAGGCGGCGATCTCTGTGCGCACACGGGTCATCTGCGTTGTGCATTATGCCGGCGTCAGCTGTGAGATGGATGTGATTCTGGACATCGCCGAGCGCCACAACCTGATCGTTGTCGAGGATGCGGCTCAGGCGCTGGGTGCGAGCTACCGGAAGCGTCCGCTCGGCACGCTCGGCCAGGTCGGCGCCATCAGCTTCCACGAGAGCAAGAACATCGTTTCGGGGGAAGGCGGGGCGTTGATCGTCAATGACCCCTCCTTCTCCAACAGGGCCGAAATCCTGTGGGAGAAGGGTACAAACCGCGTGCAGTTCAAGCGGGGCACCGTGGACAAGTATACTTGGATCGATGTGGGCTCGTCTTTCCTGCCGAGCGATATCCTGGCCGGCTTCCTGTTTTCCCAGCTCAGCGCGAGCGGCGGAATCACGCATCGGCGGAAGGCGGCGTGGGCTCGCTATCACGAGGCGCTCGCCGACATCGACCCGCGCATATTGCAGCGGCCGGTGGTGCCGCCGCATTGTG